>CAJHXP010000562.1_pt1 | contig 13720 bp, 13 predicted proteins | sample 9198551 | NCBI WGS metagenome assembly CAJHXP01 (sample SAMEA7708297, study PRJEB35096) | sediment metagenome | biome: marine neritic benthic zone biome [ENVO:01000025]; feature: sediment [ENVO:00002007]; material: shallow marine sediment [ENVO:03000034] sea grass bed [ENVO_01000059] ... | reverse complement strand
GGTGCCACGGGGGCGGGAGCGCCGATCCTCGCCGTGCCGATCCTGGCGATGCTCTACGACGTGCCGCTGGCGGTGGCGATTTTCACCTTACCGAACCTGCTGTCGAACACCTGGCAGGGCTGGCGCTTTCGCGCGCACCAGGCCGCGCCGGTCCTGACCTGGGGATTCGCGCTGGCGGGTGCGGCAGGCGCCGGAGTGGGCTCGGCAATGCTGGTCGGCCTGCCCTCCGACACCCTGCTGCTTGGCGTTGCGGGCGCTGTCTTCCTCTACATCGGCTTCCGGCTGGCCCGGCCCGATTGGGCGCTCGACCTCGGTATTGCGAAGCGCCTCGCGGCGCCGGCCGGCTTTGCCGGCGGTGTGCTGCAGGGCGCCGTCGGCGTTTCGGCGCCGGTCTCGATCACCTTCCTCAATGCAACGCGGATGCATCGTGATGCCTTTATCGCGACGATTTCCGTGTTCTTCGTAGCGATGTCGCTGGTGCAGATCCCGCTGCTGGCGGCCTGGGGGGTCCTGACGCCGCCGCGTGCGCTGCTCAGCGCCGCGGCGATCCTACCCTTGATCGCCGCCATGCCGCTCGGCAGCTTCCTGGCCCGGCATGTCTCCAAGGAGGCCTTCGACCGCCTGATCCTCGCGATCCTGGCGCTGATCGCGCTCAGGCTGGTGGTGAATGCCATCTATTGAGGCGGTGGCGCCGCTTACGCCAGCATCACGCTGTAGACCTGGTCGCGGGTGTCGCAGAGGCTGAGGCGCCATTCGACCGGGCGGCCGTCGAGGGCCAGGGCGATGCGGTCGATGGCCAGCAGCGGGGCGCCGCGTTCAAGCTCCAGATGCTTGGCGGCATCGGCATCGGCCCCGACGGCACTGAGCCGCTCCTCGGCCTTGGCGACGGTCACGCCGTAGTCGCGGGCAAAGAGCGTGTAGAGGGTGTTGGGCAGGTCGCGTTTGTCGTGCAGGTCGGGGAAGAGGGCGGTTGGCAGCACGATACGCTCGAAGATCGCCGGGCGGCCGAAGAGCGAGCGCACGCGGGTGATGCGGGTCACCTCCGCCGCCGGATCGATCAGCAGGCGCGCGGCCTCGTCGTTGCGCGCGCGGCCCTTGGTAAAGCGCAGCACGCGGCTTTCCGGCACCAGCGGCGCGCCGTCGCGGCCGGTCATCTTGAAGAAGTGGAAAAGGGCGTGTTCCTGGTCGTGTTCGGCGACGTAGGTGCCGCGGCCCTGGCGGCGCACCAGAAGGTTGCTGGCGGTCATCTCGTCCAGCGCCTTCCTGACCGTGCCCTGGCTGACGCCGAGTTCCTCGGCGAGTTGCATCTCGCTGGGCAGCAAATTGCCGGGCCGCCAGTAACCACCGATCAGGCGTTCGACCAGCAGGTCCTTGACCTGCTGATAGAGCGGCTTGAACCCGGGAAGCGTCGGAATCTGCTGCGTCACGCCGATAACCTTTCCTCACGACCGCAAAGAGCATCTCCAGGGGAGATTCTTCTTGTCTTATATAAGATATAACATATAGGTTCTCCTTATTGAACAGGAGATCGCGGACGCCCCTGCGAAACAGCGGCCTGCGCCTGCAGGCCGGGAACTGGGATCAGAAGCCAGGGCAGGGGACATAACGTCCGAAAATGCGAAACGAGGGAGAAGATCCGAAGATGTCGGCACCAGATTTCATCGTGCACGATGCCGAGGACACGGTCGGCGTGATCGTGAAGGAAGGCATCAAGGCCAACTCCACGCTTACCGGCTGGGTTATGGCGGACGACTCGCGCATCGAGTTGGAATGCATCGACGCCATTCCGCTCAGCCACAAGATCGCGCTCGACGGTATCGCCGAGGGCGACACCATCATCAAATACGGTCACGACATCGGCAAGGCCGTGGCGCAGATTGCCAAGGGCGGCCATGTCCATACCCAGAACGTCAAGACCAAGAGGTGGTGAGATGAGCGCAGATACAATCCTCGGCTTCCGACGCGAAAACGGCCGTGTCGGCATTCGCAACCACGTCGTCATCCTGCCCCTGGACGATCTCTCCAATGCGGCCTGCGAGAAGGTGGCCAGCAACATCGAAGGCTGCCTGGCGCTGCCGCACCATTACGGGCGGCTGCAGTTCGGCGAGGACCTGGATCTCCATTTCCGCACCCTGATCGGCACCGGCAGCAATCCCAATGTCGCCGCCGTCATCGTCATCGGCATCGAGCCGAGCTGGACCGGCCGCGTGGTCGACGGTATCGCCAAGACCGGCAAGCCGGTCGAAGGCTTTGCCATCGAGGGGCACGGCGAAATCAAGATCGTCGCCGACGCCTCGCGCAAGGCCAAGGAAATGGTGCAGAGGGCGACGGAGCTGCAGCGCGAACCCTGCAAACTCAACGAGCTCTGGGTCTCGACCAAGTGTGGCGAGTCCGATACCACGTCGGGCCTGGCCTCCAATCCCACGGTCGGCAACTTCATCGACAAGTTCGACGAGCTGGGTGCCACTACATGCTTTGGCGAGACTTCGGAGCTGACCGGCGCCGAGGAAGTCTGCGCCACCCGGGCCTCGACGCCGGAAGTGGCCGAGAAGTTCCTCAAGACCTGGCAGGCCTACATGGACGAGGTCATCGAGCCGCACAAGACCAGCGACCTCTCCGATAGCCAGCCGACCAAGGGCAATATCGCCGGCGGCCTGACCACCATCGAGGAAAAGGCCTTCGGCAACCTCCAGAAGATCGGCAAGAAGACCAAGTTCATCGATGTCCTGACGCCGGCCGAGGAACCCACCAAAGGTCCCGGCCTCTATTTCATGGATACTTCTTCGGCGGCTGCCGAGTGCGTGACCCTGCAGGCCGCCGCGGGCTTCGTCGTTCATCTCTTCCCGACCGGGCAGGGCAATATCATCGGCAATCCGATCGAGCCGGTGATCAAGCTGACCGCCAACCCCAAGACGGCGCGCGAGATGGGCGAGCACGTCGATCTCGACGTTTCCGGCATCCTGCGCGGCGAGATGAACCTGGATCAGGCCGGCGACGCCTTGATCGACATCACGCTGCGCACCTGCAACGGACGCCTGACGGCGGCGGAGGCGCTGAAGCACCGTGAGTTCGTCATGACCAAGCTCTATCGCAGCGCTTGATCCCGTGACGGTCGAGAGCAAGGAGAAGCCGGTGGCGGCCGGCCACGAATGCCTGAGCCTGGAGGCCGCCCACGAACTGGTGGCCCAGGCGCTGATGGCTGCGGGGACTTCGGTGCTGAACGCCGAGTCCGTCGCTGCCGCCCTGGTGGCGGCGGAGGCGGACGGGCAGCGCGGTCACGGATTCTCGCGCGTTGCCGCCTACGCGGGCCAGGCCAGAAGCGGCAAGGTCGACGGCAAGGCGGAGCCGAAGGTCGAGTGGATCTCCGACAGCGTGATCCGCGTCGATGCCGGCGCCGGCTTCGCCTTTCCGGCGCTGGATCTGGCGCGGGCGGGGCTCGCGGAAATGGTCCGCACGACCTGCCTGGCCGCCGCCGCCGTGCATCACTCGCATCACTTCGGACAGGCCGGCTACCACGTCGAGCGGCTGGCGGAGCGGGGCTTGGTCGGGCTCATGGTCGGCAACTCGCCCCAGGCCATGGCGCCCTGGGGCGGCAGCCGCGGGGTCTTCGGGACCAATCCCATTGCCTTTGCCGCGCCACGTCGCGGTGCCCCTCCTCTGGTGATCGATCTCTCCCTTTCCAAGGTCGCCAGGGGCAAGGTCATGGCCGCGGCCAAGGCCGGGGAATCGATTCCTGAAGGCTGGGCACTGGATCCGGACGGCAAGCCGACGACCGAGCCCGAAGCCGCGCTCGCTGGGACCATGATCCCCATGGGGGATGCCAAGGGCGCCGCCCAGGCGATGATGGTGGAAATTCTCGCGGCGAGCCTGATCGGCGCCAATCACGCTTTCGAGGCCAGCTCGTTCTTTACTGCCGATGGTCCCCCGCCCGGGGTTGGTCAGTTTCTCCTGGCGATCGACCCCAATCCTTTGTCCGGCGGGACTTTCGCCGACCGCCTGGAAGTCCTGATCAGCGCCGTGGAGGGGCAGGAGGGAACGCGCCTGCCGGGCAGTCGGCGGCTCACCAACCGCGCCGTCGCTGCCCGGGACGGCATCGAGATTCCTGCGGCCTTATTGGCGGAAATCCGCGAATTGCTTGGTTAAGACAACCCGGCTTCCGCCTCTTCTTCCGGTCAGGCTGTGAGCGATACCCAAAATACTCAGTTCTCAATCTAATCAACCTGTTGAACCTTCACGGGTATACCGTGCTATTCTGGCAAGGCAGGGCGGCACTGCTTAGGGCCGCGCGACCTCATGTTTTGGGGGGCCGTCATAGCAGCGGCGTGAGGTTGGGCATCCGAGTGGCGGTGGAGGAATTGATTTTCCTGAAAAGGCAATTTCGCTTTTCCGGTCGCTTTCGCTAGCTACGGACTGCTAACGGAGTCGTCTGTATATGTTGCCGTTCAGGCTATCGAGAGCAGCGGCCGGGTGGGTCAAGAGAGGACTCCTTTGGATTTGCCTTTGTGCGGTGATCGCGCTGCGATTTGCCGACCCTGAACCCTTGCCCACCTTCCGCAATGCCTTTTTCGATTTTGCGCAGCGCTTGTTGCCGGCGGATCGCCAGGTGGCACAGGCGCCGATTACCATTGTCGATGTCGATGAGGCCAGCTTGGCGGCGCTCGGTCAGTGGCCCTGGCCGCGCGATCTCTTGGCCGATCTGGTGAACGAGCTTTCCAAGTACGACCCCAGTGTGGTCGGGGTAAGCATTATCTTTCCCGAACCCGACCGTCTGTCGCCAGAGAGCCTGCTGCAGCGCTTTCCCATGGATGCGCCCCTGCGCGAGAGCCTGGCTCAATTGCCCTCCAACGACGCGGTTTTCGCCTTCAGCCTGCGCCAGGTGCCGGCGGTACTCGGCACCGCCGTGACGACCGCCGACCAGGAGTCCGCCGAGATCTCTTTCCTGCGCGCGCCCATCCTGTTGCGCCTCGGTCAATACAGCGCGACCGAGATCCGGCGTTATCCGGCGCTGTTGCGCAATCTGCAAATTCTTGAAGAAGCCAGCAGCGGCATCGGTGTGGTGAGCGTGGAACTCTCCGGCGACGGCGTGGTGCGTCGCATGCCCATCGTCATGTTGGTCGGCGATGCGGTGCTGCCCAGCTTCGCGGTCGAGGTGGTCCGTGTGGCAAAGCGGGTACCGGCCATCTCGGTAGAAATCGAGGGCCCAGGTATCTCCAGCGTCAGCCTGGGGGACCTGACCATCGAAACGGCCTTCTCCGGCGAGGTTTGGCTGCGTGAACGGCCTGCCGAGCACTTTGCGCGCTTGTCGGCGGTCGATGTGCTGAACGGCAAGGCCGACCCTAGGCTGCTGGAAGGCCGGGTCATCCTTCTGGGGGCCACCGGAAGCGGCTTGGCCCGCAGCTTTGTGACACCCAGTGGCGGGGCGATCTCGGCCCTCGATATGCAGGCGCTCTTGGTCGAAAACCTGCTCTCCGAGAGTTATCTGGTGCGCCCGCAATTCGCCGTGTTCTGGGAGCTGGCGCTGACCGCTGTGCTGTTCCTCGGCTTCGTGCTCCTGAGCAACCGCCTCTCCGGCTACATCAGCCAGTTGACCCTGATGGTGGTACTGGTGGCGCTGTTCGGCGGGGCGACCTATGCTTTCGCCCGGCACGGCCTTTTGCTCGATCCGACCTATGCGGTCCTGGTTTTTGTCGTCACCTACCTGGTGATGGTCGGTCTGGGCATCGTCGAGGCGCAGCGCCTGCGCAGACGCAGCGAGCAGGAGCGCGAGATGGCTCTGATTCTGGCGGAGGCGGCCAATCGCTCAAAGACCAGTTTCCTCGCCAATATGAGCCACGAACTGCGGACGCCGCTGAATGCCATTCTCGGTTTCTCGGAAATGATGAAGCGGGAGATCCTCGGGCCGGTTTCGCCGCCCAAGTACCGCGGCTACATCGAAGATATCCACCACATGGGCAATCACCTGCTGTCCCTGGTGAACGATGTCCTGGAAATGTCGAAGGTCGAGTCCGGCGAGAGCCAGCTCAGCGAAAGTGAGTTTCCCGTGCATGAGGTGCTGAGAGACTGCATCCGCACGGTCACCGCCGCCTACCGGGACCGCAGCACCGACATCATCGTCGACGGGCAGTCCAGCCTGCCGCATCTTTGGGGCGATCGGCGCATGTTCACCCAGATGGTGCTGAACCTGATGTCCAATGCGATCAAGTATACGCCGGAGAGCGGGCGCATCCGTGTCAGCGGCGTCATTGCCGAGAGCGGAAATTTCCGCCTCTCGGTTTCCGACACCGGGATCGGTATGTCGGACCAGGAGGTTTTGGAGGCTTTCGAGCCTTTTCGACGCGTCGACCATGCTTTGGCGTCGAATTTTGAAGGAATCGGCCTAGGATTGCCATTGACCAAAGCTATGGTCGAGATGCACGGCGGCAAACTCGAGATCGCCAGCATCAGCAACCATGGAACTACCGCGACGCTTGTATTCCCGGCCGACCGTGTCCGTGACCCAAATGCACGACAAATGGAGAGAGCCTAGAATCATGACTATTCGGCAGAGAACATTTCCGAAAGTGAGTGTATCAGGACTGGCCCTGTTCGTTCTCCTGACCGGCGTGGCGCTGGTCGGGATGGGCATCGGCGGCACGAGCGCGCAGGCACAGCAGAACCAGGTTGCGCTGGTAAAGGTCATCGATGGTGAGGCTTTTGCCCTCAGAGCCGATCAACGCAACGAACTGGACGTTGGGGCGCCGATCTTTATCGAGGACGTGGTGGAGACCCAGGCGGGGTCGATCGGCCTGACCTTCAAGGACGGCTCACGCATTTCCATTGGGCCGAATTCCCAGGTGCAATTCACGGAGTTCCAGTTTGTCCCGACCGAGGGGCGACTGGCCTTCGTGATCGATTTCTTTCGCGGGACCCTGCTTTACGTCTCCGGCGTCATCGCGAAGTTGTCGCCTGACGCGGTAAAGCTGCGCACGCCGGTTGCCACCGTCGCGGTTCGCGGCACGCGGCTCCTTGCGGAAGTGGAAGGAGAATAACCCATGCTACGCTTTCTTCTGATCCCCCTTGTTCTGCTCTCCGTTGCGGCCTGTGCAGGCGGCAATCGCTTCGTCCTGTTGGAGGAGGAGGACGGCAGCGTTGGTGCCATTACGGTTGAGAACGAAGCCGGCAGCCAGACCATCGACCAGGCGCGGGTCTCAACCAGGGTCGCCAGCGCCACCGCCGCGCCGAGCGCGCCGGAGGAAATCAGCCAGGAGGAAATCGACAAGACCTGGGGCGCGACCCTCAAGGCCAGCCCGCTGAAGCCGCGCAGCTTTTTGCTCTACTTCATCAGCGGCACCAATATTTTGACCGAAGCATCGCGCCGGCAGTTGCCTGATATTGTCGACAGCATCAAGGAGTTCGCGGCCCCGGAGGTCTCGGTCGTCGGCCACACCGATCGGACCGGTTCCGCCGAGGTCAACGCCCGCCTGGCCCTGGAACGGGCCGAGACGATCCGCGACAGCCTGGTGCAGGCGGGGCTCGATCCCAACCTCGTCGAGGTGGACTCGCACGGCGAGAGCAATCCGGTGGTGCCGACGGCCGACGGTGTGGCCGAGCCGAAAAATCGCCGCGTCGAAGTGACGGTGCGGTAGCGGCGCCGCGAGATCAGATTTTCTCGAGCGAGCCGAAGACGCTTTCCGCGGCCGCGAGAGAGGCGTCGTAGTAGTGCTCTGCGGCGGCTTCATAGATAACCAGATTGAGTCCATTTTCGGAGTCAATCAATCCGATCACCATTCCGCGTTTGGCCATTCCATTGCCGTCGAAGCCGGAATATTCAAAGCGGAAGCCGTCCTTTCCGGAGATCTTGTGAGGCCGCAGATTGCGTACTTCGACCTGTGAGAATCTGCGCGCGGTCAGCACCGCCTCGTAGAGATTGACGACATCGGTCGCGTTCATATCGGCCTGGAAGGTAGGGGCATCGTCACCCTGTATCTTGGGGGCTATAGCCTTGCCTTCGGTAACCTTGGTTATGAAGCTAACGATTTCGAGATCGAAGCCGTTGATCGTCCAGTTCTCGACATTGCCGTCTTTCTTGGCGCTCCATAGTGTGGACGGTTGGACGCGGAACACATTACCGATCTCGTGCTTTTTCTCTGGCGGTACCGCGACAAAGGTGGTGCAGCCCGCCAGCAATGCAACGGCGAGGAAACAACCAATGAGATTGAGCGCGCGGGTCAAGACCTCTTCTCCAACTCTTTGATGTAATACTGGATCATCTCCCGATCGTCCGCGTCCGCGGCCTGTTCGAGATAGCTTTGATAGGCGCTGCGGGCACCGGCGGCGTCGCCCTGCTTGGCAAGCAGAAGGCCGAGACTGCGGTAGGTGACGGCGGGCGCGTCGTCGAATTCCAGGGCCTTGCGCAAAGCAGCGATTGCCTCGGTTTTGTCCTCCACCTTCGCGTGCCGGCGCAGGGCTTCGCCTTGATAATACCAGACAATGCCTGGCATCTGCCCATCCTCCTTGAGCCGGTCGAGAACGACTTGGAACTCCGCATAGCGTCCCACGTCGACTTCGTCCTCCAGCCAGACGGCGCGGTGGCGCGAAACCAACTCGTGGAAGCGATTCTGCTTTACGGCAGCTGTGGCGCTGGCCGCGGCTGCCAAGGCGCTCAGCGTTTCCATCCGCTCCTTGGTCGGCGGGTGCGAGGAAAAGAAAGGATCGGGCTCGTCCTTATCTGCTGCTTCCCGTTCGGCGACGAGATTGCGCCAGAGTTGCGGTGCTGCTTGCGGGTCATAGTCCGCAGCGGTCAGGATTTCCAACCCCAGTTCGTCGGCTTCGCGCTCCTGATCGCGGCTGTAGGACTGGATGTATCCGAGAACCCCCAGTTGTGCGACGCCACCCAAGGGGACGCCGGCCGCGGCGGAGACCAGCCCAAATACCTGAGCGGCGCCTAAGCTGTCGCGCGCGGTTTCCCAGCGCTGTAGCGAATGGCGGCGCAAAAAGTGCGCGATCTCATGGCCGATAACGGTGGCCAATTGGGCTTCATTTTCGCAACGCAGAATGAGCCCGCTCCACACCGTCATGAACCCGTTGGGCGCCATGGCGGCGTTGAACCCAGGCTGGCGCACCACGTAGGTCCGCAGTTTGTCGCAGTATTCCTCGGCCAGGCGGCAGGTGATGTCTTGCACATAGGCTTGCAGTTCTGCGTCCGGGATGACGCGGCCGGAGGTTTTCAACCGCGTCTCCGCCCTCTCCATCACCATCCATAGTCCGCCCTCGACGCTGTCGGTCGGCGGGGTGACGCCCGGTTGCAGGTCGGGCTTTGGTGCGCTGCAACTCGCCATGGCCGATAGCAAGGCCGCAGCGAGGGCGGTCCGCGTTGTCGGATTGGATCTCACAGCGGGGAACTGGCAAGCAGGGTATCGATTGCCTCTCGCGCCGAATCCGGCTCGCGCAAATCGCCTCCGCCGCTGGTCAGCACGTTGAACCAGACAACCGATCCGCTATCGAGATCGACCAGCGAGGCAAAGGCGACCTGGCGCCCGCCGGGGACGTGGGCCCCGAACAGCACGATTGCAGCCACTTGCAAGGCGACGCGCCCGCCGCTGGAAAAAGAGTCCTCCGCGTAAACGAAGAGCGCGTAATTACCGCCGCGGCTGTCGCGCAGGCTCTGGACGCCTTGGCCGAGAGTCCAGTCGAACTTGTCCTTCTTGGTCGGCAATTGCAGGCCCGGGCCGTGCTTGTGCAATAGGATCGAAGCACCGACAGCCTGGTGGAGCTTCACCAGTTGCTCGTGTTCGCTGGCGATCTGATAGCTGGGAACGCTGTCGTCGGCGTAGGGAACGACCTCGATATTCCGTTCGGCCATCTCGGCCTTCAGCGCGGCGACCACGTTTTGGCGCCCTTGCTCGCTCCATTCGGCGTTGGGCTCCGTGAGGCCGCCCGTGGTGAGTAGGGAGATTTTCACGTCCGCCGGCATGAGCAGCACACTCAGCTTTCCGGCGGGCCGTTTGATCGATACCTCGGGACCGGCGCTCTGCGTTTGCGTACAGGCGCCGGTTGAGGCGATGACACAGAGGGCAAAGAGAAAGCTGAAGGGGCGGGCGCCGCGTCCGGCTCTGCGCGAGAATGGATTGTTCATGTGCTTGCTGAAGTCCCCCAGTCAAGTTGCGGTCAGGAGGGAAGCTTGGGCCGCCTCGAAGGGTCTCTGATGGTATTCTTTCGCTCCCTGTCCTCGAGGTTATGGTACTAGAGGTTGAATGATTTTGAAGCGAAGATTTGCGGTTTTCATGCGTATTTCGCGTAAAGTGCGTGCACATCCAAGGGATCGCCATGCCGACGGCATGGCCCTCGGTGGTACTTTTGATCTAGAATGAGCTGATGAGCAGGAGGAAGCGGCGCGCAACAGTTGTTTGGCGGCGTAAACTTCGGTTTCGATCCTCCAGGATAGGAGGAAAGCCAGGGGAGGGAGTGCGAGGAACCGGTGCCGGTCACCTATGATCCTGCAATCATCGCCCTATCGGTGGTGATCGCCATTCAAGGCGGCTACGTCAGCCTGATGCTGGCGCGACGGCTGTTGAGCCTTGGCCACGGTCCGAGTGACAGCGGCCGACGCAAGGCGCTGCTGGCCGCCTCCGCCTTGGCGCTGGGGGTGGGCATCTGGGCCATGCATTTCATTGGAATGCTGGCCGTCAAGCTGCCGATCACCGTCACCTATGACCTGCTCTGGACCCTGGTTTCGGCCCTGGTGTGCATTTTGGTGGTCGGCCTGGGCGTCTTTGTCGCCAGTTTTGGGCGCCTGACACCGCGGCGACTGGCCGGGGCCGGGCTGCTCATGGGCGCGGGCATCGCCATCATGCACTACATTGGAATGTCGGCGCTGCGGGCCAACTGCATTGTCAGCTATTCGCCGCTCCTGGTGGTGGCGAGTTTCGCGGTGGCCGTGGCGGCTTCGGGCTTGGCGCTCTGGCTGGCCTTTTCGCCGACCCACAAACCTCACGTCATGGCCGGCGCCATCTGTATGGGCCTGGCGATCTCCGGCATGCACTACACCGGCATGGCGGCGGCGACCTTCCTGCCGACCGAAGACCTGGTGGCGATCTCGGCACCGGTCTTGAGCCTCAATCTCCTGGCCATCGTGGTGGCGGTTACCGCCTTCGTCATCTGCGGGCTATTCATGCTGGTCATGCTGCCCGATCGCCTTGACGAGAACGCGGAGCGGGAACTGAAAGAAAGTGCGAAAGAACAGAATGTTAGGCCGGCTATCTCTAGTGAGGTAAAAAGCACTTTGGCTGCTTCGGCGGAACTCGCCGCCACGCCGCCGCGCATACCGGTAGATCGCAACGGCGCCACCCGTCTTCTGGCGCCGGAGCAGATCTTTGCCGTGCGCGCCGATGCCCACTACACCTATGTTTTCGATGGGGTCGAGACCCACTTCTGCAACCTGTCGATTTCCCAGATCGAGGCGCGGCTCGACCCGGCGACCTTCCTGCGGGTACACCGCAGCCATATCGTCAACGTGGCTCACGCGGCGGCGCTGAAGCGCGTACGCGATCAGGGCCTGCTGGAACTCGACTGTGACGACGGCCACGCGGTACCGGTCAGCCGCAGCCGCCTGCCGAAACTGCGCGCCGCCCTCGGGCTTTAGGGAGCCTTCCGCTGGCTGACGATGGGCAGGATTCCCGGCGGTTGGCTTCCGGGACGTACAAAGGAAGAAAATCCGCAGGTGCCCGCGCGATCCGCCGTTCGTGCATTTGAAGCCGTCATTCGTGCGGAGGCGGCTGGTTTCGTGCAGGCGCCGTTGACCGCTTTCGGCAAGCTGTGGCCCGCTTTACTCAATCAATATCTCCGCTGGCGCCTTTGGGTTTCGGCGGCGCAACGATCGGCGGCACGAACCGTCGCCTAGGGAAAGGGAGGAAACGACCCGTGATTCCGGGATCCTTTAGCTATCATAGTCCTGCGACGGTAGAAGAAGCCGTCGGCCTGCTCGCCAACCTGGGCGAGGACGCACGTCCGCTCGCCGGGGGGCACAGCCTGCTACCGATGATGAAGCTGCGGCTGGCGCCTCTGGAGCACCTGGTCGATCTCGGCCAGATTGCCGCTTTGAAGGGTATCAACCACGAAGACGGGGCGCTGGTCATCGGCGCCATGACCACCCAGGCGGACCTGCTGGCCTCCGACCTGATCGCCGGCCACTGCCCGATCATCCAGGAAACCGCGGCTCAGATCGCTGATCCGCAGGTGCGCTATGTCGGTACCCTCGGCGGGAACGTGGCCAACGGCGACCCTGCCAACGATATGCCGGCGGTTATGCAGTGCCTGGATGCAAGCTTCGTCCTCACCGGCGCCGGCGGTTCCCGGGAAGTGAAGGCCCGGGATTTCTACGAGGGTGCCTTCTTCACAAAGCTCGAAGACGGCGAGATTCTTACCGCGGTGCGGATCCCGATCCCGCCGGCCGGCCACGGCTACGCCTATGAAAAACTGAAGCGCAAGATTGGCGACTATGCGACGGCGGCCGCCGCGGTGGTGCTCACCGTGTCGGGCGGCACCTGCAAGACGGCCTCCATTGCGCTCACCAACCTGGGTGAGACGCCGCTCTTTGCCGCGGAGGCTGCTGCGGCGCTGGTCGGCTCCAGCCTCGACCAGGCGGCCGTCGACCGGGCGGTGGGTCTGGCCGAGGGCATCACTGCCCCGGCCTCCGACGGACGCGGTCCCGCGGACTACCGCACCAAGATGGGGGGCGTGATGGTGCGCCGGGCCCTCGAGCGCGCGCTAGAACGCGCCGCCGGCTGACCAGGAAGGGAGATCCTAGATTATGGCGAAGACCCAAGTAACCCTGACCATCAACGGGCAGCAGGTAGAGGCGTTGGTCGAACCGCGTACCCTGCTGATCCATTTCCTGCGCGAGCAGCAAATGCTGACCGGCGCCCACATCGGCTGCGAGACGAGCCACTGCGGCGCCTGCACCGTCGACTTGAACGGCAAGTCGGTGAAGTCCTGTACGGTCCTGGCCGTTCAGGCCCAGGGCTCTGAGATCACCACGGTGGAAGGCGTGGCCGCCGCCGACGGCACCTTGCATGCCTTGCAGGAGGGCTTCACGGAGATGCACGGCCTGCAATGCGGCTTCTGCACGCCGGGCATGATCATGCGGGCGCAGTGCCTGCTTCGGGAGAACCCCGACCCGAGCGACGCGGAGATCCGCATGGGGATTTCCGGCAATATCTGCCGCTGCACGGGTTATCAGAACATTGTCAAAGCGATCCGCTATGCGGCCGACAAGATGAATGCAGCCAAGAAGGAGGCCGCGGAATGAGTGACGCCGCCGTGACCATCGAAGAGCGCGAAGCCAACCTCAAAGGTGTCGGCTGTTCGCGCAAGCGCACCGAAGACACCCGATTCATCCAGGGCAAGGGCAACTATGTCGACGATGTGAAGCTGCCGGGCGAGCTGTTCGGCGCCTTCGTGCGTTCGCCCTACGGCCATGCGCGCATCAAGTCGATCAACGCCGAGGCGGCCCTGGCGGTGCCGGGCGTGAAGGCGGTGCTGACCGCCGCCGATCTGAAGCCGCTGAGCCTGCACTACATGCCGACCCTGGCGGGCGACGTCCAGGCGGTGCTGGCCGAAGAGAAGGTGCTGTTCCAGAACCAGGAAGTCGCCTTCGTTGTCGCCGAGAACCGCTACATCGCTGCCGATGCGGCGGAATTGGTCGAGGTCGACTACGAGGAACTGCCGGTTCTGGTTGATCCCT
>CAJHXP010000588.1_pt1 | contig 13775 bp, 11 predicted proteins | sample 9198551 | NCBI WGS metagenome assembly CAJHXP01 (sample SAMEA7708297, study PRJEB35096) | sediment metagenome | biome: marine neritic benthic zone biome [ENVO:01000025]; feature: sediment [ENVO:00002007]; material: shallow marine sediment [ENVO:03000034] sea grass bed [ENVO_01000059] ... | reverse complement strand
CTTCGTGCACCAGCGGCTGTTGGGCGAGAAGAGTGCCTCTGCCGTGGTCATGGATATCGAGAACGGCGACGTCCTGGCGCTGGCCTCGGTTCCCAGCTACGACCCCAACGCCTTCAATATCGGCCTGACGGTCAAGCAGTGGAACGACCTTGTCAACGATCCGCTGCATCCGCTGACCAACAAGGCGGTCGGCGGCCTCTACGCGCCCGGCTCGACCTTCAAGATGATGGTCGCCCTGGCGGCGCTGAAGGCCGGCATCCAGCCCGACTACAAGGTCTTTTGCCCCGGCTATATGACGCTCGGCCGGTCGCGTTTTCACTGTTGGAAGCGTCACGGCCACGGCTGGGTCGACATGCACGACGGCATCAAGCATTCCTGCGACGTATTCTTCTACGACATCTCTCGCAAGGTCGGCATCGACAACATCGCTGCCATGGCCAATCAATTTGGCCTGGGGCAGCGGGTCGGCATCGATCTCAACGGTGAAAAACCCGGGGTGATCCCGACCCGAGATTGGAAGCTGGCCAATATCGGCGAGCCCTGGCAGGGCGGCGAAACCCTGATCGCTTCCATCGGCCAGGGCTTCGTGCTGGCAACGCCGCTGCAACTCGCGACCATGGCGGCGCGGATCGCCAGCGGCAAGGCTGTGACGCCGCGCCTCACGCGCGGTGTGCGCGCCGGTGCGGAGAATCAGGACGGCGAAGGCGCGCTGGCGCCGGAGTTCCTGCCGCTCGATGTGGCGCCGGCGCATCTCAAGATGATCCGCGAGGCGATGGACGCCGTCAGCAACAGCCAGCGCGGCACCGCCTATCGTGCGCGCATTCAGGAAGAAGGTATGGAGTTGGCCGGCAAGACCGGCACGTCACAGGTGCGCCGCATCACCATGGCCGAACGCGCGGCGGGCGTGACCAAGAACGAACAGCTGCCCTGGCGCCGCCGCGACCACGCCCTCTTCGTATCCTTCGCGCCGGTGCACAAGCCGCGCTACTGCTGCGCCGTGGTGGTCGAGCATGGCGGCGGCGGCTCCAAGGTGGCGGCGCCGATCGCTCGTGACATTCTGCTCGAGACCCAGCGCCGGGACCCGGCCGGGCGGAATTCCCTGCCCATCGTGGCCACATCGCAGATCGCAGAGAGCGGCTGATGTCGACGGATACCTTCCTTTCGAAGCGCAATCCGGAGATGACTCTGCGTCAGAAGGTCTGGCAGATAAACTGGGGCCTGGTGCTGCTGCTCTGTCTGATCGCCGGGGGCGGCTTCGCCATGCTCTATTCGGCGGCCAATGGCTCCATGTCGCCCTGGGCCTCACGTCAGATGGTGCGTTTCGGCCTCGGTCTGATGATCATGTTCATCGTGGCGCTGATCGATATCCGAGTTTGGTTCCGCTACGCCTATTTCATCTATTTCGGCACCCTCGCTCTGCTTGGCGCGGTGGAGGTCATGGGTACCATCGGCATGGGTGCGCAGCGCTGGATCGATCTCGGTTTCATCCGCCTGCAGCCCTCCGAGGTGATGAAGGTCGCCCTGGTGCTGGCGCTGGCGCGCTATTTTCACGGTGTTTCCTCGGAAGACATCGGCCGGCCGACCTACCTGCTGTTGCCTCTCGCCCTGGTGCTGGCCCCGGCCGCCCTGGTGCTGAAGCAGCCTGACCTCGGCACCGCGGGCATGCTGTTGCTGGCCGCGGGAGCGGTGTTCTTCTGCGCCGGCGTGCGCTGGTGGAAGTTCGCCCTGGTGCTGGTCGCCGGGCTGGCTGCCGTGCCGATCGCCTGGCAATTGCTGCACGACTATCAGAAAGCCCGGGTCCTGACCTTCCTCAACCCGGAGAACGACCCGCTGGGCGCCGGCTATCACAGCCTGCAGGCGATGATCGCCTTCGGCTCCGGCGCGATCACCGGCAAGGGCTTCCTGCAGGGCACCCAAAGCCACCTGAACTTCCTGCCGGAAAAGCAGACCGACTTCATCTTCACCATGCTGGCCGAGGAGTTCGGCCTGGTCGGCAGCCTTGCCCTGCTTGGGCTCTACTTCCTGCTGATGGCCTATGGTTTCGCCATCGCCTTTAGGGCGCGCAACCAGTTTGCCCGCCTGCTGGCCATCGGCCTTGCCACCAACCTCTTCCTCTACGTCTTCATCAACATGGCCATGGTCATGGGGATCTTCCCGGTGGTCGGCGTGCCGCTGCCGCTGGTGTCCTATGGCGGCACCGTGCTGCTGACCATGATGACCGCCATGGGGCTGGTCATGTCCTGCTACATCCACCGCGATATCCGCATCTCGCGCCGCGGCACCGCCGAGGTCTAGGGGTTTGCGGGCGGGCCGGACGGCCCCCTGCGAGGCCTGGTGCGAGGCCCGGGCGGGGCGCGGTTTTCGGGGGATTTTCAGGCTTTTCCAGGGGCCAGGGGTTTTCCGGCGATAGGGGCCTCGACAAAGCCGCGCGGACTTGCTATCACCCCGCATCCCGGCGGGACTCTTGGATCCCGGCCGAACTTTTTTGACCGTTCCGTCGCGGTCTATGGCGCTAGAAAGCGCGGATTTCCGGGCCTTAGGCCCTTGGGGCCGTTAGCTCAGTTGGTAGAGCGGGTGACTCTTAATCACTAGGTCATAGGTTCGAATCCTATACGGCCCACCATTATTTCCGTTTCTTAGATACTTCAGAGAAGACGGCGGCGCGCTTCTTCTCGGGCCGTCGACGCCCAGGCAAAGGACAAGAATAGGGGGCAAGGAGATCGGAGAGGTGGCGCGGCATGGCTATGCAGAACGATAACAACAACATCGTCCTCACCAGGCGGATCATCACTCAGGAAGGTCTGGTCAAGCTAGCCGCCGTGCACCGCCGGTTCGTCGCCCAGCGGCGCGATGGTCGGCGCATCATCATGCAGCATTGCGTGCTTGTCGGCCTCGACTTTGAGGGCCTGTGTTTTTCCCGTGCGCATTTCATGGCCTGTCTTTTCACCGGCGCAAACGCGACGGATGCCGATTTCAGCCGCGCCAAGCTGTTTGGCTCGAGTTTCGAATCGGCGAACTTGACCCGTGCGAATTTCGAACGCGCCGACCTGCGCGCCGTCGTCTTCGACAAAGCCAATCTCCACCAAACCCGCTTTGATCGGGCCGACCTTCGCAAGGGCGGCATCATCACCGGCAACGACGGCCCTGAGTCCGAAGTCTTCCGGGAAATCCGCTCGTCCTTCCGCAACGCCAACCTGAACCGCACCAACCTGAAGAACGCCGCACTGAAGGGCGTCGACTTCACCGGAGCGATGATGGAGGAGACCGAACTCGGTGGCGCTGATCTGCGCGGGACCCGCTTCACCGGCGCTGAACTGAAAAACGTTGTGCTGACCAACGCCCGCTTGCAAGACGCCGACATGCGCGGTGCTTCCTTTGAGGACATGAACGTCGAATTCGCCGGCATCCTGGCGACGCCCGCCAAGGTAATCGACGCCTTCGAACTCGACCGCGATCTGCGGGCCCACGAGAGCTGGGTGGCGAGCGACGGAAAAGAGGGCAAGCGCGCGGATTTCAGCGAGCAGAATCTGTCGGGCCTCGACCTCTCGCAAAGAAGCCTGGCGGCCATCTCCTTCGCCAGTTCCAACCTGAAGGGCATCGACTTCAGCGGCTCCGTACTGGCCGCCTGCGATTTTTCCAATGCCAACCTCCGCGCCGCGGATTTTTCGCGCTGCGACCTGCGCGGCGCCAACCTGAGGGGCGCCATTCTCGACGACGCGCGCTTGGCGCGTGCCAGTATCGGGGCGTTGCCGGAGACCGGCATGGAGACGGTCTTCCCCGACGGCTTCATATTGGATCGGGAGAAGTTGTGAGGGCTGTCCGGGGACTGTAATCACCTGACCGATGCCGCCAACTTCAGTCGCGGTTTCAAGCAGTGGACGGGGACGATGCCCCGAGAGGTCAGCCGTGCCCCCCCGGCACGTCACTGCGGTTGGCGCAAAATGATAAGATTGCATCGCCGAAGCAAGGTAAGTATCTCCCGGACTTGATCCGTATCATCGCATCGTTGCGTGATATGCGGTTTGTGTAGTCGATTAGACGTTGTGTAGAGGTTGAGGCATACTCTAAGTTGCGAAGCTAGCGCTTGGTAAATGATAAGCTGAGTGAAGCTTATGATAAACGGGACAGGAAACACGGCAATGACGACGGCGATGAAGGCTGAAGAGCTGACCCTAGATTCGGATCGAATGAATTTCACCGCTTGGACCTGCGCCGCGGTGGCGACGGTCGGTTTACTTGCGATGAGCAGCGAAGCCTTTGCCGTCGACTTCACGCTCGGCGCGGGGGTCGGCATCGCACCTGATTACCAGGGGTCGGAAGACTATGAACCCGTGCCGCTGTGGAACCTGAGGGCCGGCGATCTCTATCATCCCGACACCTATGTTCAGATCGTCGGGACGAAGTTGAACTCGAACTTCGTGCCTCACGACAACTTCAGGGCGGGCTTGTCCGGCCAGTACGTCCTTGAGCGGAATGACGTAGACAACAACCAAGTGGACAATATGAGGCGTACCGACGACGGTATCCTCTTGGGTATACTGCTCGGCTACGATTTCAAGTTCGACGGCGGCGGTGTCCTGGGTTTTGAGTTCGACCCACGTTGGGACATCCAGGATGACGTCGGCGGCCTTTTCACCGCGCGCGTCAAATACACCAGGCCGTTCGGCGGCGGGTCCTGGATCTTCCACAGTGGGATTGAGAGCACCTACGCCAGCGGCGACTATATGGACGAGTATTTCGACGTCAACGCGGCCGATGCGGCGCGCAGCGGTCTCAGCCAGTTCAGTGCCGATTCGGGCTTCCTGGACATGGGCCTCAACGCCGGCCTGACCTACAAGTTCTCCGACAACTGGAGCACGACGGGGACGGCGGCCTACAAGAGGTTGCTGGGCGACGCCGAGGACAGCCCTGTGACCGATGATGCGGGAAGCGCCAACCAGTTCTTCGGCGGCCTGCTGGTGAACTTCAGCTTCTAGAGCAGATCCGGGTTGGCTGGAATCGCTTTGGCGATCCACCGACCCGGTGAATCTGCTCTAACTATTGGATCTAGTTCCTTTCCGCCAACGGACTATTGAGCCTCCCGGAAAGCTTGCCGAAGGGGCCGATCGGCAATTGATCTGACTCAATGCGTCGCGCTCGCCTCTGCGTAAGGGTTTGCGCTGGGAAGGGAAACATCTAAGCCACGGATCGCCCGTCACTGACTGAGGCCCGTGAAAGTGCCCGAGACACAGCGAAACATCTCACGCGCGTACCCGTCAGCGTTGGCTGCTGCGGCAGGTCCTTGCCATCTGGCAAGCCTTCCGAGGCAGCGGGCTCCCGTCGTTCGAGAACAGAACTGCGTCGAGTTGGCCGTAAAGGCCTCCAACCTTGAGACGGACGGAGGCAAAGGCAAGATGAGGCTGCCTGCGAGACGCAGGGCAAGGGCTGCCGCGCGATGGGTGACGCTGCTTGCCGCCGTCCTCCTCCTGGCTCCGCCCGGCATTGGTTATGCTGACGACGAATTCACGGCGCCGCGCGCGGAGATGGTGGAGCTGATCGACCAGATCGGATGGGGCAGCGACAGGGCCGTGGGGCGTGAGACAATCGATCCACGCGTCCTGGCGGTGATGGACAAGGTCCCGCGCCATGAGTTCGTTCCCGACACGTTGCGTCATCGTGCCTACGCCAACAGGCCGCTGCCGATCGGCTACGGGCAGACAATTTCCCAGCCGCTGATCGTGGCGATGATGACCGATCTGCTGCAACTGGAGCCGGACCACGTGGTGCTCGAAGTCGGCACCGGTTCCGGTTATCACGCTGCCGTGGTCGCCGGCCTTGCCGGCCGTGTCCACACGATCGAAATCATTCCCGGTCTTGCTGATACCGCGGCCGGGCGACTCGCGCGGCTTGGCTATGACAATGTGGAGGTGCGCACTGGCGATGGATACTACGGGTGGGAAGAGGCAGCGCCCTTTGACCGCATCCTGGTGACCGCTGCGGCAACCCATGTGCCGCCGCCGCTCATCGAACAACTCCGGCCCGGCGGCCGCATGGTCATTCCTGTCGGCGGCGCCTTCGCCTTGCAGCATCTCGTACTCGTCGAACATGACGGAGCGGGTGGCATCCGAACGCGACAACTCCTTCCCGTGCGTTTCGTTCCCCTGACGCGTTCTGAGTGAGACCGCCGCTCCTCGCCATCGCCGTCTTGTCCGCGGGCGTGCTCGCCTCCGAAGTCTTGCTGACGCGGCTTTTCTCGATCGTCCAGGTGCATCACTTCGCCTACATGGTGATCAGCATCGCGCTGCTCGGCTATGGCGCGAGCGGCACTTTTCTCGCGCTGTTCCGTGAACGCCTCGTCGCGCATTTCTCGGCGGTTTTCGCCGTCAATGCCACCCTCTTCGGCCTTTCCCTGGTCGCCAGCTTCGCGCTCGCCGAACGCCTCCCGTTCAACGCCGGCGCGCTTATCTGGGACCCGCAGCAGCTTGTCTATCTGCTTCTGCTCTATGCGCTCTTCACCGTGCCGTTCTTCTGCGCGGCCAATTGCACGGGCCTTGCCTTTGCGTGTTTTCCCGGCCGCATCGGCCGGGTCTATCGTTACGATCTCATGGGCGCAGGCATCGGCGCCCTTGCCGTTGTCGGCCTGCTCTTCGTGCTGTTCCCCTCGCCATCCCTGCGCATTGTCGCCGCGCTCGGTCCCCTCGCAGGCGCCCTGGCATTGGCCTACCGCGCAGGCGCGCGCCGGCTTTGGTCGGCGACAGGCCTGGCCGCCGTCGCCTTGGCTCTGGCGATCGCGGTGCCGGCTTCGTGGACGGACTTGCGCCTGTCGGAATTCAAGAGCCTGAGCCAGGTGCTGCTGGTCCCCGACACGGAAGTCATCGCCCGGCGGTCGAGCCCGCTCGGGCTTGTCTCCGTGGTGGGCAGCCCGACGATTCCGTTCCGTCACGCCCCTGGTGTAAGCCTCGCCAACACCCAGGAGCCGCCCAGTCAGTTGGGTATCTTCGTCGACGGAGAGGGGCCGATGGCAATTACCCGCTTTGACGGCCGGTACGAGCCCCTGGGCTATCTCGACACCACGACCATGGCCTTGCCGTATCACATCGTCGTGCGCCCCAAGGTCCTGGTTCTGGGCGCGGGCGGCGGCGCGGACGTGCTGCTCGCTCTTTATCACAACGCGGCCCGCGTCGACGCTGTGGAGCTGGACCCGGAAGTGAACCGGCTGGTGGCGGAAGAGTTCGCCGACTTCGCCGGCGACCTCTATGCGGGCAGCGGCGTCCACCTGCACACGGCCGAGGCGCGCGGTTTCGTCGCCGGCAGCAAGGCGCGCTTCGACGTTATCCAGATCCCGCTGCTCGACTCTTTCGCGGCCTCGGCGGCGGGCACGTTGAGCCTCAACGAAAGCACGCTCTACACGGTCGAAGCCTTCCGGACCTATCTGCGTCACCTGGAGCCGAATGGCATCCTCGCCATCACCCGCTGGCTCAAGTTGCCGCCGCGCGACAGCCTCAAGCTGTTCGCCACCGCGCTCGCCGCCTTCGAGCAGATGGGCGTCGCCGAGCCCGCAAGGCGCCTCGCCCTGATACGGAGCTGGAGCACGACCACGCTGCTCATCAAGAACGCAGCCTTCAGCGAGACGGAGCTTGCGGGCATTCGCAGCTTTGCCCGGCAGCGTTCCTTCGATCTCGTTTACCTGCCCGGCATGGCGCCGGAAGAGGCCAACCGCTACAACGTGCTGAGCGAGCCCTATTTCTTTGCCGGCGCCGCGGCGCTGGCGAGCGCGGAGCGCAGCGCGTTCCTGCAACGCTACAAGTTCGACCTGCGTCCGGCGACGGATGACCGCCCCTATTTCTTCGATTTTTTCCGCTGGCGGGCGCTGCCCGAACTGCTCGAGCTGCGCGCCTCTGGCGGGGCGGCCCTGCTCGACTGGGGCTATTTGATCCTCTTCGCGACACTGCTGCAGGCCGGCGTTCTCAGCGTGGTGCTCATCCTCTTGCCGCTTTGGCTGTGGCGACGCGCCCCGGCGCCCGGACAAGACCGCTGGCGGGTCTTCGCCTATTTTCTGGCGATCGGGATCGCCTTCTTCTTCGTGGAGGTCGCCTCGATCCAGCGCTTCATGCTGTTCCTCAGCCACCCGATCTACGCGGTGGCCGTGGTGCTCGCCGCCTTCCTGGTTTTCGCTGGGCTGGGCAGCGGCGTCGCCCCGCGCCTCGCCCGGCGGCTGGAAGACGCGCGCAGCGCCAAAGCGCGCAGCGGCGCGGAAGGCGCCTGGAAGCGACGCCTGGCCCGGTTCTCCGCGCTGGAGCTGGCGGTGGCGGCGATCGCCTTTTTGGCGGTGGTCTACTTGCTGGCGCTGCCGCCTCTATTTCGCTGGCTCATGCCGTTGGGGGATGCGGCCAAGATCGCCATCGCCGTGGCGCTGATCGCGCCGCTGGCGTTCTGGATGGGGATGCCCTTCCCGCTGGGGCTCGAGCGCGTCTCGCAGCGCCTCCCCGCGCTGGTGCCCTGGGCCTGGGGGATCAACGGCTGCGCCTCGGTGCTCAGCGCCGTGCTGGCAACGCTGCTCGCCATGAACGTCGGCTTCACCGTGGTGGTTCTGGTGGCGATTGCCGTTTATGCCGCGGCAGCGGCGGTCCTGCGCGCGCCCTTCAAGGGCGCCGAAGGCTGACGGAAAGAGGCGCATTGCCGTCTGCCGGGAGCGGCCGACCGCCCGGGTTTTCAGCTCCTCACCCCTGCGCCGCCAGCAAATCATAGAGAGTCAGCGCCACCACCTGGGTTGCCTTGGCGAGATCTTCGAGGGGCAGGCGCTCATCGGCGCGGTGACCGGCGCCGTGCCGCCTGCTTGGTCCTGCCTCAAACATGGCAATCTGCCTGAGCATGGCGACAGGGGGCTAATCGTGCGCCAGCGACCTGCGTTCGTAGGCGGCGAACTTCTCGTACTTCGCCTGACAAACGGGCAGGGCCGAAGACATGAAGCTCTGCAAGTGTTGGGGATAGTGTGACTGCGCCGCTTTGCTCTCCGCTGCCGCCGGCCGACCCAGCCCCTCACGCTCTATCGCTTGCAGGAGGAGGGCCTGGTCCTCCGGCGCTACCTCCTGACGTAGTGCCTCGCGCGCATAGCACTGACAGAAGGCGAACTGCGGATGCCCGGCCTTCTCTCGCGAGGACCCGATCACCGTGAAGCACTCGTCGACCATGTCATAGCCGGGCGAACCATAGTTCAACGAGTTAGGGTCGCGCTCCCGCTCTCGCTCATCTCTTAAGATATAAAGGCCGACGACGAACGCCGTCATCTGGATCACGGCAGGTACCACCGCCAGCAAGAAAATCCGCTTGCCTCTGCCCGCGCGCAGCGGACCGGTTCCTGTTGTCTGGGTGTTTGCCATCTTGCCGTCGTGTCGCTAGAGAGAATTGCGCGCGTCCTCGGCCGCTTCGAGCCCGACCCTGGTGCAATGGGGCAGAAACGCGCCCATGAACTGTTTCATCCGCTTGGTGAAGGCCATCTGCTCGCTGCGGGAGAGGGAGTAGATCTCGGTCTCGGCGTGCCCTTGATCGCCGGACAGGGCTGCGATCATGATCGAATAGTCCTGTGGCTCGAAGCGCCGCTTCGCCTCCTCGGTGTAGCAGTCACAAAAAGCCTGCTGCACCGACGGCGCCTTGATGCGTGGAGCCGCGACGTGGACGATGCAAGCCTCATAGAAAGCCGCAACCTGCGGCCCGCGCCGGTTTTTCTGCGACGCGGCCGCCGGCTTGTCGCCCAGGGTTTCGAACATCCTCAGTCCCGCCGTGATGCCCACCAGGAGCACCCCGGCGATCACCAAGGTATAGCTGAGAGCTTGCTGCCGGTGCATGGTCTCCGCTTCCCGATCGTCATCTGTCCGTGGGAGGCATCTTAAGGCGATAAGTCTTAAGAGAATACGACCGGAGGCTGAAAGGTGCCTCAAGTGCCCCTGAAATGGCGCGCTTTGATCAGGCCTCGCTCAGCAAATCCAACAACGTCAGGGCGACCACCTGGGTCGCCTTGGCGAGGTCGGCCAGCGGCAGGCGCTCGTCGGCGCGGTGGGCGTTGGCTTGCTCGATGCTGTGCGGGCCGGCGCCGTAGAGCACGGTGGGCACGTCCGAGGCCGTGTAGTGGCGCGCGTCGGTGTGTAGAGCGGCACGCCTTTGGGGTTCACCGGCTCGCCCATGAGCTCGCTCGCGCCGGCCCGCCGCAGCCAAGGCCCTTTGCATCCCACCGCCAAGTTGGCAGGATCGGCTTGGACTTTCAGCCGGGCGGGATCCTCCCGCCCGTAAGCGCAGCGCACCGGACGGGCTTAGGGATGGATGGGCCGGAATCTACCGAGATCAGGTTGCTGCTCTGCGGCGACGTCATGCTGGGCCGCGGCATCGACCAGTTGCTGCCGCATCCGGGGGACCCCACGCTCTATGAGCACTGGCGCAAGGTGCGTCATGCCGGGATCTTCGTCGACCTGGCGCAGCTCAGGAACGGCGCCATTCCCGCCGAGCGGGGGAGCGACTACGTCTGGGGCGACGCCCTGGCGGACTTCGCGGCGTTCCGGCCCGATCTCAGGCTGATCAACCTGGAGACCGCCGTCACCGCGGGCGGCGCGCCCTGGCCGAAGAAGCTCATCCACTACCGCATGCACCCGCGCAACGTCGAGGTGCTGACGCGGGCCGGCATCGACTTCTGCGCCCTCGCCAACAACCACACGCTCGACTGGGGCCACGAGGGGTTGGCGGAGACGGTCGACACGCTGGACCGGGCCAGCATTCGCCATGCGGGCGCCGGCCGCGACCGGCAGGAAGCGGGCGCGCCGGCAATCCTGGAGGTTCCCGGCAAGGGCAGGGTGATCGTCGTCTCGGTGGCGACGCCGTCGAGCGGCGTCCCCCTGGCCTGGGGCGCCGGGCCGGACAAGCCCGGCCTTAACCTGATCGGCGTGACGGACGAGTGGTTCGACCACCTGCGCCGGCGCATCGCCGAGGCCCGGCGGCCTGGCGACATCGTCGTAGTGTCGATCCACTGGGGCGACAACTTCGGCTATGTCTTCGGCCAGGGGCACCGGGACTTCGCGTACCGCCTCATCGACGAGGCGGGGGTCGACCTGATCCACGGCCATTCGTCGCATCATGTGCGAGGCATCGAGGTGCACAACGGCCGGCCGATCCTCTATGGCTGCGGCGATCTGGTGAACGACTACGAGGGCGGCTTCAAGAAGCCGCAGCGCCTGGCCTTCGAGCCCGGCCTCGGCCTCATCTATCTTGCCCGCTTCTCCGCCGCGGACGGCCGCCTCACCGGCCTGGAGATGCGGCCGACGCGCATGCAGCGGCTGCAAGTCCGGCGCGCCGGCCGCGACGATGCGCGGCGCCTCTGCGCGATCCTCAACCGGGAAGGCGCGCAGCTGGGCACCCGCGTGGTCGAAGCGGATGGCATCCTCAATCTCCAGTGGGGCGACGCCTAGGCGCGGGGCGACGCTGCCGCCTCACCCCTCCCTCAACACATCCAACAGCGTCAGCGCCACCACCTGGGTTGCCTTGTAGAGATCGTCGAGCGGCAGGCGCTCGTCGGCGCGGTGGGCGTTGGCTTCCTCGATGTTGTGGGGGCCGGCGCCGTAGAGCACGGTGGGCACGCCCGAGGCGGTGTAGTGGCGCGCGTCGGTGTAGAGCGGCACGCCCTTGGCGGCGACCGGCTCGCCCATGATCTCGCTCGCGCGGGCGGTGAGGCGGGCGGTGAGGTCCTCGCCGCCGTCCAGCGGCAGCAGCGGCGCGGCCAGCAGGATGCGGCGGATCGCCACGGCGATGCCGGGGAAGGGCGCGGCGGCGCCTTCGATGAGCAGCTTCAGCTCGGTTTCCACCTGGCCGGGGTCTTCTTCCGGGATCATGCGGCGGTCGAGGCGCAGGCTCACCTTGTCGGGCACCACGTTGGTGTTGATGCCGCCCTCGATCAGGCCGACGGTGCACTGCGGGCTGCCGATGCCGGCGATCTGCGAGGTCTGGGCGGCGAGACCTTTGCGCCAGTCGTAGAGCGCCGAGAGAATGCCGCTGGCGGCTTCCAGCGCGTCGTGGCCGGTAAAGGGCATGGCGGCATGGGCCGACTTGCCGCTCACCGTCACCTCCAGGTGCAAACAGCCGTTGTGGGCGGTCACCACGTTGTAGGAAAAGCCGGCGCCGATGGAGAGGTCGGGCTTGGAGATGCCCTCGGCCAGGAGCCAGCGCGGGCCGATCTCGCCGCCGGCCTCCTCGTCGTAGGTGAAGTGCAGCTCCACCGTGCCGTTCAGCTGCGCGCCGGCCTGCGCCGCCGCCTCGAGCGCAAGCAGGGCGTAAGCGTAGGTCGCGAAGTCGGACTTGGAGACGGCGACGCCGCGGCCGTACATCCAGCCCTCGACCACCTCGGCGCCGTAGGGGTCCCGGGTCCAGCCTTCGCCCGGCGGCACCACGTCGCCGTGGGCGTTGAGCGCGATCACCGGACCTTCCCCGAACTTGCGGCGCACCACCAGGTTGGTGGCGGCGACCATGCCGGCGGCTTGCACCGTCTCCTTAGGCACCGGGTGGCGCTCGACCGCGAAGCCGAGACCTTCCAGTAGGTCGCCGGCGCGCTCGGCATGGGCCACGCAGTCGCCCGGCGGGTTGTCGGAGGGCACCTTGACCAGTTCGGCCAGGAAGTCGGTCTGGGCCGCGCGGGCGGACGCCAGGGTGCTCAGGATGGTGTCTTGGAACTCGGTCATGGGTCCTATATCTCCCGCGGCTTCGCCGCCGGGGCTCAGTCGAAATCCGGGTCGAAGTTCTCGAGGAAGTCGAGGAATACCCGGGCGGCGGCCTCGGCGTCCTCGGCAGTGATGCTTTCCAGCGGGTTGTGGCTGATGCCGCCGCCGCAGCGCACGAAGAGCATGGCGATGGGGCAGAGCGCGGCCAGCGCCATGGCGTCGTGACCGGCGCCGCTCGGCAGGCGCCGGGCCTTGAGGCCCTGGCGCTCGATGGCGCGGTCCAGCTGGTCCATCAGGCCCGGATGGCAGGCCGCGGCCCCCTCGGCGTAGAGCAGCTCGATGTCGAGCTCCAGGTCGCGGCGCGCGGCGATGGCTTTCAGCCTTTCCCGCAGGGTGCCGACGGCCGCCTCGCGCTGGTCATCCTGCGGGGCGCGGATGTCGATGGTGAACTCGGCCTTGCCGGGGATGACATTGATGGCGCCGGGCGCCGCCGCGATGCGGCCCACGGTGGCGACGAGATCCGCCTCCGCGGCGGCCAGGGCCTCCACGGCGGCGATCATCTCGGCAGCGCCGGCCAGGGCGTCGCGGCGCAGGCCCATGGGCACGGTGCCGGCGTGGCCGGCCATGCCTGCCACGGTCACGGAATAGCGGCTGGCGCCGTTGATGGCGGTCACCGTGCCGACCGGCAGGCCGGCGGCCTCCAGCACCGGGCCCTGCTCGATGTGCACCTCGACGAAGGCCAGCACCTCCTCGGCCCGGCGGGCCTCGGCGGCGATGGACGCCGGGTCGCAGCCGAATTGGATCAGGGCGTCCTCCAGCTTCGTGCCCGCGGCGTCGGTCAGCGAGAGGCAAGCGAGGTCGATGCTGCCCGCGATGCCGCGCGAGCCGCTGAGCGTGGTCGGGAAGCGCACGCCCTCCTCGTCGCCGAAGGCCACCACCTCGACGGCGAAGGGCAGCCGCTTGCCGCGTGAATCCAGATCGGCGATGCAGGCGATGGGCAGGGCGACGCCCAGGTTGCCGTCGTAGGCCCCGGCATCGCGCACCGTATCGATGTGCGAGCCGGTGATCAGGGTCCTGGCGCCGGGAACTGCGGCTTCGTAG
>CAJHXP010000630.1_pt1 | contig 13991 bp, 11 predicted proteins | sample 9198551 | NCBI WGS metagenome assembly CAJHXP01 (sample SAMEA7708297, study PRJEB35096) | sediment metagenome | biome: marine neritic benthic zone biome [ENVO:01000025]; feature: sediment [ENVO:00002007]; material: shallow marine sediment [ENVO:03000034] sea grass bed [ENVO_01000059] ... | reverse complement strand
TTCAATTTCCGCGGGCCCGACCAACAGAAGAAGGTGGGGCAGCTTTCCGGCGGCGAGCGCAACCGGGTTCACCTGGCCAAGCTGCTGCGGTCCGGCGCGAATGTGTTGATGCTCGACGAGCCGACGAACGATCTCGACGTGGATACGCTGCGGGCGCTGGAGGAGGCGTTGCTCGAGTTTGCCGGCTGCGCGCTGGTGACGAGCCATGACCGCTGGTTTCTGGACCGCATCGCCACGCATATCCTCGCCTTCGAAGGGGACAGCAGCGTGGTCTGGTTCCAGGGCAACTACGCGGATTATGACGCGGACCGCCGGGAACGGCTCGGCGCGGCCGCCGATCAGCCGCACCGCATCAAGTACAAGCCGCTATCGCGGTGAGGGCGAACTGACCCGGTGAGCCAGGTTGAGCGCGCCGTCTCAAACGAAAAAGGGGCCCGAAAGGGCCCCTTTGCATTTGGATCGAAAGTGTTTGCGCTACTGCTTCGGTGCGAAGGCGCCGCGGTCGACCTTTTCGCGCAGGGCCTCGGTGAGGGGGGGCAGCTTGCCACCGTTGTTCTTCAGGACCGTGCCGTATTCCGAGCGCAGGGTGATGGCCATGCTTACGCCTTCTGCGACGATATCCAAAATCTTGAACCCGCCGTCTTTCTCTCGCACCCGCCAGCTCACCTTGTAGGGTTCGCCCTCCGCACGGTCGATGCGGGAGGCGATCAGCCCCATGTTCTCATTGCGGCTGTCCGCGGTAACCGTCCCGATCTGGAAGCGCTCGCTGGAGTTTTCCGCCAACAGCGGCAGGAAGCGTTGCACCATGGCGTCCTCGAAGACCCCGAGGAAGGCCTTGCGATCTTCCTCCGGCGCGCCGCGCCAGTAGCGACCGATGACAAAGCGGCCGATGGCGGGAACGTCGAAGTTCTCGTTGAAGAGCCGGCGGAAGTGATCTTCCTTCTCCTTGTCGCTGATCGAGGTGTCGCCCAGTTGGGAGGCGGCTTTTTCCTGCAGATCGTTGAGAAAGCTGGCGGCCTGCTTGGTATCGAGGGCCGCTGCCGCATTCGGCAGCATGAAATCCGCAAGTGCCATAAAGCAGACGACGAAGAAGGCAGTCGAAAAATAGCGCCGCATGAGGTTACTCCAGCGAAGACGTGCTTTGGTCGGGAATTTCTGAGAAGTCTGGCTGCTCGCTGGACGGGGCGCCATTGTTGATCTCGCTTTCCCGATTCTGGCGGTAGAGCGAGCGGATGCGGGCATAGAAGTCGACGGAGTCGGACTTCAGGTCATCCAGTTCCTCGATGTTTCGTGACCGAAAATCGAGGCCGGTCAATGCCGCGCGGCCCAGCGCGGTTTCGGTGGGCGCGATGTAGGTTAGCGGATCAAAGAAGATATCGACGATGCGTCCGGTGCCATCGCGCAGCGAGGACGGCCCGAGGAGAGGCAGGACGAGGTAGAAGCCTTCGCCGGCGCCGTAGGTCCCGAGGGTCTGGCCGAAGTCCTCGTCGTGATACTCGTAACCCTCGAGCGTGGCGAAATCGAACAGGCCGAGGATGCCCAGTGTCGAATTGATGAAAAAGCGCGCCGCCGTGGTTCCGGCGCGGTCCAGGTCGCCCTGCAGCAGGTCGTTGGCCAGTGTCACCGGGGTGCGCAGGTTGCGCAGAAAATTGCGTACTGAGTTGCGCACGCCTCTCGGCACGACAAAGTTGTAGGTGACCGCGATTGGCCGGATGATCGCGAAATCCAGGGCTTCGTTGAAGGCGAAGAACATGCGGTTGGGTACTTCGAGCGGGTCGTTGTCGCCTTCTTCCTCGCCGAAATCGCCTGACTCGCTCTGCTCCCATTCGTCGGAGCCGCTTTGCGTGATCTGGGTGAACTGCGGATCGCCGGGCACGGGGCCCGCCGTCTCCGGATTTCCCGCGCAAGCGCCCAACACTACCGAAATGGCAACAGCGGCGCCGAGCGATCGCAAAAGCCGCGAAATTGAAGAACTCACCTGACCCCCGAACAAACCCATACCCCCGAAAAAAGGCACACCCTGAAACGTCTTATGCGATTCCATGATCACCATGAAGGCCGCGCCTGGCCGGTGCGGCCGAGCTTGCTCAAAGGATCAAAACCAGAAGGTTCCAAGAAACCCACCCAAACCGATGGCTGAAAGGCTGACAAACTTCCGTTAACGAACCCTTAGGCGTGGATGGCGCGCCCCCAGCGATAACCATAGTTCCCCCTATCATAGCAGGCTGTGAATGACCAGTGACCTGGGGTCTGCTGCTTTCGTGGCTTTGCATCACTGTTGCAAAATTGCACCATTTCTTAACTATGCCTATAAACTGCGGGCGCGCCAGCAGATTCCTCCGGCGTGATCGGGCTAGCGCGCTCGAATCGATGGTTTTTCCGGATCGGCGTCCGGCTGCACCAGGCGCCGGTAGAGCGGCAGCATGACGGCGGGCAGCATGTACATGGGCAACTGTGCAACAGCGAAATAGAGCACGACGTCGAAATCCGTGCCCGGTGGGAAGGCGGCCAGCAGCAGGCCCATGTTGCAGTTGCCCGACACCAGTCCGACGGTCAGGGCCCGGCGCCGGCCAAGCCACCAAAAGGCCAGGGCTCCGGCGATCTGCAGCGCCGGATTCGCGATAAAAGCGGCCAGCAGCCAGAGGGCGACGGTCATGGGCCGCTCGATCAGGGTGGCCGTGACGCCGTCCATGATGGCCACGGCGAAAATCAGCATCACCGTCACCACCAGACCGTCCAAGTGGGTGGCGATGCGGGGCAGGCGCTCGCGGCCGATCAAACGGCGGATCACCAGCGCGGCGGCAAAGGCCGCGGCGACCACGATGGAGAGGCGGGTCATGAATTCGATGACGCCGATGTCGAGCTCCAGGCCGAGCAGCGCCAGGGCCAGTGGGGGCACCGTAAGCGGCGTGAGCAGGGTGGCGGTAAGGGCGACCACCAGGGCCAGGGCACCGTCGAGGCCCAGGATCATGGCGATGGGGGCGGCGCTCAGGATCGGCGGTGCGGCGGCCATCAGCACCAGGGCGGTGGTCAGGGCGCCGGGCAGCGGCAGCAGCGCCAGCACGGCAGCCATGGCCAGCGGTGCGCCGATCAGCAGCCAGGCGGTGATCACGGTCGCAACCCGGGGCCGCCGCAAATAGGACTGCATCATCTGCCAATCGATGCGCACCAAGGTCGCCGTCAGCAGCACAGCCACCGCCGGCGCCAACAGCGGGCGCGCCAGCGCGGCAAGCGATGGCACTGCCAGGCCGAGGAACACCCCGACGAAAAGCACCCAGGTGGCGTGGCCCCCCAGGAAGGCAAGCATTCGGCCCATGGTTTCCTGCTACGTTTAAAACGCCGCCCGAGGGACTATGGGGCCGCGATTCGCGACGTTAGAGCCTTATCGGGTTGGATGAAACCATCTAGCAGGATTGGGCTCCGGCGGCTTTGACCGTTCGGGCGGATGCTTTATCGTGCCGCACCTGAAAACCCCATTTGGGGCGGGGATAGGGTTGCAAGGGAGCCGTCGCATGATCGAAGCGCCGTTCGACCGGCACCGCGCGGTCGTGCTGCCGGAATGGATCGACTACAACGGCCACATGAACGTGGCCTATTACCTCTTGGCATTCGACAAGGCGACAGACGCCTTCTTCGATTATGTCTACCTCGATGACGCCCACCGCGAGACCACCAGCGGCTCCACCTTCGCGGGCGACATTCATCTGACCTATCAGCGCGAGGTGACAGAGGGAGATCCCCTGCGGATTACCAGCCAACTGCTCGGCTACGATGAAAAGCGCATCCGCTTCTTCAGCCGGATGTATCACGCCGAGCAGGGATTTCTGGCGGCGACGATGGAATGCCTCACCCTCTATGTCGATCTGAAGCGCCGCAAGGTATCGACGTTTCCCGACGCCATCGCGGCACGCCTGGCCGAGGTATTTGCCGCTCACAGGAGCCTGCCCCTGCCGCCCGAAGCCGGCAGGGTGATCGCCAAGCCGCCTCTGGCCGTGTCGTGATGGCGTGGTCGTGATGGCGCTGTGGTGAGATTTCCGTTGCTCCTCAGGCCCGCGATGTTGATGCTTAGACCTATGATTTTCGCGCGCCCCGGGCTGCTCGCCCTGATGTTCATGGTACTGGCCCCGGTTTCCGATGCCCTTGCCGCCTGCACCGATCCTCCTGCCCCCGAGGTCAACTGGCGGCGTTGCGTGTTCGATGGTCTGGACCTCAGGGAGGTCGACCTGAGCGCTGCGGAACTTCGTGACGCCAGTTTCTTTCGCGCCGATTTGAGCGGCAGCCGCTTCGACAAGGTGAAGGCTTTTCGCGCCAAGTTCGTCAATGCGGTGCTGATCGGCGCGGTTTTCCCGGAGGCCGACCTGCGGGAGGCCGATTTCACCAAGGCCGATCTGAGCACTGCCAATCTCGCCACCGCGGACCTGCGCCGGGCACGGCTATTCAAGGCGAACCTGCGCGGCGCGGACCTCACCGGCGCAAAATTGGCGGGGGCGGACCTGGCCCGTACCGATCTCACCGGCGCCACTTGGACCGACGGCAAGCGGATCTGCGGCGAGGGCTCCATTGGCCGCTGCAATTAGAACGCTTCTCTAGATACTTCGCCCCAACACCAGATCGAAACGGCCGGCCTTGACCTCCGGTCCAATCTCCGGCGCCGCTTTGAAGGCGACGGTGACGCTGTCGCGCGCCGCGGGATCGCGGATCGCCCGGTAGAGGAAGTCGCGGGCGTTGAGCGGGTGGCCGGCCAAATACATCTGGGTGGTCAGCCGTTCGACACCCGGCCCGGAAACGGCGAAGTGGATGTGCGGCGTGCGCCCGGGATAGGACACCGGCATGATGGTGCGAAAGGCGTAGTGGCCTTCGGCATCCGATAGGGCCCGGCCGAAGCCCTGGAAGTTCGGGTCCGCGCGGCCGCCGCGATCGCCGGGGTGGTGGTAGCGGCCGAAGGCATCGCACTGCCAGATCTCGACCTGTCCCCCGGCCAGCGGGCTTCCACGATCATCCCTGACCTGTCCGAAAACCTGTATCACCTTGCCCGCCGCAGGCTGCGACCGCCCGGCGACCTGCACCAGGTTGTGATCGGAATCCGCTGGAAGTTCGAGAGGATAGAAGGGGCCCTCGCTTTGCCGTGGCGTTAGCGCCGCAGCCGCCGCGCGGAGCGGAGGCCGCAGCTGCAATCCCATCGCCGCGGCGCCGGCACCGGCCGCCAAGGACGCGGTCAGGAAACCGCGCCGCGGGATGAATGTCTTTCGGTCCGTCATCACCCCTCCAGCTTCGTTTTTGCTCCTTAGAAGATGTGGGCGCGCGCGGACGGCGTGGCAACTTCACGATCTTGCGAGCCCCTCACAGGAGGTGGCCTGTCCGGCGCATTAAGGACTCCTGGCCCGCTTCCTGTCTATAGTGCTCCAGGTAGATTCGCGATTCGCGACGTCTGCCCGCCTGCGGGGCGGAATTTTTTGAGAATACCCTGGTCTTGAGATTGCAATGAGGTTCCCTGCCTTTCCGGCCTCCCGGTTTACCGCAATGCTCGACGTCGTCTCGGCGCAAGGCTGTCCGCTGTGATCCGGGCACGCACCCTGCGGCGCCGGGTTCGGGTCTCCCTGCTGCGCTTTGGCCGCAACGATCAAGTGGTGCTGTCGGTTCTGGCGGTGATCATCGGCGCTGCCGCAGGCGGCGGGGCGATCGCCTTTCGCGACGCCATCAGCGGCATTCAGTGGCTGACCTACGGTTTCAGCAGCGAGAATGTCGCCACCCTGGCGGCCAACCTGCCCTGGTGGCAGCTGGTGCTGACCCCCGCCGCCGGCGGCCTGCTGATCGGACTTTTCATTCGCTATATGATGCCCGATGGACGGCCCCAGTCTGTGTCGCACGTCATCGAGGCTTCGGCCTTGAACGACGCCCGCATGTCGCTGACCGTGGGGATCAGCGCCGCCCTGGCGAGCGCCGCCTCGATCGGCGTCGGAGCATCGGTCGGCCGCGAAGGCCCGGTGGTCCACCTCGGCGCGTCGCTCGGCGCCTGGGCGGCCAAGCGCCTGCACCTCGGCCGCGTGCTGGCCCGCACGCTGCTGGGCTGCGGCGTTGCCGCCGCCGTTGCGGCCTCCTTCAATGCGCCCATCGCCGGTTCCTTCTTCGCGCTGGAAGTCGTGGTCGGGCACTATGCGCTGTCGGCCTTTGCGCCCATCGTCATCGCCTCGGTGACCGGCACCTTGATCAGCCGCGCGCGCTACGGCGATTTTCCCGCCTTCATCCTGCCGGAAACCTGGTCGATCGTGTCGTTCTGGGAGTTTCCGGCCTTCGCCATATTGGGTCTGGTGTCGGCGCTGGCGGCGATCCTCTTCATGTGGTCGATCATGTTCACCGAGGATTTCGTGGCCAAGCTGCCGATCCCGCCCTGGTCGCGTCCCGCTTTCGCCGGGATACTGCTCGGCCTCATCGCCCTGGCTTTTCCCCAGGTGCTCGGCGTCGGCTATGAAGCGACCGATGCGGCGCTGTCCGACAGCTATCCGCTGTGGCTGCTGTTCGCGCTGATCGTCGCCAAGACCGCGGCCACGGCGATCTGTCTGGGCGGCGGCTTCGCCGGCGGCGTGTTCTCGCCGTCGCTCTTCATCGGCGCCATGGTTGGCGGCGCTTTCGGATTCCTGGCGACGCACGCTTTTCCGGATCTGTCTTCAGGCCATGGCGCCTATACCATGATCGGCATGGGCGCGGTCGCCGGCGCCGTTCTGGGCGCGCCGATCTCGACCATCCTGATGATCTTCGAGATGACCAACGACTACGAACTGACCATCGCGGTCATGCTGGCCACGGTGATCGCCAGCATCGTGACGCAGCAGGTCCACAGCCGCTCTTTCTTTGCCTGGCAGCTGGAAAGGCGCGGGGTGTCGATCCGCGGCGGGCACCAGACCGGGCTGATGCGCCGCGTGAAGGTCTCCTCGGTCATGGATCACCGCTATTCATCGGTCGCGCCGGAAACGCCGATAGCGCAGGTGCGCCTTAAGTTGCAGGCCGCGCCCTGGGGCGAGCTTTTCGTGGTCGACGACGAAGGCGCGCTCTGCGGTGTCATCACCTATGCCGACCTGCACGAGGCCGCCTTCGACACCAGCCACGATTCGGAACTGATCGCGGCCAACGTGGCGCGCAGCGTGCCGGCAGCCCTGCTGATCGGCGACCATCTGGAGGCCGCGGTGAAGGTCTTCAACGTAACCGGCGAGCCGCATGTGCCCGTGGTGGCGGACAAGAAGTCGATGGTGATGCGCGGCCTGGTGCACGAGCACGAGGTGATGCTGGCCTATCAGCGGGCGCTGAACCAGGCCCGCGCGGAGGAGAGGGGCGAAGCCTCCTCCCGCTCGGTGAGGCGGCCCTAAACCTTCCTAGAGCAGATCCGGGTTGGCTGGAATCGCTTTAGCGATCCACCGACCCGGTGAATCTGCTCTAACTATTGGATATAGATCGGATTCACGTGATTGGGCGGAACCATGAAGTGGTTCCGCCCAATCACGATCCGATCTAGTAGGTCGGGTTGAGCTTCAGGTAGTCGTAGCGGTCGCCCGAGGTGATCATCACTTCGTGCGAGCCCTGCGCGCTGTCCAGCAAGGTCAGCGGCACCTCGACCCCGGCATCGCCCAGCGCCCAGACCGCGCGGTAGAATTCGGCCAGGGTGGAGACGTTGCGGCCGCCCACGGCGATGACGATGGCGTTCGCGCTGACGCCGGCCTTGGCGGCCGGACCGCCGGGGGCGACCCGGTTGATGACGATGTGGCCGCGCATTTCCTGGGAATAGAGGCCGAGCCAGGGACGGGCCGGTTGAGCCGAGCGCCCCTTGAGCTTCAGGTCCTCGATGATCGGCAACAAGGCGGAAATCGGCACGAACATGTTGCCGGGAATGGTTTTGCCGGGTCCGGCGGCGTCGGCGACGATCAGCGAGCCGATGCCGAGCAGCCGCCCGTCGGCGCCGATCAGCGCCGCGCCGCCGAAGCTGCGATAGGGCGGGGCGGTGAAGATGGCGTCGGGCAGCAGGTATTCCCAATAGCCGGCGAAATCGCGGCGCGAGACCACCATGGCCGGGCTGGGGCCGTCGGGACCGGCAACCAATACTCTGGTGCTTTTCGGCAGCTCCGTGGAATCGCTCAGCTCGATGGGGGTCGCGTTCAGCCGGGTGACCGGGCGCAGCAGCCCGAAGCCGGTTTCGTAGTCGTAAGCGACGACGTCGGCCGGCACCACGCTGCCGTCCTGCTCGACGATCTCGGCGTGGGCCGCTTCCATGATCAGGTAGCCGATGGTGAGGACCAGGCCGTCCTGCCCGATCACCACGCCGCCGCCTTCGCGCTCGGTGCCCAGGGTCTGGGCGGTGCGCGCGGAGGGCGGCACTTCGGCGCGCACGCCGACCACGGCGCTCAGGGGGTTGGATTCGGCTTGAGCCTGGGCCGCTTTGGGCAGACCCAAGGCGCCGAGGATACAGAAGAAAGCCAATCCAAAGGCTGCGAGAGACCGGGTTCTGAGAGACTGCCCCTCGGCCGAGGCGGAAAATCCATTCGTCATGCCGCTCTCCTGAGTTCTGCGGCGTTTTTTCCCAGCTTGAGCAGAGATACCACACTTATCGAAATAGCGCAGCCGGCGCCCTTGTCCAGGGCTCTCAGTCCTCCAGCAAGCTAACACCTTGTCGATGCGGCAGCGGCTGCTTGCCGACCACCTTGGCCAGCACCATGCCCGGGCGCAGGTAGCGGTGGGCGCGCAGCGACAGCACCAGGCCGCTGGCGCGGGTGACGACGGGCGTGCGGGCGGTATCGCCAACCTCGGTGGGATCGACGATCCAGGCGATGACGTCGCCGGCGGCGACCTGCTGGCCCAGTTCCACCGCGTAGGCGACCACGCCGCCGACCGGGCTGCGCACCGTATCCGTGGCGTCGAGGCGCGTCGCGCCGCAGAGCGCGACGGGCGGCGGCGGTGGGTCGCCGGCGACGGCGCCGAAGCGCTGCAGGCTGTGGAACAGCCCCTGGGCGTCGGCCCTGGCGGTGGCGTCGTCGACGTCGGAGCGTCCGCGCAGTTCCACCGTGCCGGAGAGGCAGGCCGCCGGGATGGGGTGCTCGGGGAAGCGCTCGGCGAGCCTGGTCCAGGGGGTGGAGAAGGCTTCGTCGAAAGAGTTGCCGCCCGAGTCGTCGGCCAGCAGCACCGCGTGACACTGCAGGTCGGCGGCCAGCTCGGCGGCCTGGGGCCAGTGCGCCGGGATCAGGAAGAGATGCATCAGCGCCTGATCGTCACAGTGCAGGTCCAGCACCACGTCGGCGTCCGCCGCCAGGCGGGCGAGGGTCAGGCGCAGGGACAACAGCTCGCTGCCGGCCTCCTGTTCGGCCAGGTGGTCGAGCAGCGCCCGGCCGATCAGCGCCACGTTGGCCTGCGGGTCGTCGCCCAGCTTGCCGTCGACGGCTTCGGCGGCGGCCTCGAAGAGCTCCGGCCAATTGCGGTTGAAATTGCCGCCGCCGCCCTGCTCGTAGCGCCCGAGATGCTCGCCGTTGGTGAACTGGGCGAGGCCGATCGGGTTGGCGTAGGGCACCAGCACGATCTCGCCCACGATGGCGCCGCGGCTGTCCGCCTCTTCCAGCAAGGCGAAGAGATGGTGTTGGACCAACAGGCCCGGGGTCTCGTCGGCGTGCAGCGCGGCCTGCAGGTAAACCTTGGGGCGCGCGCCTTCCTGGCCGAAGCGGTGCAGGGTCAGGTGCCGGGCGCTGCCGGGGCTGGCGGTCAGGAGGGGCAGGCGGTCGCTTCGGCGGGGCATGGAGGGAATCCTGTGGGGAACGACGATCTGCGCATCAAAGGCCCGGCTCTCCCTCCGGTCAAGACCACCTGTCAGCAGCCCGAAAAAAGTACGCCTTACTGCGTGAGCCGCCGGCCCGGCTGCGCTATATAGAGGGCCATGTCGGATCTCTTCGCGGCCTCCCCAGAGGATTCCGGGGCGGCCCCCCAGGAAGCTGGGCCCTATCCCTATCTGAACGCCCTCAACGAGGGCCAGCGCAGCGCCGTCGAGGCGCTGGAAGGCCCGGTGCTGGTGCTGGCCGGCGCCGGGACCGGCAAGACCCGGGTGCTGACCACCCGACTGGCCCACCTGCTGATCACCGGCAAGGCCCGCTCGCCCGGCGAAATCCTCTCCGTCACCTTCACCAACAAGGCGGCGCGGGAAATGAAGGACCGCGTCGCGGCCCTGCTGAACCTGCCCTCGGTGGAGGGCTGGTGGCTCGGCACCTTTCACGCCATTGCGGTACGGATCCTGCGGCGCAACCCGGAGGCGGTAGGCCTCAAGAGCAATTTCACCATCCTCGATACCGACGACCAGATCCGCCTGGTGAAGCAGCTGCTGCGGGCCGAGAACGTCGACGAGAAGAAATGGCCGGCCCGCGCCATGCTGGCGATCTTCGAGCGCTGGAAGGATCGCGGCCTGACGCCGGAGCGGGTCTCGGCCGGCGATGCCGGGGATTTCGCGCGCGGCCGCGCGGTGGAGCTCTACAAGGCCTACCAGGATCGCCTGAGGACGCTGAACGCCTGCGATTTCGGCGACCTGCTGCTGCACAATCTGACGATCTTCCAGAACGAGCCCGAGGTGCTGGCCGACTATCACCGGCGCTTCCGCTACATCCTGGTCGACGAGTATCAGGACACCAACGTCGCGCAGTACCTCTGGCTGCGCCTCTTGGCCCAGGGCCACAAGAACATCTGCTGCGTCGGCGACGACGACCAGTCGATCTATGGTTGGCGCGGCGCCGAGGTCGGCAACATCCTGCGTTTCGAGGAGGATTTCCCCGGCGCCAAGATCGTCCGGCTGGAGCGCAACTACCGCTCCACCGGGCGCATCCTCGCCGCGGCCTCCGGGCTTATCGCGCACAACGAAGGGCGCCTCGGCAAGACCCTGTGGACCGAGGACGAGGAGGGCGAGAAGATCCGCCTGCGCGGCCTTTGGGACGGCGAGGCGGAGGCGCGTTTCGTGGGCGAGGAGATCGAGGCGCTCATTGCCCGCGACAAGGATCACGGCCTGAAGGAGATCGCCATTCTGGTGCGCACCGGCGCGCAGACCCGCGAGTTCGAGGAACGCTTCATCACCCTCGGCCTGCCTTACCGCGTGGTCGGCGGCCCGCGCTTCTACGAGCGCCTGGAGATCCGCGACGCCCTGGCCTACTTCCGCGTGATCCAGTCGCCGGACGACGACCTGGCCTTCGAGCGCATCATGAACAAGCCGAAGCGCGGCCTCGGCAACGCCACCCTGCAGCTGCTCTATCAGACCGCAAGGGCCGGCAACGTTCCGCTGACCCTGGCGGTGCGCCGCCTCGTCGATACCGACGAGCTGCGCCCCGCCGCAAGGCGCAGCCTCGCCGAGCTGCTGAAGGATTTCGACCGCTGGCGCGAGATGGCGGAGACCACGCCGCATCCGGAGCTGGCCGAAATCGTGCTGGAGGAATCCGGCTATGTCGAGATGTGGCAGAACGACAAGTCGCTGGAGGCGCCGGGCCGGCTGGAGAACCTCCAGGAACTGGTCAACGCCATGGGCGAGTTCGAGAACCTCGCCGGCTTCCTGGAGCACGTCTCGCTGGTGATGGAGGCGATCACCCAGGAAGGCCAGGACATGGTCACCATCATGACCCTGCATGCCGCCAAGGGCCTGGAGTTCGACACCGTCTTCCTGCCGGGCTGGGAGGAAGGGCTGTTCCCAAATCAGCGCGCCCTCGACGAAACCGGCCGCAACGGCCTGGAAGAGGAACGGCGCCTCGCCTACGTCGGCCTGACACGGGCGCGTAAGCGGGTCATCGTCTCCTTTGCCGCCAACCGGCGCATGCACGGCTCCTGGGCCTCGGCGATTCCCTCGCGCTTCGTCGACGAGTTGCCGTCCGACCAAGTGGCCCCGGAGAGCGACCAGGGTGTCTACAGCACTGCCGCTTCGGCTTTCGGCGGCATGAGCGATTGGAGCGAGGCGCGGGCCACGCCCGGCCTGAACCGGGCAAGGGCGCGCCGCGACCAGGGCTCGCCCCGTTACATCGACGTGACGCCGACGCGCATCGAGACCCTCGGCAGCGGCACTTTCAAGCGCGGCGACCGGGTGTTTCACCAGAAGTTCGGCTACGGCAAGATCGCCTCGGTGGAGGGCGAGCGCCTCAACATTCATTTCGACAAGGCCGGCAACAAGAAGGTGATCGCCAGCTTCGTCGTGCCCGCCGACCAGGCCGGCTGAGAGACAAGCCCAAAATGACCGGAACACAGCTGTCGTGAGCGCAACCTACTGTCTGACCCTGAGCCTGCCCGTGGAGGCGCTGGACGCCTTCGACGCGGTCTTCGAGCCGCTGGGCGGCGCCTTGGTGACGGGAGGGCCCACGCCCGAGGCGCTGGTGCCCTGGCAGCTCTATCTGGGAGAAGCACCGGAGCCCGAGGAACTCGACCGCCTGGTGGAACTGGCCAAGGAGACCGCCGGTATCCGCGCGACGCTGATCTACAGCCTCGACAAGCTGCCGGACATCGACTGGGTGGCGGAAAGTCAGCGGTCCCTGCCGCCGATCACCGCCGGGCGCTTTCGCATCCGCGGTTCGCATGTGGTCGAGCCGGCGCCTCCGGGGGCCTTCGACCTGCTGATCGACGCCAACGCGGCCTTCGGCACCGGGCGCCACGAAACCACGCGCGGCTGCCTGCTGGCCTTGCAGGATATCGCCAAGCGGCGGCCGGTCACCAAGCCGGTGACGCGTATTCTGGATATGGGCTGCGGCTCGGGCGTGCTGGCCATGGCGGCGGCGAAGCTGTGGCCCTGCCGTGTGCTCGGGGTCGACAACGACGCACCGTCATTGGAGGTGGCGGCGGCCAACCTGCGCGCCAACGCGGTGGCCGACTCGGTCTATCTGCTGCTCAGCGACGGCTTCCGGGACGCCGCGGTGCGCCAGGCCGGGCCCTACGACCTGATCCTCGCCAACATCCTGGCCGAGCCGCTGTGCCGGATGGCGCAGGACCTCAGCCGCCATTTGGCGCCGGGTGGCCTGGCGGTGCTGTCGGGATTGCTGATCGGGCAGGAGCGTCCGATTATTTCACGCTACCGCGCGGCCGGCCTGGTTCTCGAAAGGCGCTATCACCTCGGCGACTGGTCGACCCTGGTATTGCGTTCCGGGTGAACGCCTGTGGCGCGGTTATTGAGCCGTGCGGCGCCCATTCATTTGATGAATAGTTTGAAGCCCATAGTCATAGCAAGATAGGTCCGCAGGCCTGGGTTCAGCGTGCTCAATGATCAACAGCGGCTGCTCGCAACGACAGGTCCCCGACAGGATTGTGCCCTTCTTGGTAATCTGGCACCACTGCTGTCGGTCGGGTATAGCGACCCATGCAACGCCTTCCGCAAAACAGGCCGCGTAGTCGAACCGGCCCTGGATAAAGGGCGTGCCCCGCTTGTCATGGAACGTGATCGACGGAGCTTCCTCGACGATGGAAACGCCATCGTCTCGGCATCGTGGCGGATGTTCCGGCGTCCACAGGAGCGGCGAAGAGTCCCGCGCGAGGGCTTCGGCAACCTTTCGGTCGATCAAGATTCTGCCATCGCTTGACTCAAAACCGGTCCTGCCGTTGCCGGTAAGAAACATTTTGGCTTTGTATTGCATAGGCTCGAGAATGAAATCGCCGTTTTGATCAATAACGCCAAGCAGGTTCTCGGCAGGCCAAACGGCGGCAACCCCATCAAAAAACGGGGCTGCGTTCCAGAAGTATTGCTCTGCGATTAAAGCGCCATCCCTGCGCAGATAGCCACACCGCCGGTCGGACTTACAGACGACTGTCGGTTCACCGCATTCCAGGCGGACGTGGATATATGCTTCGTTATTGATGGGCTGCCCGCCGGGTCCAAGGACGCGATAGCCACTGTCGTGCTTCTCGCGGGTCAATCCATCCTGACACCCGCCCTTACCCCCAAAGATGGCACCAGCCCGGTTTATCTGGAAAACGTTCTCTCCAATCTTTGCTACGGCCTTGTCGCTCTCGAACGG
>CAJHXP010000415.1_pt1 | contig 14226 bp, 14 predicted proteins | sample 9198551 | NCBI WGS metagenome assembly CAJHXP01 (sample SAMEA7708297, study PRJEB35096) | sediment metagenome | biome: marine neritic benthic zone biome [ENVO:01000025]; feature: sediment [ENVO:00002007]; material: shallow marine sediment [ENVO:03000034] sea grass bed [ENVO_01000059] ... | reverse complement strand
CTTCCTGGCCCAGGGCACGCTCTATCCCGACGTCATCGAGTCGGTCTCCTTCACCGGCGGGCCCAGCGTCACCATCAAGTCGCACCACAACGTCGGCGGCCTGCCCGAGCGCATGAACATGCAGCTGGTCGAACCCTTACGCGAACTGTTCAAGGACGAGGTGCGCGAGCTCGGCCGCGAGCTCGGCCTGCCCGAGGCGCTGGTCGGCCGCCATCCCTTCCCGGGGCCGGGCCTCGCCATCCGCATCCCCGGCGCCATCACCCGCGAGAAGGCCGACATCCTGCGCAAGGCCGACGCGGTCTACCTCGACGCCATCCGCAAGGCCGGGCTCTACGACGCCATCTGGCAGGCCTTCGCCGTGCTGCTGCCGGTGAAGACCGTCGGCGTGATGGGCGATGCGCGCTCCTACGATTATGTCTGCGCCCTGCGCGCGGTGACCTCGACCGACGGCATGACGGCGGAGAGCTATCCCTTCGACCACGACTTCCTGGCCGGCGCGGCAACCCGCATCATCAACGAGGTGCGCGGCATCAACCGCGTCGTCTACGACGTCACCTCCAAGCCGCCGGGCACCATTGAGTGGGAGTGATCTCGACGCTTCCTCGGTCTATCGATTGTTATCGGGAAACCAAGAATGAACGATCCTGCCCGTGGTAGCTCTCTCAAGATCATAACTTCCGGGGCTTTCGCCGCGGCCCTGGCCAAGCTCCTGCCGATCTATCGGGAGGCCAATCCTTGCGAGGTGGAGCTCTCCTTCGGTTCCTCGCTCGGGGCGGCACATGACTCGATCCCGACAAGGCTGGCGAAGGGCGAGCGGTTCGATCTCTTCTTCCTGGCCAGTGCGGCCATTGAAGACTTCGTTGCCAAGGGCTTTATCCGCCCCGAAAGCCGGGCCGACCTGGTGGAGTCGCATATCGGGGCCATGGTTCGTAGCGATGACCCGGCTCCCGACATCAGCTCAGTGGAAGCCTTCCGCGAGACCCTTCTCGCTTCGAAGTCAGTGGCACATGCGGCGAGCGCCAGTGGAATCTATCTTTCGACCGAGGTCTTCCCGGCGCTCGGGATCGCCGAGCAGATGAAACGGACGGCGAGAACGGTCTTCAGCGAAAGGGTCGGTACGGTGATCGCGAGAGGCGAGGCCGACCTGGGGTTTCAGCAGATCAGCGAAATCCTGCCGATCGAGGGCGTGAAGATGACCGGTCGATTGCCTGTCGAATTGCGCCGCCCTTTCGTGTTCTGCGCCGGGATCGGCGCCAAATCCGAAAAGGTGGAGGAAGCGAAGCGGCTGCTGCGGTTCCTGGCCTCCGAATCTGCGGCGCCAGTGATCCGCGAGACCGGTCTGGATCCTCTCTTTCCAAAGATCACCTGAGCGCCGCCGAGGACAGGGGCCTCTGTCTGCCGGGCAGTTCTCTGATGTCGACCCGGCCAAGACCCTTGCTGCCCATGACGAGCACCTTTGCCTCGAAGCTGCCGTTCATGTCGCAAAGGCTTTCCGGGAGTAGCTCCGCCTGCCGCTGTCGCCAGGCGGAACCCAGAAGTGCCGAGGCCTCAACATACCGCTGAATCCCGCTAGCGCAGGCTTCGAATATCGGATAGACAGCTTTGAGCAATCAACAGGCGCAGAAAAGCGTCGGCTCTCGGGGGAGGGAAAATCCTTGGCTTGGTATTCGGACAACTCGGCAAAAGGCCGTGTCGGAAGATGGCGTGATGCCGTCACCTCTGTCGTCCTCCTGTCTGTGGCGACAGCGCTCTCCAGCGCGACAGCCCAGGCTGAAACGCTGCTGGAGCGCGGCGCCTATCTGATGCAGGGCATCGTCGCCTGCGGCAACTGCCACACCCCTCACGGCCCGAATGGACCGCTGCCGGGCATGGAGATGGCCGGTGGCCTGATGATCCAGGACGACGCCTTTACCGCTTATGGGGCCAATCTGACGCCCGATGTCGAAACCGGCATCGGGGGGTGGAGCGATGCGGAGATCATCACCGCGATCCGCGAGGGGCGCCGTCCGGACGGCTCCATCATCGGTCCGCCCATGCCGATCGGTCTCTACCGCGGCCTTTCGGATCGCGATGTGCAGGCCATCGTTGCCTATCTGCGCGCCTTGACGCCGGTGAAGAACGCCGTTGCCAAGTCGGTCTATCGCATATCGCTGCCGCCGGCCTATGGGCCACCGGTGACCTCGGTTGCCGAGGTGTCGCCGGACGACCAGCTGGCTTACGGCGCCTACCTGGCCGGTCCGCTGGGCCACTGCGTGGAGTGCCATTCGCCCATGGGCCCGAAGGGACCGGATTGGCGGAACCAGACCGGCGCCGGCGGCTTGGCTTTCCACGGCCCCTGGGGGATCAGCTATTCGTCGAACATCACGCCGGCAGGTCTGGGCAATTGGAGCGATGCCGAGATCAAGACGGCCATTGCCCAGGGACAGCGCTCGGACGGCAGCAGGCTGATGCCGCCGATGCCCTTCGGTTACTACCGCAACATTGCCGAAGCGGATCTCGACGCCATCGTTGCCTACCTGCGCAGCCTGCCTGAGAGATAGGGCCGCTGCGGATCGGTCGTAGACGATTGGCCAGGGCGGGGGAGGCCGGCTAAGCCCGCAAGAGGCTGCAGGGCCCGGCGTGAGGACGAACAGGGATCGTAGAAGGGTATAGAACGCCTCGGGCGTCAGGCGTGGCCGACCTGCAGGCAGCGCTGCGGCAGCAGGGCGGCCATGATGGCAGCCACCTTCTCGGGGTCGTCGTGGAAGCTGAGGCCGAGAATCTCGCCCGCACGCCAGACCACCTGGCCACCGAAATGGACCGAGCCGGCAAGAACCAGGGTCGCCTCAGTGCCGACCGGCACCTCCTCCGCGACCCAGATCTTCACGCCATTGAGCGAGGCATCGAGGACCGTACCGTCAACAGCGCCATTGAGGGTGAGCAGGCGGGCCTTCAGGACCGTTGCCGCGCGAATGTAGCGTCGCCGTTCCGGCGAATTCGCGGGCTGCAGTGTCGAGGCGCTGACGTCTTGGTCCCAGGGCATAGATCACCACCGTGATTGCGGCGGCCGCTGCGGCCACCCCTTCTTCGAAAAATCTCGGAGAAGTGAGCCAGCGGCAGTTGGGGGAATCTACCGCTGGCTCGATCGAGACAGATAATCTTCCTCAAGCCGATTGGGGAAAGCTTAGGAATTGTCTCATCGTCCCATCATTTGGTTTCACTGCGCTTAAGTTTTTGGGTTAAGAGAGCTGATTACATTGCCGGTTGAATTGTTTCAACATTGTCACAAAGAAATATTGTAGTTTTCTTCTTTAAAACCAATTTATTATGATGGTGAATTGATGTGAAAAATTAGAGTGAGCGAGATGTCTCACCAATGGCCGAAAGAGCGTTTTGGTAGCTCAAGAGGATGGGGATTTTCCTAGGCCTCAGGAAACCACCCGCAGCTTATTTCTAAACACCTTAAGTGCTTCTCTTAAGCTGTTGGCGCGCCTCAATTTTTCGCGCCCGGAAAAGACGACGTACTCGATTGACCGGTTGGTGCCCAGCTTGGCGATCGAAAACAGTGGCGAATCGTGCGTGTGGCGGAACACCGAGAAGATGGCCGCTCCGCCGACCTGATCGATTGCGTAGTCGCGCCATTCGCCGTTGGCGACATTGCGGCTGTAGAGCGAGAGCAACTGGTTCAGTTCGGCTCTGTCGAAGAGCACGCGCCGCGGGCTATTGCGGTATTCAGTGAAGCGGTACAGTTGGCTCATGGAGGCGGCCGGTCTCCTTCGAGTCTTGCAAGAGTCTCGTTCCCTTAACCAGGCTCAGTTTTCCGCAAATTGACCCCGCAGTCCACCCATCAAGGTCCGCGGCCGCAAATTCATGGCGGCGAATTGCTGCCAGCCGCCTGTTTTTCGGGCTGAAGGCCGCTATTTGGAAGGTTTTGGGGGCCGCGGCGGGTGGTTAGCGGACCCGCGCGTAGCTGCTGGCCATTTCATCGGGCTGTTGGAAGCAGTTGATGCGCCCGAGAGTGCGGTAGCAATAAGTCGCGGCCAGCTGCGCGGCGGCTTCTGCCTCGGCGGCCTGAATTTCTTCCTCGGTCACGAATTCGCTGCAGTATTTCTCGCCATTGGCCAGGCTGAGCACCGAGCAATCCTTGTCGAAGGCCCAGGTGGAGAAATGGTCTCCGAAGGTTTTGTCCGTGTGGACAAAGGTCACCAGGGAAGCGCCGGCCAGCATGGCCTGGGAAGCCGGGTCACAGCCGGCGAGGCCGAGAGCGAAGAGGGGGCCTGAAATGGCAAGCAAGCGGTTGCGTCTCATACCTTGAGCTCCTGAGCGCCGCCTGCCGATCCCGGCAGTTGTCTTTCCTGACAAGGGGCCCGCACCTGCTTAGAATATCCCCACAGGGATCGCGTGGCAGAGCCGTGGTCGCGGCGGTTTGCGGCAAATTTTCGCCAAACACCAGCCTCTAGTCTGTCTGCCTGCGCTGAAGAATCTGTTAACATGAAACGGGCTTTTGCAGGCCTTCAACAAAACTGCGTAACAAATTGAAATAAAAGAAAAATGGAGATCGTGTTCATGGCATCTACGCCCCCCGTTTGCGACTTCGGCTGGAAAGCCGTGGATTTCGCGCTGCCGGGCATCGACGGCAAGATCTACAGCCTGGCCGACGTGGCCGGGCCAAGCGGTACTCTGATCGTCTTCATGTGCAATCACTGCCCTTACGTGCGCTCCATCGCCGGGCGCCTGGCGGGCGAGGCCAAAGCCCTGGCGGCCCTGGGGATCGGTGTGGTCGGGATCAATGCCAACGACCCCACCAGCTATCCGGAAGATTCCTATGAGAATATGAAGGCCTTTGCACGCGAACACGGCATCGAGTTCCCCTATCTCTTCGACCAGGACCAGGAAACGGCGCGCGCCTATGGGGCGGTCTGCACGCCGGATTTCTTCGGGTTCAACAAGGACTTGGAGCTGCAATATCGTGGTCGCCTGGACGAATCCCGCACGACCCCGGTGCCGGACGCCCGCCGGGACCTCTACGAGGCCATGAGCCTGGTTGCCGAAACCGGCAAGGGACCGGCTGAGCAGATCCCTTCCATGGGATGCAGTATCAAGTGGAAAGCAGCCTGAGGACCGCATCCGCCTGCGAAGCGGGCGCGTTTCTCTGGGGTTCCCAGCTGTCTCGGGGCCGCTTCGCGTCGCGGCCTAAAGGGTATAGGGCGGGGTCTCTCTACGAATAGGTGGTTGATGCGGGCGGGCAAGGGCTTTATCAACGAAGCGCCGTCGGAGTTCAGAGGGCCAAATCGCATAAGACCGGCAGCGGCAGGGGCCGCTGACCGGGTTGGGTGTGGCAAGGGAGTGGCCAGTGGCCGATATCTTTCAGGAAGTCGATGAAGACCTGCGCCGCGACAAGGCGGCAGACTGGTGGAAGCGTTACAGCATTTATATCTATGCCACGGCGCTGGTGGTCGTTGTCGGCACCGCCGGCTATCAGGGCTGGCGCGCTTACGACCTGAAGCTGCGTGGCGAGCAGTCCGACAGCTATGCGGAGGCTCTGGAGTTGATCGAGAGCGGCGAGGAAGCCAAGGCACTTGAGGTGCTACGGGCCTTGAGCGATCCGAGCGGCAACGGCTATCCCTTGATGGCGGCCCTGGCGGAGGCGCGCCTGGCGGCCGAGGCCGGCGATGTGGCAACTGCCGAGCAAATCTGGCTGCGCTTGGCGAAGGACGGTTCTTCCATCGAGGCGGTTACCGAACTGGGCGCCCTCAATGCGGTCATGCGCAAAATCAACGACGGCGACCCGGCGACGCTGCGCGGCGAACTGAGGCCCTTGGCGGCACCCGATGCGCCCTATCGCTTCACCGCCCTGGAGTTGCTGGCCGCCCTGGCTTTGCGCGAAGGCGATACGGCGGCGGCACGCGAACACTTGACCCAGATCACCGACGATCCCGCCGCGCCCTCCAGCAGCCGTTCGCGCGCCGCAGAGTTGCTGGCCTCCTTGCCTGGATGATCCTCAGATGTCTTTGATTTTTAAGCGCTTCTTGCTGCCGCTTTCCCTCCTGTTCGGCCTGTCGGCTTGTGGGATCACCGATTGGTTTGGGGAAACCGAGGCGCCGCCGCTGCCGGGCGAACGCATCGCCATCCTGGCCTACGAGCGCGGGCTGCGGCCGGACCCGACGATTGCGGATGTCGTGGTGCGCTTGCCGGAGCCCTACGTCAACACCGACTGGTCGCAACCCGGGGGCAGCGCGGCGCACGCGATGTATCACCTTTCTCTGAGCGCCAACCCGCGCCGGGTGTGGAGCGCCGATGTCGGCGAGGGCTCGGGCGATGTGGCACAGTTGCTGGCCCAACCGATCGTGGTTGGCGAGACCATTTTCACCATGGACTCACGCTCCGTGGTTTCCGCTTTCTCGACCACCAACGGCAGCCGGCTCTGGCAGGTCGATCTGGAGGACGATGACGAGGATGAAGGCTTCTTCGGTGGCGGCATCACCTCCGACAACGGCAAGATCTTTGTTTCCACCGGTTTTGCCAAGGTCTTCGCGCTGGATGCGAACAGCGGCGAAATCCTGTGGATCCACAAGGCGCCCTCGCCGATGCGCGGCGCCCCGGTCGCCAGTGATGAGCAAGTCTATGTCGTCACTCTCGACAACCAACTGCTGGTGCTGAACGCCGATACCGGCGAGCGCCTGTGGAATCATGTGGGGGTTCAGGAAACCGCGGGTTTGCTGGGCTCGGCAAGCCCTGCCGTGTCCAGAAACACGGTAATCGTCCCCTATTCGTCGGGCGAGGTGCTGGCGCTGCTGGCCGAGGATGGCCGCACGGTCTGGAGCGAAAACCTGAGCGCCGTTCGCCGCATTGATCCGCTGGCCGACATCGCTCAGATCCGCGGCCTTCCGGTCATCGACCGCGACATGGTGCTCGCGATCAGCCATGCCGGCCGCATGCTGGCGGTCGACCTGCGCCGTGGCGTCCGCGCCTGGCAGGTGGATATCGGGGGCGTGGAGATGCCCTGGGCCGCCGGCGATTTCATCTATTTGCTCACCAACGACGGACAGGTGGTTTGCCTGCAGCGCCGCGATGGGCTGATCCGCTGGGTGCAACCGCTGCCGCGCTTCGTCGATCCGGACAGTCCGGACGAGCCGATCCGCTGGCGCGGGCCGGTGCTGGCAGGCGACCGCCTCGTCATCGCCGGCTCCCATGGCGAGGTGATTTCCGTCTCGCCCTACGACGGCAAGCTAATCGGCTTCTTTGAGCTCGGCGACGGTGCGGCGGTGGCGCCGGTGGTGGCCAACAACAGCCTCTACCTGGTCACCAGCGGCGGCGAACTGGTCGCCCTGCGTTAACCGCTCGGGGATTTCCGGCGCAACCCTGCCGCCCTGCGAAGGGGCTTGCAGAGCGCCGGATAGCACCCTATTCCAAGGCCATGACTATCACCGTCGCCATTATCGGCCGCCCCAACGTCGGCAAATCGACCCTGTTCAACCGCTTGGTTGGGCAGCGTGTCGCGCTGGTCGATGACAAGCCCGGGGTCACCCGCGACCGCCGCGAAGGCGAAGCCAACCTCTTCGGCCTGGAATTTCGGGTCGTCGACACCGCCGGCCTGGAGGAGACCTTCGACGCCAGCCTGGAGGGGCGCATGCGCGCCCAGACCGAACAGGCCCTGGCGGATGCCGATCTGGCTTTGCTGGTGTTCGACGCGCGGGCCGGCGTCACGGCGCTGGACGAGCATTTTGCCAGGTGGTTGCGGCGCAGCGGGACACCGGTCGCCCTGGTGGCCAATAAGTGCGAGGGCCGCGAGGTGGAGGCCGGGCTTGCCGACGCCTATGCCCTCGGCCTGGGCCAGGCCATCCCGATTTCCGCCGAGCATGGTATCGGCATGAGCGATCTCTACGATGCCATTGCCGCCGTGGCCAAGCAGGAGCAGCCCGAAGAAGAGGGCTTCGACGAGGCGGAGGAGGCGGGCGAGGGAGTCCTGCAACTGGCCATCGTCGGGCGGCCCAACGTCGGCAAGTCGACCCTGGTCAACAAGCTGCTGGGCGAAGAACGGCTGCTGACCGGACCCGAAGCGGGGATTACGCGCGATTCCATCGCCGTCGACTGGGCTTTTCGCGGCCGCCCTCTGCGCCTGGTCGATACCGCGGGCCTGCGCCGCAAGGCCAGGGTGACGGAGAAGCTGGAGAAGCTCTCGACCCAGGATACGCTGCGCTCGATCCGCTTCGCTCAGGTCGTGGTGCTGCTGTTGGATGTCGAGGAAGGCCTGGAAAAGCAGGACCTCAACATTGCCAGCATGGTGGTCGAGGAGGGCCGGGCCCTGGTCATCGGCGTCAACAAGTGGGACTCCTGTCGCGACCGCGAGGCCGCGCTGGCGGCGATCCACGATCGCCTGCAGCGTTCGCTGCCGCAGACCCGCGGAATTCCCGTGATCACGCTTTCCGCGCTGCAGGGCCACAACATCGATGCGCTGATGGAAGCCGTGTTCCACGCCTACGACGTCTGGAACCGGCGCATCGGCACGGCGGACCTCAACCGCTGGCTTGATGCGGTGACCTCCTCCCATCCGCCACCGGCCAGCAACGGCCGCCGGGTGCGCCTGAAGTACATGACCCAGGCCAAGGCCCGGCCGCCGACCTTCGCGATCTTCTGCTCCAAGCCCGACGATCTGCCGACGTCCTACCTGCGCTACCTGGAGAACGGCCTGCGCGAGGCCTTCGACCTGCCGGGCACGCCGATCCGCATCAACTTCCGCAAGGGCGACAACCCCTACGCGGGACGCAAAAAAAAGCGCTAGCGCCCTTGCGGTGCTAGGCTGTCTTCGAACGGCAAGGGGGACGGCACGATATGGCGACGATCATTACCGAGGGGGCGAGCCTCTATTACGAATCTCATGGTGCGGGACCAGCTGTGGTCTTCGCGCACGGCCGCGGCGGCAATGCCGCGAGCTGGTGGCAGCAGGTGCCGCATTTCGCGCGCCGCTTTCGGGTCATTGTCTTCGATCATCGCGGTTTCGGGCGTTCGCGTTGCGATGCAGCGCACTTCAAGAGCGACTACTTTCACAGCGACATCCTGGCGATCCTCGATACCGAGGGCATCGACCAGGCCAGTCTGGTCTGCCAGTCGATGGGCGGCTGGGGCGGGTTGAAGGCCGCCGTCACCCACCCGGAGCGCGTCGCCAGTCTTGTGTTGGCCAATACCCCCGGCGGCCTCGACACGCCACTGGCCAATGGCGCGATCGGGCACCTGGCCTCGGGCGCCATCCCGCCCGGAACCGGCCAGTTGGGCGCCAGTTTCGTCGCGCGAAATCCCGAGGGCGCCTATCTCTGCCGGCAGATTTCCGGCATGAATTCGAACTTTCCCATGAGCTTCAACCGCCTCACCTCGGCGCAGGCTGTCTCCATCGCGGAACTCGACGGCTACGCCGTGCCGACCCTGGCAATCACCGGTCCCGAGGACGTTCTGTTTCCGCCGCCGGTGATGGAAGAGGTGGCGCGTAGCATCCCCGGCGCCCGCCTCGTGCAACTGCCGGGTGTCGGTCACTCGACCTACTTCGAGACGCCGGATGCTTTCAACGAACTGGTCTTCGGCTTTCTGGAGGAGTCCATCGGCGGCTAACACCGCCTCTAGGGCTCACGGTCAGAAACCCCGTTCGCTAAACCTGACGAGGCGCGTCAGGGCTGCGTTCACCGGTGCTTGCCGGTCGAGCTTCGCCGCTTCCCGCGGGATCGCCCCGTTGATGAAGTCGATTTCCCCCCGACGGCCGGCTTCGTAGTCCAGCAGCAGCGACGGCTTGGCGTTGGGTATCTTCGAGCCGAAAGCGCGCACATAGGCCACGGGGTCCTCGATCGTCACGGCGACGCCGGCGGCGCGCGCCACCTCCCAGGCCTCGCTGGCCGCGGCCCGGCTGACGGGACCGATGTCCGGGTCGTCCATCGCCGCCCCGATGGTCAGGCCGGTCAAGGTGCAGGGCGCACTGTAGGCGACGTTGCAGATCAGCTTCTCCCACTGCATCACCGCGATGTCGCGCGCCGGCTCGGCCTGGAAGCCGGCCTCCTGCCAGACGCGGACCGCCTGCTCGACCCGGGAAAACTCAAGCCCGGCATAGGCCCCCATGCGGATGGTCTGCATGCCGTTGTGGTGGGCATGACCGGGGCCTCTGAAAGAAGCGCCGAAGCCGCCGGCGATGCCGACCATCAGGCGCTCGGCACCTAGTTCCGCCGCCACCACGTCGGCGCTTCCCAGCCCGTTCTGAATCGTGACCACGACGGTCTCCTTGCCGATCAGCCCCGCCGCCGAGGCCGCCGCGGAGGCGGCGTCGGCCGCCTTGACGGCGATGACGACCATGTCGACTTCCTCGTCCGGCGGGGCGGTGTAGGCGGCAAGATCGACCCTGCGGTCGCCGCTGGCGCCCTCCACGCGCAGGCCTCGCTCCTTGATCGCCCGGATATGTTCTTCCCAGCGATCGATGACCAGCACTTGGTTGCCGGCGCTGGCAAGCAGACCGGCATAGACCGACCCCATGGCGCCGCACCCGATCATCGCAATACGCAAAGCACCGACTCCCCTGTCTTGTCTTCCGGCCCTGCCTTAGTTGCGATCCGCGGCGTCGGCGGGCAGACTGATCTTTGTTTCTACATGAGAAGTAGACATGGACGCGAACCTCAATGCCATCGCCGATCGATTGATCGCGGCCTACGATTCCGCTTCCCTGCTGGAGCCCGTCACGGCCGCGCAGCCGGACTTCACGGTTGCCGAAGCCTATGAGGTCCTGGGTGAAATAGAGGATCGGCGGTGCGCGCAGGGCTGGCAGCCGGTCGGGCGTAAGATCGGTTTCACCAACCGCACGATCTGGGATCGCTACGGCGTCTGGCAGCCGATGTGGGCGCATGTCTGGTCCCACACGGTCCACTACGCGGAAGCCAATGACGCAACGCTGTCGCTGCGCCCCTTCGTGCAGCCCCGGATCGAGCCTGAAGTGGTTTTCAAGCTGAAGGCGTCCCTGCCGCCAAAAGAGGACCCGTCGGTCGTTCTTGAAAGCGTGGAGTGGATCGCGCCGGGCTTTGAAATCGTGCAGAGCCATTTCCCGGAGTGGCGCTTCACCGCGGCCGATTGCACGGCTGCCTTCGGACTCCATGGTGCCCTTATCGTCGGTGAAGCTTTTCCTGTAACCGATGGAAATCGTTCAGCTATCGCGGCGGCGCTGCCGAGCTTCGATGCCACGCTGTCGCGTGGCGGTGCTGTCGTTGACCGGGGTACTGGCGCCAACGTTCTGGGCAGCCCGGCGCTGGCGTTGGCCAATCTCGCCCGCGTCCTTTCCGAGCAGCCGCAGTTTCCGCCCCTGGCGGCCGGCGAGATCGTCACCACGGGAACCCTCACCGACGCCTGGCCGGTGGCCCCGGGGGAGGTCTGGTCGTCGGACTATGGTGCGCTCGGTCTCAAGGGCCTGACCGTCACCTTCGAATAGCCAAAGCGCAGGTTTCAGAGTTGCGTCATCACCGCGATGCCGACGACCGCGAGCATGGCCACCGCCATCGCCATGTTGATGGTCCGCTGCAGCCGGGGCGCCAGCTCAAGCCGCCGGAGGGTCACGCCGGCCCAAAGCCAGGCGAGGTGGATCGGAATCCATATCGCATTGAGGATCGCCAGCTTGATGGCGGTCTCAGCCGCGAGGGCGTCGGGCAGGAAGGCGAAGCCGGAGAACAGGGCCGTGTTGACCGCATAAGCCTTTGGGTTGATCGGCTGCAGTGCAACGCCGTTCCACAAGCTCGGTGCGGTCTCGGAGTGGATGAAGGCGATGCGTGCGCCGGCGAAGGCGATCTTGGCGGCGAGCCAGAGCAGGTAGAGCGCCGAGCCCCAGAGCAGCACCGCGCGCAGCCAGGGTAGCGCAAGCGCCGCCGCGGCGACCCCGGAGATCACCAGCCCGGCGACAATGTTGTTGCCGGCCCAAAGCCCCGCCACATAGGCGAGGCCCGCACGGTAGCCGAAACCCGAGCCGACGCCGGCGGTCGAGAGCACGCCGGGCCCGGGGGTGATGATCAGGAAGAAGACGGCGGCGGCGAATTCAAACATGCCGCTCGGTAGCAGGCGAGGCGGGAATGATCAACAGTGGCGGCCCAATCCGCAAAACCTCCAGCACAACGACAATCGCTTTTCGAAAGCAATTGGAAGCGGCGAGTGTGGTTACTACCGCTCGGCAATTCCTACTCAATAACAATCTTCTTTAGATTACACTGTCTCGCCTAAAAATAGTATTCTTCAGTGGGGCCGCAATACACCTTCACTTAGCAAGTTGGCAGACACCTGTTTTTGAGCGCGGCGATAAAGTTTGAGGTGGCGACGAGGAAACGAAACTGAATGAGAAATTCGGCCGTGCGAACAGTGGTGGTACGACTAGCAATAGTTCTGTTGAGCTGTGGTTTTCTGGGGGCTTGCGCAATTCCGAGTCCGGCGCTGGCCGATACTGAATTTGTTGCTCTCCTCATTGACACTGAGGCGCAGCGGCAGAGCAAGATTCCAGAGCTTGTGAAGTCTTCTATCGATAGTCTTGCGATGCCAATTGAAGTCCGGCGCGGTGAACTTAGCGACGAGCTTCGGAAGCTCGGCAATGCTGTTTACAAAAACAAATCATCGGAGGAAATTCGACGGTTCTTACGTTCCAGGGGCGCGGATCTGGCGATACTTCTTGGCCCCGAGGTGGAGATATCGAGACGTAGTGAAGTGCGTCTTCGATTAGTCGGATTTCCTCTTGAAGCCAACTACCCGGAATTTCCGGTTGCCGTGGACGCCGTTCCAGCGGTGATAGAAAAGTCCTACATCTCGCCGCTTCTCGGGCTCCGGGTCAGCCAGGCTGTTGCCAATGCCCAGGCCCCTGATGCAAAAAACCCGGTTCGTTATGCTGCGCTGGCAGCTTACGCGCGAACAGCCTCACTTCTCGATCTCTGCGTGCCGGTCGGGGGTGTTTCGATGCAGCTCGTTATGCTGGGCGATCTGGTGGCGCCGATCCAGGACGGTTGCGATGTCACGGCTGCGTGGGAAGCACTCACCGCGCGAAGCACGATTGGCAGCGAATACGTGGATAACCTTCAAGTCGATGAAGTCACAGCATTGAGCACCGACCTCGCTGAGTCGCTATTTTTGCTTGGGGTGAGGCAATCGGACCCGCTCTTCTTCGGCAAAGCCCTCAAATTGGTCGAGGAATCGCTCTTGTTGGGGGATGAACCCGAACTAAGGTTGGCCCTGTTCCAGGGACTGATTCTGCGCGGAAGCAACGCTGGAAGTCTGGATGATTTGAACCGGGCGATAGAAGTCGTAGAACCCCACGCCAGCTCCGAAGTACGTGATGATTCCTTGTATCGTGCCGCTCTAGCTACGGCGCTGCACAAGCGCTTTCAATTGAGTGGGAGTCTCGAAGATCTCCGTCGCAGCATCGAGGCTTCCAAGAGCGCGCTTCGGATGCAGTCTCTCGATGCTAAGATTGAAGTACACCTGCTCATGCGCGCTCAATTGGCAAGGCTGCTAGCTGACTATTGGCGTGAAACCGACGATGGAGATTCGATCGCTGAGTATTGGCGCGAGGCAGCCTTCGTTGGGGAGGTTTCGCGCGATCTAGGTTATGAAGCGCTCGCACAATTTGTTGAGGCGGCAATCGACTAGCTCTGCCACCGCCTCCGTCAGTCGAACATCTCCGGGCTGCGCTCGGCCAGCTGTTCGTAGATCGGCTGGAAATGAAGCCAGCCGATGTATTCGCTGCCGACGTGTTCGCGGCTGTAGCGCGCGCTTTCCGCCGGCACCGGGATCGGCTTGCTGCCGGTGGCCTCGACCATCAGCTGCTGCTGGCAGCAGCGTTCCAGCGCGATGAACCAGAAGGCGGCGGCGTCGATGGAGTGGCGGCTGGCGGAGAAGAGACCGTGGTTCTGGTGGATCGCCGCCTTGACGCCCTTGAAGGCACCGGCGACGCGCGGCCCGGCATCGTCCTCCACGGCGACGGCGCCGGCATCCTCGGTGATCACGGCGTGGTCCTCGAAGAAGGCGCAGGCGTCCTGGGTGATCGGGTCCAAGGGCCGCCCGAGCGAAGCGAAGGCCACGCCATAGACCGTGTGGGCATGGCACATGGCAAGGATGTCGGGGTGCGCCTCATGCACGGCGGCATGCAGGACGAAGCCGGCCCGATTGACCGCATGATCGCCTTCGACCACCTCGCCCTGGTGGTCGACCAGGATCAGGTTGGAGAGCTTGACCTGCTCGAAGTGCACAGCCATG
>CAJHXP010000129.1_pt1 | contig 14289 bp, 9 predicted proteins | sample 9198551 | NCBI WGS metagenome assembly CAJHXP01 (sample SAMEA7708297, study PRJEB35096) | sediment metagenome | biome: marine neritic benthic zone biome [ENVO:01000025]; feature: sediment [ENVO:00002007]; material: shallow marine sediment [ENVO:03000034] sea grass bed [ENVO_01000059] ... | reverse complement strand
CGGGGAAAACGCACCGATGCCGCTGCCAGCGATGCGCAGGCGCGAGACCTTGGCCGAGATCAGATAGTCGGTATGGCTGCGGTCCTTCACCTGGGTGATCTGGTAAAGCGCCGCCGCCTTCGGCCACAACGCCATGCTCTGGGCGGACCTGCCGCTGCCGCTGCGGGTCGGCGAGAAGCACCCCGATACCGGCGACTTCATTGCCGGCCCCTATGCCGGGGACAGCGCAACCTGGGCAGGTCGCCGTTACAGCGCGTCGCGAACACTGCTCTACCTCGACCAAGTCTATTCCCGCTTGGTGAAGAAGGGCTGGATCGTGATGACCGGCACGGGCGGCACGGCGCTTTACCAGATCACCCAGGTGAAGGACCGCAGCCATACCGACTATCTGATCTCGGCCAAGGTCTCGCGCCTGCGCATCGCTGGCAGCGGCATCGGTGCCTTTTCCCCGCGCAGTGTTTCGGTCTGGTGCGAGAGCGAACTCCTGGAGCCAGCCGAAAAACCGCTGACCAACGATGTCCGAGGCGACCGCATTGTCTTGAACGACGCCGTCGAGGGCCTCGCGAAAGGTCAGTGGGTAGCGGTAACCGGGGCTTCGAGCGGCGACGGCAGCGAGGTCGGCGAAGTGGTGCAAATCAAGAGCATCACCCCTACCTCCGACGGGCGCAGCCGCCTGGTGTTCGAGACCGCGTTGGCGAACCGCTACGAGCGGCTGTCGACCCGCATTAACGCCAACGTGGTGGCCGCCGACCTCGGCGCCAGGCGTGGCGAGATCCTCGGTGACGGCGACGCCGCCGTTCCGTTCAAGCGTTTCAAGCTGCAGTCGACGCCCCTGACCTACGTCTCCGCCAAGACCGCCAGTGGCGCCGCATCGACCCTCGACCTGCGGGTCGACGGGCAGCTCTGGCAGGAAGCCGAGACCTTCTACGGGCACGGACCCAAGGAGCGCATCTATACCGTCACCCACGCAGACGACGGCAGCGCGACGGTGCAGTTCGGCGACGGCATCCGCAGCGGGGCCCGCCCGGCTTCGGGCAGCTCCAACGTGACCGCCAGCCTGCGCGTCGGCATCGGCACCGACGGTAACTTACCGCCCAAGCGAATCGATCAGGTGCTGACCCGCCCCCTGGGGGTGAAGGGCGTGATCAACCCGGTGCCCGCCGACGGCGCGGCCGACCCGGAGGAAATGGACGATGCCCGGCGCAATGCGGCAACCCAGGTTCGCATGGTCGAGCGTATCGTCTCTCTGCGCGACTACGAGGACTTCGCCTCCGGCTTCGCCGGCATCGGCAAAGCCCAGGCGCAGGCCCTCTGGAGCAAAAAACAGCGGCTGGTCCACGTCACGGTCGCCGGCGACGAGGGCGCGGCGGTCGAGGCCGGCTCTGCGCTATACGAGAATCTGCGCGATGCCATGGATCTGGCCCGCCATGCCGACGAGCCGGTGCAGCTCGACAGCTTCGAACCACGCCCCTTCACCCTTAAGGCCGACCTCACCGTCGCCGCCGACCTGCTGATCGACGACGTGGTCGCTGCCGCCCGCAGCGCCCTGATCGCCGCCTTCTCCTTCGAGAAGCGCGGCTTCGGACAAGCCGTGACCAGAAGCGAGGTAGCAGAGGTGTTGCACGGCGTCACCGGCATACGCGGCATCATCACCACCGCGCTGCACTTTACCGGCGAGACGGTGGAGGTGCGCGACGTCCTGCCGGCCCAACTCGCGCGCGTCGAGGACGGGCAGCTTGAGTTGGCCGAGTTGCTGCTGATCGACGCCGATGCCCTCGAACTGAGTGGAGCTTTCTGATGGCCCTCTCACAGGAAAATATCTACCGCCTGCTGCCGGCCATCCACCGGCTTCGCGACGAAGAAGGCGACGGCGCGCTGAAGGCACTGATCTCGGTCATTGCCGAGCAGGCCGGCATGATGGAGGACGATGTCGCCGCGCTCTACCGCAACTGGTTCATCGAGACCTGCGATCCCTGGGTAGTGCCCTATATCGCCGACCTGCTGGGCGTGCGCACCACCAACGACCTGGAGGGGCTGCGCGCCCTGCCGCAGCGCGCCTATGTCGCCAACACCCTTGCCTACCGTCGGCGCAAGGGCACCCTGCCGGTGCTGGAGGAAGTCACCCGCGACACCACGGGCTGGATCGCCGTCGCCGCCGAATTTTTCCAGGACCTCAGCACCACCCAGCATATGAACCACATCCGCGTCCAGGCGCCGGGGACTGCCGAGTTGCGCGATGCCAACCGTCTGCAACTGACCGACAGCGCCTTTGACCCCGGCCCGCGCACAGCGGAGATGCGCCGCATCAGCGAGGATGCCGGCCGCTACAATATAGCCAACATCGGGCTCTTCGTCTGGCGCGCCGAGGCCTTCGTGCTGCCGCTGAGCGAGGCCCGCGCGCCGGCCGGCGGTGCCACCGGGCGCTATCATCTAGATCCGCTGCGTCGCGATCTGGCGCTGGCCAATACGCCCGAGGCCGAGCGCTCCATCGAGAGCCTGGCCCGCGAGGAGCATACCCCCAGCCTGCTGCGGCCCCTCGCCCTCTACGAGGAACTGCAAGCGCAGCGCCAGGCTCTGGCCGACGGCGACCCGCCCCCGGCCGCGGTCTTCATGACCGACGAACCACCCTTCGACATCTGGCTGCGCCCCAACGCCGGCGATCCCCTGGAGCGGGTGCCGGCCGAGCAGATCATGATTTGCCACCTGGGCGACCTGCCGGGCGACCCCAACAACTGGCGCCGGCCACCGGCCAGCGTGAGTTATCAGCCCGGCGACGGCGGGGCCGCGGTAGCCCTGCCGATCCGCATCGGTGTCGATCCGGCGCGCGGCCGCCTCGCCTTTCCCATCGGCGTCGACGTGGCGGAACTGCGCGTCACCCATGCCTACCTCGCCGCCGGCGACCTCGGCGGCGGCCCTTACGACCGCAGCGAGTCCCTGGAAACCGCCCTCGGCGGCCGCGCGGTGGACTGGCAGGTCATGGTGACCCGGGCCGAGCCATCCGATGGCGCCACCATATTGGACACGCTGACCGCGGCGGTGGCACTTTGGAACGCCCTGCCTGCCGGACAGGTCGGCGTCATCGCCGTGGCCGACAATGCGACCTTCCAAGAGGATCTCCTCGGCGGCAACCGCATTCAGGTCCCCGAGGGCAGTCTGCTCATCGTCATCGCGGCCGACTGGCCGGCGGTTCCCGTGGAAGGCGGCGCGCCGGGCGAAACCATACGCCCGCTGGGCCTCATCGAACCGAGCGGCCTGCGCCCGACGCTGATCGGCGACATCGAGGTGCTCGGCACGGCGCCGAGCGGCAACCTCACGCCCGGCACCCTGGTCATCGACGGTTTGCTGGTCGACGGCACCATCGGGGTCGCCGCGGCGCCCGGCGAAGGTCTCGGCTGCCTGCGCCTCGCCCACTTGAGTCAGCTCCCCGCCGACGGCGGCGTTGCCGTGGCCGCGGGCAACGAACAGATGGCCCTGGAGATCGAGCGCGCCCGGCTCGGCCCTGTCGTCGCGACCGGCGCGCTGCGCAGCCTGACCGCCCTGGACTCTATCATCGACGACGGCGGCGCGCCGCGCGCGCTCGCGATACTCGACGGCCCCGTCGCTCTGAAGCGCACCACCTTGCTGGGCGCCGCCGACGTCGAGCAGATCGACGCCAGCAACTGCATCTTCACCGCGCCGGCCATCGCGCGGCGGCTGCAGGTCGGCTGCCTGCGCTTCTCCTACGTGGCGCCCGGATCGAGCCTGCCGCGACGCTACCGCTGCCAACCGGACCTGGCGCTGAAGGAGGCCAAGCCCAGCGAAGCCGATCGTATCCGCGCCGAGATCGTGCCGAACTTCCTTTCCGAACAACCGCAACACTACGGCTATGGACTGCTGGCCGCGCTCTGCCCGCGCGAGATCAGCGAGGGCGCCGATGACGGCTCAGCCATGGGTGCCTACGGATTCTTGATGCAACCCCAGCGACGCGCCAACGTCGCCGTCGCCCTGGACGAATACCTGCGCTTCGGTCTCGAAGCCGGGCTTATCGAGGCGACATGATCCACGTCGAAACACGACTGGCGTGACCGAGTAGGAGCAACCGATGTACGGCGATTTCAGCAGACTAACCTTCAACCGCAAGCGGCACGACCGCGGCGTCCTCACCTTCCAGGGCCGCATCGTCCTGGACCAGGACCTCAACAAGCAGTGGCAGATTGCCGACTACCTGCGCGGCCGACATACCGGCGACATCGTCGGGCACTGCGGTGCGCCGACCGGGGCCGCGGGCTTCGCCATCAGCGTCGCCGGCACGGACCTGCTGGCCTCCGCCGGGCGCTACTACGTCGACGGCGTGCTCTGCGAAAACGAGGTGGCAGCAAACCTCAACGCGCAGCCGCACCTGCCCGCCGGCGCGCCCATCGTGCGCCTGCCCGACGGCAGCGACGTCACCCTGGCCGCCGCACCCGATGCCCAGTACTTCGCGGTCCTCGACCGCTGGACCCGGCTGGTCACCCCGCTGCAGCAGCCCGACCTGAAGGAAACCGCCCTCGGCGGAGCCGATACCGCCGGTGCGGCGCGGACGATCTGGCAGGTCCGGCTGGTCGCCGCCGGGGCCTTGGGCGCCAATGTGAACTGTCTCAGCGAACCGCCGGCCTGGCTGGCCCTGGTGGCCGGGCCGGACGGCACTTTCCGGGCCCGCTCGCAGCCCAGCACCAACGACAGCGGTCCCTGTGTGGTGGAGGCCGGTGCCGGTTACCGCCGCGTCTCCAACCAGCTCTACCGGGTCGAAGTGCATCGTGGCGGCGCGCCGGGAACCGCCACCTTCAAGTGGTCGCGCGAAAACGGTTCCGTCGCCACCAATTGGCTCGGCACCGATGGCAGCAACCTGCTGGTCGACAGCCTGGGCCGCGACCGCGCGACCGGCTTCGCCCCGGGCGACTGGGTCGAACTGCGCGACGACGATCTCGCCCTGCAGGGCCTGCCCGGCACCTTGGTGCGGGTGGTGACCGCCCGCGACAACATCCTGACCGTCGATCCGGTCACGGCAGACGGCAGCATCGACATTGCGACCTTCGGCACCAATCCGATCATCCGCCGCTGGGACAGCGACGGCGACCTGCTGCTGAACGTGCCGGGCGGCAACGACGGCTATATTCCCCTGGAAGACGGGGTCGAGATCGGCTTCGAAGCCGGCACCACCTACCGCAGCGGCGACTACGTGGTGATTCCCGCGCGCTATGAGACCAACGACATCGAGTGGCCGCGCGATCCGGTGACCGACCTGCCCCTGCGCCTGCCACCGCAGGGCATCCACCATGCCTACTGCAAGCTCGCGCTGGTGACCAAGAGCGGCGGCTGGAGCCTGGACCACGACTGTCGCGACATCTTCCCGCCGCTGACCAAGCTGGTCACCATGGACTACCTCGGTGGCAACGGGCAGGAAGCCATGCCCGACCCACTGAGCCCCGCCACCCTCATTCCACTCGCGGCGCCCCTGCGGGTCGGAGTGTCGCGCGGCACGGCACCGCTTGCCGGCCAGCCGGTGCGCTTCTCCGTAGTCAAGGGCAACGGGCGCCTGACCGGAAACGTCGCCGTTGCCACAGTGTCAACCGACGCCGCCGGCGTCGCCGCCATCGGCTGGTCCCTCGACGGCAGCGAACCGGACCAGCGGGTGCAGGCGGAGCTGCTCGACCCGGCCAGCAACCGTCGGCACCTGCCGATCACCTTCAACGCCAACCTGAGCCGCGCCGCCGCGGTTTCCTTCGATCCCGCCAACTGCCCGCCACTGGCCGGATCGCGCGACGTGCAGAGCGCCATCGAGGCCCTCTGCCAGATGGGCCACGGCGGCTGCGCCACCTACGTGGTGGCCCCGGGCAGTGACTGGGTCGCGCTGCTCACCAGCCTTAAACAGGGCGAGGACGCCCACATCTGCTTCCGCCGCGGCAGCTTCACAACGAACGCGGCGGTGGAGCTGCGCAACCTCGGCCACATCACCATCAGCGGCTGCGGCGAAGGATCGCAGATCGTCGTCACGCGGGCCGAGCGTGCCTTCGAGGCGATCAACTGCCGCAGTTTCACCCTGCGCGAAATCGCCGTCTCGACGCCGGACGGCGGCGACGCGGTACCGCACGTCGGCCACCTGAACGGCAGCGTCACCGCGACCGGCTGCCCGACCGTGGAAATCAGCGACGCGGTTATTTCCTGCGGTGCCGGACGGCGGCTGGAGCGCAGCTGCGTGAACATCCGGCCCGCCGCCTTCGACGGCGCGGCACGCCCGACGCCGCTGCAGTCGGTGCGGGTAACCAATAATCGGCTGATCGCCGGCTATGGCCAGATCGGCCTGCTGGTGACCGACGCCGGCGGCGCGCAGATCCGCGACAACGACGTCTCTGTCGCGCCGCGACCGGCCTCCCTCTCCTTCGAGAAACTGCTGGCCGACCCGGCTCGTCGCAAACGCCTCGCCAACCGCCTGGTGAGCGGTGCGCTGATCGAAGGACGCGGCAGCCTCGGCAAGGCCAAACTGCTGCGGGCCGGACGCTTCACCGCCTTGATCAACTCCGCCGTACCGGAGGCAGAATGGCGCCAACTGATGAAAGCCACCCCCCCCACGGCGAGGCAGAAAAGCTCTGCCGCAGCCTATCAGAAGTATGTTGAGACCCTGGTTGCTTCCGCAACGCGAGACCCCAAGGGGCTGCCGAGCTACGAACGCCAGCTCAACGATCTGCGCGGCACCATGGGCGACACGGAATTCCGTCGCCTCAATCAGGCCGTGAAGACCGGCCTGCTGATGAGCGGACGCGTCGAGGTGAAAAGCTTCGAGGAGCTTTCCGCCGCCAAGCGCAGCAACACACTGGTCATCGACGACAAACGCATCGAGTTCGACTCCGACGTCAGCGGCGCCGACTGGAGCAACATGGCCCGGGCACAGCCGCCCGGCAGCCTGCGCTCCGACGCCGACCTGCTGAAGTACGCCAAGGCTTCGGCGGAGCGCCTGGTGAGCGACGAAGCCTTCCGCAATCGTTTCCCCAGCGCCCGCGCCTGGTTCGACAACCTGAAGGCCGACAACCCGTCGGTCGGCCATCAGGGCATCGTCTGCGGCGGCCGGACCCTCGCCAACGCCGACGTATCCGGCAATCGGGTGAGCGGCTTCATGATCGGCATCCACATTGGCCTCAGCCACGAAGGGGCGACCAGCCAGCAGTTCGACCAGGCCAGAGTCGTCACCGTGGAGGACAACAGCCTTTACCTGCGCGTGCCGGTCGAACTTCAACGGGGACCTTTCGGGCTCTTCGTCGGCAACGTGCGACGGCTGCGTATTGCCGGCAATACCCTGCAACGCCTCGACAAGAAGGCCTACAATGAGGGGGTCAGGGTCTGGGGGCACCTCGGCAACCTGGTGATCCTTAAGGAGAACATGGTTTCTTTGAACGCTACCGGGTTCCGGGTGCGCCACAGTGGAACGCTGCCGCAGAGGCGCGCGGTGCAGTGGCTGGCCGCCGACAACATGGTCGAAGGGGTCTCCGCCAGTGCCGTGATCGATGCGCCTTCGGCGATGGTCCGGCGCAACAACAAACCGAGTTGAAGAAGGCGGGAAAGCTTGCTTCGGTAGGGTTTTTTGAGTATAATTTAAACTGTTTCAACACGGATACACGGTATCGGTCTTTTAGTAATCGTGAGGCACAGTTCTTTCGGTTGTGACCTGGGGTTCGAGTCCCCGTTGAGGCTTTTGAGGCGAGGCGGCTTACGGCTCGCCTCTCTCATTTTCGGCTGTCCCTCTGACGGTCGACTATGCGACCACCGCGTCGCCGACGCTGTCTGACAGGTCCGCCAGGGTAGCCTCGATATCCGGCTCACTGAAGCCGAAGTCTTCCATGTAGCGCATCATGATCGGGCGTTTTTCCTTCAGAAAATCGACGATCGCCGCGCGCTCGGCCTTGCTGGGCTGGGCATTGGTGAGCCCGAACATCTTTGCTTCGTGATTGCGGCGCTTCTGCAATCCGCGATGGCGTGCCCGGTTGGAGCAGAAAAGGATCTCAAACCAGGCCTTTTCCCGTGCTCCGCTATGCAGCGCCGCCGAGAGGCCCGGGCCGATCAGGGCCGGGTTGTTGTAGGCCAGCGAGGACAGCGCTACGAGTTCTCGTGAATTGGCCAAGCCTTCACTCAGGTCGTGGCCCAGCTTGCGCCGGAGACAATCTTCGTAGTCGGGACGGATCAGATCGAAGAGCGCCTTTGCCTGGTCACGCGTGATGAGAAAGCTGAAGCTGTTCTTCGATTCGGAGTCTTCCCCTCGAGTCCAAGCTGCCACCAAATTCTGCGCCTGCACCAAATCATGGCGCGACAGCGCCTCGCCCACCGCAGTCAGCCGATAGCGATCGGCAGGACTCAGTTTAATGCCAATCGCTGCCAGGTCGCTTTCCAGAGAGTCGCGTGGGGGCCAGCCGGGCGTGTTGACCAGCATTGAATAGCCCAAGCCGATCGTTGGTATCCCGCGATGATCGCTGTAGACCCGGGGCACGAAACCGTCGCTGCCCGCAATGAAGTCGAACAGTGCATCCTCGAAACAGCCATTGATGCGCCTCGGAACGATTGCCACAAGCCACCCCATTTTCCCCTTATGATAGAGAAATGGAAAATATTTTCAACCGGCTAGTCAATTCAACTTTTCGTGTGTTAAGTCGAAAACTCATTCGCCCTGCCACCGACTAGTGAAAAACGGCGTCGGTAGCACCCACTTCCTGGGCGCTGTCCCCGGTTCGATAGTTCTTGTGATAGACCGTGAAAGGAACGTCGAAATCGGAAACGGTATAGAGCCCGAGCTTGAAGTAGTAGCTCTTCACGACCTCGCTCGCGTAGCCGGTCGACCCCTGGTAATCGACGATCCGCTGCCATGGCGTCCCACCGCCGCACTCGACATTCAACGCCGGACACTGCCTCATCCATCCCAGGATCTCGCCTTCTGCGTCATCCGCCCATTTTACCTTGTAGACAAAGTCGTAGAACACTTCGCGCTCGATCTGGGGAATGTCGAAGAGGATTTCCCCATCGCCCTCTATGCCCCGCTCTTTTACCCGCCAGTTATTCCATAGGGTCACCACAAAGCGGCCGTCCCACAAGCGGTGAGACAGCGGCGGGCGCAAGCTCGCCATTCCTTCGCGCATGCGTTCGTGCCACTGGGCAAGGACAAGCCGATGTTTGGATTCAAGCGGAGCGGAGCTGGGGATCAGGGTGGCGAACCTGTACCAAATCTCTTCACCGTTCTTCGCTTCGTGCATGTCACGCAGCTCAGCACGAACGCCCGATGAGATCTGCCTATCGAAGGGATCGATTTCAAACTTGATCACCTTCTTCTCGACTTCCTCGTAGCGAAACTCGACAACCTTGGCCGAATGACAGTCGACGAGGCGACGGACGCTGAACCCTTCGAAGCCGCCCTCCGTGCACTTGACAGAAGTCTTTCTCGCTTGGATCAGCTCGTCGCCGATTTCCAGGTCGTAGGTGTCGTAGGCGCTGGCTGTCTGAAACGGCAATGCAGCGAAAAACGACAGCGCAAGCGCGCTCCGCAGCAACATCTTCACGGGACGGATGGGCATCCTGTCGCCTCCTTGGCAGCGGCCAAAAAAACTGACAATCCGCCGGCAGTTTACCACCCGGTCTTCGGGGCGGCTATAACGTCGCGACCCCGCCGAAGCGGAGCAACACCTGGAGGACAGGAACAGGAATAAGGACCCCGGATCAGCCGGAAAGAAGCAGATAGGCGGCCAGCGCCACCACGATTGCCGCCAGACCCCAGATCCAAAGCCGGCTGCTGGCCTCCGACGGCGCAGCGGCAGGAGCGGCCTGCGGTTGCGCGCCGGCGGCTGGCGCGGCCTCGGGCGCCGCTTCGGCTTCCGGTCCGGCGACGATTGTCGCGAAGCGCGAGAAGAACTCGCCGGACAGCTTGCGCGCCGTTGAGTCGATTAGGCGCGAACCGAGCTGCGCCAGCTTACCGCCGACGTCTGCCTTCACTTCATAGTGGAGGATCGTCGCGCCGCCGTCGTCTTCCAGCCGCACCTTCGCCCCGCCCTTGGCAAAGCCCGCGGGACCGCCCTTGCCCTCACCGGTGATGGTGTAGCCGTTCGGCGGATCGAAATCCGACAGGGTGACCGCTCCCTGGAACTTCGCCTTTACCGGCCCAACCCTGGTGACCACCGTAGCCGTCATCGCGGTATCGGAGGTCTTTTCAATCGACTCGCACCCGGGTATCGCGGCTTTCAGGATCTCCGGATCGTTCAGGGCTTCGTAGACCCGCTCGCGCGGCGCGGCGATACGTTCGCTCCCCGTCATATCCATGTCTGGTTCTACTCCACTGTGACTGTGTTCGAAGGGTTTGACCGGTCGGAACTCAATGCTCTTTCCGAATGAGGAGGTGATGCCGGAGAGTGGCAGGGCGTGGCAGATACACACGTCGGGCACCTCACCCGGCGGACCGCCGGCGCAGATCAGGCCGCGTCATGGCTCTTCTCCGCTTGGCTTGACTGACCGCCCTCGCGCCGTCCCCGGCGTCGAAGCTCCACCACCTCGGCAATGATCGACAGCGCGATTTCTTCCGGCGTGATGGCACCGATATCCAGGCCGGCCGGCGCGCGCAAGCGCGCAACACTGTCTGGCTCCAGGCCCTCGTCCCGCAGCCGCTGCGTCAGCGTCTTGGCCTTCTTGCGGCTGCCGACGAAAGCGACGTAGGGCGCGTCGGTGGAGAGCGCGGCGCGCAGGGCTTCGCCATCGCGCTTACCTTGGGTGGCAACGACGATAAAGCGTTCCGCGATCTCTTCCTTCGGCAGATCGAAGTTCTCAATGCGCTGATCGGCTTGGGGAAACGAGGTCTGATCCTCGGACAGTGCCGCGACGGTCACGGCAAAACCACTGCGCCCCGCCAGATCGGCGATAGCGCGCGCGACCGGCGACGCGCCACAGACCAGCAGCACAGGCCGCGGCAGCATGGGCTCGACGAAAACATCCAGCGTGCCGCCGCTGGGGCAGGCGCTGCGGTGAAACTCGACCCCGTCCTTCGACTCCCCGGCAGAGACCCCACCGGCGTCCAGCTCTTCCTGGGGCTGGACGGAAATGAGGCGCGCCTCGCCATCCTTCAAAGCTTCCAAGGCCGCCCGGCGCACTGCGCCGCGGGTGCAGCCACCGCCGATCCAGCCGTGGATTTCCCCATCCGCGGTCACCAAGGCCTTGGCACCGGCTTTGGCGGAAGTGGCCGCGGCAGTGCGCACCACGGTTGCCAGAGCATAGGGTTGCGACTGGTCGCGCAGCCGCGCCATGAGGTCCAGAAGCTTGCCGCCGTCGCCGCCCATGGTCAGATCTGCTCCAGGTAAGGCGCCAGCGCCTCGAGGCTCTTCAGATTGTGCGCCGGCGCAAAGAGGTCGACGTAGGGCAAGGCTGCGCGCATGCCGCCGGCCGTCGGTTCATAGTCTTGCCAACCGATCATCGGGTTGAGCCAGACGATCCGTTTCGTGCGGCGGCGCAAGGCCGCCATCTCGCGGCCCAGCACCTCCGGCGCGCCGGTGTCGTAGCCGTCACTGACGATCATCACCACGCTGCGGCCATGCACCACCCGCGCCGCATGGTTCCGATTGAAACCGGCCAGGCTCTCGCCGATCTTGGTGCCGCCCGCCCAGCCCTGGGCGATCAGGGACAAACGCTCCACCGCCTTGGTGGGATTACGCTCCTTCAGAGCCGGTGACACATGGATCAACCGCGTATGAAATACAAAGGCCTCAGCCTCGCGGAAGCGGTCGAGCACGCCGTGAATGAAGCGCAGGAAGAAGCTGCTGTACTGGCTCATCGATCCCGAGGCATCGAGCACGATGACCAGGCGCAGCGGCTTGTCGCGACGCTTACGCCAGGCGAGGTCGATCGGCAGACCGCCACGTCCGATGCTGCGATGAATGGTGCGCCGCAGGTCGAGCCGCTGGCCGCGCCGTCGCTGCCGCTCGCGGCGGCTCAAACGATGGCGCATGCGCCGGGCCAGGAGGTCGGCCAGGTCATGAACGCGCTGCAGCTCTTCGGCTGTCACCAAGTGTCGAAAATCGGCCTCGGCCAGGGATTCGGCGCTCGACGCGCCTTCGCGTTTTCTCTGCCGGTCGGCCGGATTGCTGGCGCCGCCTTCGCCTTCGCGCGAAACCTGGTCAGGCGCGCCGAGGCTGCCACCCGGCGCCCCGGCCTCGGACAGCTTGCGGGCGCCCTTGGCCGAGGGCGGCGTGCCGCTGACACGCAGCAGGCCTTTCATGCCGCGCTTCAGCCAATAGGCATCGAAAAGCTCATCGAAGCGTTGCCAGTCGGCCAGCCGGGTGCAGCAAATACTGCGCAGGCCCGTGCGCAGCGTCGCCGGCCGGGCCAGATCGACTGTCGCGGCGAAGCGCAAGCAGTCCTGCGCTTCTTCAATACCGACGAGAAACCCATTCTCCCGCAGCAGGTTCAGGAAAGCCGTCATGCGCAGGCGCAACTGCGCGCCCGCGACCGGCGAAAGCGAGTCCGGGGTGATGGCTTGAGGTATGACGGCTTCCGCCACCATCAGGCCACCTTGCCGAGCAGCCGCTGGGTGACCTCCGGCGCCAGGGCCAGGCGGTCCTCTTGGGTCTTCAGCAGGCAGAGCAGCGTATCCTGGACGACCTCCGGCTCCGCTGCCAGGTCGCGCACCTCCAGGCCGACCAGGGCTGCCGCCCAGTCGAGAGTCTCGGCAACGCCCGGCACCTTGCGCAGGTCCTCCCGGCGCACCTGGGCGACAAAAGCGGCGATCTGCTGTGCCAGCGTCACATCCACCTGCGGCAGGCGCGTGGTCAGGATGCGCGCTTCCTTGTCCTCCGTTGGATAGTCGACGAAGTGATAGAGGCAGCGGCGGCGCAAAGCGTCCGACAGCTCCCGCGTGCCGTTGGAGGTCAGCACGACCAGCGGAATGGAGACGGCCTTGACGGTGCCCAGCTCGGGAATCGAGATCTGATAGTCGGAAAGTATTTCCAGCAGGAAAGCTTCGAACTCCTCATCCGCGCGATCGATCTCGTCGATCAGCAATACCGCCGGCTTGTCCTCGCGAATGGCGGCCAGCAGCGGCCGCTCGAGAAGGAACTCCTCGGAAAAGATGTGCTTTTCCACGGCCTCGGCGCTTTCGCCGTGACCTTCACGAGCCTTGATGGCCAGCAGCTGGCGCTGGTAGTTCCATTCATAGATCGCCGCGTTGGCGTCCAGCCCCTCGTAGCACTGCAGGCGGATCAGCCGCGTGTCGTGGATCTGCGCCAGGGCCTTGGCGACCTCGGTCTTGCCGACCCCCGCGGCCCCTTCGAGCAAGAGAGGGCGCTCCAGGCTCTCCATGAGCCACAGGGCCATCGCCAGTTGGCTGTCGGCGACATAGCCGACCTTTGCGAGGTGATCGGCGATTTCATTACGCTTCATGCGTAGCACCTCTCTCATTTTTCTGGAGTGATCGCGGTGCGGCGGCCAAGGAGCAACACCGCACCGCGCCCCCCTATCCGGTCAGTCCCAGTTTCTCGCAGACCTTCCAAGTCCGCCAATGGTCATGCGGCATCTGGATATGCGTGATATCGAGATGGGCAAAAGCATCGTTGACGGCATTGGAGAAGGCCGGCACGCCGCCGACGTTGGGGCTCTCGCCCACGCCCTTGGCGCCGATCGGGTGATGCGGCGAAGGCGTTACCGTATGGTCCGTCTCCCACAGCGGCGTCTCGACCGCCGTCGGCACGAAGTAGTCCATGAAGCTGGCGCCCATGACGTTGCCGCCTTCGTCGTAGCTGATCTCCTGGCCCATGGCGATGCCGAAGGCTTCCGTCAGACCGCCATGGACCTGTCCTTCGATCACCATCGGATTGATCCGCGTTCCGCAGTCGTCCAAAGCATAGAAACGACGGACCTTGCTGACACCGGTATCGGCATCGATATCCAGGACGCAAATGTAGGCGCCGAAAGGATAGGTCATGTTCGGCGGATCGTAGTAGTCGACCGCCTCAAGCCCCGGCTCCATGCCATCGGGAAGGTTATTATAGGCCGCCCAGGCGATCTCTTGCATGGTTTTCTGCTTTTCAGGCAAGCCCTTGACCTTGAAACGATCGACCTCGAACTCCAGGTCGTCGTCGCTGACCTCCAGCAGATAAGCCGCGATCATCTGCGCCTTGGCGCGGATCTTGCGGCCCGCCATGGCTGTCGCAGCCCCCGCCACCGGGGTTGATCGCGAGCCGTAGGTGCCAAGCCCGTAAGGCGCGGTATCGGTATTGCCTTCCTCGATCATGATGTTGTCGGCCGAGATCCCGATCTCCG
>CAJHXP010000168.1_pt1 | contig 14326 bp, 13 predicted proteins | sample 9198551 | NCBI WGS metagenome assembly CAJHXP01 (sample SAMEA7708297, study PRJEB35096) | sediment metagenome | biome: marine neritic benthic zone biome [ENVO:01000025]; feature: sediment [ENVO:00002007]; material: shallow marine sediment [ENVO:03000034] sea grass bed [ENVO_01000059] ... | reverse complement strand
GTCGTAGACCGCCTGCACCGCGGCCATGAAGGGCTGGTGGCCCTGCAGGCTGATCTTGACGCCCATGTCCGAGAGGTATTCGAGGTCCTGTATCTCCGGCCCGGCGCCGCCGAGAATCAGCGGCAGCTTCACCGCGCCGCGCAGGGCGGCGAGCTGTTCCCTGGACTTCACGCCGATCAGGAAGATCGCGTCGACCCCGGCGGCCTCGTAGGCGGCGATGCGGCGGACGGCGTCGTCGAGGCCGGTGACCGAAACCGCCGAGGTGCGCCCGGCGATCATCAGCTTGGGGTCGCGCCGCCCGGCCAGGGCCGCGCGCATCTTGCCGGCGCCTTCCTCGACCGAGATGAGCTGGGTCTTGCCGAGGGCGCCGAAGGGCTGCGGCAAGACCGTGTCCTCGATGGAGAGACCGGCGACGCCGGCGGCCTCCAGTTCCTCCACCGTGCGGTGACGTTGAGGGCGTTGCCGTAGCCGTGGTCGGCATCGACCATGATCGGCAGCTCGCTGGCGCGGCCGATGCGATAGGCCTGCCCGGCGAACTCGCTCAAGGTCAGGACGATGAGGTCGGGCGCGCCCAGCACCGTCAGCGAGGCCACGGAGCCGGCGAACATGCCGGCCTCGAAGCCGACCTCCTCGGCAATGCGCGCCGAAAGCGGATCGAAGACGGAGCCGGGATGGACGCAGCGGTCTCCGGCGAAGAGGGCGCGAAAACGCGCGCGGCGCTCGGTCCAGCGCATGAGGCAAGTCTCCCGGTTGGTTTAACTGGTTTCCTGTTCTTGGCTGGAATTAAAGCATGAAGCGCCGCCGCTTGCCTTCTGCTTCCGGCCTGGGGGCGTCAATCCGCGGCTTTGCCGATAACACTTCTGTTATTTTGCGCGGCGCCGCGGTGGGTGCTTTAATGCGGGGCCGGCCGGGGCGGTCGGGCGCGTGGCCGAATTTCCCGCAGCGCGGGACGGGGGGAGCACAGATGTCTATCAGATCCGCAGCAGTCTCGCCGGTGCTGGCCGGCCTTCTGGCCGCAACGCTCGCCGCCTGCGCGGCGCCCGCCGGCGGCGACTACGACCAGATGATGGCCGAGCGCCAGGTCGCCGGGGCCAAGCTGGACTCCTTCACCGTCTGTCATGGCCACGGTTGCCGCCTGCGCACCCAGGTCGGGCTCACCGAGCTGGAGTGGGACCCGGTGGCCGACCTCTTCGCCGAGGCGGCGGCCAGCGCCGAGATCGAACGCGGCCGCATCGCCATGGCCATCGGCATCCTCGAAACCGCGGTGGGGCCCAAGGCCGGCACCTCCGCCGACCAGGGCGGCACCTTCAACGCGGTCAGCGGCAACGATCAGTACGACTGCGTCGACGAGACCACCAACACCTCGGTCTATCTGACGCTGATGGCGCGCGCCGGTTATCTCAAGTGGCACAAGCTCGAGGGTTGGGCCGGGCGCGGCATGCTGCTCGACGGCACCTGGCCGCACCAGACCGCCGTCATCGTCGAGATGCGAAGCGGCAGGGCCTATGTGGTCGACAGCTGGTTCGAGGACAACGGCGGTCCCGCGCACATCAGGCCGCTGGAAGAATGGCGCGCCGGCTGGAAGCCGCCGGGATTCGTCGACAGCCTGCTTTAGCGCCTGCGCTCAGACGCCGCCTTCCACCACGATCACCGTACCGGTGGCGTGGTTCAGCCTGAGCGGCATGAGGGCCTGATATTCGGGGGAATTGTGAAAGCGCTCGGCGGCGGCCTTGTCGGGAAACTCGAGGACGATCATGCGGGGCCTGCCCGCCGCCCCCTCCAGGCTGATAATCTCGCCGCCGCTGACCAGAAAGCGGCCACCGTGGGCTTCGACAATGGGTCGCATAGCTTGGCGGTAGGCTTCGAAGCCCTCGAGGTTGGTCACCGTCAATTGGTCAATGACGTAGGCCGGCATAATAGCTCACCTGTGAAATAGCGTAGGTACTGAAATATCAGTCCCCAGTATCCTTGCCCGGCGGCGCAGCGTCTACCGCCGATACACCAGAGAACCTTCGGCAGACCGGACAAAACACTTCACAGTTGTGTTATGGTCTGGGTTGCGCCCTGATCGCACAGCGCTTCGGCGACCGGTTTCGCCGTGCTGCGATGGCGCGGAGTAAGCGCTTAGAGCACCAGCTTCGCCAGGGCGGCGCTGGCGAGATAGGCGCCGAGCCCGATGAGGGCGAGGAAGAAGAGCTGGCGGAAACGTTGCTCCGAGAAGCGCCGCCGCAGCCGCTGGCCGGCGAGCATGCCGAGCAGCGCCGGGGCCAGCGCGACTGCCGAGAACAGGCCGGATTGCGGCGCCAGCAGGCTGTGTCCCGCCAAGGAAGCGCCCAAGGCCAGGGTGGCGACCATGAAGACGATGCCCATGGCCTGGATGAGCTGATCGCGCGGCAGGCCGAGGGCTTGCAGGTAGAGCACGCTGGGAAACACGAAAGAGCCGGTCAGGCCGGTGACCACGCCGGTCAAGCCGCCGATCACCGGCGACAGCCAGCGCTCGTGCCGGCCCGGCGCAGGCACCTGCGGGGTGGTCAGGCTGACCAGGGCATAGGTCGCCAGCAGGATACCGAAGAGGCCGGACAGCAGCCTGGCGTCGAGGCCCACGAGCAGCCCGGCGCCGACCCAAATGCAGACTGTGGCGGCCAGCAGCAGTGCCCAGAGCCGGGCGAGAATGGCCCTGAGCGCGCCACCGGTTAGGGCCTGCAGCAGGTTGGTGGCGAGTGACGGGATCAGCACCAGCGGGATCGCCTCCTTGAGGTCGATCATGGTCGCCAGCAGGGCCAGCGCCACCGTCGGCAGTCCCATGCCCACAAGTCCCTTGACCAGACCGGCAAGGAGAAAGGCAACGACGATGATCGCAAGCAGGTCTGCTTCCCACATCGACTTGAGCATAAAGCACTTTCCAGACTCTGTCGCGCCGCACCGCGATAGCGGTGTGTGCCGGATCGTGGTTCAATGGGCCAGGCGGGCGACCAGCACTGCCGAGGGATAACGAAGAAAAAAGGGGAGGAACGAGCGATGCGGCTTCAGGGCAAGGTCGCGGTGGTCACCGGTGCGGGCTCCGGCTTCGGCGCGGGCATCGCCCGGTTCTTCGCGGCCGAGGGCGGGCGTGTCGTGCTCGCCGATATCGACGGCGGGTCCGCCGAGGCGGTGGCCGCGGAGATCGACCGGGACGGCGGGGCGGCGATCGGCCTGCGCGCCGACGTGACCGACAGGGGCGACGTGACGACCATGATGCGCGCCGCCCTCGACACCTACGGGCGTCTCGACATCCTGGTGAACAACGCCGGCGTCTCCCATCGCAACAAGCCGATGACCGAGGTGAGCGAAGAGGAATTCGACCGCATCTACGCGGTCAACGTGAAGGCCATCTACCTGGCGGCGCTGGAGGCCATTCCCCTGATGCGGGCCGAGGGCGGCGGCTGCATCATCAACACCAGCTCGACCGCGGCGCTGCGCCCGCGCCCGGGGCTGACGGTCTACAACTCCTCCAAGGGCGCGGTGAACGTGCTGACCAAGTCGATGGCGGTGGAACTGGCGCCCGACCGGATCCGCGTGAACGCGATCTGCCCGGTGATCGGCGAGACGGCGCTGATGGAGACCTTCATGGGCGTGCCGGACAGCCCGGAGAACCGCAAGAAGTTCGAGGCGACCATCCCCCTCGGGCGCTTTTCGACGCCCAAGGACATCGCCCATGCGGCGGCCTTCCTGGCCTCCGACGAAGCCGAATTCCTGACCGGGGTGACCCTGGAGGTCGATGGCGGGCGCTGCATCTGAATCTGCGCCAGGCGCGCAAAGCAAAAGGCCCGGGACTTGGTCCCGGGCCTTGGCGTTTTTCTGGGCGCTTTCGGCGGCGCTTAGTTGCGGTTGCCGAAGAGCTGCAGCAGGAAGAGGAAGAGGTTCAGGAAGTCGAGGTAGAGGCGCAGCGCGCCCATGATCGACTTCTTGGTGACGACCTCGCCGCCGTCGGCCTCGTCGTACATGTTCTTGATCTGCTGGGTGTCGTAGGCGGTGAGGCCGGCGAAGATCAGCACGCCGGCGGCGGAGATCACGAACTGCATCGCCGGGGACTGCAGGAAGATGTTCACCACCATGGCGATGATCAGGCCGATCAACCCCATGAAGAGGAAGGTGCCCATACCCGAGAGGTTCTTCTTCGTGGTGTAGCCCAGCAGGCTGAGGCCCGCGAAGGCGCCCGCCGTGATGAAGAAGATCTTGACCACGGACTCGCCGGTGTAGGCCAGGAAGATGTAGGACAGCGACAGGCCCATCACCGCGGAGAAGAGCCAGAAGGTGATCTGCGCCGCCGAGGCGGACATTTTGTGGACCCGCGCCGACAGGAAGAACACGAAGCCGAGCGGCGCCAGCATCACCACCCACTGCAGCGGTGTGGTGTAGATCGCGCTGAGCAGGGCCGGGCTGGTCGAGGTGAGGTAGGCCACTACCCCAGTGATGCCCATGGCCACTGCCATGTAGTTGTAGACGCCGAGCATATAGCTGCGCAGACCTTCATCAATCTGCGCGCCCTGGCGGGCCGAGGTCTGCGCCATAGCGTTGCGGTCGGGACCGAGAGCCATAAGAACACCTTTCGTTCACACGCGTGGTCACGGGGGCCACGCCTACCCATGGATTTCGCCTTTAATATTGGACGCTCAGGGGTTTGAATCAACCTATTTTCGCACGGCTTATGCGTAAATTTTAGTTGGAATCCAAGCCTCTAAACCACAGCTTCAGCTTGTATTTTCGGGTCCTTCAGTGCGCGGCGCCAAGGGACCGAGCGCCCGCCGGCGGCCTATTCGTTGCGCAGCAGCGGCGCCGCCTTCTGGCCGAGCGCCCGCCAGGTGCCGACAAAGCCGAAGGCGACGGTAATGGCGGTTGCCAGCAATGCCGTGGTGATCACCGCATCGGGCAGGAAGACGAAGTCGCTGCGCATGATTTCGGTCAACACCAGATAGGCCGCCAGGCTGCCGATCGCCGCGGCAATGGCCGCGGTGACCAGGCCGAGCAAGCCGTATTCCAGCAGGAAGGCCTGGGCCAGGCTGCGCCGGGTGGCGCCCAGCACCTTCAAGACCACGGCATCGTATACCCGCCGGTGGTGCCCGGCGGCGACCGCGCCGGCCAGCACCAGCACGCCGGCGACCAGGGCGACGGCGGCGATGGCACGCACCGCGATGGCGATCTGGCCGAGCAGTTCGCCGACCTGCTCCAGGGCTTCCTTCACGCGGATCGAGGAGACGTTGACGAAGCGGTCGGTGACGGCGATTTCCAGGGCGTCTTCGGTCGCCGGGTCCGCCTTCACCGTGGCGATGTGGCTCTGCGGCGCCTGCTCCAGCAGGCCGGGAGAGAAGACCACGACGAAGTTGATGGAGAGGTTGGCCCAGTCGATCTCGCGCAGATTGGCGATGGTCACCTCGACGTCGCGGCCCAGGATGTTGATGGTCAGCTTGTCGCCGGGACCGATGTTGAGCGCCCGCGCGACTTCGTCGTGCAGGGAAACCAGGGGCGGCCCGTCGTAATCGGCGGGCCACCAGTCGCCCGCGGTGATCCTGTCGTCGGCGCGTTGTTCCCTGGCCCAGGTCAGGCCGCGGTCGCCGCGAAACACCCACTCCAGGTCCGAGGGAATGTTCAGTTTGTCGGGCGTGACGCCGTTGACCGCCGCGATGCGCCCGCGCAGCATCGGCACCCGCTGCAGCTCGGTGACGCCGGGAAAGCCGTTGACCAGCGCGTTGAAGGCCGCGACCTGGTCGGGCTGGATGTCGATGAAGTAAAAGCCGGGCGCCTCTTCGGGCAGGCTCTGGCGCACCTGGCGGGACAGGTTGCCTTCGATCAGGGCGATGGCCACCAGCACCGTGAGGCCGAGGCCGAGCGACATGACCACCGATCCGGTCGGCGCCCCGGGGCGGTAGAGATTGGTGATCGCCAGGCGCAGGCCGGGGCGGCGCGGGCGCGGCAGGCGTCGCGCCAGGGCCATGATCCCGAGCGCCGCCAGGCGGAACAGCAGCAGCGCACCGATGGACCCGACCACGAAATAGAGCGCCAGCCAGCGGTTGCTGGCGGTAAAGACCGCCAAGGCCGCCAGCAGGCCGCCGAAGAACAGCAGCGCCGGCAGGGTGGACTTCGCGACCCTTGCGGTGGCCGGGGTGATAAGGTCGCGGAACAGGCTGGCGGCAGGCACGCGGCGGGCCCGCGCCAGAGGCCAGAGGGAAAAGGTGATGGCGGTCAGCAGGCCGAAGGCGGCCGCGGTCGCCAGCGGGACCGGATAGATGCCGAGTTCGGCCTGCCACCCCAGGGTATCGCCGAGGATGCCCGCGGCGGCATAGGTGGAGGCCATGCCCAGGATCAGGCCGGCGGCAATGCCGATCAGGGCCAGGGCCAGGATCTGCGCCATGTAGACCTGGAAGATCAGGCGGCCCGGCGCGCCCAGGCACTTCAGCGTGGCGATGGTGGCGGTCTTGCCGTCGAGGTAGCTGCGCACCGCGTTGCCGACGCCGACGCCGCCGACCAGCAGGGCGGTGAGGCCGACCAGGGTGAGAAACAGGGTCAGGCGGTCAATGAAGCGGCCGATGCCCGGCGCCGCCTGTGTGGTGTCGCGGATGCGCCAGCCGGCCTCGGGAAAGGCCTCGCCCAGCGCCCTGCGCAGGTCCGCTGCCGTCAGCCCTTGATCAAGGCGCAGGCGGTAGTGATGGCGGATCAGGCTGCCGGGCTGGACCAGGCCGGTCTCGGCCAGGCTGGCCTGCGCCACCATGAAGGTGGGGCCGAGGGTGAAGGCGCGCGAGGTACGGTCCGGCTCGCGCTCCAGGATGCCGGTGATGCGGTAGTCGATGTCACCGACGTGCACCAGGTCGCCCAGTCCGACCTCCAGGCGGCGCAGCAGGCTGCGGTCGATGATCGCGCCCCAGTGGCCGTCCCGGCGCGCCAGGGCGCCCGCCAGATCGCCGGGTCCGTCGCCGGTCAGCGTCGTCTCCACGGCACCGAACAGTGGGTAGAGGCCGTCGACGGCGCGCAGTTCGACCAGCCGGCGCCGCGCGTCCTCGGCCTGGCCGCGGGCCATGGCGCGCATTTCGGCGACCCGGGAGACCGCGGCGCGGGCTTCCAGAAAGGCCAGCTGCTCGGCCGTTGCCTCGACGTGGGTGAGACGCAGGTCCATGTCGCCGCCGAGCAGAATGCGCCCGTCGCGCTGCAGGCCGGTCAGCAGGGATTCCGAGACCGAGCCGACGCCGGCGATGGCGGCGACGCCCAGGGTCAGGCAGGCCAGGAAAATGCGAAAGCCCTTAAGGCCGCCGCGCAGTTCGCGGCGCGCCAGACGCAGGGCGAGCGGCCAGCCCTTGCCCTGGACAGCGACCGCCCCGCCGGCGGGACTTTGCGCCAGGGCGGTCACAGGACCGGCAGTTCGGGCGCCGCGCCGGGCGCGCTGCCGGAGTTCGCGACGTCGTCGACAATGAGGCCGTCGAGCAGCTTGACCGAGCGGGCGCAGCGCACCGCGAGCTGAGGGTCGTGGGTGATCAGCACCAGGGTGGTGTCGTGCACGGCCTGCAGGTTGAACAGCAGGTCGATGATCTGATGCCCGGTTTCGCCGTCCAGGTTGCCGGTCGGCTCGTCGGCCAGCAGCAGGTCCGGGGCCGGGCCGAAGGCGCGCGCCAGGGCGGTGCGCTGCTGCTCGCCGCCGGAAAGCTGGCCGGGATAGTGGGTGAGGCGATGCCCCAGGCCGACGGCTTCGAGGCACTCGGCGGCGCGGTCGAAGGCGTCCGCCCGCCCGGCGAACTCCAGGGGAATGGCGACATTTTCCAGGGCCGTCATGGTCGGCACCAGGTGGAAGTCCTGGAACACGATGCCCACCGACTTGCGCCGAAAGCGGGCCAGGGAATCCTCGTCCAGGCCGTTGAAACGGGTGCCGCCGACGGCGATCTCGCCTTTGCTGGCGCGTTCCAGCCCGGCGATGATCATCATCATGGAGGATTTTCCGGAGCCGGAGGGCCCGACCACGCTGACCGTCTCGCCGCGCCGCACCAAGAGATCGAGGCCGCGCAGGATGTGCACCGGTCCGGCCGAGGACGGCAGGGTCAATTCCACCGATTCCAGCGCGATCATCGCGCTTTGGGGGGATTGGGAGGAAGGCTGGGCCGTCGTAGCGGCTGGATTTTCGCTGAGTGTCATGGTCACTTCTATTATACGGCCTTGAAGCCATATGGCCCGATTGGCGGACATTTCAACGCGCCGTGGCGCGATGAAGCTCTTGATGCCAGGGTATTTTCGGGCCTTTTAGGGCCGTCTCAGGGCCGATAACGGAGGGCCGACCGACCGGCGGCGGCTTGATCCGCAAGGGATTAGGCCTTACCTCTTGAAAAAGCTGACATCTCTTTCGGGCGGCCCAGGGTGGCCCCCGACATTCGCAACAGGCTGCAGGATGCACTCTTCCAGACCGATCTTTGGCTCGCGGGCAGGCCTATCGCCTGCGATGCGCCGACTTGGCCTCCTGCTGGCCGCGCTGGTGTTGTTTGCCGCCGCGCCCGCCTCCGCGGAAACCCTGCGCCTCATGGCCTTCGGCGACAGCCTGACCCATGGCTACGGCCTGCCGCCGGGAGAGACCTTCCCCGAACAGCTGGAGCTGGCGCTGCGGGCCGAGGGCCTGGATGTTTCGGTGATCAACGCCGGCAACTCCGGAGATACCACGGCCGGCGGCCGGGCCCGTCTCGACTGGGCGCTGGCCGACAACCCCGACGCGGTGATCCTGGAACTGGGCGCCAACGACGGCCTGCGCGGCCTCGATCCGGCGGCCACCTATGACAATCTCGATGCCATCATCGCCAGGTTCGTCGACGAGGGCTTGGCGGTGCTGATCGCCGGCATGCTGGCGCCGCCCAACCTGGGGCGCGAATACGGTGTGGAGTTCAACGCGGCCTACCCGCGCCTGGCGGAGAAATACAATCTGGCGCTCTATCCCTTCTTCCTCGACGGCGTGGCCTTGCAGCCGGAACTCAACCAGCCCGACGGCATTCATCCCAACGCCCAAGGGGTGGCGGAGATCGTCAGGCGCATCAAGCCCCACGTGATCAAGCTGATCGACGCCCAATCCCTGGCGGCGCGCCCGGCCGCCGGCAACTAGTTCGAAGAGGCGACGAGGCGATGGTATCTTCCTCCACCCTGGAGAGCGGGGCACAGCGCGCCGGGCGCTACAAGGCGGCCCACGCGGCGCTCGACGATCCCCGAGAGACAGAGTCCCCGGGCGCCTGGGGCAGTCTGGTGAAGGGTTGCCTGGACGCGCTCGGCGAGCTGCCGGAGGGCGCCAATCTGGGTTTCGTTTACGCTACCGACGTCCTGGCCGAAGACTTCGGCAGCATCGTGACCTTCCTGCGCGAGCGTACCGGCATCGACTGCTGGATCGGGACGGTGGGTGAGGGCGTGGTCGCCAGCGGCCTCGAATTCTACGACCGCCCGGCCTTGTCGTTGCTGGTGGCGGCGCTGCCGGAGGGCAGCCTCCGGGCCTTCGGCCAGATCACCGCCGCGCCGCGCAGCGGCGGGCTCGACGCCTTCGCCGCCGCGCACGGCGCCTGGGTGGCCGAGCATCGGCCCATTCTCGGCGTGGTCCAGGGCGATCCCCGCAACCCTTCGATCATCGACATCATCGAGGGCCTCGCCGAGACGACCTCGACCTTCCTGGTCGGCGGACTGACGGCTTCGGCCAAGGACCTTCCTCAGGTCGCGGGGGCGGAGGTTTCCCCAGGGGTCGCCGGTGGCGGCCTCTCCGGTGTGCTGTTCTCTTCCGAGCAGCTGGTGGTCGCCGGCCTCTCCCAGGGCTGCACGCCGATCGGCCGCGACCACCTGATCACCGAGGCGGACGAGGCCGGTATCGTGAAGTCCCTCGACGGCCGCCCCGCTCTGGCGGTTCTGCGCGAAGATGTCGGCGAGCTGCTGGCACGCGACCTGCAGCGCATCGGCGGCTATATCTTCGCGGCTCTGCCGATCCCCGGCAGCGACACCGGCGATTACCTGGTGCGCAACCTCATCGGCATGGATATCGAACGCGAATGGTTGCAGATCGGTGCCGAGGTGCGTTCGGGTGAGCGCATCGGTTTTTGCCGGCGCGACCACCAGTCGGCCCGCGCCGATCTAAAACGCATGCTGGAGGATCTGCGCGACCGTGCCGGCGGCGCGCCGCGCGGGGCGCTCTACTATTCCTGTGTGGCGCGCGGGCGGCATCTCTTCGGGCCGAATTCGGAAGAGCTCAGGTTGATTCGCGAGACTTTTGGCGATATGCCGCTTGCCGGATTTTTCGCCAACGGGGAAATCTGCAACAACCGGCTCTACGGCTACACCGGCGTCCTGGCGCTGCTGCTCTAGGTTCAGGCTCTTCATACCCGCGGCCCGCTTCCACGGCGCGCGCCGCAGAGTTTCTCTAGAAGGGGGAATACATGGAATACCGTCCGCTCGGGCGCAGTGACATAAAGGTCAGTGCCGTTTGCCTCGGCAGCATGACCTGGGGCATTCAGAACACGCAGGCCGAGGGCTTCGAGCAGATGGACTATGCCCTCGATCAGGGGGTGAACTTCATCGACACCGCCGAGATGTATCCCGTGGCGCCGAAGGAAGACACCTATGGCCGCACCGAGGAGATCATCGGCAATTGGATGGCCGAGCGCGGCACCCGCGACAAGGTGATCGTCGCCACCAAGATCGTCGGCCCCAATGCCAAGCGCTTCTATTACATCCGCGGCGGCGAGACCCGCTTCAACAAAAAGCACATCACGGCGGCCGTCGAGACCAGCCTGAAACGCTTGAAGACCGACTACATCGATCTTTACCAGCTGCACTGGCCGGACCGCGCGACCAACGATTTCGGCAGCTTCGCCTACCAGCACAAGGAAGGCGCCGAGGAAACCGCCATCGAGGAAACCCTCGAAGCCCTGGACGAGGTGGTGAAGGCCGGCAAGGTGCGCCAGGTCGGCGTTTCCAACGAGAACCCCTGGGGCGTGATGCGCTTCCTGGCGCTGGCCGAGCAGGGCAAGGGGCCGCGCCTGGTGTCGATCCAGAACCCCTATAGTTTTCTCAACCGCAGTTTCGAGACCCGCATGGCCGAGGTGTCGATCCGCGAGGACGTCGGCCTGATGGCCTACGCGCCGCTGGCCGCCGGCACCCTGACCGGCAAGTACCTGAACGGCCAGTGGCCGGAAGGCGCAAGGCGGACTCTCTGGCCGGACAACACCCGCTACCAGGGCCCGCAGGCCGACGCGGCGACGGCGGCCTATGTGCAGCTTGCCCGGGACCAGGGCCTCGACCCGGCGGAACTGGCGCTGGCTTTCGTGCTGTCGCGGCGCTTCATGACCGCGGCGATCATCGGCGCCACCGACATGGCGCAGCTGAAGACCAACATCGGCGCCGCCAAGGTTGCCTTGAACGAGGAAACCCTGGCGGCCATCGAGGCGATCCACAAGGTCTACACCTATCCCTGCCCCTGAGGTTGTTCCGGCGCTTTGCCGGCGCCTGTTTCTTTTTGTTCGATAGCTAGCGATGCGACTCTTCGTAGCCCTCTCTCTGCCCGACGATCTGCGCAGCAGGCTGTCCAGCCTCTCCTCCGGCCTGCCCGGTGCGCGCTGGGTGGCACCGGAAAACCTCCACCTGACGCTGCGTTTCCTGGGCGAGGTCGACGGACACGACGCCGAGGATATCGATGCCGCGCTGTCCGGGATCCGCTGCAAACGCTTCTCCCTCTCTCTCACGGGGCTGGGGGAGTTCGGCGATGACCGCCGGCTGCGCGCCCTCTGGATCGGGGTCGAGCCCAAGGAGGCGCTGGAGCGCCTGCAGGTGAAGGTGGAGCAGGCGGTGCGGCGCGCCGGCCAGCCGCCGACAAAGCGCAAGTTCAAGCCGCACGTCACCCTGGCGCGTTTCAAATCGCACCCCGGCGGGCGGCTGGCGGATTACATTGCCGAGCACGCGCTGTTTCGCGCCGCGCCCTTCGAGGTCGCTTCCTTCACGCTCTATTCCAGCTACCTGTCCCACCAAGGCGCGATCTATACGCCCGAAGCGGTCTATCCGCTGGATTAGGAAAGGCTCTTAGGACGTTTTCCGTTCAGATTGATTCACTTTGGCCGGACCGCGCTCTCCTGCGCATCGCTTGTCGTCTGCGCGGTGATGAACCCGGCAATGGCCGAAACCACCTGGTCCTCGATCCCAAAGAGGGTGTGGTGCGTTTCGGTTCCGCAGGGTGCGCGCCCGGTGTTGAGGCCGCCGGAAAAGAACATTGCAACCGCCTGTGGCGAGGCGACCGCGGCCTTGGCGATTTCCGTCGCGCCGGAAGGTGGCGAGCCCTGACAGCCGTCGTCCTCGTGCGCGATGGCGAGCACGGGAACCGTGACGGCCTTCAGGCGGGGCAGGGTGTGGATCGGATCGCCATTCGGCGGCGTGGTCGAACTCGATACCAGCACGACGCCGTCAATGCGGTTGCTGCGCCGCAGGGCATAGGCCGCCGCCGAACGCGCGCCGTTGCTGACGCCCAGGACCCAGATCGGCAGTTTGTAGTACCGCCGCAGGGTCGCGATCACTCTGTCGATGTCGACGATATGCTTCGGCGATTCGCGGAACCAGGGGCTCATCCCACCGTTCAACCCGGTGATATCGACCGGGGCCCCGACGAGGGCGGAGCCGATACCGTTGCGCAGGAAATGCCGGTAGGCCCTGTGGGCAAAGCCCATCGAGCCGGGAGAGAGAATGCCGCCGCCACCTTCGAAGAGCAGAATCAGGGCGGGGGCGTCGTCCGGCACCTCGACAAGAACGTCGACCGTCACACCTGAACGTGTATGGACGGTTACATCAATCGCAAAGGCGGCCGTGGCGAGTAACAGGATGGCGGAGAATGCGGCCAGGAAGCAGGAGGCGGTTGCCGCCCGCAAGCCGAGCGCTGCCGCCATAAACGCCGTGTCATGCCGAATGACCGCAGAACCCGGCGCGGTCCTTCCGGTCTTCGGGCAATTTCGGTCGCGCCCCGTCATTCCAGCGACCGCCTCCCTGATGGCTGTCTACTGGGAGGATTTTAAGCGCCAAAACCGCCAGCCGTCCAGGCGGCCCGATCTATATCCAATAGTTAGAGCAGATTCACCGGGTCGGTGGATCGCCAAAGCGATTCCAGCCAACCCGGATCTGCTCTAGGACGTCGGGCCGAGCGGTCCCGGCGCCGGCTGCAGCGGCTTGGGCCTGCGGGTCTCGCGGTGCAGGATATAGAGGCCGCTGGCGATCAGGATGGCCGAGCCGAGCCAGACGCTGGGGCCGGGAATATCGTCCCATAGCACCCAGCCGAAAATCACCCCCCAGAGCAGCACCGAGTAGTCGAAGGGCGCGATGACCGCCGCCGGGGCATGGCGGTAGCCCTGGGTGATCAGCGCCATTCCCAGGGTGCCGATGACCCCCATGAAGAGGAAGACGCCGGCATCGGGCAGGGCCGGGGTCTGCCACTGGCTGGGCATCATCACCAGGGTCATGGCGAAGGTGCCGAGGTTGGGCCAGAACATGATGGCGGAGGTCGTGTGGTCGCGGGTCAGCTTGCGCCCGATCAGCAGGGCGAGGGCATAGGACAGCGCGGCGCCGAGCGGCAGCAGCGCCTCGACGCGGAAGCTCGCCGTCCCCGGTTGCACCACCACCAGCACGCCGATGAAGCCGAAGATCACGGCGGCCCAGCGCCGGATGCCGACATGCTCGCCCAGCACCGGCATCGAAAGGGCGGTGATGAACAGCGGCGCGGCGAAGGCTATGGCGAAGGCGTCGGCCAGCGGCATGTAGCGCAGGCCGGTGAAGAACAGGAAGGCGGCGCCCATGTTGGTCAGGCTGCGCAGCAACAGCAGCCCGGGGCGCCGCGGGCGCAAAACGGCAAAACCGGCGCCGCTGAAGATCACGAAGGCCAGCACGGCCAGCGCGCCGATGCCGTTGCGTACCAGGACTACCTGGCTGATGGCGTAGCCGGCGCCGAGCAGCTTGGCGCAGGTGTCCATGATCGCCATGCCGAAGAGCCCGACCAGGGCGCAGGCGATGCCGAAGCCGATCCGCTCGGCCGGGGTGGTATCTTCGCTGGCGGAACTCATCGAACCGGTTTAGCCGTAGCGGCTGAGAATGTCCTGCACCATTTGCGCATAGGGGGGTCCGCAGATCTCGGTGTGCACCAGCAGCGGGAAGAGATTGTAGACGTCGCGCCGACCCTCGCGGTAGCCCGGCCGCAGCGGCCGCAGTTCCCGGTAGCGCCGGTGAAAGGCCGGGCCGAAGGTCGACAGCAGCTCGATATAGGCGATCTCCACCTCGGGATCGGCGAAGTAGAGGGCCGGGTCGATGAAGGCGGCAACGCGAT
>CAJHXP010000172.1_pt1 | contig 14491 bp, 13 predicted proteins | sample 9198551 | NCBI WGS metagenome assembly CAJHXP01 (sample SAMEA7708297, study PRJEB35096) | sediment metagenome | biome: marine neritic benthic zone biome [ENVO:01000025]; feature: sediment [ENVO:00002007]; material: shallow marine sediment [ENVO:03000034] sea grass bed [ENVO_01000059] ... | reverse complement strand
CGAAGACCTGGTCGTAGGCCTCTTCGTAGGCTTCCTGCGCAAGCGCAAAGCCCGCGCGATAAACGCCGTTGTTGATATTGGGATAGCCGAAGTCGTTGAGCGCGTCGATCTCGCCGCGCAGGTCTTCGGGGTAGAGATCGAGGGTCGATCCGGTCAGGCCGTCGAAGGCACTGTTGAACATGCGGACGATCTCGGCGGACTCGTTGCTGACGATGGTCCCGCGTTGCTTGTCCCACAACACCGGCACGGTGACCCGGCCGATGTAACCCGGGTCGGCCGCGACATAGACCTGATACAGCTTTTCGGCGCCGTTCACGCTGTCGGCGATGACGCCGCGGCCCGGTGCGAAGGTCCAGCCCTGGTCGGCCATGTGCCAGTGCACCACCGAGACCGGGATGATGTCCTCCAGCCCTTTCAGCCTGCGCAGGATCAGCGTGCGGTGGGCCCAGGGGCAGGCGAGGGAGACGTAGAGGTGGTAGCGTCCGGCCTCGGCCTTGAAGCCGGCCTCGCCGCTGGGGCCGGCGCCGCCGTCGGCGGTCACCCAGTTGCGAAAGGCGCTGTCCTGGCGTTTGAAGCTGCCGCCGGTTTTCTTGGTGTCGTACCACTGGTCGCGCCAGACGCCGTCGATCAAAAGTCCCATCTCACGAATCCTCAATTCTCTTTTTCGGTTGGCTCGGTCAGGCGACGTCGGCGAGCAGGATTTCCGATTCTTCCTCGGCCTTGATCACCACTTCTTCCACGTCTTCCAGAACGATTCCGTCGCGCGCGCCGGCCGCTTCGCCGTTCACCGTGATTCGACCCGTGGCCGGCACCAGGTAAAGTTTGCGGCCCGGCTCCAGGCGGTGTGTCACCGACTGTCCGGGCTGCAGTGTGGCGCCGAGTATGGCGGCGTCCTGATAGATCGGCAGGGCGCCGTCATGGCCCTTGCGGCCCGAGGCCAGCGCCACCAGCGCGCCGTCGCGCCCGCCCTTGGGAAAGCTGCGGGTTTCCCAACGCGGCTCGACGCCGTGCAACGCAGGCTCGATCCAGATTTGGAAAATCTGGGTCGGCTCCTCCTCGCGGTTGAACTCGGCGTGCATGATCCCGGTACCCGCCGACATCACCTGCACGTCGCCGGCCTCGGTGCGGCCGACGTTGCCCAGGTGGTCCTGGTGGGTGATGGCGCCGCTGCGCACGTAGGTGATGATCTCCATGTCGCGATGGCCGTGCAGATCGAAGCCGGTGCCGGGGCGGATGGTGTCGTCGTTCCACACGCGCAAGGGGCCCAGACCCATGCGTTGCGGGTCGTAGTAGTTGGCGAAGCTGAAGTGATAGCGCGCCGAGAGCCAGTCGTTGTCGAAACGACCGAGCTTGTCGAAAGGTTTGAATTCCATCATCGCGCGCTTCCTTCTCTGGTGCCTTGTCCGGCTGCCCTAGGCGGCCAGCTTACCGGCAATCTCGGCGACATGGCGGCCTTGAAACACCGCCATGGCCAGTTCTTTTTCGCTCGGCTGGCGGCTGCCGTCGCCGCCGGCGATGGTGGTCGCCCCGTAGGGCGATCCCCCGGCGATCTCGTCCAGGGTCATCTGCTCCTGACAGCTGTAGGGCAGGCCGACGATGACCATACCCTGATGCAGCAGGGTCGTGTGGAACGACGTGAGCGTGGTCTCCTGGCCGCCGTGCTGGCTGGCCGTCGAGGTGAAGGCGCTGCCGACCTTGCCGATCAAGGCGCCCTTGGCCCAGAGACCGCCTGTCTGGTCCAGGAAGTTGCGCATCTGCGCGGCCATGTTGCCGAAGCGCGTCGGGGTTCCGAAGATGATGGCGTCGTAGTCGCCCAGTTCGCTCGGCTCGGCGATCGGCGCCGCCTGGTCCAGCTTTACGCCGGCGTTCTTGGCGACCTCTTCCGGCATCAGCTCCGGCACCCGCTTGATCGTCACCTCGGTACCCTCGACGCCGGCGGCGCCCTTGGCGATGGCCTGGGCCATGGCCTCGATGTGGCCGTAGCTGCTGTAGTAGAGAACGAGAACCTTACTCATGGCTGATTTTCCCCTAAGTGGCCTGGCGCCGGCCTGACGCGGCGCGATGGTGAGTAGATAGTTCGTTCTCTTTTGAATATTAATGGGTATATTCAGAACAATATTGTTTCTATGAGGAAACAGTCTGATGGCCCGTCTCGATGCAATGGAGATCTTCGCCGAAGTGGTGGAGGCGGAAGGCTTCTCGGCAGCGGCGCGCAGCCTCGGTGTCAGCAAATCGTCAGTTTCCAAGCAGGTCGGCCGCCTGGAAGACCGCCTCGGCGTGCGGCTGCTGAACCGCACCACGCGGTCGCTGTCGCTGACCGAGGCAGGAGCGACCTTTTATGCCGCCTGCCGCCGCGTGCTGGACGAGGCCGAGACGGCGGAGCGGGCGGTGAGCGATCTGGCGGCGGCGCCGCGCGGCCTCTTGAAGCTGAACGCGCCGATGTCCTTCGGGTTCTTGCACCTGGCCCGGGCGATACCCGAGTTCCATGGCCGTTTTCCGCAGATCACCCTGGAGGCATCGATGAACGACCGTTTCGTCGACTTGATCGAGGAAGGCTACGATCTTGCCCTGCGCATCGGCGCCTTGGCGGATTCCAGCCTCATCGCGCGCCGCGTGGCGACCAGCCGGGTGGTGATCTGCGCCAGCCCGGACTACCTCGCGCGCCGCGGCAGCCCGGCGCTGCCGGAGGATCTGACCGGCCACGACTGCCTGCTCTACGCCAACGCGCCTCAGCCCCGCGAATGGTCGCTGCTCGGCCAGCGCGGCCTGCGCGCGCAGCGGGTCGACGGGCCGCTGCTGGCCAACAACGGCGATGTGCTCTGCGCCGCGGCCCTCGGCGGCATGGGCATCGCGCGGCTGCCGACCTTCATCGTCGGCGGGCATCTGCGCGCCGGGCGTCTGAAGGCCGTGTTATGCGACTTTCCGGCGCCCGAGCAAGGCATCTACGCGGTCTATCCGCACAACCGCAATCTCTCGGTCAAAGTGCGGGTCTTCGTGGACTTCCTGGTCGAGCATTTCGGGCCGGCGCCTTATTGGGACGCCGGCCTGGATTCGCTTTTCCCTGCGCCTGGTGCAGTCAAAGGCGGCTAAGGCCGTACAACGGAAGGGGCGAAGAAGGCTATCCCGGCCCAGCGAACTGTGATATTCACCCGCAGTTAATGAATCGGCTGGTAAAGAGATTCCATGACCAACCAGGCACGACTGCGACGACGAAGCTGAGCCCCGCGCTTTTTGCGCGCCCTTCAGCCTGCAGTCACTCTGCGCCGCGCTTCCCAGCGGCGAGCCTGGAAAAAAGCCCATGACCTTCACCATTGTGCCCGAGCGGCGGGACCACGCCGCCCTTATCAATCCCCTTCTCGACCGGACCTTCGGCTTCGAGCGCACGCAGCGCACGGTCTATCGGCTGCGCCGGGGCATCAGGCCGGTTGCCGGGCTGCGTTTCTCCGCCGTGGCCGAGGACGGTGGCCTGCTGGGATCGATCCGCTACTGGCCCATCGACATCGCCGGGCATCCGGCCATTCTGCTGGGCCCGCTGGCGGTGGAGCCGGCGCTGCAAGGCGGCGGCATCGGCAAGGCGCTGGTGAAACACAGTCTCGCCGCTGCGGCAGCGCAAGGTCACAAAATCTGCGTGGTGGTCGGGGACCCGAACTACTACCGGTCTTTCGGTTTTATTTCCGCCTCGGCACAGGGCCTCTCCCTGCCGGGACCGGTGGAGCCCGAGCGCTTTCAGGTGAAAGCCCTGGCCCCCGGCGCCTTGGACGAGATCTACGGCGTGATCGGCCGTGCCCGCCCCGCCGCCTCGGCAAAGCAACCGCGCCGCTCCGTCGGCTAAGCCAAAAAGATCAGGCGTTCAATTTCCAGATGGCGAAGTTGAGCGCGCCGGCATAGCCGAGCCACAGCAGGTAGGGCAGGAAGAGCCAGCCCGCCGCCCGGGAAATGCGCGAGAAGGCGATGGTCGTCAGGATGACCGCCAGGAACAACGCGGCCAGGCAGACCAGCCCGAGCAAAGGACTCCGCTGGCCAAAGAAGGAAAACGACCATAGCAGGTTGATCACGAGCTGACCGAAGAACAGGGTCATCGGCAGCCTGAGCTGCCCGCGCTCGGCCGACTTCCACACCAGCCAGGCGGCGATGCCCATGGCGAGGAACAACAGGGACCAGGCAAAAGGAAAGACCTCGTCGGGCGGCGTCCAGGCCGGTTTGTCGAGGCCGTGGTACCAGCCTGCCAGGGCCGGCTCGGTGATCGCCGCGCCGAGGCGGCCGACGCCCAGGCTGACGATCACGAAGACGAGCAGCATGATCGGGCTCGTCAGGGGAGCCATATGGTTCTGGCGGTGCATCACGCTTAGCGTCCTTCGCGTTGCCAAGCTATTACTGCAGCAGCGAGGCTGAGGCAAAGCACCAATAGCGCCGGAAGCACGGGGATCTGCAACACGCCGGTGACTACGTAGCCACCGCCGCGCTTCAAACCGATCCAGTCGCGTCCGTAGCGATCGCGATCGGCGCTGACCTTGCGCAGGGCCGGCAGTTCAGCACCGGCCAAGCGGCGCACGGTGCCGCCGCTTTCCTCGGTGAGCGCTTCGGCCAAGGCGCCGGTGGAGCGTGGATCGCGCAGTTCCAGGGGATTGATCTGGCCGGCAGCGGCCAGGGTGGTGAGCAGGCCGTCGGTGACGCGGTAGAGGCCGTTTTCGTCGGCTGTGATGCTGGCCGAGGCCCGGCCCGGCCCGTCGGGGGCAAGGCGCAGCTGTTGGATTTCACCCGACGGCAGGGTGACCGTTACCTGCGGCTGTTCTATGGATAGGGAGCGCCGGACGACCTGCAACTGCCCGCCGCGCACCTGCGCCCGCAGGTCTTCTTCTTCCAGGTCCGGCTCCTTCATCAGCCAATGCGAGATGCGGCGCAGCAACTCCGCCTGCGGGCCGCCGCCCTCGAAACCGCGCGACCACAGCCACATGTGGTCGCTCATGATCTGCGCCACGCGGCCTTCGCCGAAGCGATCCAGAATCAACAAGGGCCTCTGTTCGATACCCTGCATCACAACGTTGCCGCGGGTGCTGTCGGCGTCGACCTGGCGGAACCAGCGGCCCCATGTCGGGGTTTCACCCGCCGCGCCGCCGCCGTCGAGGCCGGCGGTCACCGGATGGCGGGTGCCGAGGTCGGTCACCTCCGGGTGGAAGCCGCTCTCGAAGATCTGCCCGGTCGGCTCGGCGGGCAGCACCCGGCCCAGCGGCGTGCGATAGAGCGACAGCGGCGTGGCGAAGGTCGGGCCGACGGCCTCCAGCAGGGCGCCGCCGTTCTGCACATAGTTGGCGACGTTGTCCAGATAGATGCTGGGCAGGACGCCGCGCCGGCGGTAGCGGTCGAAGATGATCAGGTCAAACTCGTCGAGCTTGACCTCGAAGAGTTCGCGCGTCGGAAAGGCGATCAGCGACAGCTCGCGGATCGGCGTGCCGTCCTGCTTTTCGGGCGGCCGAAGAATCGTGAAGTGCACCAGATCGACGGAGGGGTCGGACTTCAAAATGTTGCGCCAGGCGCGTTCGCCGGCATGGGGCTCGCCGGAGACCAGCAGAACGCGCAGCCGATCGCGCACGCCGTTGACCACCACCGCGGCGCGGTTGTTCGACAGGGTCAGTTCCTCGGGACCGCGGGCGACTTCGATCTCCAGCACGCTGGGGCCGCGGTGGTCGAGCTCGAAGCTCATTTCCTCTTCGACGCCGATACGTGCGTCGATGCCCTGGGTGACGACGCCGTCCTGGCGCAGCAACACGCGCGCGCGGCCCGACGCGCTGGGCGCCGGCAGATCATCGATCCGCAGGGTGAGCGTCAAGATGTCCCCGACGATGCCGAAGCTCGGCGCTTTGGTCACCACCAGGCGCCGGTCGCCTTCGTCGGGCCGTCCGGTGAGCAACAGGTGGACCGGCGCTTCGACCCCCAGGCTCTCGACCGTTTCCGGCAGGTCGTGGATCTGGCCGTCGCTGACCAGGATGATGGCGGAGACGCGCTGGCGCGGCACCTTGGCCAGGGCCTGGCGCAGCGGGGTGAAGAGATGCGTGCCTTCGATGTCGAGGGCGCCGTTGGTGTCGCCGGCGCGCAGCAGACGCACCTCCGTGTCGTCCATCGCGCCGAGCTGCTCCAGCAGATGGGTGACGGCCTGCTCGGTTTGGCTGCCGCGGTTCTCGATCTGCTGGCTGGTGCTTTCGTCCGCGACGATGAAGACGACATCGCTCAAAGGGTCGCGCTGTTCTTCGACGATCGAGGGGTTGGCCAGCGCCAGCAGCAGCACGGCGAAGGCGGCGGTGCGAAACCAGGCCCCGGGCGCGCGGCGCCAAAAGACGATACCGAGCAGCAGAACCGCCACCGCGGCCAGGCCGGCGATCAGGAAGATCGGCAACAGCGGCGCCCATTGCACGGTCAGCGCGCTCATTGGCCGAGGCGCTCCAGGATGAAGGGGATGTGTACCTGGTCGGCCTTGTAGTTGCCGGTCAGGGCGTACATCACCAGATTGATGCCGAAACGGTAGGACATTTCACGCTGGCGCGGCCCGCCGGGAACCACGGCATTCAGCGGCCGGCCGAGCTCGTTGACCGCCCAGGCGCCGGCCCAGTCGTTGCTGCCGACCAGCACCGAGGCGACGCCGTCGTTGACGTTCTCGCCCGAGGCCTCAAGCCACAGCGTGGCGCCGACGAAGCGGCCCGGAAAATCTTCCATCAGATAGAAGGATTTGCGCAGCACGTGCTCGGTGGGCACCGGCACCAGCGGCGGGATCGCGATGCCCTGGGTCAGGCGTTGCAGGTCCAGGGTGCCGCGGCTGCCGCTGCCAAAGAGCTGCGCGCCACCGCTGGCTTCGCGCAGATCGAAAAGAATGGTGCCGCCGTTCGCCAGGAAGTGATTGACCTGGTCGATGGCGTCGCCGCTGAGGGCGGGTTGGGTGGCGGTGATCGGCCAGTAGACCAGCGGGAAGAAAGCCATGTCGTCGTGACCGAGAGTGATTCCCAGTGGCGGCCCGGCTTCCACCGAGGTGCGGCGTTCGAGCACCCGGCTCAGGCCCATGAGGCCGGCCCGGCTGATCTTGTCGACGGCGGCGTTGCCGGTCTCGATGAAGGCCAGCCGGGTCATCAGGGTCGCTTCCAGGGCGCGGCCGTCGTCGCTTATCTGGGCCGCGGCGGGCGGCGCAGAAGCAAGGCCGCCGAGGCTGAGACCGAGCCCCAAACCGATCCCCAAGTAGAGCGTCATTGCGGCCGACTTGGCGGCCCTGGCGGCGATGGGGCGCAGCAGGCCGCGCAACGCCAGGGAAATCAGCAGATCGGCCAGCGCCAGCAGCAGCGCCGCGGCCAGCAGCCAGGGCTTCAGGTCCTGCTCGGGGCTTTCGTGATAGAGCCCGCTCTCGACGCCGGCGGGCAGGTCGCCGAGCGGCTCGAGCCGGGTGACGTAGCGGCTCAGATTATGCGCCTGCCGCAGGCTGTCGTTGCCGTAGTAACCGGGCGGATGGCGTGGGCCGATCCCGCTCTGCGTGCCTTCGCCGGTTTCCAGCGCCAGCACCGTGGCCGGTGGCGTGCCCAGGCTGCCGAAGCCGTCCATCACCTCCAAGGGCGGCAGGGCCGCGCCGCCGGCGCCGCCGCTGACGCCCTGGCTGACCGCCAGGACCCGCCGCAGCATCTCGACAAAGAGACCGGAGATCGGCAGGTTCGACCATTCAGTGTTGGCCGTCGTGTGGAAAAGTACCAGCCAACCGTCGTTGCGCCGGTCGGCGGTGACCAGCGGCGTGCCGTCGCTCAGTCTTGCCCAGGTCTTTTCGCCGAGGTCGAGCGAAGGTTCGGCCAGCACTTGGCGGCGGATCACCACGTCGCCGGGCAGCGCGATTTCGGCAAAGGGACTGTCCACGGCAAAGGGCGCGAGGCGCGCCGGTGTGTCCCAGGTCAGGGCGCCGCCGAGGACGCGGTCGCCGCCGCGCAGGCGTACCGGCAGCAGTTCGTCGGCGCGACGGGCAGCCGGCGCCAGGGCGACGCTGCGCGGCCCGGCAAAGCGCAACAGCAGGCCGCCCTTCGTTACCCAGGCGGCGATGCTTGCGCTCTCGTCGGCGCTCAGCGCCACGCTGTCCGGCAGCACAAGGACCGCGAGCTGGCGCTGCAGCAGTTCCTCGACGGTGCCTTTGCGCAGCTCGGTGAAAGGACGTAACGCGCTTTCAAGATAGTAGGTTTCGCTGAGCAGCGGCTGGGCTTCCTGCTGGGTGCCCTGTTCCACCAGGCCGACGGGCCGGCGGCGCCAGCGCTCGTCGAGCAGGACCGTGGCGCCGGCCGTCGACTCGCCCTCGATGGAGATCAGCGCGATACGGTTGCGCATCTCCGTCGGCAGGTCGAGCAGGGCGCGCGCCTCGGTCTCGCCCGCTTCGAACACCAGCGGCGCCTTGGTGAGAATCCGCCCGTCGCCGGCGATGGCCAGGACGGCGGACTCGCTGGCGGCCCCGGCATCGGCGCGCAGGGCCCGGGCCACCAGGTCGACGCCTTCGGTGTCGGGTATCAGGGCCAGGCGGGCAAGGCCTTCGCTCTCCTCGCCCAGCACGCGCAGGCTGCCGCGGCGCTGCAGCTCGACGGCCAGTTCGGCGCTGTCGGGGCTGCCGAGCCCGTCGGTCAGCCAGATCACATGGGCCGAGCCGGGCAGCTCAAGGTCTTTCACCGCGCTCAGCGCCGCGCCACGGTCGACCGGCCAGGGCTTGGGCCTGAGGCCCTGCAGCAGGCGCCGTGCCTCGGCGGCGGGGAGCAGGCCGCTGGCCTCCGGGGGGGCGTCCTGCGCGTCTGGGGCGGTGGTTATGACCACCACCGGGCGGTCCTCGCGCTCGGCCTGGGCCAGCAGGTTGGCCGCGGCGATCTGGCGGGCCTGCCAGAAGCGTGCCGCCGCCCAGCCGTCGTCGATCACCAGGACCAACGGCCCGCTGCCGGACAGCTGTGCCGCCGGATTCAACAGCGGTTGGGCGAGACCGAGTACGATCAAGGTGACGATCAACAGGCGCAACAGCAGCAGCCACCAGGGGGTGTGCGCCGGGGTTTCCTCGGGCACTTGCAGCCCGGCCAGCAGGCGCACCGCCGGAAAAACCATGCGCCTGGGCGCCGGCGGCGTCAGGCGCAACAGCAGCCAGAGGATCGGCAAGCCGCCCAGCGCCAGCAGCAGCCAGGGTTGCGCGAAGGCGAAAAGGCCCAGGTTCAGCATGGCACGGCCTGGGAGAGCGCGGCGTAGAGCCGCAGCAGCGCCAGCTGAGGCGGTTCATCACTGCGGTGGAAATCACAGCTCCAGCCCAGCCCGCGGCAGATTTCGCGCAGGCCTTCGCGCTGCGCCTGCAGGCGTCGGGCGTAGTCGCCGCGCACGGCTTCGACCCGGGACACCAGCCAGGAGGGTTCCTGCTCCAGGCCGTCGAAACGCACCCGCCCGTCGTATGGCAGGCTTTCCTCCGCCGGGTCGAGTACCTGCAGCAGGGTTCCGTGCAGGCCGCTTTCGCCGTAGTAGCGCAGCGCCCGGTCGATGTCATCCAGCGGGGTCAGGAAATCGCTGATGAAGACCATCTGCGCGCTGCGCGGCAATGCCGCCGCGGGGGGAAGATTGTCGCTCGATTGCTGGTCGCTGTCCACCAAGGTGGCGATCTTGGTGAGCGTGGCGCGGCTGGACGAAGGCCTCAAGCCGGAGCCGAGCAGTGCGACGTGTTCGCCGCCGCGCATCAGCAGCACGCTGAGCGCCAGGGTCAGCAGGTCCGCGCGCTCGCGCTTGCTCTGATGGTTGCGGTCCGACGTCCAGTTCATCGAGGCGGAAGTGTCGCGCCAGATCCACACGGACTGCGCGGCCTCCCATTCCATTTCACGCACGAAGACCATGTCCGACTTGGCCGATTGTCGCCAGTCGATCGAATGCGGCTGGTCGCCCAGGTCATAGTGGCGGAACTGCCAGAAAGCCTCGCCTTGTCCCACCCGGCGCCGGCCGTGCACTCCTTGGGCCACGGTGGAGGCGACCCGTTCCGCGGCCACCAGCAGAGGCGGCAGCGTGGCAGCCAGTTGCTCGGCGCGATGCCGCAGCGGAAGGGGCTTGGTCATAGGGTGGTTGAAGTCTCCATCGCCATCAAGCGGCTAAGCGTAGGGAGCTGTCAGATGGGCGATAATGTGATCCAGCGTGACGCCGTCGGCCCGCGCCGCGAAGCTGAGCGCCATGCGGTGCTTCAGCACCGGGCGCGCCAGGTTGATCACGTCATCGACCGAGGGTACCAGGCGTCCGTCCATCAGCGCCCTGGCGCGCACCGCCAGCATCAGCGCTTGGCTGGCGCGCGGCCCGGGGCCCCAGGAGACCTGGCTGCGCACCTCTTCAAGCTCGCTGGCTTCCGGCCTGCCGTTGCGCACGATGGCCAGGATGGTCTCGACCACGCTTTCACCGACCGGCACGCGGCGTACCAGACGCTGCACGCTCATCAGCTCCTCGGCGCTCATCACCGCCTTGGCCTCGCTCTGCTCCACACCGGTGGTCTCGATCAACATCTGCCGCTCGGCATTCAGTTCCGGATAGCCGACGTCGATCTCCATGAGGAAGCGGTCGAGCTGCGCTTCGGGCAGGGGATAGGTGCCTTCCTGCTCCAGCGGGTTCTGTGTTGCCAGCACGTGGAAGGGCGTCGGCAGATCGTGCGGATGCCCGGCCACCGTCACCCGCCGCTCCTGCATCGCCTGCAGCAGCGCGGACTGGGTGCGCGGGCTGGCGCGGTTGATTTCGTCGGCCATCAGCAGCTGGCAGAACACCGGGCCCGGAATGAAGCGGAACGACCGCCGCCCGGTCTCGCCCTCCTCCAGAACTTCGGAGCCGAGGATGTCCGCCGGCATGAGGTCGGGCGTACACTGCACACGCTTGTCTTCCAGCCCGAAAACCGTGCCCAGGGTTTCCACCAGGCGTGTCTTGGCCAGGCCCGGCACGCCGATCAGCAGCGCGTGGCCGCCGGCCAGCAGTGTGATAAGGGTTTCATCGACCACTTCTTGTTGGCCGAAAATGACACGGCCGATAGACTGGCGCACGAGGCCGAGCTTGTGGCCTAGGTCTTCGATCTGTTCGGCAAGTTGTGCGTCGGTGAGTTCTTCGGCAGGCAGGGTGGGCGTGGTTGTCACGGGACAGCATCTCCCAGCTGTTTTTAGGGACCGGTAAACTCTCGCCCGCTGGCCGGTCGCAACCGGCCTACGAACGCTAAACGTAAAGATAAGGCTTTCCATGCCCGCTGACCAGTCGCCACGACAGAGAAGCTTCCTGCCGTCCAGCGACTTCGATATCCGCATCGCCCGCGACGGCACCTGGTACCACGAAGGCGCGCCGATCGGCCGTAAGCCGCTGGTTAAGCTCTTTGCCTCGGTCTTGCGGCGCGACGAAGACGGCGCTTTTTGGCTTCAGACACCGGTTGAGAAGGGCCGGATCGAGGTGGAGGACGCGCCTTTTACCGCCGTTGAACTTTGCGTGAAGGGCCAGGGCCGGCAGCAAATTCTTTCGTTCCGCAGCAATCTCGACGATTGGGTCGAAGCCGACTCGGACCATCCTCTACGGGTGGTTGAAAACCCTGAAAATCACGAGGTCAGTCCTTATATCCTGATACGAGACCGGCTGGAGGCCCTAATCCTGCGTCCGGTGTATTATGAACTGGCGAGTCTGGCGGTTGCGCCGCCGGAGAATTCCGCGGCGCCGGCCGGCTGCCTCGGCGTATGGAGTAAGGGCGTGTTTTTTCCTCTGGGTACAGCAACATGATGGGCTCTGCCAAATGAGCGTGGAGCGGCGCGCAGCCGACCTGCTGGCAAGGCTTGCCAGGTTGCCGGAACCGGGGACCCGGGGCGCTCCCGAGGGGCCGGTCCCCGGCAGCGATGCCGTATTTCGTGGCGACCATGACCTCAATCCCGATCTCTACGATCCCGCGACGCCGCTGCGCGATGCCGCGGTGCTGGTGCCGATCATCGAGCGGCCCAAGGAACCGACGGTGCTGCTGACCCGGCGCAGCGACCAACTGCCGGACCATCCCGGACAGATCAGCTTTCCCGGCGGCGGCGTCGATCCCGGCGACGTCGATGCCGAGGCGGCGGCCCTGCGCGAGGCGCAGGAGGAAGTCGGCCTGCCGCCGCATCGGGTCACCCTGGTCGGGCGCCTCGACACCTACCTGGTGCGCACCGGCTTCAGCGTCGTGCCGGTCGTCGGCCTGCTGCACCCGCCCTTCGAGCTGCGGGCGGAGGCCGGGGAGGTCGACGAGATCTTCGAGGTGCCCCTGGCGTTTTTCCTCGATCCCGCCAGTCGCGAGATGCACAGCCGCATGTTCCGCGGCGTCGAGCGGTTCTTCTATGCCTATCCCTTCGGCGACTATTACATTTGGGGCGCGACCGCCGGCATGCTGTCCAATCTTTCCGAGGTCCTGCGCGAGGCGGACCTGCAGGAACTATGAAGACACCCCGAATCGTCAGGGGTGCTATGGGGGTGAGACATGCTGCGAGTTCTGCTGATCATCCTGCTGCTGATCACGCCTTTTCTGGTCTTTGCGGTCTGTGTCTGGTTCCTGCGCGGCCGCCGCGGCGGGGCGGGGCCCTGGCTCTGGGTCCTGGCGGCGGGCGTCGCTTGCGCCTTGGTGGGGCTGGCGTTCATCAGGGCCAATACCGGTCATCCGCCCGGCACGAAGCTGGCGCCGCCGGAACTGGTCGACGGTGTCGTCGTGCCCAGCCATCCCATCGAGTGACCCGATTTGAGGGCCGGTGAACGCAAGCCGCGCCGCTGGCGGTTGCACGCCGCGCCGATGCGGGGCAGGGTGCCGCCCAAGCAGCAGCCGGAATGCCGCAAACAGAGGGTTTCATGACCGTAGCCAGTGCATCGGACCTGCTCGAGCCCCAGGCGTGGATGTCCGCGCCGGAGACCCGGGCGGTGATCGCGGCGCTGACCGCCGAGGGCGCTGAAGTGCGCTTCGTCGGCGGTTGCGTGCGCGACGCCCTGGCCGGGCGCCCGGTCAAGGACGTCGACCTGGCGACAGCGGACCGCCCGGAGCAGGTGATGGCCTTGCTCAAGGCGGCCGGCATCAAGGCGGTGCCGACGGGTCTCGATCACGGCACGGTCACCGCCGTTTCCGGCCACCGTCCATTCGAAATCACCACCCTGCGCGAGGACGTCGAGACCGACGGACGCCGTGCCAAGGTCGCCTTCACCGACGACTGGGAGGCCGATGCGGCGCGGCGCGACCTGACCTTCAATGCCATGTCCTGTAGCCCCGACGGCAGGCTTTTCGACCCTTTCGGCGGGCGTGCCGACCTGGCTGCCGGGCGGGTGCGCTTCGTCGGCAATCCGCGTGACCGCATTCAGGAAGACTATCTGCGCCTGCTGCGCTTCTTCCGCTTCCAGGCCTACTACGGGAAGGTGCCGCCGGACCCGGAAACTCTGGCGGTGGCGCGCGAACTGGCGCCGGGGTTGAGCGGGCTGTCGGGCGAGCGAATCCGCAGCGAGTTGCTGCGCCTGCTCGCCGCACCCGATTCGCTGGCGGTGTTCGACCTGATGGTCGGCGAGGGCCTGTTGGTCGCCATTCTGCCGGAGATCGCCGGCACCGCGGTGCTGCGCGCTGCGCTGTCCCTCGACCTGCCGGAGGTCGACGATCCGGTCCTGCACCTCGCGGCGCTGCTCAAGCCCGGCGCCGAGGTGGCTCGGGCCGTGGCAGGGCGTCTGCGCCTGTCGAATGCGGAGACGGCGGAACTGGTGCTGCTGGGCGAGCCGCAGTCGGTGCTGGGCGAGGCGGCGGCGGTGCTGACCCGCGGCATCGGCGACCTTGCCGCACGCCACGCCCTCTCCGTGGCGCTCTATCGCTTTGGCCCGGTCAAGCTGCGCAGCGCGCTGGCCATGGCCTACGCCCGCCTGGTGGTGGAAGACGCCGGCCACGAAGCGGCGGCGGTAGCCGGCTTCGAGGCCGCCCTGGCCATTGCCGGGGCCTGGCGGGAGCGGAACTTCCCGCTGACCGGCGCCGATGTCCTGGATCTCGGCATTACCGTGGGCCCCGACATCGGTAAGCTGCTGCGCGCCGTGGAGGACTGGTGGATCGGTGAGGATTTCTCTCCCGACCGCAAGGCCTGCCTGGCGCGGCTGCGCGCCCTTGCGGCGCCGGAAGTCTCGGACGGACAGGTTTCAGGGCCAGGCGGCTTCCGGCGGTAGGGACATGAGGATGGCCTCGACATTGCCGCCGGTCTGCAGGCCGAACTTGGTGCCGCGGTCGTAGAGCAGATTGAACTCGGCATAGCGGCCGCGGCGGAACAGCTGATGGCGGCGCTGTTCGTCGGTCCAGGGCTCGGCCATGTGGCGGCGCACCAACTGCGGATAGATCTCCAGAAAAGCGCGGCCGACATCCCGGGTGAAGGCGAAGTCGGCCTCCCAATCGCCGCTGTCGAGATTGTCATAGAAGATGCCGCCGACGCCGCGCGCCTCGCCCCGGTGCTTGATGAAGAAGTACTCGTCGCACCACTCTTTGAAACGG
>CAJHXP010000439.1_pt1 | contig 14540 bp, 10 predicted proteins | sample 9198551 | NCBI WGS metagenome assembly CAJHXP01 (sample SAMEA7708297, study PRJEB35096) | sediment metagenome | biome: marine neritic benthic zone biome [ENVO:01000025]; feature: sediment [ENVO:00002007]; material: shallow marine sediment [ENVO:03000034] sea grass bed [ENVO_01000059] ... | reverse complement strand
GAATGACAAAAGTCAGGCCAAGGCTGAGGATCGTGCGGATGAAAACGTCATAAAAACGGGTCGAGTTCCGGCCGTGATAGAGCCCCATCGCGAAGAGCGAGCCGATACCGGCGATGGTATAGATCACCGCGTCCCAGACGTGCATCCAGAACAGGTTTTCGAAGCCGTGTGGTGCTCCCCATTGGCTGAAGGCGCCCAAATAGAACGCCGCAAGCAAGACGACGGCTTCGCCGACCAGCAGGACGGCAAAAGGCGTCGCAAAATAGTTCTGAGGAAGTCTGAGAAACATCTGCCCCCGCCCAGACGTAAGCTTACAAAACCCTATGATCGACAACTATCGAGGCCCGACCCAGCCTATGCGTGTGCCAATCCGCACTCTTTTATCATTAAAATGATAAAGATTTCGACGGCTGAACAGCAATCGAAAGTGGCTCACAATTTTATCATAGTAACGACACGGTTGTATTCCTGATCACGCCTCCCTTGCGCCTCGGCATTATCTTCGTCACTGGGTCAGGTCCTGTCCAGCCCAGTGCAAACCCTCAAGCAACAGCTTGAGGCAACAGCCGCCCTCCTATCCCGGGACCGCCAGGCCCCGTTCCCAGTCCAAGGCGGTTCGGACGATGAAGTCGAGATCGTCATACTCAGGCTCCCAGTCGAAAACCCTGCGAAGCCGCGTAGCGTCGGCAACAATGACCTCAACATCGCCCTCCCGTCGTGGCTCGACGTGAAGGGCCAACGGTGTTCCGGAGATACGTTTTACGGCCTCGAACACCTCGCGCACCGAGTAGCCGCGGCCATATCCACAGTTCAGCGTTAGGCTCTCTTGATGGGACTTTAAGTAGTCGAGTGCGTTCACATGCGCTTTGGCCAGGTCGCTGACATGGATGAAATCGCGGATGCAGGTGCCGTCCGGCGTATCGTAGTCGTCCCCGAAGATCTGGGCCTTCTCCCGCTTGCCGACCGCCGCTTCGCAGGCAACCTTGATCAAATGGGTGGCATTCGGCGTTGCTTGTCCACTGCGGCCTTGCGGGTCCGACCCTGCGACGTTGAAGTAGCGCAGGGCCACATATCGCAAGTCGTGTGCGACCGCGACGTCGCGCAGCATCCATTCCACCATCAGCTTGGAGGTACCGTAAGGGCTAGCCGGTCGGGTCGGCGCGTCCTCATTCACCGGAATCTCGCTCGGCTGGCCATAGACCGCCGCTGTAGAGGAAAACACGAAGCGCTTGATGCCGTGGTCGACGCAGGACTGGAGCAGAAGCCGCGTTTTGCAGGTATTGTTGTGATAGTAGGTCAGCGGCGCGGCAACAGACTCGGGTACGACGATATCGCCGGCAAAGTGGATAACTGCTGTAATACGGTGCTCGCCGAAGATCCGCGCAAGCATCTTCGGATCGCCGACGTCCCCCTCATAGAATGGCACATCACCAGGCACCAGGCTGCGGCGCCCCGTGGAGAGGTTATCGAGAACCACCACCGGCTGCGCCGCCGCATGACAGGCCAGAACAGTGTGGCTGCCGATATAGCCGGCGCCGCCTGTAATCAACACTGCGTCCTCTGTCATCGTCATCGCATGCCCGTGATTGTCGCTGTGAGCTCGTGCCGCAAGACTTTACAAAACAAAGGCGGCCAACAACAGGTCGCCGCCCGAGGCAGTTGGTCGCATAGGGGCTGAAGCGTTTCCGAGCCTGCGAACCGCGCCGATCGCATGGACAGCATGCCAACCCCATACCGGCAAACCGCCTATGACGAATTCAATAGGAATTCCGTCTCTTGAGCGAGAACAAATACCTCTTTTTTGCATGGCGCGGAGATGAAACTTTAGGTTGGATACGGGCGCGCAAGACGATCTTTCAAGAGGTCAACCTCGCGGCCGGAAGCATTGTCGCGCACTTTCAAATCGGGCTGGAACGGGTTCCCTGTGCTGGCGCCGAAGACAGTCAAACAGGGCCTTCAACACCGCCTGCGCCGGAAGCCGGCTGGTCGCAACTCAAGGAACATCGCTAATGATCACCGGCAGGTAAAAAAGAATCATTTTTGAGTAAAACGACTGTTAAATCAGTTAACTAAGATGAGCGATCTCCGGTGAACTCCCAGGGGTCGGCACCAAGTGTCATTTTGCTGTCTGATGCAAAATTTCTGCTCCACTTTGTTGCAAAAATCACAGTCTGGCGGCAGGCTATAATGGTTAATAGGTGCCTCGCCCTGTGATTAACCGGAGCGGTAGAGTTCTTCCCCAAGCGAAGACTCGCGCGTCGAAAAGTTGAATTCTTTGAAGGATTTAAACCCGGTTGAATCACAGCAGATGGCATTGACATTGGAGGGCCACAAAAATAACATAAGAGACAGGGAGCAGGCGAATAGCACAATTAAACATAACGTGCAGATGCCTGCAGACGCGGAACAAGATACTGAAATCACCCACCGTCCGGCGGGCCTCGGGATGGATGATGTCCCGAGTGGCGCAGCTCCCTGAATTGATGCAGTTGCTTTGTCGTTAAGACGAAGAGGGAGACGTGCAGATGTCTATCAACGATATTTATCGAACGGCAAATTTGACGCCCAGTTCAGTGCGTCGAGTTCGTTCATTACTGGCGTTATCGACACTCATATTCGGATCCATGTTGGGTTATTGGTTCGTTATTGAGTATCTTCTGCCTTAATTCAGGACTCTACATATCGCTTACTTTCTCAACAGGAAAGATAGCCGGGCCGCACGATACATATGTTCGGGAGACATGCGGTCCAGCAAACGAATACTTCGCAGTAGTTTGCAATTCACAGAGATTCATTCACGTCAATTGCCGCCGGGCGCTTCACGGAGGCTTCGGGAAAGAATTTTCCTGAGCTTTTGAGCTAGTCGCACGCCCCCCGGTTGCTGTGCAGCACCAGTTCTTCAGACGTAAACCCACCGCCAGGCTCGTCTCGATTGCCGTCGCCAGCACGACCCGGTGGCCTCCGACGGGCAGGAAAGAACGATAAAATGTCCTCCAACAGCGCAATTGCGGAGGATCAAATTGTTTTTTTCGTCACAGGCCATTGCCATCGCCTGTCTTTACTTGTCGTTCCGACCTCTCCAATCTAAGGTTTGAAAACAGGGGCAGTCAGTTCCTAGTCATGGAGATTGACGGATGACCAAAGAGGGGATGAGGTCTCTCGTTGCGGTGATGGGCATCACATTGATGACCTTGACCTTGGGGGCCTGCACGGACAATCGCGAATTGCCGCCGGCGGTCGTGGAGGCAGCGGAGGTGCCGCCGCTCTATCAAATCGGTGCCGGTGATTCTTTAACAATTTTCGTTTGGCGTAATGCGGAGTTAACCACCTCGGTCGTCGTTCGGCCGGACGGACGCATTTCGGTTCCCCTGATCGAAGACCTCTACGTCGAGGGTAAGAACCCCAGCAGTCTCGCTCGGGAGATAGAGTCGGAGCTTGCGGTCTATATCCAGGAACCGCTTGTCACGATCATTGTCGGCGGTTTCGTAGGCACTTTCCCGCAGCAGGTGCGTATCGTCGGCGAAGCGACGCAGCCGCAAGCGATCCCTTATCGGGCCAACATGACGCTTCTGGATGTCGTAATTCAGTCAGGCGGCCTGACTGAATTCGCTGACGGCAACAACACGACCCTGGTTCGGGTACATGATGGCGACACAAAGGAATTCCGCGTCAGGCTGGACGATTTGCTGAAAGACGGAGACATTTCCGCGAATGTCGCTCTGCTGCCCGGCGACATACTTATCGTCCCTGAAGGCTTCTTCTGACCTGCGAAGCGGAGCCTTCGGAAACGCATCAAAATAAAGTCACGCTTCTTCCTTGTTTCAGCAACAACCTTTGCCGGGTTGAAATGCGAAGCCTACGTCGGTGGTGGGCGCAAAGGACGAAGGAGCTAAGCATTGTGGGGCAGCCTGCCGGTTAATAGTGTCGGTCGATCCAAGGGCACCTCTCTAGCTTCCATTTCTCTCTTCGATCTTGCGAATAGGCCTCCGCAAGCATCGACGAACCGGCTATTGTCATAGCAACTGGTCAGCGGCGAAAAGGCGGTAGTGCGGCATGGATGCATCACAGCAGATTCATCCGGTGATCTTGGCAGGCGGCAGTGGGGTAAGGCTTTGGCCACTGTCCAGGCCCTCAAGACCCAAACCATTCCTCAATCTGGCCGGCGAGCACACCTTCCTCCAACTTACAATGGCACGGCTGTCGGACCCACAGCGCTTCGCGGCCCCCTTGGTCATCTGCAGCAAGGCGCATCGCTTTCTCGTTGCCGAGCAGCTGAACCGACCGGGGACGTCCCCACCACGGATCGTACTTGAGCCTGCGGCCAGGAGCACCGCCCCAGCGGCCTGCACGGCTGCGCTATTACTCGCGGAGAAGGATCCGCGCGCCTTGCTGATGCTGCTGCCCTCGGACCATTTTATTGGTGACGAGCAAGGCTTTGCCACGGCTACCGACCGGGCCGCCGAAGCGGCCGCGAAAGGCTGGATCGTGACATTCGGCGCCCGTCCGGACCACCCCGAAACCGGCTATGGCTACATCCAACAGGGAAAGAGCCTTGACGATTGCAGCGGTAGCTTTCGCATTGCCCGCTTTGTCGAAAAACCCGACTTGGCCACTGCCAAGCGATACCTGTCCAGCGGCGACTTCGCTTGGAACAGCGGCATGTTCCTGATTTCCGCAGGGCTTCTGCTCGAAGAGATGAAGCGCTACGCACCGGAAATCCTGACGGCCTGCGAGAAGGCTTTAAAGAAGGCCGCAACCGACGAGGATTTCTTGCGGCTGGATCAAGCCGAGTTTGCCGAGCAGCCGAGCCTCTCCTTCGACCGCGCGGTGATGGAACGAACCGATCGTGGTGCCGTCGTCCCGATCGATATCGGCTGGTCGGATGTCGGATCCTGGGACGCCCTCTACCAGATTGGCGACAAGGACGAAAACGGCAACGTTCTAAAGGGCGACGTTGTGGCGGTCGACAGCCGCAACACCTATCTGCACAGCCAGGAAGTTCCCATCGCCGCTCTCGGCCTTGATGAAATTGCCGTGATTTCCACGCGCGATGTTCTACTGGTGTGCCCGCGCAACCGTTCGCAGGACATATCCCTGATCACCGACCGGCTTAAATCCGATCCAAGATATGCCATGCTTGTTGCAACGAACTTGACTGAGGAAACGAGTTGATCATACGGGGAGCCATCGGCAAGTGACTTTACCGCGGGAGATACCTGATCAAGCTTGCCAGGATCGCGATCCCGTCTCGATCCCTCGCCGCTCCTCATCCGGTACCGACCGGCGCCTCTTTGCGGGGGCGAGGGACTGGACCAAGAAGCTTCTCTATTTCTTCTATGAGCGCCGGCTCGAACGGGAATTGCTGAGAGGAGCGATTCCAAAACATGTCGGGATTATTTTGGACGGCAACCGCCGCTTTGGCCGACGCCGCCGCATAACAGACCCACACGAGCTCTATACACTTGGCGCGGACAAGCTCGACCACGTACTGGATTGGTGCGCCACCTTGGGGATACCTGCAGTGACGCTATGGGTTTGCTCAACGAAAAACCTCCAACGTTCTTCCGAAGAGGTCACTGGTATCCTCGCGGCGATCCAAGAAAAACTCACTGATCTCGCAGATGACCCCTTTGTCCGCCAGCATCAGGTCCGTGTTCGCGCCGCCGGTCGTCTCGACCTTCTGCCGGCATCGACCCGCGCCGCCATCGAAGCCGCCGAGCAAGCGACCAAGGAGCATTCCGCTATCGTCTTGACGATTGCCGTCGCTTATGACGGCCGCGAGGAATTGGTCGATGCGCTCCGTTCCATCTTGCGTTCAAAGATCGCTGATACACAGGACCCCGCGGCAGCAATTGATGAAATCTCGGCAGAGACCATTGGCCAGCACCTCTATCTGCCTGACCTACCAGACCCGGATTTGATCATCCGGACCAGCGGCGAGTTGCGCCTTTCCGGGTTTCTTCTTTGGCAAAGTGCCTATAGCGAATTTTACTTCTCCGACATCGACTGGCCGGAATTCCGCAAGATCGATTTCCTACGTGCGGTCCGGGCCTATCAGAACCGCCAGCGTCGCTTCGGCATGTGAGGCCCGACTGCCGACATCTGAGCTATGGGGACAGCTTGCCCAGCAGGTCCATCGCTTCTGCTCTCGCCGGGAAGGTTTGCTCACTCGCCAACAAAGGCTTCAACACCTCGACGGCCGCCGCGTCGTCGCCGCTTCTGTGCAGTGCCGCGGCATAGTGAAAGGCAATGTCCATGCTGTCGGGGGCAGCCAGGTGCGCTTGTTTGAGCAATGAGGTCGCCCGCGCAACCTCCCCTGCGTCGAGCAGTATCCAGCCGAGCGTGTCGATGATCGCCGGCTGATTCGGGGCCAGTTCCAGGGCGCGCTCCCCGTGGGCAACCGCGCGCGCATCGCCGGCTTGTTGGTAAAGCCAAGCCAGATTGTTCCATACGACGGGATTCCCCCCCTGGCTCCGCTTCAGAGTCTCATACTCCGCGCGGGCCTGCTCCAGGGCCCCGAGGGAAAGCAGCCCTTCTGCCAACGCCAGTCGGACAGCGTCGTCGCCCGGATGCAGGGCCAACCATTCGTGGAGCGAGGCCAAAGACGCCTGGCTTTGATCAGCTTCTTGCCGGCCGTGCCGCAACCGCGCCCGATAAAGGGCGATGGCCAGCCCCGCCGATGGATGCCTTGCCCATCCCTTCTGATAGGCACCAATCGCCTCGCCCAGACGACCCGCCCCCAAATGCAGATCGCCGATCAGCTGGTCGGTCCAGACTGCGTCAGGATAGCGCACGCGAAGACGCTTGGCGTAGTTGAGAGCCGCCTCGGGCCCATCGATCCGCAGCAGGACCTGAAACAGAGCCTCCACAGTCGCCAGGTGACCGGGGTCCTCAGCCAGAGCCTCCCTCAGGATCCGGCGAGACTCCTTGGTTTCACCTGCCTCCAGGAGAGCCTGAGCCAGGAGCACGCGCGCATCGGCAGCGCCATTGGTCGCATCGACGAGGCGCTTGTACGTCCCGACAGCCTCGACACGCTGGTCGGCTCTGCTCTGCATGGCACCCAATTCGAAAAGCACCTTCGGGTTGCCCGGATGCCTGCCGGCCAGTTCGGCAAGTTGTTTCACAGCGGCCGACGCCTCTCCCGCCGTCTCATAGTTCTTGGCCAACGCAAGCGCCGCATCAATAGCTTGCGGGTCCGCCTCCACTGCTTTCACAAGCCAACGACGCGCCGCCGTTGCGTCCCCGCGACGGTTCGCCAGAGCCACCAAGCCGATCAGCGCCTTGGCATTGCCCTCTTCTAACTCGAGGACTGCCAGGTACTCGGCCTCGGCACCCTCGAGATCTCCGGCTTGCGCCTTGAGGGCCGCCAAGTTGGTGCGCGCCTGGACGAACTCCGGCTCGATCGCCAAAACCGCCTCGAAGGACTCCTGTGCCTTATCCATCCGGCCGAGCGCTGCATAGGCCCCCCCTTCCAGGTTCGCGGCCACGGCGCTTTGCGGAAAACGCTGGCGCAATCCCTGAGCCACCCTCAACGCCTCATTGAACTCACCGGAACGAAGATGAACGAACGCCAGAGCATAGCCGATCACACTGGCATCGGCGCCCAGGTCAAGTGTGGTCTCGAGAGCCGCCAGAGCTTCCTCATGTTTCCCCGTCGCAAGGTGGCTGATCGCAAGTTGGCTCAAAATCCGCGGGTCCTGCGGTGCAAGTTCGGCGGCGCGTTGGAGCAGCGCCGTGGCTTCCGTCGGCCGGCTGCTTCGAATGTAAGCGTTGCCAAGCAGGAACAGCAGCTGAGGATCGTCGGGCACCTGCGTCAAACCGGTTTGCAGGACTTCTACGGCCTCCGTTATCGCGTTGATGCGCAAGAGCGTCGCCGCCAGGAGCTTGCGGGCCTGCAGGTTCTCCGGCTGGGCGCGCAGGTGGCGGTTCAGCCAAGGCCGCGCTATTTCAAGCTCTCCGGCGGAAAAATAGACGACCCCGAATAGAAATTGTGCCGGCGCGAAGTGATCCAGCGTCGGGCCTGCGGTGCCGAGAATTGCCCGCGCCGCCTCGAAGTCGCGCGCGCGCACCTTGAGCAGGGCATGAAAATATGTGGCAAGGGGAGAACCAGGGACGAGCGACCTAGCCGACATAATTTCCGCTTCGGCTTCCTCATCACGCTCGAGCGCAATGAGAGCGGCAGCTAAGCCGAGATGAGCGCGCAGGGCGGTAGACGCCGGGACGTCCTTGCCATCGAGGGCATCGCGGTAGAGCGCAACGGCGGCCTCCGGTTCGCCATTCAGGCGCTGCGCCTCGGCCAGCAAAGTGATCGCTTCGGAAAGTTCGGGGTTCAGTACCAGGGCCGCTCTGGCACGGGCTTCGGCGGAGTCTAGCTTGCGTTCCAACAGGTCAACACTAGCGAGTCCCAAGTCAATCCGCGCATCCTCGGCATTGCTCTTGGCCATAGTCGCATAGGCCGCGCGCGCTTCGTCGAACTCGCCGCGCCCGGCATACGCCTCGGCACGCAGCAGACGAATCTCGATGCCCAGCTTCGGTTCATAAGCCTCGGGATCGAGATTGCTCAGAAGCTCGTCGAAGTGTCCTTGCAACAGCAAAGCGCGCCCGAGGTGCACAACGGTTTGTGCCGCGGGCATGCCGTAACGCTCGGCCGTCCGCAGTTCCTTTTCGGCGGCCGAGCCATTGCCGAGCCGCAGGTAGATCTGGCCAAGCAAGAGTCGGGCATCCGCATTCGTTGGGTCGCGCTGGAGAGCATTCTTCAGTTCTATTATCGCCGAGCGCAGGTCCCCCTTCGCCACATGCCCAACCGCTTCTTCAAAGTAGGCACGCGACTGCTCCGACTCGACATTGGCCAGCCCGGGGCCCGCCACAAAGCACAAGATCGCAAGCGCAAGTAGCACGCGCCGGGCGACAGCGGACAAACGACCGAGCAGCGCTCGGGCAGGTAGTACACGGGTCGTCCTGCGCATTTGACCATCACCTCTGCAGACAGCGTCGCCGGAGCCAGAGGCCACCACGGCCGCGTCCCTGCCAGCTCTTCAGTTTCGACGATCCTAGCCAACCTCATGGCGCGGCAAAAGCCCAAGTCGAACAACCTATTATCCAGCACCACGGCATCTGGTCGGCAGGGTCAATCTGGGCCGGCTGTAAAATCTGGTGACACTTTCTTTCTGCGACTTAAGCGAACATGGTTAACGAGCACATAAACTTCTGGTTTTGTGCGCCGAATGTAATTTGGTCCAATTCTTGCTCTTTTAGGTGCAGAAGAGCTGTTGCAGGAATGAGGTGTAAGGATGTTTTACAGACTGGCTTCCGTACTGCTGGCACTGCTGTGCTTCGGCATGGCCAGCACCTCCCAGGCGGTCATTCTTTTTGATCAGGACGTCACGAACGAAGTCATCTTCGGCAGCGGCAATGCAAACGGCAACTTCACGGTCGACCGGGCCAATAGCATCGAACTCGGTCTGCGCGCCAAGTTGAGGTTCGACGAGAACAATCAGCCGCAGAATGTCTTCAACAGCAACGGCAATGGCACCTATAGCTTCGCCACCGGCACGCCGCCGACCGGCTTCAGCTTCGCACCCAATTCGCCGACCACGCCGGTGTGGAACTTCGAATGGTCGATCAATTCGAGCTTTGACGGCAGCGGTGGAGCCCTGAATTCTCTCTTGTATCTCATCCAGATCGATTTCGATCCGAGTGCGGGGACCAACTTCCGGTCTTTCGATCCGATCAATCTGTCCTCCGCGGACCATGCGATCGGCGATAACTCGACAGGAAACGGCGGCGGCACCGTGGCCGCGAACGCAGGAGAATATTCAACGCTGATCGCCGCCAACAATCTGGCCCAGAACTCCTGGAACATGGAGTTCTTCAACGATACTCCTTTCGACATCTTCGACCCGAACCTGCCGGGGATCTATACCATCGTGCTGTCGGCCTTCGACTTCCAGACCGAGGATTTGCTGTCGAGTGTCTCGATCGACGTAGTCGTGACCGCCGTTCCGGAGCCTGCGACCCTCGGCCTCCTGCTGCTCGGCCTCATCGGCTTGGGCTTTCTGAACCGACAGCGCCGCCGCTTCGGCTGAGGCGAGCTCCAAAATGCCGACCGCCTACGGCAAAGGCTGCAGGAAGCGATCTCCTTTGACATAATCCTCCGCGAAAGCGTTCTTGCAGACGGAGAGATGCCATCCATGGGCGACACACGCGGACGGCTGGCCTTGGTCGGTCTTATTGCCCTCTTGGGTCTTGTCGGTAGCCCTGGCCAGGCGACCGCCGATACCTTTTCCGCAACTCCGGCCGACTACCTGACCCTGTTGAGTGAGCTCAAGGCCGGCGACCGGCTGCTGCTGCAAGCTGGCAGCTACCGCAAGGGCCTGATCCTGACGGGCCTGCACGGCGAGCCAGGCAAGCCCATCGTCATCTCTGGCCCACCGGATCGCTCGGCGGTACTCCTGGGGAGGCCCAACAGCAACACCATAGAACTGAGGAACGTCTCCTATCTCGAGATTCGCAACCTGACGCTGGACGGTCGTAATACGCCGCGTGTGGACGCGGTAAAAGCACAGGCTGTCTCCCATCACGTCACCCTCGAGAACCTTGAGATCGTCAACCACGGAACTCATCAGCAAACGGTGGGGATCAGCACCAAGGCACCTGCCTGGGACTGGGTGATCCGCAACAACATCATAAAGGGGGCAGGTACCGGGCTCTATCTCGGCAACTCCGACGGCACGGCCCCCTTCGTACGTGGCACAATCGAACGCAATCTCGTCGTCGACACCATCGGCTACGGCCTGCAGATCAAGCACCAGAAACTACGCCCCACGATCGCCGGAATTCCGGCCGGGCCGAGCTCCACCATTATCCGCTACAACATCATCAGCAAGGCCAGGCAGCCCCGACATGGCTTTCAGGGCCCGCGTCCCAACCTTCTGGTGGGCCACTTCCCGCCCAGCGGGCCGGGAGCCGAGGACGTCTACGAGATCTATGGCAATCTGCTCAATCAGAACCTCGTCGGCGAGCCGCTGTTTCAGGGCGAAGGCAACATTGCCTTCCACGATAACCTCCTGGTCAACGATCACGGCGATGGCATATGGATCCAGCCGCACAACGACCGGCCAAGAAAGGTCGCGGTCTTTCACAACACCCTTGTCGTCCGCGACCACGGCATCGTGGTCAGAATGGCCGACCCTCGATTCAGGCAGATGGTGGTCGGCAATGCCGTCTTCGCGCAGACGCCAATCCAAGCACCTGATCAAAGCGACAATGTCACGGGCAAGTTTGATGCTGCCGGCAGCCACCTGAAGAAGCCTTTTGACGGCTGGGCGACGCGGGACCTGCGACCGCGGCCGGGAGCGCTGCTTGGCCCACCGATTGATCTTGCGCCCTTCGCCGGCTTCCTGGAGATCGACAGGGACTTCACCGGAGCTCCCCGCAACGGAAAGACCCGGGGGGCCTACGCCGGCGATAGTGTCGATGCCGGCGACTTCTCCGGTTTCCGACTCGATTTCTAGACAAGAGCACGTTTAGGCTTTGACCTGGCCGTACCTTTCGGTAGAGCATTCCCGGGTTCGCGCTTTAGTGTCACAGACAGAGATCGACCATGACGTCCGAAAGCCAGAATGCCGTTCGCTATGCGATCGGAGATCAAGATGACCGGCCGTGGGGCAGCTGGCGCGTGGTCGACGTCGGCGCCCGCTTCACCACCAAACGCATAGAGGTCAAGCCGAGCCACCGCCTCTCCCTGCAGACGCATCAACACCGCTCGGAGCATTGGGTGATCGTTGCGGGAACAGGCGAAGCCACGATCGGCGACGACCAGATCGGTGTCGAACCGGGACATTACCTCTACATTCCAAGCGACACCAAGCACCGGATACACAACACCGGTGAAACACCGCTGGTTTTCGTCGAGGTTCAGCTCGGCGATCTGCTGGACGAGAACGACATCACACGCCTGGAGGATGACTATTCCCGAACCACCTAAGCGCGGGCATCGCCACAGCAAAGCCGGAAGGGAATAAGGGAAGTATCATGGCCCGAGTTTCGATTGCCGATCGCATGTATCAATCTGCCTTTGCGGCCCTCTATCCCTGGGTTATCCGTTTGGCACGGCTGGCCGGTTGGAAATCGGACGCGGCGGCGGTCGCAGTGTGGCACGAGGGCCGGCTTCTGGTCGTCGAGCATTCATACATGAGGGGCCTGACCTTGCCGGGTGGCCACGTCGGGAGCGACGAATTGCCTGTCCTTGCCGCCGCGCGGGAGCTGGAAGAAGAGGTCGGGATCGTCATCGCTCCAGCGGAAATCCGTTTGTTTGGACATATGGAGCGGCGCCACACGCGCTTAAGCCTTTTCGAGTGTAACTTGAACCAAGCGCCCGAAATTAGGATCGACAATCGAGAGATCACGGCGGCGGCCTTCAAGTCCCCGTCCTCGATTCCCGAGCCATCGCGAACCCTGCGAAGCTACCTCCGCGCCCGGCACGCACCCGCTTAGGCTCGTCAGGACTCACACCGCGATCACTCAGTCACGTCGGGGGCCGCGCTTCGCCTTCAAGAGCATCGTTCCGGACCGCGTCGCCGGCGACCAGGTCCTCAAGGAAAGATTCCAGGCGGCCGTACTGGTCATCGCGGGAGAACCCGGCCCGGGCGCTTTCCGGGACCGGCGGCAGCAAACCTATGTCCTGCTTGATCGCGAACCAGCGAACGAGCTGCGCGGCGATCTCCTCGGGCTCGTTGGAGAAGAAGCCGGCGTCCCTTTCGCGAAGGATGGTTGCGGGCACACCTTCGCGCAGCCCGAGCACGAGGATCGGCCGGCGGGCGCCCAGATACTCAAAGAACTTGCCAGGGACGTTGCCCTGTTCCTTGGGATCGTTCCATTGCAGCAGCACCAGGATGTCGGACTCGCGCTGACGGCGTAACGCCTCTTCATGCGCCAAAATCTCACGCACCTCCACCAGATGCGCAACCCCTTGCGCCTCGGCCAGGGGAGCGACAGCCGTCGGCCGAACTCCGTGAAAGATCATTCGGCAGGCAAGCCCTCGGTCGTCGAGCAGCTTCATCGCTGCGAACAACGGTGAGGGATCGCGATATCCAGGATAGATACCGCCCGTGTAAACAATCTCGAGCCCGGGTCGGCCGGCTGCCCCATCGAATGGGCCTTCACAACAAAACTCGGCATCGTAACCGTTGTAGACCACTGCGGTTGGCTTACGGTCACGGGCACGGTAGGCCGCGGCCCAGGGTTCGGACACGGTGACGATGGCTTTGGCTTGGTCGATGAGAGCCTTTTCCGCCAAGCGGTTGCGCCAGCGCCTCCAGAAAAACTGCGGCGTGTAAGGGTCCTCCGACCAGCGGTCCCGGAATTCGACAACCAACGGAAGGTCGAATTTCTTGCTCAGTTCCTGGCCGATCAACAGGGTAGTAAAAGGCGGTCCGCTCGCATAGACAAAGTCGGGTTGCCACTCGGCGAGCAGTTCCGCGGCCCTCTGCAGAGCGATGGGCTGCCAAGACGCCCGGGAATCTGGAAATTGCGAGAAGCTGGAGTGCAGGCTCCAAAGTATTTTTTTCAGCTTCGTGTGTTTTACCCCACCGGTCGGGACGGTACCGACGGTGGCGGGCTGCGCATTCTTGCTCTTCGACGTGCCCCCAAGATTCGCAGCCTGCCACGCTGTCCGAATGACACGCTCTGCCGGAAAATCGACTTCCAGATCCTGCGGCAGAGGCGGGTCTTGCGGCGCAATCACGCGGACGTCGTGCCCCTGCGCCAGGAAGTAGCGGGCCAACTTGCCGAGACGCACCGCGGCAATGGTCCGGCTCGGCGGGAAATACCAGGTCACGAGAAGAAGTTTCACGGAATCTACTCTCGACGCTTTCAGCTGCCGTTGAAGAATTGCCGGCCGACTTCAGCATGGCAAACGATACGCTCGATCCTTCCGATTTGCTCACTCGAGAGCTGATCGCGCCACTTGTCCAGGGAGGCAAGAGGAGAACGCTGCACGTCGAAGTATCCGACATCCTGCGCATCTTTCGATTTCAGCCGCCGGATGAAACGCTGGGTCTGCACATCCCATGAAAGGCCGGCGAAGTCGAAAAGCTGCCGCGTGGTCGACTCCAGCTCCCGGCAGAGTTCCTCATAGATCACCATGCGGTATCCCTCGCGGCCCGTCATGTCGTCATGGATCCGCTGATTGCAGGCCATCCACAGGAAAGCGGCCTTCTCCTCATAGCTGCTCGCTTCCAACTCTTCCAAGGAAAAGGGATAACCCTCCGCCATTCCGGCTTCGAAAACCGGGCGCAGATAGGTTTGCGAATCCATCAGCTTGCTTTCGATGCCCCTGAGTCTGGAGTTAATAACCGCACAGGGATGGCGCAGAATATGAAGGAAGCGCCAGTTCGGCATGGCTTCGCTGAACAGCCGCGTGCGCCAGGGGGAGTTCACCGACTTTATCAGATACACGATGCGTTCGTTCTGGCTTGGATCGATACAATCGGCAACGACCAGAGGATTCTTCAAAAACCCTCGGCTGACCTTCTCCACTG
>CAJHXP010000534.1_pt1 | contig 14649 bp, 7 predicted proteins | sample 9198551 | NCBI WGS metagenome assembly CAJHXP01 (sample SAMEA7708297, study PRJEB35096) | sediment metagenome | biome: marine neritic benthic zone biome [ENVO:01000025]; feature: sediment [ENVO:00002007]; material: shallow marine sediment [ENVO:03000034] sea grass bed [ENVO_01000059] ... | reverse complement strand
CGCCAATCCTGCAAGGCCCAGCGCATGGTTTTCAGCGTGAGTGCATCGAGACCGATGGAGGCCGCGGCAACACCCGTGCGGCTGAAGTCCCCCACCCAGTCGATGATCCGCTGGTGTACCCGATAGGCCTCCGGGATCCGCAGGCGGATGTCCGTGGCCTTGCCATTGAGCCGCGCGACCCGCCAGCGGTCCTTCAGGCTTTCAAACCAGCGGATCTCAAGATCAGGCCCAAGGGCCGCCGCGAGCTCGTCCTTCTGCGACTGGGCCAGAGGCGTTTTCTTGTAGGGCAGGCGATCCACGGAACGTGTCTTGATCGAGTCTGCCAGGGTGTCTGCTTCGATGCCGGCGTTTCGGGAGATTTCGGCCTCGATGACATGGCCGTCCGCGGTGTGGCCCCGATAGTCCCACCACAACAGCCTGGAATGCAGCGAGGCGGCGATCCGAAGGGTTTCCAGGAGCATTCCGGCGGAAAGCAAAGTCGGCTGGGCGTCGTTGTATTCGTAGACGTTGTCCGCGCTCTCGTCGGCGATGGTGATGGTCAGCGATTCGGCGCCGGTAATCTCAAACCGCCAGGGCTGCGAGTTGTCGCCGCTGGGGGCCCAGCGGGCGAGGTCGAGGATCTTCTCGATTTCCGGTGCGTCGGCCGGCAACTCCGAGCCTTGCGCCTCGGCCAGCGCCAGAGTTGCAGTGATGTGCTGCTCGACCATTTTCAATTTCAGGCGCTGGACAGGATTGTTGTTGCCGAACAGCAGACGGCCGCTGACGAAGCGCCCCCGGTAGACGTCGAACTGATGGTAGTTGGGGGCTGCGCGCACCCGGCCGCGGCCGAGCAGGATCTTGAGTGCCTCGCCGCCCACCACGCCGGCACAGAGCTGAACCGCTGCCGCGGAGGAGGGGCCCCTCTTTTCGACCAGATTCAGCCGGCTCGGATCGACCAGATAGTCACGATGCAGCCCCTTCGGCGTCAGCCCCAACAGGAAGCGCGCGTACTGCCGCTCTTTCGGCAGGCCTTCGATCCGGAAGTACTCCTCGAAAGTCATGCCGCCGGGCAGGAAAACGATGTAGCTGGTGCCAAAGCCAATCGGCCCGGCCGTGATCGCCGGAATACCGAGCTCGCTGCAACGGCGAAAGACCTTGGCCCTGATGTCGGGCACGAAGAAATCGAAACCGTCGACGAAGAGGTCGACCCCCTCCAGGAAAGCGTCGATGTTGGCTTCGGAGATGCCCTCGCCGAAGGTCTTGATCTCGGCCAGGGGATTGATGCTCCCCGCCATCTCGGCCATCACTTCGGCCTTGGCTCGGCCAATGGTCGACATTGATGCGCCGACCTGACGATTGAAGTTCGCCAGCTCGAAATTGTCGAGATCGGAGATATTGAAGGCGCCAATGCCCATGCGCGCCAGGGTCAGCAGATGGACTCCGCCCACCCCCCCCATGCCGGCGATGGCGACCCGCTTGTGTCGAAGCGCTTGCTGCTCGCCTGCTGTCACCCAGCCGATGTTGCGGTCAAACGCCGTGTCGTAATCGAAGTTGGCGTCGGTCATCGCAACCGCCGTCGGTAGCTGTCTCATGGGCAGCGACCGTCAGTCGGGTTGAGCTGCCAGGGCAGACTCTAGTTGATTCCAATGCCGACCGCCATCGGTCAGAATCTCCCAGACGTCCGGCCGTTCCTCATGGACGCGCAGCAGCATGGCGCGCAGTTCGATGATGCAGGGCTGCCGGCGGCCGTGATACTCGACCAGCGGGCCGATGTTGTCGAAGTGAATGCCTAGGCGCGACAACAAGCGCAGCAAGGGGCGTTCCATCACCGCGCACCAATAGAAGACTCCATTGTCCAGGCTCATGCTGACGAGGCCTTCGATGAGGCCAAGGGTCATGTTCGGAACCACGCGGCGTTCGTCCTGCCGCTCCTCGGGCTCGTTGCTCTGCGGGTAGAGCCAATCGCCTTGACGTTTCCGGAAGTCCTTGGAAATGCAGAACCGGGATACCTCGGCCATCTTTGGGATGGGAAAGCGCTCCGGATCGGCGATCATCGGGTCCTGACAGACTTCCTGCAGGGCGTAGCTGCGGGTCGGATCGTTCTGGTTCGGCAGGATGAGTCGGACCGCACCAGCCCAGGCGTGGCTGCGTTTGTGCCGCAGCAAGCAGTGGATGCCCCGTTCATCGTAGGAATCGTGCTCCAGGCCGTCCGGGTTGTTGGCCGGGTCCTCGAAGGGGTTCTCGACGCAGTAGACCTGGTAGCGCAGGCGAAAGACTTCGTCGCGCAGTTCCTCGTCGTCTTGGCCGACCACAACGGTATCGAAGTATTGGCGGTAGAGATCGCGGGCAGCCCGCGCCGCAATATCGTGCGCAGGCTGAGGCGTTGAGGAGGAGACCATTGTCTGGTTCGCGGCCGCAATAGGGTTTGGATTCTGAAGTGACGCGGTCATGTCTTTCATCCTGGTATCGGGTTCCTCAGGCGAAATCCGGTCCCCAACCGCCGTCTTCACACTTATTTCTGCGGTTTTCCGTTCCCCCCGAAAACCCGCAACCGGTATCGAAACCTGGGCCGAAGCGACTCTCGCATGTGACAAAAAAATATCATTCTTGCCGTTAAAGCCAGGTAAACATCTGGGACAGGGGCATGAGTACATAAGCCTATATTTGGGTAGCAAATAGACCCAAAATAGACGCCCAAGTTGTTGGATTTCAGAATTTGCCGGCGGCTCGAAGAGTGTCGCCGAGATCGAATCCGCTGAATCGGCGGCTTTGGCAGCCAATTGGCCGGAAGGCCTAGGCGGCTTTCTTGGCGGCGCTGGCGGGCAGCAGGAAGCCGCCTTGGGTAATGACGTGCCAGAATTCGGGGCGCTCGGCCTCTGCCCGCTCCAGCAGGTTGCCGAGTTCGGCATAGCAGATCTGGCGCAGGCCGCGGTGGTCCACCAGGGGGCCCGCGTCTTTGAAATGCAGACCGAAGGTCCGTAGGCGCCGAAGCAGGCTCGGTTCAGCCGCCAGGCACCAGTGAGTCACGCCGTGTGCCAGGCTCAGGCGGACCAAGCCGCGGATCAAGCCGAGCGACATGAACGGCAGAAGCTTTTCGCGCCAGTTCGGCACAGGGGCTTCGCCCTCCGGCGCCTTGGCCTCCGTTGTTGGAAGGACCCGAAGCTGGCTCAGCGCCGAGCGGGCAATCGCAAAGCGCGATACTTCGGCCGTCGAGCCGGCGGGCAAGCGCATCAACTCTTCGATGCTGTCGACATGGGCATAGTCGGCCAGCGGCAGCTTGGAAACCCAACTGGGGGTCGCTTCCGGCTTGACCAGCCGTACTGTGCCGATCGCGCGTTTGGCTGTCCGCTCGATCAAAAGGCTATGAAGCGCATAGTCATCGAACTGGTCTCTCTCCATGCCCATAGGGCAGGAGGTCACTTCCTCGAAGCCCCGATCCAAGCAGTAAACCTGGTAACGAAGCCGAAAAGCTTCTTCGATTTCATGGGACTCTATCGCGGGGGCTTCGCTGAACGCCTCGTCAAAGCGGCGCAAGATGTCGAGGCGGCTGGCCGGAGGCGAATGCACTGGAGCATCGATAGAAGTGCCCAGTGAGAGCGGCGAAGCGGCGAGTGAGGGGCGTAGCGATGCGGGAGAAGGCTGAGTTCCCATTGCTTTCCGATCAGGTTAGAAGGCGACTGACATCGCCCGAGTTGCACGGAGGATACGCGCAGAGAGGCAAGAAAAAATGGTTAACGAGATCCGCCTTAACGGGTCGGGCAAGTAAAAGCCCTGCCATGGCCTCGCCAGCTCCGGCTCCGGCTTCCCTGTGGGGTCGGAACAAGGTGGATCGCGTTGAAGAATTGCGAAACTTCTGTCGAAGATCCGTTAGAGGACAATGAGTTAGTCGGGAAGTCTGCTGGCGGCTAGCTGAGGCCAAATTTTCGCGAGGCTCCGGAATCGACGTCTGTCCACTGGAAATTTAGAGGTATTTTCCGACACAAAGGCATTAACCATTTATAGCGGCGTCGCACCAGGGGCTTTGTGACATTTTGTGGCTTTTCTAGATCTATTCTATGTCCCGCTTCATTTTCTCTGATTCCTTACTTGCGGCACTCGAATTTCTCGGCAATTGCACGCATAGAGATCAATCATGCCAATAAATCGACCAAAACGGGGTTCCGTTTAGTCGCGAGCCTTTCCGCTGACTGCGCTTGCCCAAGCTGTGGCTTATCGCCGGATCAGTTTGCTGTAGAGAGGATCATATCGAGAGGAACTGGCCTCCCAACTGCGCTCCTGCTCGACGAAAGTCCGGGCCGCGGCGCAGACTGTGGGCCACTGCGGTCGACGCGCAAAGAGATCCTGCAGAGCACGGACAAGCCCAGCCCGATCATCGGCCGGAAAAAGATAGCCGGTCTTGCCGTCTTCGATCAGCTCTTGGTGGCCGCCGACATCGGAGGCGAGCACCAGCTTGCCTTGCGCCATGGCTTCGAGCGGTTTGAGAGGAGTCACCAGATCGGTCAAGCGCATCCGGTGGCGCGGATAAACCAGAACGTCGGGCAGGCTGTAGTAGCGCCTGACCTCTTCGTGGGGAACGCGGCCCGTGAAGACCACGCGCGCCTCAAGTCCCTGGGCGCGCGCCAGCGCCTTGAGGCGCGCTTCTTCAGGTCCCCCACCGACCAGAAGCAACTTTAGCTTGGCAAGGTCGTCCTTCAGTTCCGCCAGGGCCTCGATCAAGAGGTCGAGCCCTTCATAGGCGTAGAAGGAGCCGATAAAACCAATCGTCTCCCCCGGCTCTACGCACCAACGCCTGGCCAATTCCCGGTCGCGCGGCTGCAGGTTCTTGAAGGATGTCAAGTCGACGGCATTGGGCACCACGGTGACTTTGTCGGCAGCAATGCCACGGGCGACAACATCGCGCCGCAGCCCCTCGCAGATCGTCACCACGGCGTCGGCGCGCCGCATCAGATAGCTCTCAAGCCCCCGTGTCGCGCGATAGCGCAGCCCCCAGGGCCGTGCTCTGCGGAGGTCGACGGCGGCATCCTCCCAGAAGGCGCGTATCTCGTAGACCAGAGGCAAGCCCTCACGGCGGGCAACGGCGAGGGCAGGCAGCCCGGTCAATATCGGGGAGTGGGCATGAAGGATATCAGGACGGATTTGGCGCACGAGCTCTTGCAGGCGCGACCGAGTGGCGGCCATCTGATGCCACTCTCTGGCAAACGGGACACAGTCTGCAGGGTGACGAGAGGTCGGCGTTCTGTAGAAGTGCCAGTCGTCGACCGTCTCCTCAGCCGAATGCGTATCCGGCTGGCGTGGCGTGGTCAGGTGATAGGTCTCCCAGCCCCGGGCGCGCTGGGCGCGCAGAATCCCTAAGGTCCGGAACACATAGCCGCTCTGCTGCGGCAGCGAATGGTCGAGAATATGGAGAATACGCATCGTCGGGCCACTTACTGATACCACTGGTCTTGCCAAGGCCTTTGAAAGCGGGAACCGAAGAGCGTTGATTGTTGGCTTGGCGGCAAGACCGGCCCCCAACATATCACAAGCCGTCGGCCGCCAAATGACTAGATCGATCGCGCGGGTGATTTACACAAAGGGGGGGCGGCAACGGAGATCTCGGCGACGCCGGAAATGCCTCGCCGCATTGGAGCAGCAGAACACGAAAACCGGCGCAAATAACCAGAACCCCCTTCCAGCAGGCTGGAAGGGGGTTCCTGGAACAACAAGGCTGTCTAAGAGGTTGGCTTAGTTAGCAGTGTGGGAAGACAGGCTGCTTTACCTCATGTCGTCAGGATACTTTACGCCGGCGGCGAGCGGCGGCAACAAGGCCGATCAAGCCAACGCCGAGAAGGCCCAAAGTGCCCGGTTCCGGTATCTTGGGCTGCAACTGTGCGTCGTCGACGAAATCCCAGCCTTCACTAATGGCGTTGGTGAGGCCCTGGATGCCCTGAATGTCGCCTGATCCGAGCCAGTCGAAATCGTAAGGCGTCACGCCGTCAGCAAAGGTCAGGCCATGCGCATCGGTCACGACCAGGTCAAAGAAGAACTCGCCAACCGTGGTGGAGGGCGGGATGCTCAGACCGGCTGTCGTGTCTTCTGGTGCGTTAAAAGCGACCCATGACCCCTGTCCGCCGGAGATCCCCAGTTCAAGCACCAGGGTTCCGTCGGTCACCGCGCCTTCGCAGGCGGCGATCGTACCGCAGTTGAAGATGTTGAGATTGTCATTGTCGGTCGCAACGTTCACGAAGGGATCTTCATAGATCTCGATCATCGTGTCCGGGTCGGTAAGATTGCCGCTGGGGCCGAACACGAAGGTAAACAAACCGGGGGTAGCAGTGGGGATCTTGGCGACCACCGTTGCTTCGAACAGCGCCGAAACATGACTGTTGAGCGTAAAACCCTCGCCGTCGAGATCGCCCGAGGTGGTGCCAAAGGCGCCGACGTCGAATATGTCAATCGAGCTGAATTCGGCGATACCGCGCAGCGATTCGCCAACATCCAGAATGTTATCGCCATTGGCATCGACATGACGCTCGATGCTGTCGTCCTCCAGGCGCAACTCACCCGGCCCGTTGCCTACCAATTCGGCCGCATCAATCATGTCTTGGAACGAATTCTGAGCCTGGGCCGCGCCCGTGGATAAAACGAAAGCCGCGGCGATGGCAAAGCCAGTAAGCCAATTCCTCGTCATCATTGTCTGTCTCCCCAAAATCAGTCGGGCCTAAAACCCGCGTCGCCTATAAAAAGCAATTTCCATGCCAGAAAATTTTCTTCATTAAATACAATTGGATAAGAAATGTCCCCCGAATGAACAGGGTGTCGTTGTAAAAGGTTTTTACAGACCTGCCGCAGAAGCCTGACCAAGCTGGGTTTCGGCAACCGCTTCTGTTTCAGAGAAATCTCAGACATTTCCTGTTTGCATACAACAACGGGCCTGCCTCGCGCCGCCCTATCACCCGAGTTCTCGTAGTTGCTCTTGGAGCATGAGGCGATGGTCGACGAGAGCCAAGGCACTATTGGCTCGTCAATTTCTTTTCCAATGCCACGGCGGCGGCACGGTTTGGAAATGCGGCATGTTCGGCCAGGGTTTTCCGGATGAGGGTCAGGGCGTCTTCGTGCCGACCGGACTGATCCAGAGCCTGCGCGAGCTGCGTGCCGATCGTGGGCGCCGAAGGGTCCAAGTCGTGGGCGTGCTCAAGCAGGGGCAAGGCCTGCTGCCATGCAGAGTTCGCCAAATAGACGCGACTCACCTGGCCAACCACAGAAAGGTCGTCTTTTCCGCCAAATTCAACGGCCTTTTCCGCATGTTCCTGTGCCTTGCCCGAGTCCCCCTTGTTGTAAAGCAATGCGGCGAGTTCGAGATGGGCCAGCCAATTTTGCGGCGCGCCTTGAAGGACAAGAAAATAGTTCTGCTCAGCGTCATCGTTCTGTCCGACGCCAGCTTGCCGAGCGGCCAGTACGAGGCGTGCTTGCAGGTCTTCCGGATGACTGACCAGCCAGTGTTTTAGGATATCGATTGATTGCTGGGGCCTTTGGTCCTCCCAGAGCGCCCAAGACAAGAGACCAACAGCATTTGCCTGCTCCAACGGCTTATCGGCGGGATAGGCGTCTGCTGCCTTTGCGAACTGACCGATTGCCAGCTTCAGGTCGTCTTGCGCAGCGGCCAAGCGGCCACTTAACAGAAGAAACTCCGGATTATCTTCCGCTTTTGGGCGAAGGCTATCGATAATCTGCTCAGCTTTCGCAAGGTCTCCACTGAGGAGGGCATAGCGCGCGTAAGTCAAACCCGCTCTTTCATGGCTTGGGTCGAGCGTTATGGCCTTTTCCAGAGCGAGCGTGACGTCCTCGGGACGATCCGCCGCGGAGTAGGCTTGCGCAAGAAGCAAGTAAGCATCGGCGGATTCTGGTGCGATCTTGGTGAGCTTCTCAAAGCTGACAATAGCCTCCTTGTATCGCTTCATCCCCATTTGCGCCGTTCCAACAACCTCTACCAGAGACGCACTGTCCTTGTTGTTGATCAAAAGAGGTCTGGCGGCGGAAAGGGCTTGTTCGTTTTTTTCCTGCACCAGCAAGGTGCGCATCCATAGCACGTGCGCCCGCAGGGAATTCGGTCTTGCCACTGAGGCCCGCTTGAACAACTGCGACGCTTCTTCGACATTTTGCTGCCGTTGCGCAATAAAACCCAGGCGCATTAGTGTCAAAAAATGTCGGGGCTCCTTTTCCAGGATCTCCGAGAGGATGCGCTTGGCAGCACCATCATTGCCCTGCCGGACCTCCAAGGCTGCAAGATTCCCGGCGGTTTGAAAGTCGTCGGGCTTTGCTTTCAGGTGTATTGTGAGAACTTCGCGGGCCTCGTCGTGGGCGCCTTCGTTTTCAAAGAGAGCGGCAAGGTTGTTTGCCGCTGACGCGTCGCCCGGATCTTTCGCGAGGGCCTCTTGAAAGGCTGTCAAAGCACCCTGATGGTCTTCCTTGGCAAGGTAGGCCAAGCCTGCGAGAGAGTACCCTGAACCGTCGTCTGGAAACGTACTTTGCATCGAACGGGCCACCGCGAGCGCCGCATTGAGCTCGTTTTCTCTCAGGTGAAGCAGGAAAAGCTGCCGGTAGGCGGAGAGACCTGCGGGATCGAGTTCGATCGAGCGCTTCAGGGCGGCCATGCCGCCGGAGCTATCTCCCGTTAGAATCCGGGCAACACCCAGCCGTTCCTGGACCGTGGCGCTGTCGGGGCGCTTGGTGGCGAGTTGTTCGAGATAGGCGAGACCCTGCGCGCGCTCTCCGGCTCCAAAAGCGGCGCTCAGGAGCGTCGTCAGGTAGGCTTCGTTGTCCAGACTGCTTTCGTCTTCCGGTGCACGCGCGGTACGAAAGGCCTCTTTGGAGTATCCGAGGCGTAACAATGCCGCGCTGAGCATCATGCGGGCCCTGTCGTCTTGTGGGCGTTGCGCCAGATAGGCCAAGAGGTGCGCGCGGGATTGCTCGTAATCGCCGAGATTATAAGCACTGTAGCCTGCTATCTCGAGCGCCTGAAGCTGTTTGCTCTTGGCGGCAAGCACGCGATCGGCCGCGAGCTTGGCATTCTGATAGTTCCCCAGCTGGTACTGAGTGATGCTTTCCAGGAGCACGACCAGGTTGTTGTCCGGCTGCTTGGCTTTCAAGGATTGGACGAGCCGGTCGGCCTGATCAAATTCTCCCAGCGCCAGGTGGGACTGGATTTGTCCCACATAAGGGGCGAGCCTGAAGGGATTCAACTCCACCGCCCGGGCAAAGCCGTCTTTCGCTTCGGCAAAGCGCTCTGCCTGGTATAGCCAGCCCGCATTGATGGTCGCGAGCAACGGATCGTCAGGATTGATGGCGGCGGCCTGGTCCAGATAGCCACGGGCCGCTTCCTGCTCATCGAGGAAGATCGCGATCCGGGCCTTGTTCACCAGGGCGCGGACATGGGGGCCCTCAAGCAGGATACGGTCAAAAATCACCTGGGCTTCTTCGATCTGCCCGAGGCCCAAAAGCGCTTCGCCTCGGGCGACATAGAGGTCCTTTTGCAGCTCGGTTTCAATCGTGATCTCGTCAGAGAGATCGGAGACGATATCATTGAAACGTTGCTGTTCGAGACGCGCATAGGCCAGCATCAGATCTAGCTCTTCGCCTTGCATTCCCAGATCGCGAGCGCGTAACAGTTCCTTCTCGGCCGACGCGGGGTCACCCAGCTGCAAAAGCACCTTGCCCCGAAGGTAGCGCGCCTGGGCATTGTCAGGGTCGCGCTGCAGGGCGTTCTTCAGCTCCACCGCGGCCGAGCGCAGGTCGCCCTCCTCAAAATACTGCTGGGCGCGTTCCAGGAAGCTGGCAGCCCAGGCCGGTGTAGGTGCCAGACCAAGTGGGGCGGCCAGCAAGAATACCGCAAGCATGGCCGGCACGATCAGGGCTCGGGCGAACAGATCTACGAATGTCGCGCCGGACATCTTGCCGATTGCGGCGGCGGGCTCAGTCTTCATGGTGCTTTCCCTATCTGGGCCGGATCTGGGCCGCTCCTTCTCTATTACCGATTATTATAAGGCACCAAGCCTGTTGGAGGAAGACCGCGCCTGCGGCGGGAATTGTCGTTTAGACTCCACATTCGGTGACTTTTGCGGTTTGACAAGGGCCCCAATGTTTACCGCATATTGGCCGCATCCGCCGTCATCTCGGCACAAGTTTCTGGCCAAATTATGGTCTACTTCCTTGAGTGACCGGAACTGAAACGAAGGGTGCCGTTCTCAATTCATTGGGATGGTTAACGTTCACCCTGTGGGCCTTTGTTGACCTGGCCGCAATTCTTGACAGGGACTTGGCGAGATTTGCACTAATATCAGTGCTCTTGGATACCAAGTCCGTAGCCTGGGGCGCGGAGGCTCTTTGCGAGCAAGTTTGGCCAATGGAGAGAGCGACCCTTGCAGGGACTGACCATCGGATACCTGAGCTACGGGACGGCGGCCGTAGCCTACCTTGCGCTGGCTGTGTTCTATATCTGGCATGGGCGCTGGGGCCAGCACGGGCCCTTTTTCCTGATCGCCGTCGGTTTGACAGTGGCCTGGGCACTGGGGATGCTCTACGGCCACGACGTGATTCCGCGTTTCGCCGAGTGGACCTTGCTCTTGCAGCAGTTGGCGATGCTCGCCTGGATTTGGTTTCTCTGGCACATCATCGCCTCGCTGGAGCCATACAGGATCAAGTTTCCCCGCCGATTGCGGCTCGGCTGGGTTCTGGTCATCACGTTGAGCGCCGTCGCCTTGGCCCTGCAAGCCTGGCGTCTCCAGGTTGGATTGCCATGGGTCAATCTCGGATTCGTCGGTTTTAACGCAGAGCTGTTGCCGCTGGCCATGGGCCTGGCGATTGCGATGTTCGGGCTGTCCCTGACCGAAACACTCTATCGCGGTTTCCACTCGGCCGAGCGCTGGGGCATCAAGTTCCTTTGTTTGGCAACCGGCGGACTCTTCGCCTATGACGTCTTCCTCTACGGCGAGGGCCTGCTATTCCGTGTCCTCGATCCGAGCTTCATGGAAATGCGCGGTCTGGCCCAGGCAATGGTCGTACCCTTCCTGCTGATCAACATTCGCCGCAGCCAGGCACGCCATTTCGCGCTTGGCCTCTCTCAGCAATTGGTTTTCGGATCCACTGTCGTCCTCGGTGCCGGGATCTATCTCACGATCATGGCGATCGCCGCTTTCTATGTGCGTACGATGGGCGGGGCCTGGGGCAGCGCGGTGCAGACCGCCTTTCTCTTCGCCGCCTTGCTGCTCCTGGTCGCTTTCTTGCTCTCCGGTTCCTTTCGCGCCCAGGTCCGCACCTTCCTGTCCCACCATGTTCTGGAGGACAAGTACGACTATCGCGGCGAATGGCGGCGGTTCAGCGGACGTTTGGCTTCCACCGACAGTAACGAGAGCTTCGAGCGCCGGGTAATCCGGGCGCTGGCTGATATTGTTGACAGCCCGGCCGGCACCTTGTGGAACGTCGTTGACGGCTACCTGCCGATCGCCGCGGCCTGGAACCTGTCACCGGCCAGCCTTACTACTTCCGACATGACAGCGGTCGAGGGTTTTTTGAAGGTACATGGCCAGGTGTGGGACCTGACCGACGGTCGCGATGCGATGGTTGGCACGCCCGAGGCTTGTGAAGAGCTTATGACGGCACTGCGAACAATCCCCGACGCCTGGGTTCTGGTCCCATTGTTGCACCAGGATCGCCTCGTTGCTCTGCTCTTGCTGACCCAACCGCGCTCGCCTCGAGGCTTGGCACCGGAAGATGGCGAGCTGCTGGCGACGGCGGCGCGCCAGGCGGCGGGCCTGCTCGCCGAACAGCGTCTCGCCCGCGATTTGGCCGAGGCGCGCCAGTTCGAACGCTTTAACCAGCGCTATGCCTTCGTGGCTCATGACCTGAAAAATCTGGTGAGTCAGCTTTCCCTGGTGGTGCAGAATCATGAACGTTTCGGCGATCGGCGGGAGTTCCAGGAAGACATGATGGAAACCATCCAGTCAGCCGTGGCCCGCATGGAAAACCTCATGACCCGCCTGGGCGGTCGCTCCGCATCTTCGCAAGAGGACGTTCAAGAGACAGCAGGTGCAGTCTTGGACGACGGCAGGAATGGAGAAACTTCGGGCGCAGCCCTGGCGCCACTCTTGCGCCAGCTTGTCGCAAAGCACAAAGACCGGGTCTCAGCACTTGATCTTTCCCTGGCTGCCGGTTCCGAGGCCGCCCGCCTTAAAGTCGGCTGCGCGCGCGTCGAGACCATGCTGCGCCATCTGCTGGAGAACGCCGTTGAGGCCGCAGGCGCCGAGGGCCGGGTCACGATCACACTACGCGACCAAGAGAACCAAATAGTAATCGAAGTGCGCGACGATGGACCGGGCATGGAGGCTCGCTTCATCGAAGAGGCGCTTTTCAAGCCCTTCCGTACCACCAAGAGCGGTGGCTTCGGCATCGGCGCCTATCAATGCCGGGTACTGGCCCGAGAGCTAGGGGGCGAGTTGGAAGCCATCTCCGCCCCTGGCGTCGGCACCACCATGCGCCTGACGTTGCCCCGCGAAGATACAGAGAAATAAAGGTATTACAGGCACGTCACCAAACATAGAGTGAGCGTGGTTTCGAAAACATCATTTCAGTAGCGATAGGTCATGGCTGCCAAGAAAACAGCGAAAAACGAAGGCGCTCTTTTGATTGTGGAGGACGATTCCGGTCTCCAGAAGCAGCTGCGTTGGTCCTTCGAGGATTACGAAGTGGCCGTGGCCAGCGACCAGGACAGCGCTCTGGAACAGTTGGCCAGGACTCAGCCCCAGGTGGTGTTGCTCGACCTCGGCCTGCCGCCCGATCCCGATGGACCGAGCGCCGGCCTAGCGATCCTGCAGGCGATCCTGCAGGCAGCGCCGGCCACAAAGGTCGTCATGATGAGCGGGCAGACCGACAGGGCCTATGCCCTCAAAGCGATCGCACTCGGGGCCTACGATTTTTACGAAAAGCCGATCAAGGTCGAGGAGATCCAGTTGATCGTGGCCCGCGCCCAGCGGCTGCATCACCTGGAGGCAGAAAACCGCCAGTTGGCAAAGGCGCGCAGCGGCGAGGCTCTTCCCGGATTCATCACCACTCACCCCGAGCTGCTGCAGCTCTGCGACGAGTTGAAGCGGCTGGCGGAGACCGATATCGCGGTGCTGCTGACCGGAGAGAGCGGTACCGGCAAGGAGGTCGTGGCCCAGGCGCTGCACGAGTTGAGCCCCAGGCGCAAGGGACCCCTGATCGCCGTCAATTGCGCCGCCATTCCGGAGACCCTGCTGGAGAGTGAGTTGTTCGGCCACGAGAAGGGTGCCTTCACCGGCGCTATCAAGACCACCGTCGGCAAGGTCGAGCAAGCCGAAGGCGGCACCTTTTTTCTCGACGAAGTTGGTGACATGCCTGTGGCCCTGCAAGCCAAGCTGCTGCGCTTCCTGCAGGAGCGGAAGGTCGAACGGATCGGTGGGCGCAGCTCCATTCCGGTCGACGTCCGCGTCATCGCCGCGACCAACCAGAACCTGAATGACCTGATCGCCGAGGGGCGTTTCCGCCAGGACTTCTATTATCGTTTGAGTGAGAGCGAATTCCACCTGCCGCCCCTGCGCGAGCGCCCCGAGGATGCGGTCCTGATCGCCCACCGCCTGGTGCGAACCTATGCCGATGAACTGAACCGCCCCGTTCGGGGGTTCGCCGGCGACGCGCTGGCGGCAATCCTCCCCTATCCCTGGCCGGGCAACGTGCGCGAACTACAAAATACCATCAAGCGCGCGGTCGCCGCTTCGCGGGGGACGAACCTGAGCGCGGCCGACCTGCGCCTGGACCTGCCGGCAGATGAAGTCGAAGAGCCCTTCGATCTGGCGACGGTGCGCATGGCTGCCGAGGGCAGGGCGCTGCGCCGCGTTCAGGCGATCGCCAATGGCAACCGTTCGGAGATGGCGCGCCTTCTGGGCGTCAGCCGCCCGACACTCTATCAACTGCTCAAGCAGCATGCTTTGGAGCAGGAGGCAAAAGAGGAGAGCGGTTCCTGACGGTTGTCGTATTATCTTGAGCTGCAGCGCTGTGCAAAAACGGCCGCGCGTCTGGCCGGTCCCCTGCAACATTCTAAGCTTCAAGTGGACGGCAGTGCGCGCGGGCGCAATCGAGTGATTTGAACGGACCTTCATTTCTTGACCATGCGAATTCTTTTTCTTTGCCATCGCTTTCCCTATCCGCCGAACTCGGGCGCGAACATTCGTTCCTTCAACATGATCCGTCATCTGAGCCGCAAGCACACGGTCGTGGTTGCGTCATTGACCCGCAGCGAGGCGGAACGCCAGGCCATAGCCGATCTCGAGAGCTACTGCGCCGGCGTGGTCACCGCGCCCATCGCTCCCGCGGCCGCCTGGGTGAAGACCGTGCTGTCCCTGCCGACGCCGCGTCCCTCGTCGTTCGGCTACTTCGCTTCCCGGACCCTGGCGCGACGGGTGAGAGGCCTTGCGGCGACGCCAAGCTTCGATCTGGTGATTGCCCATAGCTCTTCGGTCGGCCCCTACGCCGCGCCCCTGGCCGGGGTCCCCAAGATCATCGATTTCTGCGATATGGATTCACGCAAGTGGTTGATCTATCGAGATCAAAAGCCCTTTCCGATCTCCCTGGGCTATTGGTTGGAAGGGATCAAGCTGACCCGGGTCGAACGGCAGCTCG
>CAJHXP010000440.1_pt1 | contig 14690 bp, 15 predicted proteins | sample 9198551 | NCBI WGS metagenome assembly CAJHXP01 (sample SAMEA7708297, study PRJEB35096) | sediment metagenome | biome: marine neritic benthic zone biome [ENVO:01000025]; feature: sediment [ENVO:00002007]; material: shallow marine sediment [ENVO:03000034] sea grass bed [ENVO_01000059] ... | reverse complement strand
GTGGCCGGCCAGGAGTTCGGCGACCACCGCCTCGCTGAGCGGCGCCATCGGCAGCTGGCAGCAGCGTGATCGGACGGTCGGCAGCAGGCTGCCCGGCGCATGGCTGACCAGCAGCAGGATGCACTGGGGCGGCGGCTCCTCCAGAATCTTCAGCAGAGCGTTGGTCGCATTGCGGTTCATCTCGTCGACGGAATCGACGATAGCCACCCGCCAGCCGCCTTCTCCTGCAGTCATGCGGGCGAAGGACAGCAAGCGCCGAACATCCTCGACCGGGATCACGCTGCGCGGCTTGCCCTTGTCGTCGGTACCCCGCTCCAGGGTCAGCAGATCGCTGTGTCCACTCGCGGCAACGCGGCTGAATACCGGATCGCTCTCGGGCACTTCCAGGCTCTGCGGCGCATCGCCGAAGAGCCCGCCGCCCTGGGTGTCAGGGGAAAGCAGGAAGCGCGCGAAGCGGTAGGCCAGGGTCGCCTTGCCGACGCCGCGCGGCCCCGACAGCAGCCAGGCATGAGGCAGGCGACCGGAGGCAAAAGCCCGCAGAAGAACGGCTTCGGCCGCTTCCTGGCCACGAAGGGTGACCGTCTGGCGCGGATGCGGCGCGGTCACTTCCGGATCCGGTTCCTTGCTCATGCCGCCGCCACGCCGAGGCGCTCGCTGAGAACAGCCTGAATCCGCGCCGCCACCGCTTCCTCGTCGGCCGAAGCGTCGATCAGGACGCAGCGTTCCGGCGCCCGCGCCACGATGTCGTGAAAGCCTTCCCTCAGGCGCTCGTGGAAAGCCATGTCCATGCGCTCGTAACGGTCCTCGTTGTCGGCTCGCTCCTTCGCCCGGCCCAGTCCCTCGGCCACCGGCAGATCGAGCACCAGAGTCAGGTCGGGCCTCAGCGTTCCCACCACCAGGTCATAGAGAGTCGTAATCGCGTCACGACCGAGTCCGTGGCCGTAGCCTTGGTAGGCCATGGTGGAATCGGCGAAGCGGTCGCTGACCACCCAACTGCCGCGGCTGAGCGCCGGTTCGACGGTCTGCAAAAGATGGTCACGGCGCGCGGCGAAATGCAGCAGCGCCTCGGTCATCGCATCCCAGCGCCCGGCGGCGCCGGTGACCAATAGTCCCCGGATCTCTTCGGCGCCGGGGCTGCCGCCCGGCTCGCGGGTTTCAGTGACGTCGAGTCCTCGGCGCCGAAGCCAGGCGGCCAAGCGGCGCTGCTGTGTCGATTTGCCCGCGCCCTCGCCGCCTTCCAGCGTAATGAAGCGGCCGCGCACGGTCACGGGGCGCCGAGCAGCAGGAATTTGATGCTGGCGGCAATGCGCCCGAAGGGACCGAGTTGCTCGACATCCTTGCCGGCCTGCAAGGGGACTTCGACGGGCACGCCGCCCGGCCAGGACACCCTTAGCATCGCGATTTCCCGCCCCGCCGGGATCGGCGCCGAAATCGGCGCATCGTAGACCACGGAAACATTCATGCCGTTGCGGTCGCTGCGCGGCAGAGTCACCGTCAGATCCTCCGGAATCACCAGGGGCACGGTCTCGTCGTCGCCCAGCCAGACCGCGGCGTCGTCAACGGTTTCGCCCGCCTCAAAGAGGGCATAGTTGTTGAATTCGCGAAATCCCCAGGACATCAGTCGTTCCGACTCATCGGCACGCGCCTTGACGCTGGGCAGGCCGTTCACCACCAGAATCAAACGTCGGCCGTTTCGGACCGCCGAAGCGGTCAGCCCATAGCCGGCATCTTCCGTGTGGCCCGTCTTCAGACCATCGGCACCGATGTTCTTGTAGAGCAGCGGATTACGATTGCCCTGGCGGATATCGTTCCAGGTGAACTCCTTCTCGGAGTAGTAATGATAGAACTCCGCGTGATCGCTGATGATGCGCTTGGCGAGGGTCGACAGGTCCCGGGCAGTGACGCGGTGGTTAGGATCCGGCCAGCCGGTCGCATTGGTGAATGTACTGTTGGTCAATCCGATTTCGCGCGCCTTCTCGGTCATCTTCTCGGCAAAGGCATCCTCGCTACCGGACAGGCCCTCGGCGAGCACGATGCAGGCGTCGTTGCCCGACTGCACGATGACCCCACGCAGCAGATCTTCGACAGCTATCTGGGAGCCGACCTCGACGAACATCTTTGAGCCGCCCTTGCGCCAAGCCTTCTCACTTACCGGCAGTTGGTCCTCAAGGGACAGGCTTCCGTCCTTCAGGCGCTCGAACACCATGTAAGCCGTCATCATCTTGCTCATCGACGACGGCGGCATCAGGACATCGGCGTTCTTGTCCAGCAACACGGCGCCGGTATCGAAATCGAGGAGGAAGGCCTGTTCCGCCTGGGTCTCGATGGTGGCGGCAAGGCCCGAACCGATGCTTGGCAAGCTCACCGCGACGGCAAGGCCGAGAGGCAGGAACAGATTACTGAGACGTTTCATCGGTTGAATCACTCCGGTATGCCCGATGGCAAAAAAATGCGGCTGAGGCCCTGATCGCAGCCTAAAGCGGAATCTTGCCGTTTTTATGTCGGCGCAAAATTAGAAGATCACGGTTCAATCGACTACGACCCGCGCGTCGTTGATCCCGTTGTTAAGCAGCAACTCTAAAGCCTCGTCGGCCTTGGCGACAGTGGCCATGGGCCCCAATCGAACCCGATAGAAGCTGTCTCTGCCGACCAGCGCCTTGGCGATCTGCACATTGCCGAGAGGTGACAGCCGCGCCCGCATCTGAACCGCGTTGGCAACCTGGGTAAAGGCCCCCGCCTGAACGTAGATCTGGGTCCGTCGTACCGGTTGCTGGGTCACCACCGGCTCGGGCGCCGCCAGCGTGGCGGTGCGCAGCCGCGCCGGCTCGACCTTTGCAGCGGGCTGGCCGGCCACGGCCTTCACCCCAATAGGTGTCACTGCCTGCTGGGCCGGGGCGGCGCCAAGCGGTGCCAGTTCCTCGACCGCGACAGTTTCCACAGGCACCGCCGGTGGTGCGTTGGAATGGACGCTGGCGCCTGCGGCCATCGCCATCTCTTGGCTTTCGGCTTCGAGAATCTGCACCCGAACCTTCGCAATGCCCTTTCTCTTGAAGCCAAGCAGTTCCGCTGCGCGCGCCGACATATCGATGATCCGGCCGTGGGCGAAGGGCCCGCGGTCGTTGACCCGCACGCGCACCGAGCGGCCATTTTCCAGATTGGTCACCTGCACAAGCGAGGGCAACGGCAAGGTGCGATGCGCCGCGGTCATGGCGTTCTGGTCGTAGATCTCTCCGTTGGCGGTTTCCTTGCCATGGAAGCCCGGTCCGTACCAGGAAGCGATCCCGGTCTCGTCGTAGTCATAATCTTCGCGCGGATAGTACCAGACCTTGGCGATCTGATAAGGCTTGCCGACCTTGTACTCGCCGGTCCGTCCGATCATGTCCGACGGTTCCTGCAAACGCTTGGCATTGTGCACCGCCAGCTCGGCTTCGGCACAACCGGCCAGAAGTCCAAGCAGGCTGAGCAAGGTGACGCCACGTATCAGGCCTTTGGCCATCATCTAGTGCTCCGCATCATTTTCCCCACTCGATGTTGGATTTTAAGCTGCATTCCCAAGCGAAACAACCCGGCCTCACTGACCACTGGAGGCGCGCAGCCGATCGATCAGCGGCTTGGTCGGGTAACCGTCCGCCGGCAGGCCCAAGTCCGCCTGATAAGCGCGCAGCGCCTCGCGGGTCTGCGGTCCCACCAGCCCGTCGGGCTTGCCGGCATCGTAGCCTTTGGCATTCAAAAGCGCCTGCATTTCCTCGATCGCCTTGAGGCTGAGGGGCTCCTCGTCCGGCAGCGAGGCCTCGCTCAGCGCCGGGGCGCCGCCGATACGGTCAGCGAGGTGTCCCACCGACAGCGCATAGAGGATCGAGCGATTCCAGATCAGGATGGTGCGAAAGTTCTGGTAGACCAGGAATGCTGGACCGCTCTGGCCGGCCGGCAACACCACCGACGCCTCGATACCCAGCACCGCCGGCAAGGCGCCACCGTCGGCGCTGCGCAGACCATGAGCGGAGGACCACTCGCTGAGCGGCTTGCGCACCCCCAGACTTGCCAGGCTGTAGTCGAAGCCCTGCGGCAGAGTCACCTGGCGCCCCCAGGTCCGATCGCCTTGCCAGCCTTCCTGCGACAGATAATTCGCGGCGGAAGCGAATATATCGGGCAGGCTGTGCCATATGTCGCGCTGCCCATCGCCGTCGTAGTCGACCGCGAAATTCACAAAGGTCGAGGGAATGAACTGCAACTGCCCCATGGCGCCCGCCCAGGAGCCGCTCATCTCCGCGACCGAGATATGGCCCTCGTCGAGAATTAGCAGGGCATCAAGCAACTGAGCGCGAAAGAAGGCGTGCCGCCGCCCTTCATGCGCCAAGGTCGCCAGGGCCGCGACCACCGAATAGCCGCCGGTGTGACCGCCGAAGTTGCTCTCCAAGCCCCAGAAAGCGACCAGGAACCGCGGCTGAACTCCATATTTCGCCGCCACCTCGTCAAGCAGCGGGCGATTTTCTTCGAGCAAGCGGCGCGCCTTTTCCACCCGGCCCTCGGTGACGGAGGAGCGCATGTAGCGGGTGAAGGTCAGGGTGAATTCGCGCTGGCTGCGGTCCCGTTCGATGACCTCGGGGATCGGCTTGAGTCCCGCCAAGGCCTCTTCGACCGTCGCGGCGCGAATCCCGCGACCGATCGCTTCCTTCTTCAACCCGGCGAGCCAGTCGTCGAAATCGCCATTGCTGGTCTGCGCGCAGGCCGCAAGCGGCAGGACCAGACCGGCGATCAGGGCGCAGGCAAAAACGCGCAGGATGCCGTTTAGAATACTCACTCGCATATCTCCCACGCTGCGGTCTAACTCCCGGTTCCGACGCTCGCCAACACCGATCGACGGTTGAGAAGCGGATGCGTTCGCACGGCACTTGTGCCATAAGCCTGTTTACCTTGGCAATCCGCCGTAACCTTACAGCGACTGCAGCCCTTTCATGGCCAACTCCGCCCCACCCTCTTCTGCCGCCGTCGTCGACAGGCCGCTGGTCGGCATCCTCTTGATGGTCGGCGCCATGTCGGTGGTCCCCTTCATGGATTCCATCGCCAAGCAGTTGAGCGGCCACATTCCGATCCTTCAGATAGTATGGGCACGCTACTTTTTTCACTTCTGCCTCATTCTGCCGGTAGCTTTGTTGCGCTACGGACCGCGGCAGCTTCTGCCGAAGCAACAGAGCCTTCAGATTCTGCGGGGCACCCTTCTGGTTGCTGCGACGATCCTGTTCTTCGCCGCCATCGCCAGAATGCCGATGGCCGATGCGCTGGCTCTGATTTTCGTTTCTCCCCTGATCGTCACCATTCTGTCGCCGTGGGTTCTGGGCGAAACCGTCGGTGCACGCCGGCGTATCGCCGTCCTCGTCGGATTTTTCGGCGCCATGCTGATTATCCGGCCCGGCTTCGGCACCCTCCAGTGGCCGGCGCTGCTGGCCCTCGGCGCCGGCATCATTTTCGGCCTCTACTTCCTCGCGACGCGGCGCCTGGCGGGTTCCGCACCGCCGCTGGTCACCCTTACCTACACGGCCGCGGTCGGCGCGCTGGTCTTGAGCCTTACGGTGCCCCTGGTCTGGGTGACGCCGAGCCTGATCGACCTCGGCGCCATGGCCCTGATGGGCTTGATCGCCGCCTGCGGCCACTTCCTGCTCATCAAGTCCTTCGACTTCGCCTCCGCCTCGCTGCTGGCGCCTTTTACCTACAGCGAGATCGTCATGACCACGCTGTTGGGCTTCGTGTTCTTTGGAGACTTCCCGGATAGCTGGACCTGGGCAGGCATCACCGTGATCATCTGCAGCGGCGTCTACATCTCGATTCGGGAGCGGGCAACGGGTGCAACGCCGTCGCAGCCGCCCAGCGAACCGCTATAGACCCGGACCCAGCAGTCCCGATGCTATTTGTCCTCGGTGATCTCGAAGGTGATGGTGTCGCCGGTTAGGACAAAGACCACCGACCCGTCCGAGGCCTTGTAGGTCCACTTCTCGATAGGCCCGATCTTCGCGACATCACTCGGTTCGCCGAGCGCGGCTTCCAATTCGGCCCGGGTGCTCGCGTCCGCGGCTTTCTTGATCAGATCCGCCTTGCTGGGCGCGAAGCAGGCCGCAACCAACAACATACCGAGCAACGCGAGAGTGGTCCTGACAGTACGCATGGGTCGAAGAGTCCAATGACTGAAGGGCACTCTATCTAGCCCCGCCCCCCGCCCTTGGGCAAGGCCAATGCCCCGAATAAGAAAAAGCCCCGCCGGGGAGGGCGGGGCTTTCAAGAGGTCGATGCAATCAATTTCAGGAGACGGTCGATGAACCGTGAGATCTATATTGCGCCGGCATGGTAAACAAATGGTTAACGAAAACTCTATTTTTCATAAAACTTTCTATTTGGTGCGATGGTAGACCCGGCAATCAGTGGTGCCCTGCCCGCGAAACAGGTAAATCACTTGGTTTTCCGACATTTTCACGCGGTCGACGAGGCTGGCGTGCCCCCCAACGGCGGCGCCGTACGTACGGCCATCGACTACTCCGACCAGGAACTGATCGCGTTTTTGGCGAAACAGCCGCTGGTTACAGGCACGGCTAAGGTCGGGATTGAGGCGCCAACTCTCCATCAAGGCGCCGTCGTCACGCACGACAACATGCGAACCGGCGCGCACCTGCTTGGTCCGATTAATGATCGAAGAGCCTCTGGCCTGCGAGCCCCCGCCGGGGCGCGAATAGTGGCTGGGATGAGTCGACAGCAATTCCGCCGCCCGGACAGCTGTGCTGTCGCCGAGCGCGAGGATCGCAGGCAAAACTATACATATGAACCACTTAGTCATGGTTACCTACCAAGCCGTGGCAAGCTAAAGCTCATCCTGAGCAGACCCCAGCCTAGCGCCATTGGGCTAGGGTCAGGTTAAAACCCTTGCTTAATGGCGCCTTAACCTCAGGTGAAACTATAAGGCCGCAAAAAATCGTAGAAGCGTAGTGAGATCGGGCAGTCGGCCCAGTTAGACAACAGGGGCAGGCAATTGAAGATGGATGACGGAATGCTGGAACTGGATGCACCGCCGCGCCGGCGAATCGACCCCCGAAAAGCCCCGTCGCCGCAGGTCGCCCTCACCGCGATCGCGACTGCCGTGCCCCGCTATGTTCTGCGCCAGGAAGATGTCGTGCATCAGGTGCGCGCCCTCTTTGAGGAACGGCACGTCGACATCGACCGCTTGTTGCCGGCCTTCGGCAATGCCGGCATCGAGACCCGGCATTCCTGTGTCCCCATCGAATGGTATCAGAGCCCCAGTGACTGGAAGTCGCGCAACGCCTTGTTCATCGACAACGCGGTTGCCCTGCTGGCCGAAGCGGCCGGGTCCTGCCTGACCCAGGCCGGCGCCTCCCTCCACTCGGTCGACGCCATCGTCGCCGTCTCCACCACCGGAGTCGCGACCCCCAGCCTGGATGCCCGGCTGATGGAAAAACTCCCCTTCCGCCGAGACGTGGCGCGCCTGCCGATATTCGGTCTCGGCTGTGCCGGTGGTGTTCTCGGCCTGTCGCGGGCCGCCGCGATGGCTCAGGCACGACCGGGCAGCAAGGTGCTGTGCCTGGTGGTGGAGCTCTGCGGGCTCACTTTTCGCGCCAACGACCCCTCCAAGAGCAACCTGATCGCCACCGCGCTTTTCGGCGACGGCGCCGCCGCGGTGCTGCTGGAGTCGCCGACGCCCGGGGGCGCGCCAAACGCGGGCCTGCGCCTCGGCGCCCAGGGCGAACACACTTGGCCGAACTCCCTCGGCGTCATGGGTTGGGACGTGGAGAACGACGGCCTCGGCGTCCTCTTCTCGCGCGACATCCCTGCCCTCATCCGCGAACACATGGGCCCGGCCACCGACGACTTCCTGGCGCGGCATGGCCTGACCCGCAGCGACATCGACGGCTATATCTGCCACCCCGGCGGCGCCAAGGTCGTCTCGGCTCTGGAGGAGGTCTTCGGCCAAGGCGACGGTGGGCTCACCGAAGCGCGCTCGGTGCTGCGCGACTACGGCAACATGTCGGCCGTGACCGTGCTTTTCGTGTTGGAGCGCATGCGCAGGGCGGGCCTGAAAGGCCGCTACCTTATGACCGCGCTGGGCCCCGGCTTCACCGTCGGCTTCCAGATCCTCGAGGCCTAGGTCTTGAGCATTCTCTGGATCGTCCTGGCCCTGGTGGCCGCCCAGCGTCTGGCGGAACTCGCCTATGCAAGACGCAACACCCGCATCCTGCTGGCCGAGGGCGCTCATGAAACCGGCGCCGGACACTATCCCTTCCTGGTCGGGCTGCATCTTCTTTGGCTGCTGGCCCTGGCCGTCTTCGTCCCGGCGGATCAGGCGCCGGTCTGGAGCCTGCTGGCGGTCTTTCTGGTGCTGCAGGGCCTCAGGGTCTGGGTGCTGGCCAGCCTCGGGCGCTTCTGGACCACGCGGATCATTACCCTGCCCGGCACGCCGCTGGTCCGCCGCGGCCCTTATCGACTGGTGAAGCACCCCAACTACCTGATCGTGGCCGGCGAGATCCTGGTGCTGCCGCTGGCCTTCGGCGCCTGGGAGATCGCCACCATCTTTTCGCTCGCCAACGCGATGATCCTGGCCTTCAGGATCCGCTGCGAGGAACGCGCGCTTGCCCCGCGCCGCGCCGCGCGCCAATGAACCGCCAGTAAAGCTCGCCCAGCAGGCCGCGCGGCAGGAAGATCACGCAGAGCACGACCAGGAGACCGAGGCCGAGCAGCCAAGCGGCCCCCAAGACGTCGGCCAAGGCGTTTTCCGCCAAGCGCACGACGATGGCGCCCAGGAAGGCGGTCAACAAGGCCGTACGCCCGCCGAGCGCCACCCAGATCAGCACCTCCGTCGAGAGCCCGAAGCCGATCAACGGCGGCGAGACGAAGCCGAACTGGCTGACGAAGAGCGCTCCGGCGAAGCCGGCCACGGCGGCCGAAAGGGTGAACACGGATAGCTTCAAGGCTCGCGTGTTGTGCCCGAGAAAGGCCGTGCGCGGCTCGTCGACGCCCAGCGCCCGCAGCACCACGCCACGGCGCGAGCGCACCAGGGTCTCCAAGAGAGCGTAGACGACGATCGCCGCCGCCAAGGTGAAGTAGAACAGCGGCAGCGGATCGTAGAGCTCGAAGCTGGCGCCGAAGAGCCCGAGGTCGACCGGCGGCACGCTCATCAGCCCGTTCATGCCTCCGGCATAAGACCAGCGCGCCATGAGGCGCTCGGCGACCACCGCGACCGCGAGCATGACAATGGCGAGCTGCGCGCCCTGCAGGCCGCGCCCGTAGAACAGAAAGCGTCCCAGCAGGTTCGCGAAGACCGCCGGCAGGAAGATGGCCAGGACCAGGCCGAGGTAGCTCGATGTCCAGCCCTCCAGGCCGGGAAGCATGCCGAGGGTCGAGAGGCTCATGGCATAGGCACCGAGGCCGAAGAACACCGCATGGCCGAAAGACAGCAGGCCGCATTGGCCCCAGATCAGCGCCAGGCTCATGGCGAAGATGCCGTAAGTCAGATACTGGGTAATCTGGCCGACCTGCCAGCCGCCGACAAAGAGCGGCAAGAGAGCAAGGCCGCCCCAGATCAGCAGGTCGACGCCGAGGCGCCGGTCGCGCAGGCGGCCAAGCAAACGACTCATCGGCGCCCACCGCTGCCCAGAAGGCCGCCGGGGAAAATCCGTATGGCGATCACCGCCATGGTGAAAACCACCACCTGGGCCAGCACCGGCGACCAGAGGCTGGCGGTGATGCTGTCGGTCGCGCCGATCAGGCCGGCGCCCAGTACCGGCCCGCCCAGATGGCCGGCGCCGCCGACCAGGATCGCGAGGAAAGCGGGAATGAGGAAGCCGAGGCCCATCTGCGGGTCGACGCTCATGATCGGCGCCATCACCGCTCCGGCAAGTCCGGCCAGCCCCGCACCGTAGGCAAATGTCGCGCGGTCGAAGGCCCGCGTCGAAATGCCGAGACAGGCGGCGGTGTCGCGGCTGGCGATGACCGCGCGGGCGGCCAAGCCGAAGCGGGTGCGGAAAAACAGGTAGAAGGTGGCGCCGACGACCAGCAGCGCCACGCCCATGATAAATAGCCGATAAGCCGGATAGGACGTGCCCAGCAGGTCGAGCTGCATCGTGAAGGGCGCCGAGGTGGACTGCGCGCCGGGCCCGAAGATCAGGATGACGGCCTGCTTGATGGCGATCGACAGGCCCCATGTCGCGAGGATGGTGTCGAGGAAGCGATGGTAGATATGGCGGATCACCAGCTCTTCCATCAGCAGACCCACAAAACCGACCAGCAGGGTCGCCGCCAGCAGGCCAAGCCAGTAGGAGAGGCCCGCCTGCTGCAGCATCACCAGGGTATAGGCGCCGAGCAGAAAGAGCTCGCCGTGCGCCATGTTGATGACCCGCATCAGCCCGAAGATGATGACCAATCCCATGGCCACCAGCACGATGACCAGGATGTAGTTGGCTGCGTCGAGCAGAAGCAGGAGAGCCTGGTCCATCTCAGATCGTCCCCTTAGATCGCCAGGTGCTTGTGGATCGGGCCGGGATCCTGGCGCAAGGCTGTGCTCGCGGCCTCCGCCACCAGGATGCCGTTCTCGATAAACAGGCAACGATCGGCGACGCGGAGCGCCAGGTCGACGTTCTGCTCCACCGTGATCAGCGTAAGCCCCTGCCCCGCAACCTCGCGCCGCAAGGCCTCCGCCACCTCGATGACGATGGAGGGCTGCAGGCCTTCGGAAGGTTCGTCCAGCAGCAGCAGGCGCGGCCGCCCTGCCAGGGCACGGCCGATGGCAAGCTGCTGTTGCTGGCCGCCGGAGAGGGTGCCGCCGCGCTGGCGCCGCCGCTCGGCGAGGATCGGGAAGCGATCGTAGATCTCCTTGGGCACTGCCGCGCCGAGACCGCCGCGGCCCATGGCCCCGAGCAGCAGATTTTCTTCCACCGTCAGTTCGGCGAAGATCTCGCGCCCCTGGGGCACGAAGGCGATGCCCGCCCGCGCCACCGCCTCGGGCCGCCGGCCGTCGATGCGCCGGCCGGCAAAACGGATCTCGCCGCGCGTCACCGGCAGCAGCCCCATGATGCTGCGCAGCAGCGTGGTCTTGCCCATGCCGTTGCGGCCGAGCAGCGCCACGGACTCGCCTTCAGCCACCGACACGCCGATCCCGCGCAACACCCGGCTGCCGCCATAGCCGCTCTCCAGGCGTTCGACTTCAAGCATCAGCCGACCGACGCCAGATCGCCGGCCCCGAGATAGACCTCGCGCACCAAGGAGTCGGCCTGGATCGTCTCGTAACTGCCTTGGCGCTCGATCCTGCCGCGCACCATCAGCGCCACCGGACAGGCGAGATCGCGCACGAAGCCCATGTCGTGCTCGATGACCAGCACGGCGCAGCCGAAGCGCCGGTGCAGGTCGCGGATCAGGGCCACAGTCGCCGCAGTTTCCGCCGCCGTCATACCGTTGGTCGGTTCGTCGAGCAGCAGCAGACGCGGCTTGCGTGCCAGCACCATGGCGATTTCCAGCCACTGCTTCTCGCCATGCGCCAGGGTTCCGGCCGGCCGGTCCTGCTTGGCTTCGAGCCGCGCCAAAGCGAGCAACCCAGCGATCCGTGAGGCCACCTCGTCGCCGCTGTCCACGATGGCCACGGTCAGGTTCTCCACCACCGTGAGATCGGGATAGATCCCAGGCACCTGGAACTTCCGCAGGATGCCGCGGCGTGCGATCTCATAGGGTTCGCGCCCGCGCAGGTCTTCACCGGCAAAGCTCAAGCTGCCGGCATCGGGCCGCAGCGCTCCGGTGATGAGGTTGAACAGGGTGGTCTTGCCGCATCCGTTGGGACCGATGAGACAGAGCATCTCACCTTCGCCGAGCGTCAGGCTGAGGCCGTCCGCCGCATGAACACCGCCGAAATCCTTCTCGACGTCGACGACTTCCAACAACTGAACCATGGCTGCCTGCCGACAGTCAGTCGGCGAGCGCGACGTCGCCGACGATCTCCGCGCCGCGCGAGGCCATGAAGTAGAGCCCCATGTGGTGGGTCAGGGCTTGCGGATGGGCCGCCGTCTCAGGCAATCCCAGACTCGCCGCGACTTCCGTGGATAGGTCGTAGGTGGCGCAGGCCCCCGCATGGACCGAGATATCCTTGAGGCTCGGCATGAGGTCATGGTTGCGCGCCGACAGCAGCGTCAGTACGAAATCCATGACGCAGATGTCGGTGCAGATGCCGACCACCAGCAGGCGCTGCAGCTGCTGTGCGTTCACCCAATCGACCACGGCGTTGCTGCCGTCCGCGCGGATCGCCCCGACAAAGCCGTTGATGCAGTCCTTACGCACCAGGGTGGTGTTTGCGTCCTGCTCCAACCAGGCCAACTCCGGCACCAGGTCTTCCTCGCCGGTACCCTGCTCGCAATGCGGCGGATAGGGCGGCTCCGGCTTACCCGGCACATGGGTGTCGAGAAAAGCCAGGATCGGCCAGGCACGTTCGGTGAAGGCCCTGGCCAGACGGTCGGTCTCGGCGACCATCTCCGAAACCTGGGGGTTGTCCACCGGAGGCGCCAGGTTGCCGGCGCCCACCGTGGCGAAGCCGTTCACTTCGTCGACGATCACCAAGCCGGTGGCCTGCGCACCGAGTTCCAGCTTCGACGGCGCAACCGGCATCGCCGCGGCAAGCTGCCGGGTCAGGCTGGGAAGATCGAAACTGTCGGGCACGTCAGCCTCCTGCGGTTAGGGTCGTCGGGATCGGTACAGTTTAGCTGCAACCGGCCTCGGGCGCGATACGGCCGAGATCCTGCACCGTCACCAGGCCCGCGCCCTCCGTCTTGGCCAGGAACATCGGCAGGGTCACATGATGATCCACACCGCCGATGCTGACCGGGCCGGTCGGTGTCGAGACGGTCAGCCCCTCCAGCCCATCGACCACGGCCTCCGGCCCCACCTCGCCCTTGCGTTCCAGCGCGGCGCGCAGCGCGTTCATGGCATTGTAATGCGTCATGACGTAGTGCGAGATCGGCACCTCATCCCCCGACTGGGCCCGAATTCGCGCGACGAAGTCCTGCACGCCCGGCTGGTCGCCGGAGGCAACGAAGGGCACCGTCACCCACATGTTCTGCCCGCCGCCCGGACCGAAGGCGCCGAGGTAGGTTTCGGCGAAGCCGAGGAAAGCCACGGTGACCTTGTCGAAGAGCCCGAAGGCTTCGGCCTGCTTGATGAAGGTGATGCCGTCGCCGCCCGGCAGCGCAAAGAGCAACACCTCGGCGCCGCTGTCGGCGATGCGGCGGATGACCGGCGCGAACTCCTTCACCCCCCAGGGCGTGAACTCCTTGCCCACGACGCTACCGCCGAGACCGCCGACGATGCCCTCCGCCGCCTCGAACATTTTCTGCGGCCAGACATAGTCCGCGCCGAACATATAGGCACTGCCGCCGACGTTCTGGTGCATATAGGGCAGCAGCTTGGCCAGTTCCTGGTTCGGCACGGTGTTGAAGGAAAAGATATAGCGGCTGCAGGCCCCACCTTCGTAGTTGGTGGCGTAAAGCAGCGGCACCTTGGAACGCTCGACCGTGGCCGCCATGGCGTCGCGCGACGAAGAAAGGATCGGACCGGTCAGGGCCACGGCCTCGTCGCGGCCGATGAGCGTGCGCGCCTTTTCCACCGAGGTCTTGGGGTCGGTCTTGTTGTCCTCGTAGAGAATCTCCAGGGGCCGGCCGAGAATGCCGCCCGCGTCGTTGATTTCCTTCATCGCCAGGTCGAGGCCCAGCTTCGCCTGATTGCCGAAGAGCTCCAGTCCACCGCTGAACGGCAGCACCGCCCCGACCTTGATTGGATCGGCAGCCAGAACCCTTGTGGCCAAACCCGGCAGAGTCGCCGCGGCGGCGCCGGCCGCTACGCCGGAGGCCAAAAGACGACGTCGAGAAACCTTGATCATGACCGCTCCCCTGATGCTCTCGTGCATTCTTGTTGCTGGGGGGTGAGTGTGACCCGAGATTTATTGCGCCGCAACAGTCTGTAAGTCCCGGAGCCGGAGCGCCGGCGGGCGAGCAAAAGGTTGCGGTCTGCCGATGGCGGAGCGAATTTCGGGGTTTTCAGCCGGTCGCCGCTTTGCTACCTCTCCGCGGGTCTCCTGGACGATCCCGCGCAGAGAGCGATTGCCCGCTAAAGGAGGGGTGGCCGAGTGGTTGAAGGCACCAGTCTTGAAAACTGGCATGGGTGGAAGCTCATCGTGGGTTCGAATCCCACCCCCTCCGCCACCCTCGGCTAAGCCCCTTTCTCTTTCAAAGAGTTATGGGGCGAATTGTCTAACCTTTCATCCTGGTTAGACAAAGCATGTTCACTTTCTGTCGCCTGAAGGCGCCGCATCGCCTCGGTGGAGAGCTGCGCCTGCGAGGCGTCGCGCGTGTAGCGCTCGACTTCCTTCAGCGTCGCGTGTCCGGTCATCGCGGCGATCTGGTGGACGGTGCAGCCGGCCTCGGCCAGACGCCGCGCCGCCGCCTTGCGCAGGCCGTGTGCGCTGCAGTGTGGCAAACCAGCTTCATCGCAGCGCTCGCGCATCCAGTTGCCGAAACCAGCCGCGCTGAACGGCCGCCCGTACCGGTTGACGAGGAACGTCATATTGTCTTTCGGTGTAGCCGCCAGCTCGGCCTTCAGAGCCGGATGGATCGGCAGCACCAGGCGCGCCCCGGTCTTGCCCTGCACCACGGAGATCTGTT
>CAJHXP010000180.1_pt1 | contig 14800 bp, 13 predicted proteins | sample 9198551 | NCBI WGS metagenome assembly CAJHXP01 (sample SAMEA7708297, study PRJEB35096) | sediment metagenome | biome: marine neritic benthic zone biome [ENVO:01000025]; feature: sediment [ENVO:00002007]; material: shallow marine sediment [ENVO:03000034] sea grass bed [ENVO_01000059] ... | reverse complement strand
TGGCAGGGCGCCGGGAGGCAAGCCGGGCATGGCGATTGCCGCGACCTCCGCGACCCGCCAGGCAAAGCTTGTCACGGAACCCTGCAAGAACTGCCAGGCAAGGTCGGCAGCTAACGACAGTGACCACGCCTGTTGGCTGATGGCCTCACGAAAAAACCGCGGAATTGTGCGAACTACGCAAGTTGGCCCGCGGTTTGCTTTCTCAGTGCCGAGAGTTGGACTCGCCAGATGAATGTAGCTGGCAGGTCCGGAGGCCCGAGAAGGCAAGACCACTGTTCAAGGTCACCGAATTCGGGAAGCAACACGGAGATAGAACAATGCCGCTTACTGCTACTGATGCGTTTCGCAGCGAGGTGAACAGAGCCCGTCCGACACGGGTCGTGGTCATGCTCTATGACGAGGCAATTGCGTCGCTTATATCCGCGATCAAGGCCATTGATCAAAACAATATCGAGCAGCGCTGCAATAGCGTCAACGTGGTCACCGAGATCGTGGCAACCCTGCACATGAGCTTGGACATGGAGAATGGCGGCGAGATCGCCGACCAGCTCGGCCGGCTCTACCGCTTCGTTCTGGCTCAGTTGATCCGGATCAACATCCACAGCGATGCCGAGGGGGCAGCAAAGATCATCGATCTCTTGATGCCGCTGCGTGACGCCTGGGACGAAGTCGACCGGCGTATGGTCGAGGGCGAGGACCAAACCGCTGTGGAAGCGGCCATCCTGCGCCGCCTGGAAGCCGCCGGCTTCCGGCTCGACATCCACGCCGCCTAGTTAAGACCAACCCAAAGCAGACTTGGACTCCTCGATGCAAGCTATCGCTCCGGACTTTTATGTGCCCTTTGACGGCACGTCCCAGGCAAACAACCAAGAGCGCCCCGGTGACGGGCTCTTTGGCGCCCTCCTCCACGATGAGGAGGCGCGTTACGAGCGCGAACTGCAGGCCGCTCGCGAATACCCCGACGCGGCACGCTCGGCGCGTGACGACCTGGGCCGGGACGAGCCCTTGCGTGAGGAACCCTTGCGTGAGGAACCCTTGCGTGACGATCCCTTGCGCGACGAGCGGACCGAGGACCCGGAAAGTCCCGCAGACGATCGAGATGTCGTCGGTGAGGCCAGGTCACCGCAGGGCGATGATAGCCGCGGACCCGGCGATGACGACCAACCTGCCGCTTCGCAAGACGTCGATAGTATGAGTGAGGCGGCCGCTGAAGGTGATAGCGATGCCACAGTTTCTTCGGCGGAGGCGCCGGCTGATGGCGCCGGCAAGCAAGCCGACACCGACCTGAACAATGGGGCTGCCCCGATTCAGCAGGTACAGGCTGCTGTAGCCACGGTCCTTACCGGCAAGGATGCCAAGACCACCGATCCAACGACGGCGGCCGGCGGCAAGTCCGATACGACGGTCAGCGGCACGGCAGCCTCCGCGCTCGCCGCCACTGCCCAGTCGACAGTGGCAACGCCAGAGTCCTCTAACCGCAAAACCTCGGCACAGCCAGCCAACGGCGCGGTTGCCCCTCAGCCAGCGGCCGAGAAAGCCTCCCCGACCGCCTCGGGAAAAGACCCCAACCACGTGACCACGGCCAGCCGTCAGTCGCCGGCTGTGCCGCCCGAGGCACCGGTTGAGAATGGCAACAGACCCAATGGCAAGACTGCCGGAAACACGCCCGGTGCTGAACAGAGGGCCGCAAATCCTGCCAACGAGAGCTTGAGTTCACGCCCCTCAGCAACCCTGGGCGGCGGTGCGGCAACCGCTGCCATGGCCCGGCCGGACAAAGCCGCGGGTGGCGCCAAAACGCACAACAACTCGAACGCGGCGGATATCGGCCCGCAGGGAACCGGCGATAAGGCCGCCCAGCAGTCGCAGCAACCTGGCACGACGCCGGCGACTGCGACCGCCGCCGCTTCCGACAAGGTGGTCCGAGCGAACCTGGCCGCCGCCCCGACGGGCGGTGACGCCGCAGGGACGACCGCCGGCAACGGCGGCACTCCCACCACGACGCCAATCGGCGGCGGCGCCTTGAACAGCGGCGGCGTCCAGAGCAGCAGCTTCGCCGAGGCCATGGCAAATGCCCGCCCCGGCCCTTCGGCAAGTCCTGCCGAGCAGATCGCCGTGCAGGTGCGCAGCGCCCAGGTGGCGGGGAAGGAGCAGATCAACATCAAGCTGCATCCCGCCGAGTTGGGCCGCATCGAGGTCAAGCTTGAGAGCGGTAATGACGGCATCATCAGAGCCAGCATCTCCGCCGAGCGCTCGGACACGCTGGATCTGCTGCAGCGCGATGTGCGCGGCCTGGAACGGGCCCTGCAGGACGCCGGCGTGAAAACAGATTCCGGCAGCTTGAGCTTCAACCTTCGGGGGCAAGGCCAGGAACAGCAGGCCGATGGCGATAGCGCCCCGGGGCGTGCAGCCACCGACGACGACACTTTGGCCGCAGATAGCGGCGATCCAACTGCGCCGGATTATCAGCAGCGCCAAACCAGCCACGACGGCGCCTTGGATATCCGCGTTTAGCGCGGGCAGGAGACCGACACCATGGAAACTTCAAGCCTACGCGATCCCGTCAACGGCGTTGCCTTCAAGGGAACTGAAAGCGGCAGCCTGACCAACGGCGTCTCGCTGGCCGAGACCTTCGATACCTTCCTGACCCTGCTGACGACACAACTGCAGCATCAGGATCCGCTGGATCCGATGGACAGCAACGAGTTCACCTCGCAGCTGGTCGAGTTCACCGGCGTCGAGCAGGCCATCACGACCAACCAGAAGCTGGACGCGATGCTCGCGCTGCAGACCGACACGCAGCTGACCGATGCCGTAGGCTTCATCGGCAAGACGGTGGATTCCGACGGCATCGTCCTGATGCTCCAGGACGGCGAGTCGACGATCACCTATGACCTTGGCGGCAATGCGGCCCAGGCCAACATCCTGATCATCGACGAACTGGGCAACACCGTTCGCACGATCTCCGCCGACACCGAGGTAGGCCATCACGAGTTCGTCTGGGACGGCCTTGACGACAACGGCGACTCGCTCGACGACGGCCTTTACGGCTTCCTCGTCACCGCGATCGACGGCAACGACGAACCTGTGCCGCTGGTGCAGGGTACCTCCGGCAAGGTGACCGGCGTGAAGCTGGTCAACGACGCAGTGACACTGGAAATCGGTGAGCTTGAAGTCGCGCTAAGCGATGTCCTGGCAATCGAACAATGAACGGCCGCTAGCGGCACCTGAGATGACGAAATGGTCCCAGACCTTTCGCGAAACGATGAGCTGATATCAGACCCGGCCCCCGCCCTTAAAGCGACGGCGTTCCGGCTCTAACCAAGGAGACGAAGTCATGAGTATCTACGGCGCAATGTTTTCCGGCGTGTCCGGACTGGCCGCCCAGAGCAACGCTTTGAGCATGATCTCGGACAACATCGCGAACGTGAATACGATCGGCTACAAAGGTGTCAGCGCACGCTTTTCTACGCTGGTCACCCAGGCCGCGACCGAGACCACCCATACGGCGGGCGGCGTGAAATCCGCACCTTACAGTTTTATCGATCGACAGGGCCTGCTGCAGGGTTCTGCGTCCGGCACCGATCTGGCGGTCGCCGGCCAGGGCTTCTTCGTGGTCAACGAGTCGGCGACGCCGGGTTTCGGCGACGATTACTATTTCACCCGTGCGGGCTCCTTCAATCCCGACCAGAACGGTAATCTGAGGAATGCGGCCGGCTACTTCTTGCAGGGCTTCGATCTGCGCACCACGACGCCGCCGCCGAGTTCCAGTACCTTTACCGGACTGCAGACGGTGAACATCTCGAACCTCTCGGGCAGCGCCGCGGCCACCACCGGCATCTCCCTGGGCGTCAACCTGCCCTCCACGGCAGCAGTTACCGACGCTTTTTCGGTGACGGCACAGGTCTTCGACTCGCTGGGCAACGCCCACGACATGGACGTCACCTTCACCAAGACCGCCGTCAACAGCTGGAGCTGGGCGGCGAGCAACCCGACCCTTGACGGCGGCGCCACCTCCTCCGGTAACGCTGTCGGCAGCGGCAACATCACCTTTGCCACGGACGGCACGCCTTCTGCCTTCACGCCTGCGGCCCCCAGCATCACCCTCACCGGCTTTACCACCGGTGCCGGGAACGCGACCATTACCCTGGACCTGGGGACCGTCGGCGACACCACCGGCCTGACTCAGTTCGCCGGCAATTTCACCATCTCGAACATCGACCAGGATGGTGTGCGCTTCGGTAACTACACGGGTATCACCATCGATGAAGATGGAATCGTCACCGCCCTATTCGACAACGGGCAACGATTGAACATCTACCAGATACCACTGGGAATGTTCCGAAACCCCAACGGCCTGGTGGGCAAGACGGGCAATGTCTATCTGGAGTCCAACAAGTCCGGTAACTTCCAGCTGAACCTGGCGAGTAACGGCGGCGCCGGCGATATCGCCCCAGCGGCTCTTGAATCTTCGACCGTCGACCTGGCCGAGGAGTTCACGAAGATGATCATCACCCAGCGCGCCTACTCCGCGAATACCAAGGTGATCACCACCGCCGACGACATGCTGGAAGAGCTCCTGCGCGTCAAACGATAGAGCTAGGAATTGAAATCCGGCCTCCCCCGAGTTGACTTTTTCGCAAAAGAATTCTCGGCGGGAGGACCGGCAATCACGAACCGAATGCCTGCATAACCAAGGGCTGGACCCAACCAGCGCGGCAGGGTTAAGGAACCGTTCAACTTCTCTAAATCATAGCTTAACTACCTGATTTAGCGAATTTTAAACAGCGTATGCCTATCCTGAGGAAATCGCAGAGTTAAGATGAGAGACGGGACCTGTTTTATGTACTCTGACAGCCCAGGTAGGCAAAACAACGTGATTGGGCCGGCAGGCAAGCCGCTCAGCTTGGACGACTTACCGCCGCCGTCCACAAAGCGTTGGGTGATTCGCCGCAAGGCCGAGGTCGTGACCGCCGTGCGGGCTGGTCTCCTCACCTTGGAGGAGGCCTGTGCGCGCTACAACCTCTCCGTCGAAGAGTTTCTTTCCTGGCAGAGTCTGATCGACAAGCACGGCATGCGCGGGCTGCGCACCACGCGCCTGCAGCAGTACCGTCGCCACGTTGCCGCCAACGCGGATAAGATGAACGACAGCCGCTCCGGCTCGTAGAGGCCGGCGCCGGCGTCTGCCGGACAGCAGATCTAAACGCCTCATTTACCTTCTCCAAAAGCACCCCGTCGCGAAATTCGGCGGGGTGCTTTTCGTTTCGCTGGGCTTTCGGCTGGCATTGGGAGGAAAAATCTTCCCACCGGCTAGGCAAATATTGCCCGCTGTTAACGCCGCCTTTACCGGAAGCAATTAGCCTAAAAATGCAAGCCAGCCAATGCGATGAACCGAAATCGCTGGCATTGCGGGGGCCACAGGTCGTGGGCCTTCAGTAACCAGGTCGATGATGCATCAGGATGGTCAACTTTGAACTCTCTCCTAGAGACTCTTAAGGGTCTGGGCCCGGCGCGGCTGGGTACGATGGCGGCGGTCGCGGCCGGCATCATAGCCTTCTTCATTTATCTGACGAGCCGCCTGGCCTCTCCGGAGATGTCACTACTTTATGGCGAACTCGACGCCCAGGACAGTGGCCAGATCCTCGCCCGCCTGGAGCAGATGAACGTTCCCTATCGGATCGGCGAAGATGGTGGAAAGATCTTCGTGCCGCAGGACCAGGTCGGCCGGACCCGACTGGTCATCGCGGAGGAAGGCCTGCCCAGCGGCGGCTCCATCGGCTACGAGATCTTCGATCGCTCCGAGGGCCTCGGCACCACCAACTTTGTCCAGAACGTCAATCACGTCCGCGCCCTCGAAGGCGAGTTGGCCCGCACCATCCGGTCGATCTCCTCCGTAAAACAGGCGCGCGTACACCTTGTACTGCCGCGGCGCGAGCTGTTCAGCCGTGACCGTCAGGATCCCAGCGCCTCGATCATCCTCATGCTGGCCGGCAGCCGTAGCCTGGACCGCCAGAAGATCAGTTCGATCCAGCATCTGGTGGCCGCCGCAGTGCCGGGCCTCAAGCCGACCATGGTCTCCATCATCGACGACCAAGGCAACCTGCTGGCCCGTGGCACCGACGAAGGCGACGTTTCCCAGACCGCCTCGCGGGCCGAGGAAATGCGCATCAACTTCGAATCCCGCGTGGTCCGAACCATCGAAGAACTGCTGGCCCGATCCCTCGGCCCCGGCAACATCCGTGCCCAGGTCTCCGCCGAGATGGATTTCGATCGGGTAACAGAAAATGCCGAGATCTTCGATCCGGACGGCCAGGTCGTACGCTCCACCCAGGTGGTCGAGGAACAGGCCAACAACCAGGACGGCGCGCCCGCCGGGGTCACTGTCGGCAACAACCTGCCCGATGCCCTGCCGGAACTCGACGGTGGCGCGGGGGCCCAGAGCCAAACTTCCCGGACCGAAGAAACCGTCAACTACGAAATCACCAAGACTGTTAAGACGCATATCCGCGAGGCCGGCATGGTGCGCCGCCTTTCGGTCGCCGTGATGGTCAATGGCACCACCACGCTGGACGCTGACGGTAACCCGACCTACGAGCCCCGTGGCGCCGAGGAAATTGAGAAAATCACGGCGCTGGTCCGCTCAGCCGTCGGCTATGACGAAGTCCGGGGCGATACCATCGAAGTCGTTGAGATGCCCTTCATCGAGATCCGGGACGAGGAAGGCCTGATTGACACCGACTTCCTGGGTCTCACCAAAGCCGATCTGATGCGGATTGCCGAACTGCTCGTCCTCGGCGTGGTGGCAGTGCTGGTCCTGTTGCTGGTGGTCCGTCCCCTGCTCGGCCGCCTGCTCGAAGTCGACGAGGAAAGCCTCGCCGAGGCTGGGCCGGCGCTCCTGCCTGACGGCAGCCCGCAACCCGCTCTGGTCGGCCCCGACGGCCAGGAAATGCCCCGCCTGGCAAGCGATCCGGGTGCGGTGGTCGCGACCCGCGTCAACGAGGACGGCACCGTTGAAAAGAACGTCGCCAGCGAAATCGATCAGATGATCGACTTGAACCAGGTCGAAGGCCGCGTGCGCGCCTCCTCCGTGCGCAAGATCGCTGAGATCATCGAAAAACATCCGGAAGAAGCTGTGGGTATCATCCGCGGCTGGCTCCACGCAGAAATCTAAAGCGGATCTGAGCCCATGCGCGTACGCGAAGACATCCAAACCATGAGCGGCCCGGAAAAGGCCGCCCTCCTGATGCTTGCCGTCGGCGAGGATAACGCCGCGCGCTTGTTCGGGATGATGGAAGACGATGAGATCCGTGAGCTGTCCCAGTCGATGGCAAACCTCGGTACCGTCACCTCCGAACTCATCGAGCAGATGCTGGTTGAATTCGCCGACCGCATCTCGACTACCGGCTCCGTGACCGGCAACTACTCCAGCACCGAACGTCTGCTGATGAAGGTGCTGGACAAGGACAAGGTCAGTGGGATCATGGAGGAGATCCGTGGTCCTGCCGGCCGCACCATGTGGGACAAGCTGGCGAACGTGAACGAGATGGTGCTCGCCAACTATCTGAAGAACGAATACCCGCAGACGGTTGCCGTGGTGCTGTCCAAGATCAAGCCGGAGCACGCCGCCAAGGTTCTTGGTGTGTTGCCCGAGCCCTTCGCCATGGAAGTGGTCATGCGCATGCTGCGCATGGAAGCGGTGCAGAAAGAGGTCCTGGACGACGTCGAGCGCACCCTTCGCAACGAGTTCATGTCCAACCTCGCGAAGACGAACCGCCGTGACTCCCACGAGCTCATGGCCGACATCTTCAACTACCTGGACCGCACCCTGGAGACCCGCTTCCTGACCGCACTGGAGGAACGCAACCGCGACTCCGCCGAGCGTATCAAGGCCCTGATGTTCACCTTCGAGGACCTTGGCAACCTCGACCCTGGCGGCGTGCAGACCCTGCTCAGCGCTGCCGACAAGTCCAAGCTGGCCATCGCGTTGAAGGGCTGTTCGGAGTCTCTGCGCGACTTCTTCTTCTCCAACATGTCGGAGCGTGCCGCCAAGATGATGAAGGAGGACATGCAGTCCATGGGGCCGATCCGCCTCAAGGATGTCGACGAATCGCAGATGTACATGGTCACCACCGCCAAGGATTTGGCCGAGAAGGGCGAGATCGTGATCAGCGAGAGCAAGGGAGAGGACGAGCTCGTCTACTAGGTAGGCGGGCGCGGCACCACCATGGGATACTTCGAGAAGTTCCTCTTCGAAACCAGCTTCGACTCCGACAAGAGTCGCGAGGCAGCGGCAAAAGCGGCTGCGGAAGCCGCTGCGGCTGCCGAGCCCCCTCCTCCGACCTTCAGCGAAGAAGAGCTGGCGGCGGCAAGGCAAGCCGCCTATGCCGAGGGCAAGGCGGCTGGACTAGCAGAGGCTGAGGAATCCCATAGCAGGCACCTGGCGGAAGCTGTTGCGGCACTGCCCGTGCAGTTCGAGAAGCTGGCTCACGAACTTGAGATGCAAGGAGCCGAGCGCCACCGCAGTGCGCTGGAGGCATCCATCACCGTGGTCCGCAAAATGTTCCCGCAACTCGCCCGGCAGAACGGCCTGGATGAAATCCAGGCGGTGGTCGAGTCCTGCCTGGAACGCCTGCGCGACGAGCCGCGCCTGGTTATCCGCACCGCCGACCTAGACCTCGACGTTCTCAAGGATCGCATCGAGGAATGCATCGCGCGCAGCGCCTTCGAAGGCAAGCTGGTGTTCCTCGCCGACGAGCGCATCACCTCCGGCGATGTGCGCATCGAGTGGGCGGACGGCGGCGCCGAGCGCGACCTGGACTGCCTGTGGAAAGAAATCGATGCCGTGATCGCCCGTGCCCTGTCACCAACGAAGGTTGACCAGGTACCAACCGGCAAAGCGCAGAAGAAAACAGACCCGGCGCCGGACAGCGACGGAACACATTCACAGCCGCAAGAATCGGCTGAGATCGAGCCGCTCCGGCGGGCACAAATCGCCTAGCGGCGACAAGTTAATTTGGAGATCTTCATGGCTGAAGACGAAACCCTGGATCTAGCGGACTTGGATGTTGGCGCTGCCGACGTGGATGCGCCTGAAGACGACGATGGTAGCCTTCCAGAGGCCACCAAGCCGCCCACCAATGCGAAGGAGCTGGAAGCGGTTTACGACATTCCGGTGCAGGTCTCGGCAGTGCTCGGCAAGGCCAACATGCAGGTCAGCCAACTGCTGAAGCTGGGTCGCGGCGCCATTGTCGAACTCGACCGCAAGGTCGGCGAGGCAATCGATATCTACGTCAACAATCGCTTGGTTGCCCGTGGCGAGGTCGTCGTGGTGGAAGAGCACCTCGGCGTCACTATGACGGAAATCATCAAAGTCGATCGCAGCGGCAGCTAGGGCCCTAGGCAAGCAGTAACATCATGGTCGATACGCAAACATCCAGTGCCAGCGGGCAGGCCGTCGTGGACATCAAGATTCCGCGGCTCACCCCGACTGTGGATTTCGCCACGCTGCTCGGCGTTAGCGGTGCTTTTGCTATGATTGCCGGGGCCATGATGCTGAGCGGTCAGGCCGCCGCCTTCCTGGATATTCCCTCGATCCTGATCGTCATCGGCGGCACTTTCCTGGTGACCACCGTGTCCTTCAGCCTAAGCGAGATCGGCCAAGCCCAGGGCCTGATGTTCCGCGCCGCAATCTATCAAGCCGAATCGCCGGAGAATGCCGTCGTGCAGGCACTCTACCTGGCCGACTTGGCGCGTAAGCGTGGCCGTCTCGCCCTGCAAACGGTAACCGATGACCTGCGCAGTTCTTCTTTTCTCTACCAGGCCATCTCCATGGTGGTCGACGGCATGCCGGCGGAAGAAGTAGAGCGCATTCTGACCCGCGAGTCGGAAGCCACCTTCGCGCGCCACCATCGCTCCGCCGGGATTCTGCGGCGCGCCGGTGAAGTGGCGCCTGCCATGGGCCTCATCGGCACCCTAATCGGTTTGGTGCAGATGCTGGGTAGCCTTGATGATCCCTCTTCCATCGGGCCAGCCATGGCGGTCGCGCTGCTCACCACTTTCTACGGCGCGGTGCTGGCCAACATGGTCTTCACGCCGCTCGCCGGGAAGCTGGAGCGCAACGCGCAGATCGAGGCGACGGTGCGCCAGATATACACCATCGGATCGGCTTCCATCAGCCGCCAGGAAAACCCTCGGCGTCTTGAGATGATGCTGAACACCATTCTACCGCCCGATCAGCGGGTGGACTACTTCGACTAGCAAGACGCAACCGGAACAATTTTCTTGAGACTTGGAGAGAAGGCATGCGGCTTCTCATTGTTGGGACACTAGACGGACACATCGCCACGGCCGGCAAGTTGGCGCTGGAAAGCGGTGCCAAGGTGGCACACGTTGACGATATCGACGCGGCGCTTACCGCCCTACGCTCCGGCCAGGGCGCGGATATGGTTATGGTCGAGGTCAACCTCGACATCGGCGCTTTCTGCAAGAGCCTGAAGTCGGAGCGGATTTCGGTTCCAGTGATCGCCTGCGGCATTGGGCCGGAACCCGCCGCCGCGGCAAACGCAATTCGCGCCGGCGCTCAGGAGTACGTCCCCCTGCCGCCCGACGCCGAGTTGATCGCCGCCGTGCTGGCCGCCGTTTCGGAGGAGACCAGCACGCTGGTATTCCGCGACCCGGCAACCAGTACCGTGCTGCGCCTGGCCGAGCAGGTTGCCCCTTCCGACGCCAGCGTCCTGATCACCGGTGAGTCCGGCACCGGTAAGGAAGTCATGGCGCGGTTTCTGCATTCCAAATCAAAGCGCGCCTCCCAACAGTTCATCTCGGTAAACTGTGCCGCCATCCCCGAGAACCTGTTGGAATCAGAGCTCTTCGGCCATGAGAAGGGCGCCTTTACCGGCGCCATCACCCGCCGCATCGGAAAGTTCGAAGAAGCCAATGGCGGCACGCTGCTGCTCGACGAAATCTCCGAAATGCATCCCGGCCTGCAGGCCAAACTGCTGCGCGCCGTTCAGGAGCGCGAAATCGACCGCGTTGGCGGCAGCCAACCGATCAAGGTGGATATCCGCCTGCTGGCAACTTCCAACCGCGACCTGGAAGAGGCCGTCAGCAACGGCAGTTTCCGTGAGGACCTCTATTTCCGCCTCAACGTGATGAACATCCAGTTGCCGGCGCTGCGTGAACGGCCGCTCGACATCCCCATTCTCGCCCAGCATTTCGCCGCCAAGTACTCCGAGGCCAACGGCCTGTCGACCCTGGAGGTCTCAGCCCAGGCGATGGATGTGCTGAAGGAGCACCACTGGCGCGGCAACGTGCGCGAGCTGGAAAACACCATGCATCGCGCGGTCCTGCTGGCCGAGAATGGTCACATTGGGCCCGAAGCCATCATGCTGACCGGCCGGAGCCTGAACCCCGCCCCGCAGGCCGTCGCCGCCGATGGCGCAACGGGCGCCGATGACAGCGATGCCAACAGCGACGCAAAAGGCCTGGTCGGCCGCACGGTGGCGGACGTCGAGAGGTTCCTGATTCTCGACACCCTGGAACATTGCCTGGGCAACAGGACCCACGCCGCAAACATCCTCGGCATTTCGATCCGCACTCTGCGCAACAAGCTGAAGCTCTACAGCCAGGATGGCGTGCCCGTGCCCATGCCCGGTGAAGGGGAACGCTCGACGGCTTGACGCGACTAGGCGAGGATCGGAACGCTAACCGACATGGCTGAAACAAACGCAGAAGGCGGCAGCAGCGGAGTTTCTCTCGCCGCTATTGGCACAGCGCTCAGACGCGGCGATATCGCGCTGGCGCTTGGCGTCACGGCCATTCTCGTGATCCTTATCCTGCCGATGCCGAGCTGGATGCTGGACCTGTCGTTGGCTGTGTCCATGACCCTGTCGGTGCTTATCCTGATGACCGTCCTGTTCATCGGCAAACCACTTGAGTTCAACTCCTTCCCCACCGTGCTGTTGATCGCAACGATGATGAGGCTGGCGCTGAACCTCGCCTCAACACGGTTGATCCTGGCCGACGGCCACGAGGGGACCGACGCCGCCGGACAGGTCATCCAGGCCTTCGGCAGCTTCGTGATGAGCGGCAATTTCGTCATCGGCATCATCATCTTCGGCATCCTGGTAATCGTGAATTTCATCGTCATTACCAAGGGCTCCGGACGCATCGCGGAGGTCTCGGCCCGCTTCAGCCTGGATGCCATGCCCGGCAAGCAGATGGCCATCGATGCCGATCTCTCCGCCGGCCTGATAGACGAAGCCCAGGCGCGCGCGCGACGCAAGGAGCTGGAGGACGAGAGCAACTTCTTCGGCTCCATGGACGGTGCCGCCAAGTTCGTGCGCGGCGATGCCATTGCCGGCCTGATGATTACCTTCATCAACGTCATCGGCGGCATCATCATCGGTGTGGCGCAAAAGGACCTGACTTTCGGTGAGGCCGCCGAGACCTATACGATGCTGACCGTCGGCGACGGCCTGGTCAGCCAGATCCCGGCGCTGATCGTCTCCGTCGGCGCCGGCCTGCTGGTCACCAAGTCGGGTGTCACCGGTTCCATGGACAAGGCCCTGATCGGCCAGCTCAGCGGCTATCCCAGGGCCTTGGGTCTGTCATCCTTCCTGATGCTGTCCTTGGCCCTGCTGCCCGGTATTCCGGCCCTGCCCTTCCTGGCGCTCGCCGGCGTGGCCGCTGGCGGCGCCTGGTTTGCCAGCAAGCGCAATGCCGCGTCCGCATCCGAGGCGAAGGCGCTCACCACCCAGGCCGCGGCACCGGTCGCCGAGGAACCGATTGCCAACGCTCTTCAGATCGACCAGGTACGGCTGGAGCTGGGTTACGGTCTCCTGCCGATGATCAACGGCCAGGGCGGCCAACGCCTGACCGACCAGATCAAGTCGCTGCGCCGCCAGCTTGCCCAGGAAATCGGCTTCGTCATGCCGTCGGTGCGCATTCAGGACAACCTGCAACTTCCGGCCAATACCTACGTCATCCGGGTCAAGGAGATCGAAGCCGGCCGTGGCGAACTGCGCCCCAACATGCTGCTGGTCATGGACCCGCGCGGCGAGAAAATACCCTTGCCGGGCGAGGAGACCGTCGAGCCGACTTTCGGCCTGCCCGCCAAGTGGTGCGACGAAGGCAGCCGCGAGGAAGCTCTGTTCCGCGGCTACACCGTGGTCGATCCTCCGACCGTGGTGACCACTCATTTGACCGAGCAGATCAAGGACAACATGGCCGAGTTGCTGTCCTATGCGGAAACGCAGAAGCTCCTCGACGAACAGGACAGCGAGCAGCAGAAGCTGATCGCCGACCTGATTCCCGGCCAGATCACCGTGGGTGGCCTGCAGCGCGTGCTGCAGAACCTGGTGTCCGAGCGGGTCTCGATCCGTGACCTGCCGACCATTCTTGAGGGCGTTTCGGAGGCCTGCGGCTATACCCGCAATGTTACCGCCTTGACCGAGCACGTACGGGCACGCCTGGCGCGGCAAATCTCCGTAGAACAGGTAAACCACGAGGGTTTCATCCCGATGATCACCCTCTCGGCGGAGTGGGAGCAGTCCTTCGCGGAGGCAATTGTCGGCGAGGGCGAGGACCGCCAGCTTTCCATGGCGCCAACCCGCCTTCAGGAGTTCATCAACGTCGTGCGCCAGACTTTCGAACGCCATGCCATGATGGGCGAAAGCCCGATCCTGCTCACCTCACCGCCGGTGCGCCCCTTCGCACGCTCCATTATCGAACGCTTCCGCCCCTCGACGGTGGTGCTCTCGCAGAACGAGATCTACGCCAAGGCTAAGATCAAAACGCTGGGGCAGATCTGATGCTGCTGCGGACTTTCAGCGCCGGAACCGCCGCGGAGGCGATGGAGCAGGTCCGCAACGTCCTGGGCAACGAGGCGATCATCCTCTCTACCCAGGACGACGACAGCGGCGGCGTCCGTGTCACCGCCGCCCTGGAAGCCGCCGAGGACCACAATAGCGGCTCAGCGGCCCCGACCTTGGAACTTGAGACGGCAGACCGGATTGCCGCGGTGCTCGACCATCATCGGGTGCCGCGCGGCCTCGCCGACCGGCTCCTGAGCGCATCGACCAACCACGCCACCGACAAATGGCAGATGGCCTTCGCCGCCGCCTTGGACCATGAATTGAGCTTCCTGCCGCTCAGCGGCATCGGGCCGGAACGTCCGGTCATGCTGATCGGCCCTTCGGGCGCCGGCAAGAGCGTGACCGCGGCAAAGCTCTGCGCCTGCGCCCGCCTCGCCGAAGCGCGCAGCCTGTTGATCACCATGGATGGCGGCAAGGCCGGCGGGCGCGCCCAGGCAGAAACCTTCACCACGGCCCTCGACGCGCGGCTGGTTTGCGCCGACACCGCCGACGCAGTCGGCGCCGTGGCCGCAGAGCGCGATGCCGACGAGATCGCGATCATCGACACCGTCGGCTGCAATCCCTTCGACCCTTTTGAGCGAGAGGCATTGAGCGTAGCGGCGGAAGCCGCCGGGGCGACCATGGTGCTGGTGATGCCGGCCGGCAGCGATCCGGCTGAAGCCGCCGACGCAGCTCTCGCCTTCGCCGAGATCGGCGCGAGTTGCCTGATCCCCACACGCCTGGACGCAGCGCGACGTTTCGGCGGGCTGATCAGCGCCGCCCACGTCAGCGGTATGAATTTTCTCGCGGCGGGTGTTTCCCGTCACATCGGCGGCGGCCTGGTCGCCGTCAACCCGGTTTCGCTGGCGCGCCTGCTCAGCACCCTCGAACCCTTCCAAGCTTCCACCCTTCTCGCCGCGGACTAACAGGATGACCGACGCCACCATGAT
>CAJHXP010000382.1_pt1 | contig 14816 bp, 14 predicted proteins | sample 9198551 | NCBI WGS metagenome assembly CAJHXP01 (sample SAMEA7708297, study PRJEB35096) | sediment metagenome | biome: marine neritic benthic zone biome [ENVO:01000025]; feature: sediment [ENVO:00002007]; material: shallow marine sediment [ENVO:03000034] sea grass bed [ENVO_01000059] ... | reverse complement strand
GCCCGACGCTGCTGGAGCCGCATCCCTCCTGGATGACCCGCATCGAGGCCGACTGGCAGCGGCGCTACGCGCGCTGAAGATGGTCTGAGGGAGCTTGGGCACATGACCCGCCGGGGCCTGCTGAGCTTTCTGCCGGGCATCACTCTGGCGCTCTTCCTGGCGCCGGTCGTTGCCGGGCTGGTCGGCACCTGGCTGCCCGCCTTCGGCTACTTCCCGACCCTGGGCGGCGCGGACTTCGGCCTCGAACCCTGGCGCGCGCTCTTCGACCAGCCGGGCCTCATGGGGTCGATCCGGCTGACGCTGATCTCCGGCATCCTGGCGACCCTCGTCGCCTTCCTGATCACGGTGTTCTTCCTCGCCGCCTGTCACGGCGGGCGCGTCATCCTTGCGGTGCGCGGGCTGATGGCGCCGCTGATCGCCGTACCCCATGCCGCCGTGGCGCTGGGCCTCGCCTTCCTCATCGCGCCGAGCGGCTGGCTGGTGCGCCTGGTCTCGCCCTGGGCGACCGGCTGGGACCTGCCGCCCGACGTCGCCACGGTGCAGGACCCCAACGCCCTGGCCCTGACCCTGGGGCTGGTGATGAAGGAATTGCCCTTCCTGCTGCTGATGACCCTGGCGGCGCTGGAGCAGACCCGCGCCGACGAGCGTCTGGCGGTCGCCCGCTCGCTGGGCTACGGGCCCGTCGTGGCCTGGCTGAAGGCGGTGCTGCCCGCCGTCTACCGGCAGATCCGCCTGCCGATCTATGCGGTGCTGGCCTTCTCGCTCTCGGTCGTCGACATGGCGCTGATCCTGGCGCCGCTGTCGCCGCCGCCGCTGGCGGTGCAGGTGCTGCGCTGGTTCAACGATCCCGATCTTTCGATGCGCTTCGTCGCCGCCGCCGGAGCCTGCCTGCAATTGCTGATCGTCGTCGGCGCCATCGGACTTTGGCGCCTCGGCGAGGTGCTGGCCGTGCTGCTCGGCCGCGCCTGGATCGCCGGCGGCCGGCGCGGCGGCGACGGCCGCATCGTGCGGGCCCTTGCCGGCGGGTTGCTGCAGGCCATCGTCGTGCTGGCCGCCGCGGGCATTGTCGCCATGGCGCTGTGGTCGGTCACCCGGCGCTGGCGCTATCCCGATGCCTGGCCGAGCGCGGTCAGCCTGGAGACCTGGGCCCGCCAAGCCCCCGACGTGCTGTCGATCACCGGCACCACGCTGGCCACCGGCCTGGTCGCCGCGGGGATCGCCCTTCTGCTGGTGCTCGGCTGTTTGGAGAACGAGCAGCGCCGCGGCCTGACCCTCTCCAACCGCGCGCTCTGGCTGCTCTATGCGCCGCTGCTGGTGCCGCAGGTCGCCTTTCTCTTCGGCACCCAGGTGCTGGCCATTCAAATCGGCATCGATGCCACCTGGATCGCCCTGGTCTGGAGCCACCTGCTCTTCGTGCTGCCCTATGTGTTCCTGACCCTGGCCGATCCCTACCGCTCCCTCGACGAACGCTATGCCCGCACCGCGCTTTGCCTCGGCGCGCGGCCCAACCGCGTGTTCTGGCAGGTCAAGCTGCCGATGCTGCTGCGCCCGGTGCTCTTCGCCCTGGCTGTCGGTTTCGCCGTCAGCGTGACACAATACCTGCCGACCCTTTTTGCCGGCGGCGGCCGCTTCGTCACCCTGACGACCGAAGCCGTCGGCCTTTCCGCCGGAGGAGACCGCCGGGTGATGGGCGTTTTTGCCTTCCTGCAAGCTCTGCTGCCACTGGCCGCCTTCGCGGCCGCGCTGGCGCTGCCCAGGCCCCTGGGCCGACGCCGGATGCCGCTGGAGCAGCCCGCATGAGCGTTATCGACGTCAGCCGCGAGCACGGCCTTACCTTAAGCCAGGTCGAGATCGTCCACGGCGCGCGCCGCATCCTGGGGCCGGTCAGCCTGACCGTGCCGCCCGGCGAGGTGGTCACCGTCATGGGCCCCAGCGGCTGCGGCAAGTCGAGCCTGCTGGCGCTGATCTGCGGCACCCTCAGCCCCGCCTTGACCGGCCGCGGAAGGGTGCTGCTCAACGGCGAGGACGTCACCGCCCGGCCGCCGGAGGAGCGCCACATCGGCATCCTGTTCCAGGACGACCTGCTGTTCCCGCACCTTTCGGTGGCCGGCAACCTGGCCTTCGGGCTGCCGCCGAGGGTGCGCGGCCGCGCGGCGCGCAGACAGCGCATCGAGGAGGCCCTGGCCGAGGCCGACATGATGTCGTTTTACGACCGTGACCCGACGACCCTATCCGGCGGCCAGCGCGCCAGGGTTGCCCTGCTGCGCACCCTGTTGTCGGAACCGCGTGCCCTGCTGCTCGACGAGCCCTTCGCGAAACTCGACATCGCCCTGCGCGCGCGCTTCCGCAGCTTCGTCTTCGACCATGCCCGCGCCCAGGGCTTGCCGACCCTGCTGGTCACCCACGATCCGCAGGACGCCGCCGACGCCGGCGGGCCGCGGCTGCAGATCGACGCCGACGGCCGCATTCTCGGGGGCCGGACGGCAAGCCGTGGCCATCGCCCCGGTGGCCTGGTTTAACGCAAAAATCCCCGCCCATTCTGGTTTTCGGCTGGGCCTTTCTTGTCCGGGCCGCAGGGCGTAAACTACGCGCCAGAAACAGCGTTCCGCCGGCAGCAAGGCCGGCCGATAGAGGATCCCGAGGCCATGTACAGCGCGACGACACAGTCTATCAGCGTGACGGTCAAACCGATCTATCTGGAGGAACAGTCCTCCCCCACCGAAAGTCACTATGTCTGGGCCTACCAGGTGCGGATCGAGAATTCCGGTGCCGAAACGGTGCAGTTGCTGAACCGCCATTGGGTTATCACCGATTCCATGGGCCGGGTTCAGGAAGTCCACGGCGCCGGCGTGGTCGGCGAGCAACCCACTTTGGAGCCGGGCGAGAACTTCGAATACACCAGCGGTACGCCGCTGACCACGCCGTCCGGCATCATGGTCGGCAGCTACGAGATGGAAAGCACCGGGGGTCGGCGTTTCGACGTGGAGATCCCGGCCTTTTCTCTGGACAGCCCTCATCAGCCCGTGCAACTGAACTAGATTGAACTGCGTCAGCTAGAGCAGGTCCGCCGCCCGATCATGGGGCAATCGGCCTGTTTTGCGGACCATCAGGAAGAGGCCGTTCCGTCGTGACCAGCAGCCAGAAGATTGAGACTCTGCCGAAGCTTGAACGGCCGAGCCGCGAAGCAGCCCTCGAGGCAGTGGAAACGCTGATTCGCTGGGCGGGCGACGATCCGACCCGCGAAGGCCTGCTCGGCACGCCGGGCCGCGTGGTGAAATCCTATGCGGAATTCTTCGAAGGCTATGCCATCGACCCGCTCGAACTGCTGGAGCGCACCTTCGAAGAGGTCGAGGGCTACGACGAAATGGTCCTGCTGCGCGATATCCGTTTCGAGTCCCACTGCGAACATCACATGGCGCCGATCATCGGCAGAGCGCACGTCGCCTACATGCCGGACAACCGGGTGGTCGGCATCTCCAAGCTCGCCCGGGTCGTCGAGGCATTTGCGCGGCGCCTTCAGATCCAAGAGAAAATGACCGCGCAGATCGCCAACATCATCAACGACGTGCTGAAACCCAAGGGCGTCGCCGTCGTTATCGAGGCCACCCATCACTGCATGACCACGCGTGGCGTGCACAAGCCGGGCACCTCCATGGTAACCAGCCGCATGCTCGGCATGTTCCGCACCAATCCCTCCACGCGGCGTGAATTCCTTTCGCTGGTGGGCTCGCCTGCCAGCCTGGCCCACGACGGCAGTTGATCAGCCGGCATCGCACCATAGACCGGGGGGTCGTGACTTGGGCAGCTGTGAGTTGGTGAGACCATGAGTCGGGGTCAAGAAAGATCCGCCGCGGGCAGCGCCGGCACCGCTGTTGCGGTCACGCTTCCGATCGCGGCTGCTAGGGCCGGAGCAGATCGATGATCGAACTGCGTCCCGTCATCTTCGTCATCGGCATCCTGCTGTCGGTGCTGGCCGTCGCCATGATCATTCCCGCGATCGTCGACATCGCCATCGGCCATCCGGACTGGCAGGTATTCTCGGTCGCCGCCTTCGTGACGCTCTTCGTCGGCGTCTCCATGATGCTGACCACGCGCGCAAGCCTCGGCAGTTTTTCGGTGCGCCAGGCCTTCGTCATGACCAATCTGGCCTGGTTCGTGATCGCCGCCTTCGGCGCTCTGCCGTTCCAGTTTTCCGAACTGGAGCTGGATGCCACCGACGCCTTTTTCGAATCCATGTCCGGCGTCACGACAACCGGCGCGACGGTAATCGTCGGCCTCGACTTCGCGCCGCCGGGGATCCTGCTGTGGCGCGCCATCCTGCAATGGCTCGGCGGCATCGGTATCATTGTCATGGCCGTCGCCATCCTGCCTATGCTGCAGGTCGGCGGCATGCAGATGTTCCGGGTCGAGGCCTTCGATACCGACAAGGTATTGCCGCGCGCCGCGCAGATCGCCGGTGGCATCGCCATCATCTACGTGTTTCTCACCGGCATGGCGGCGATCATTCTCTGGTCGGTGGGGATGTCCGGCTTCGATGCGGTCGCCCATGCCATGACGTCGATCGCGACGGGAGGCTTCTCCACCTATGACGCCTCGGTCGGCCATTTCGACAAACCCGCGATCGACTGGGCGATGAGCGCGATCATGGTGCTCGGCTCCATTCCCTTCGTGCTCTATCTGCGTGTCGTTCGTGGCGACCTGCGTCCGGTCTTCGCGGATACGCAGGTGCGCTGGTTCCTGGCCATTCTTGCCATCGCCATTCTGCTGACCGCCTTCTGGCTGGTCCGCAGCGAGCTGATGAGCCCGCAGGAAGCGCTGCGCTACAGCACCTTCAACGTCATTTCGGTGATGACCGGCAGCGGTTTTGCCACCGCCGACTATGCCCTTTGGGGAAGTTTCGTGGTCGCCACCATGTTCGTTCTGATGTTCATCGGCGGCTGTGCCGGCTCGACCACCTGCGGCATCAAGATCTTCCGCCTGCAGGTGCTCTATGCCACCGCGCAGGCGCAGATCCACCGGCTGATGCAGCCCAACGGCGTGTTCTTCGCCTACTACAACAAGAAGCCGATCCCCGACCCCGTCGCATCCTCGGTGATGAGTTTTTTCTTTCTCTTCGCCGCCTGCTTCGCGCTGCTCGCCGTCGCTCTCGGCCTCACCGGTCTCGACTTCATCACCGCGGTATCGGGCGCCGCCTCGGCGATTGCCAACGTCGGTCCCGGCCTGGGCGAAGTCATCGGCCCGAGCGGCAACTACGCCAGCCTGCCGGACAGCTCCAAATTGCTGCTTAGCCTCGGCATGCTGCTTGGCCGGCTCGAACTCTTCACGGTGCTCATCCTGCTTGCACCGTCGTTCTGGCGCGGTTGACCGGAGCATCATGACCAACATCCGCAGCACGACTCGCGAGATGATCGAACGCCTGATCGGCTTCGATACCACCTCGGCCAAATCGAACCTGGCGCTGATCGACTTCGCGCAGGACTACCTCGAAGGCCTGGGCGCGCGCTGCCGCCGCACCACCAACGCCGAGGCGACCAAGGCCAATCTCTTTGCCAGCCTCGGCCCGCAGACAGCGGGCGGTGTGGTGCTGTCCGGCCACAGCGACGTGGTGCCGGTCGACGGCCAGGCCTGGGACAGCGACCCCTACACCCTGATCGAGCAAGATGGCCGGCTCTACGGCCGCGGCACGGCCGACATGAAGAGCTTCCTCGCCGTGGCCCTGGCGCTGGTTCCTGAATTTCAGGCGCAGCCCCTGGCCAAGCCCCTGCACATCGCCCTGTCCTATGACGAAGAGGTCGGCTGCACCGGCGTGCATGGCATGATCAGCGACATCACCGAAAACCTGCCGCCACCGGATATGGTGATCGTCGGCGAGCCGACCGACATGCAGATCATCAACGGCCACAAGGGCTGCTTCCTTTTCGAGACCCGCATCACCGGCCAGGCGGCCCACTCGAGCCAACCGCATCACGGCGGCAACGCCATCATCGCGGCCGGCAGGTTGATCGCCTTCCTGGCCGACCTGGCCGCGGCCAAGCGCGCCGCCGCACAGGAAGGCAATCCCTTCGATCCGCCCTACACCACCTTCAACCTCGGCCAGATCGACGGCGGCAAGGCCGTCAACATCGTGGCCCAGGACTGCTGCTTGACCTGGGAATTCCGGCCGATCCCCGGCGAGGATACCGACGCCATCGTCGCCGCCTTCGAGGCCTATGCCGAAAATGAAGTGCTGCCGGTCCTCAGCGAATTCGCGCCCGGCGCCAGCATCGTGACCAAACGCCTGGCCACGGTGCTGCCGCTCGCGCCGGAAGAAGACGGCGCCGCCGAAAGCCTGGTGCGGCATCTCTCCGGCGCCAACGCTTCCAGCGTGGTGTCTTTCGGCACCGAAGGCGGGCTGTTCCAAGCGGCCGGCCTGTCGGCCGTGGTGTTCGGGCCCGGCTCCATCGATCAGGCGCACAAACCCAATGAGTTCATAAGTCTCGAACAGGTCGCGGCCTGCGAGGCCTTCCTGCTGAAACTGCGCGACTGGGCGGCAGCAGCAGAATGATGGGGGACGGGGGCGTAACTCCCTTGCCATCTCAAAGAAACGCCCGAGGGACATCCAATGACCGACCCAGGCGTCTATAGCTGGGACGAACTGCGTCAACGGCCCAAGCCTCAAGAGGTCTGGCTGACCCCCTTTTGGCTTCGCATCTTTGCCGCCGGACTCGGCGTCGTTGCGAGCATCTTGGTGTCCTTTGCCGTGGTTTCTATGCTGCTGCCGCACATGCTGGACGCAGCGTCAAGTGATCAGCTGACGCTTTTCATTGGTGGCAGTTTGGCCGTGCTCACGTCTGCCCTGTCCCTACGCTTTTTCAATCCCCTGGACTGGGAAAAGTGGTTCTGCTTCGCACTCGCGACGGAAGGCATCTATCTGCCCGGAAACCGGTCCAGGCTGGTCTTCGTACCCTGGTCTGCCGTCGAAGCGATCGACGTAGAGCGCTGGCACTTCAAAGGTGAACACAGCGCGGCAAGAATTCGCCTCGACCTCGACGACAGGATTTGGGGCGGCTTCAAACGAGGCGCCCGAATCCAAGGTCACGGGCGCCACCGCTGGGTCACGGTCCACGTGCCCGGCGTGGCGGGCGAGGAAATGGCCGCACGAATCAAAGGCTTTCGCGCAACGTCGTCTGCCGGACCAGGATGATTTCCGGCACGCCTGGAAACGGTTCAGCCCTTTTTCGAAGGTGATGGCTGCGACGGCGAAAGAGGCCGGCCGGCGCGTCTTCCTCACCTCCGGCGCACAGCGCTTTCGACCCGCCCTACACAACATTCAACCTGGGACAGATCGAAGGGGGGCGGCGCGGTTTCCTTCGGCACCGAGGGCAGTCTCTTCCAGGCCGCCGGGCTCTCGACCGTGGTCTTCGGGCCCGGCTCCATCGATCAGGCGCACAAACCCAATGAGTTCATGAGTCTCGAACAGGTCGACGCCTGCGAGGCCTTCCTGCTGAAGCTGCGCGACTGGGCGGCAGCCTGAGGCGCGGCACGCTCTGCGCCCTCGGCTTCGACAAGCCGGATCCCGCCTGAGGCCTGTTCCTTAGCGACGCTCGCGCCGTATCGGAGTAGGCTTGGCCTGCGACGGCTGGCGGCATGCAGGGCTTTGCAGTCTGCCGGGCGCTGAAATCCGCGGCCCCGGCCTCGGCACAGCCCAGCGAATACGAAGCTTGCCGTCATAGGAATGACATGCGAGCGCCTTCAGTGAAGCGCAGGCAAGGGAAGAAGCGATGCAAAAGATCGTCCTGGGAATCCTGGTGGTGTTAGCTGCCGCCGGCTGGGCAGCCGCCTATGTGTTTTTCACCGAATCGGGAGACCGCGCGGCCAGGCTGGAGACAGTCGAAGCCGAGCGCGCGAAACTCGAGAGATCTCTCAGCCAGGCGCAGAGCGACCTCACGCGGCAGGCTGAATCGGCAGGGCGACTGGAAGAAGTCGAGAAGACTCTGGCCGCCGCCGAAGGGAACATAGCGACGACGGAGCGGCAGCTTCAGGAAAAGCGAGCCGAACTCGCCGTGCTGAGCAAGGACATCGAGGCCGGAAAACTCGAGCTCACCAAGATACAGCGTCAAGTGACCGAGAGCTCAGCCTCACTCGGCCAGGCTGAGCAGGATGCCGAGCAAGCGCGGCTCGAGGTACAGCGACTGCGCAGCGAATTGGCCGATCTCGCGCAAACTGCGGAGCGGACCGAGCGAAACGTGACGGCCGGGGCGGCTGCGGCCGCCTCAGAAGTTGCCGAGGCGACGACCATGGCAGCGGCACCAGCTACCGCACCCGAAAAGCAGGAGATGGATCCCATAGCCCGAGCGGAAGAACGCTTCAATCTCCTGGACGGTAACGGCGATGGCGCAATCGATGAGTTCGAGTTCAGGCTAAACAGCATCCGCCTTTTGGGCCTCATCGACAAGAACCGGGACGGGGTCGTCACCATCGAAGAGACAAGTCTGAGTCCGGAGCAGTTCAAGAAGTTCGACTTGAATGGCGACGGCGAGATCTCATCGCTCGAGTTCGTGGAGGCCTTCAAGATTCTCGATCGCAGCGGCACGGGCAAGGTTACTCGCGAGGACTACATGCACTTCGTCGAGTCCACCGTGAAGTAGGCTTCTTGCGCCTCAGGCCTTCTCGAAAGCGATCTCTGCCCCGAAGAAACGGCTGGCGAAAGCAGAGACCTTCTCTGGGTCACCGGTGGTGAGAAAGACCTGCCGGCCGGCCACTTCCGACGTGGCCGCAAAACGCGGGTGACGATCGAGATAGTCGGTCAGGCTGTCCGCGACGATCCGGGGCTGGTCCAGCAGGCGCGTTCCCTGCGGCAGCGCGGCGGCGAAGAGATGCGCCACCAGGGGATAGTGCGTGCAACCCAAGACCACAGCATCGGGCGGACGGCCCTCGGTCTGCCGCAGCATCTCCGCGACGTAGCCTTCGACGAGTTCGCGGAGCCTGGCCTCCGGGGCGTCCTCCTCGATGGCCGAGACCAGGTGCGGACAAGCCTGACTGACGACTCGCAGGTTCGGAGCCCGCAGGCCGATCTCGAAGGGGTAGGCGGCGGAGTGGATGGTACGCTGAGTCGCGAAGACACCGACCAGGCCGTCTTCCGGCATACGCCCGGGTACCGGCTTGCCGTCGCGCCAAGACACAGCGGTCAGCGCCTCGACCATCGGCACGAAGACACCGAGCACGCGACGCTCCGGCGCAACCTCGGGCAACCAATCCTGCTGCAGCCGCCTGAGCGCGATGGCCGAGGCGGTGTTGCAGGCCAACAGCACCAGGGTACAGCCCTCCGCAAACAAGCGTTCGATCCCGGCCAGGGTCAGGGTGTAGATCTCCTCCGAGGGTCGCCGGCCGTAGGGCGCATTGCCGTGGTCGCCAAGATAGGTAAAGGCCTCGCGCGGCAGCCGCTCGGTCAGGGCATGCAGTACCGTCAGCCCGCCGTGGCCGGAATCGAAAACGCCGATCATCTTGCTTGCCCGTTGATGAGCACAGGACCTAGAGCACGATGTAGGGAAAGAACGCGCTCCGAATGGTCTCTTCGAGCTGTCCGTTGAGGTCGTTCATGGTCTCTTCGGTCAGCTTGTACCAGGCTCTTTCCCGCTCGTTGAGGGTGATGTCCTCGGGCACGGTGACCGAGCGGCGCGCTTCCGCGCTGGCAGTGCCCAGCACCTGGCGGCCGTCGAGGACCTGCATCTCGACCACTACATGGGTCTCGTAGCGCTCCGACTGGTCGGTAGTCAGCAGACCGGTAATGCCGGTCTGCTGCGGCAGCGGCGTTTCCACCGCTGAGGCCTTGCGCACGATATAGCGGAAGGTCAAACGGTCGCCGGCCGCCGCAAGGCGGTCCTTCCCCCACTGCGCCGCCGCGTCCTTCGGCAATACCGGAAAGCGGTGATCGACGTTCGGCGCCTGCCCCGGCGCGACATAGGTGTGCTCGACCGGAACCTCGCCGACGTCCAAGCGGATATCGGACAGGTGGGCATAGGTAATGTTGGCAAAGCGGTTGCTCGGATCGTCGAGGGTACAGGCCGCAAGAGCGGCAGCCAGAAACGAAAGAACGAACGTCAGGCGAAGCGGGGCGCACATGGCAGGCTTCCTATCGACAAAATGAGAGTCGGGTCTGTGTTTGGAGCCGTCTTAGACGGCAAGTATGAATAAGTTGGGAATCGGGCAGGATCAAGGCGTGCAAACGCGAAGCGCGGCGGCGTTACGATGCGTAGATGCGGTCCAGGTCATCGTCGTCGAAGCGATAGACCTCGGTGCAGAATTCGCAGGTCACTTCGACCGCGCCGTCGATTTTGAGGTCTTCGATCTCCGGGCGCGGCATGGACTTCAGCACGTTTTCCAACTTCTCGCGCGAACAGCGGCAACTTTCGGTGACGCTGCGCGGCTCGAAGACCCGCACGCCTTCCTCGTGAAACAGGCGGAACAGCAGGTCGTTGAGCGCCAGGCCGTCGTCCAGCAGTTCGTCCTCGCTGCAGCTTGCCTGCAGCACCATGGCGCGGCGCCAATCGTCTTCGTCCTCGATGGCGTGGACGGCTTCCTCGGGCAAGCGTTGCAACACCAGGGCGGCGGAGAGCCAGTGTTCGCCACGCCGGCCGGCCGCCAGGACGATGCCGCTCTGCAGCTGTTCCGACTGCATGAAGTAGTGCTGCATGCAATCCGCCAGGCTGTCGCCGGTCAAAGCCACGATGCCCTGGTAGCGGTCGCTGTATTTGTCCCGGTCGACGGTAAAGGCGAGATGACCCTTGCCGAAGAGCTGCGGCACCGTCGGGCTGTCGCCGGTCTCCGCCATCAAAAGATCGATACGCGCCCGATCGAAACCGGCGTAGCCCCGCATCGCACCCTCTGAGGTCACATCGACCACCATCATGCGCAAGGGGCCGTCTCCGCTGGCCTGCAGGGTGAAGATACCTTCGTATTTTATGAGGCTGGCTAAACCGCCACAGAGTGCCAGCATCTCGGCCAGCAGGCGCGCCACCGGCGCCGGGTAAGCATGGCGGCTGAGAACGCGGTCACAGACGTTTTCCAGGCGCAGCAGGCGGCCGCGGATCCCGGAGGATTCGATGAGAAAGGGTTGGACCAGATCGGCCTGCAGGGCAGCCCGACCCGCGGTAGCTTCAGACATCAGCCAGCTTTACCCATCACGAGAGGCACCAGGCCAGGATGCCCTTTTGCGCATGCAGGCGGTTTTCCGCTTCGTCCCACACCACCGACTGCTGACCGTCGATGACCGAGGCCGTGACCTCGTCGCCACGGTGCGCGGGCAGACAGTGCAGAAAGATCGCGTCCGGCTTGGCCAGCGCCATGAGCCGGTCGTCGACCTGATAGGACTGCAGCAGGTTGTGCCGGCTCTCGCCGTCCCCGTCGCCCATGGAAACCCAGGTGTCGGTGACCACGGCATCGGCGTCCTTCACCATGGCGTCGACGTCGCCGGACACGACGATCTTGCCGCCTTCGGCCTGGGCCCAGTCGAGCACCGTCTGCGGCGGGCGCAGCATTTCCGGGCAGGCCAGGCGCAGTTCGAAGTTGAAGCGGACCGCGGCGTGAATCCACGAGGTCGCCATATTGTTGCCGTCGCCCGACCAGGTCACCACCTTGCCCTCGATGGGGCCGCTGTGCTCCTCGAAGGTCATGACGTCGGCCATCAGCTGGCAGGGATGGGTCACGTCGGTCAGCCCGTTGATCACCGGCACCGACGCATGCTCCGCCATTTCCAGCAGGATCGATTCCTTGGTGGTGCGGATCATGATGGCGTCGACGTAGCGCGACAGCACCCGCGCGGTATCGGCCACGGTTTCGCCGCGGCCGAGCTGGGTGCCGCTCGGCTCCAGCACCACGGCCTGACCGCCGAGCTGGATTGCCGCCACTTCGAAGGACACGCGGGTGCGGGTCGAGGGTTTCTCGAAAATCATCGCGAGGATCTTGCCCGCCAGCGGCTGCGCAGCGCCGTTGGTCGCTTCGCCGCGCTTCATGCGTCCCGCCTCGTCGAGCATGAAGCGCAACTCGGCGCTGTCCAGCCGGTCGAGATCCAGGAAGTGCTTGGGCTGTACCCGCGTGAGACCGGTCATATCAGGCAGCCTTCGCCCAGCCACTGCAGACTCGCTCGATGGCTTGCACCGCCTCGTCCACTTGCTGTTCATCGATGATCAAAGGCGGCAGCAGGCGGATGACGTTCTCTGCCGCCCCCACCGTCAGCAGGCCTTCGTCGCGCAGCTTGGCGACCACTTCGGTGTTCGGCACCACGGACTTCAAACCCAGCATGAGGCCGGCGCCGCGCAGCTCCGCCAGCACCTGCGGGAAGCGCGCGATCAAGTCTTCGATGCGCCGGCGCAGCAGCTTGCCCATGCGCTCCACCTGGGGCAGGAAGTCGGGTTCCAGCATCACGTCCAGCACCGCGTTGCCGACCGCCATGGCCAGCGGGTTGCCGCCGAAGGTGGTGCCGTGGACGCCGGGCGCCATACCGCCGGCGGCCTTCTCGCTGGCCAGGATGGCGCCGATCGGGAAACCGCCGCCGAGGCCCTTGGCCAGCGCCATGACGTCGGGTTCGATGCCCGCCCATTCGTGGGCGAAGAGCTTGCCGGTGCGGCCCATGCCGCACTGGATTTCGTCCAGCACCAGCAGCAGGCCGTACTCGTCGCAGACGTTGCGCAGGGCACGCAGGTAGTCCAGGTCCGCCGCACGGATGCCGCCCTCGCCCTGGATCGGCTCGACCAGAATGGCCGCCGTCTCCGGGCGAATGGCGTTGCGCAGTTCGTTCATGTTGCCGAAGGGCACTTGGTCGAAGCCTTCTGCCACCGGTCCGGCGCCTTCCAGGTACTTCGGATTTCCCGCCGCCGACAGCGTGGTCAGGGTGCGCCCGTGAAACGAGCCGGAACAGGAAATCACCCGCATTTTCTCCGGATGTCCTTGAGAAAAGTGAAAGCGGCGCGCCAGCTTCAGCGCACCTTCCACCGCCTCGGCGCCGGAGTTGCAGAAGAACACCTGGTCGGCGAAGGAGTTCGCCACCAGCCGTTCGGCCAGGCGCCGGCCCTCGGGAATCTCATAGAGGTTGGAGACATGCCACAGCTTGCCGGCCTGCTCCTGCAGGGTCTTTACCAGGTGCGGATGGCTGTGCCCCAGGGCATTGACCGCGATGCCCGAGGCGAAGTCCAGGAATCGTCGCCCGTCGGCCGTATAGAGATAGGGGCCTTCGCCGCGCTCGAAAGCGAGGTCGGCGCGCGCATAGGTATGCATCAAGGCGTCGCTCACGGACCGAACTCCTAAAACCTTGCCCCATAGGCCGATCCGGCCTGAAAGGGCCGAAATGCCTCAAAATCTGGGGCGGGGACGGGACTTTCCTTCAGCCGGCAAGGGCTTGAGCCCAGCTTTCACGGCCGAGGCCGGGGCTGAAGGGCCGACACTATTGGCAGATTGCCCCCTGCTGTCAACCGGAGGGCGGATTTCCGGGCGTTTTGGGCGCCGTCCCCTCAGTGCAGCCGGGTCACGGTGTAGCCCCGTTGCTCGAGCAGGCGGAGGATGCCGTCCTTGCCGGGCAGATGCAGGGCACCGATGGCGACGAAGGCGGAACGCTGTTCCATATAGGGCAGCATGCGCTCCACCATCCGGCGATTGCGGTCGTTCAGCAGGCGGTCGGTATAGCGCTGGGCCAGCACCGGCTCCAGGTAGCCGAGCCGACGCTCCCACAGAGCATAGCTGAGCGCGAAGTTGCCCTCCACATAGACCGCTACCCGGTCGACACGAACGCGAGCGTCATAGTAGGTGTCGATGGCGGAACGCAGCATGGCAACCTGATCATCCATCGGAATGTCAGCGAAGGACTGCCACTGCTCCAGGCTGGTCTCCAGGAAGCCCACGTCCCGGCCCGCCTTTCTGGCACGCAGCACCAACCAGTCGTCCAGCACGGGCTTTTCCGGGTCCTCTAAACGCCCAATCTCGATTTCCCGGTCGGAGAGCGCCATCCAGGCGACCCAGGGCTGTTGCCGCAAGTAGTTTTGAAAATGCAGCCGACGTCTGTAGATCAGCTCAACCAGCTTCCGAAAGGTCCTTTCGCCAACGAGGTCTTCCAGGGACTGACCTTCGGGAAGGTCGAAATACTGGTTTACCTGCTTGCGCCTGGCCGGGCGGCGGTAGTCGGCTTCAAACAGAGTGATGTCCGCGCTCAAGAAGGCAGTCTCTACCGCCTCCGGCAACTCGAATACGCGCGGATCGGTGACGTGCATGGTGCCGAATACATAGCTTGGCGGTCCGCCCGGGCGCTCAACCTGCCAGATGCGACCCTGGCCGTAGGGAATATCCAGCGGCGCCGGCAAGGGCATAGGAGTCGTGCAGGCTGCGCCGAGCAGCGCCAGGGCGACCGCCAGCGGAGCCAGCAAAGCCCGGCACCTTGTGACAGCGGCAAAGAGAGACGACAGCGACATAGCTGAGACCGGCTACAATAAAGGCATAAGGGTGAAGCCCTGCTGCTCCAGCAGGCGGAGGATGCCCTCCTCACCGGGCAGGTGGATAGTGTCGACGGCGACGAAGGTCGACTGCTTCTGCATCCACGGCAGCATGCGCTCAACCATGAGACGGCTGCTGTCGGTGACGCGGCGGGCGTCCAGGGTCGCGGCCGTGGCGGGCTGCAGCCAGCTCAAGTATTCCCGCCACAAGGCATCGAGCCGGGCCAGATCGCCGTCGAGGTAGTATTGCCCCATCTTGGTCCGGGGCCACACGCCCTCGTAGCGATCCAGCCTCACCTTCAGCATGTCCGCCTGCTGATCCAGCGGGATTTTGTCGTAGACGTCAAAGTCCTCCTGCTC
>CAJHXP010000314.1_pt1 | contig 14883 bp, 13 predicted proteins | sample 9198551 | NCBI WGS metagenome assembly CAJHXP01 (sample SAMEA7708297, study PRJEB35096) | sediment metagenome | biome: marine neritic benthic zone biome [ENVO:01000025]; feature: sediment [ENVO:00002007]; material: shallow marine sediment [ENVO:03000034] sea grass bed [ENVO_01000059] ... | reverse complement strand
CAAGCTCTTTGCGAGCAAGGGCTGTGTCGTGTGCCATGCGGTCAACGGCTTAGGTGGGGAGGATGCGCCGCCGCTAGACGCCGCGACCATGGGCGGCAGCATGAATCCCTTCGAGTTCTCCGCCAAGATGTGGCGTGGCGCGGAGGCGATGATTTTTCTCCAGCGCGAGGAACTCGGCGAGCAGATCGAGTTTACAGGTGAAGAACTCGCTGACCTCACGGCGTTTATTCATCATGCGGAGGAGCAGAAAAAATTCTCCGAGGCGGATATCTCGCCGCGTATCCGCGAGTTGATGGCACACGGGCACGTCAAAGAAGAGGATCATCACGCGGGAGAGAAGAAGAAGGACCACTGAAGTCATCCCAACTCGCGGTCCATTGGAAAGAGATGTTTCTGAGGGTGATGCATATGACCGAAGCGTCAGTCGTTCAGCACCTGGGCCATGCGGATGGCAAAGAGACCCGCCGTGATTTTCTCTATCTTCTCGCCGGGACCATGGGTGCCATCGGCACGGGGGCCGCGGTTTGGCCCTTGATCGATAGCATGAATCCGGCAGCCGATATGCGGGCGGTGTCGTCCACGGAAATCGATATCGCGCCGATCGCGGTCGGTCAGCGGGTCACAGTCATCTGGCGGGGAAGCCCTGTCTTCATCGACCACCGAACGCCTCGGCAGATTGCACAAGCGCGGGCCGATGACGATGATTCCGGCCTGATCGACCCGGCCCCGGACTCATCGCGGGTAGAGCAAGAAAATTGGCTGATTGTCGTGGGCGTCTGCACGCATCTTGGCTGCATTCCCCTGGGACAGAAGTCGGGAAGTCCGCGAGGCGACTGGGGTGGATGGTTTTGCCCCTGTCACGGATCGCACTACGATACATCGGGGAGAATCCGAAAGGGACCGGCGCCGAAGAATCTCATTGTGCCGCCTTACGAGTTTACTGAGGACGGTATAGTTCGCATCGGTTGAATAGAACTGTCGCCGGACAGGGGTAGTGCTATAGAGAGGCTCTGTTGACCCGGCCCTTCGGCGGGCCGAGCAACGAGCGAGTCCCGCGAAGAACAGGAAGCACAAGGAATTGAAATGCAACTCTTACGGAACCCGACGGCAGTGGTGATTATCGGCCTTTTGGTCGCTGGCGTCGCGATCATTGTATGGCGGGCCACAGCGCCGACTTCAGATGGGGCCAGTGTCAATGTAACGGTCCCTATGCTTTCAGATGTCGCGGCCTTAGGAAAAGTGGCCTTCGATGCGAACTGCGCGCAGTGTCACGGCGGAAATGCTGCCGGCACAGACAAAGGCCCGCCCCTGGTTCATGATATCTACAATCCAGGACATCATGGTGACGCGGCTTTCGCTCTCGCGGTCAGACAAGGCGTACGGCAGCACCACTGGCGCTTTGGCAATATGCCGCCGAGGCCTGGGTTAGGCGACGCCGAAATGGCTACAATCATTCGCTACGTGCGCGAGCTTCAGGTCGCCAACGGCATTACCTATCAACCGCATCGCATGTGAAGTAAGGTCGAGATTGATCTCACAACAACATAGTCCGAGCCACGCACCTGCTGTGCGCCGTGTCGTTGGACCGAGGTGTGATGCGAGGTGTTACTCTCCCAGATAGGCCTTATCGGCCTCCGGCCCCAGACCGAGCTTGCCTTGTTCTTCGATCAGCGCCTTGACGCGTGGGTCATGGCGGAACCACTGGCCGGCTTCCTTGGCGTCCGCCGCGACTCCATTCTTCTCGGCCCAAGCCTTGATGAAACGGTTCGCGCCCCGCCATTTGCCATCCGGTGCCTCCTTGACGAACTGAAGGGCAAAGATCTTGTAGCCGTGGTTGGTCGTGAAAAGGCCGTCGGCGATCACCCGCTTGCCGAAGAACGGAAGCAGTTCCACCTGTGTCCCGCTGAAAGCCGTGGCATTCTTGACCGGCAGCACCAAGGTGCCCTCATCCGTCAGCAGGCCCAGCTGTCGGCGGCCAGCGCCGCCGTCGGCCGGGCAGTCGCCATGCAGCTCGCAGAGTACATCGACGACCTTGGCCTCGAAACGCGTGATTTCTTCACCGGGAAGGCCCCAGCTACTCGCTGCCTGGGCAGCGCCTGAAATGAGGATGCCGGTGGTGAGACCAATCGAAAAAATTAGGGTGCGCATGTCCTCACTCTCCGAACGGCTGGATGCCGTATTCTTCATGGGTCATATTGACGATGCCCTCGTCTCTCACAACCTTGCTGACTAGCAGGTACTTCAAGCCGTCGCGCTCGTAGACGCTGCCGTCGACCGTGATCCGATGGGTCTGAATTGCGAGGAGTCCGGGATCGGCGAGAACCTCGCCGCGTCCCTCAAACTCGGCAATGAAGTAGACTTCGCCGTCATCGGCCAGAATTCCGACGGGAACGCCGCCGGCAGCGCACCAGATGGCACACTGATGATGTGCGGTCCCTTCGGCATACATGATTCCGGAAATATAGCACCAAGTATCGATGACCTCGCCGGTCATCTGCATGTGCTCAGTCATCTCAGTGTTCTGAGTCACCTGAGAATATTGAGACGTCGCCGCCAAAGAGAGGCCGGGCGCAAGCAGAGTAAGTACGAGTGCGCCAGCCAACAGAAGTCTCGAGAAATGTCGCATCGCTAACCCCTTCGCCATGTTTTCAAGCAAGCAATCAAGCCATAGTTCGACTATGCCTGACTGAGATGGATATTCCTGTCACAAAGCATCACAACCGCGTTAGGGCGTTTCCGCAGAAGCCTGCCCCACCAGCGTTCATGTCTGCATCACGGCATTCCAACGCAGAGAGGCCCTGCAGAGCAAAGGTCATGGGGAAGTTTGCGACAGCGATCGGGGGACCAGCACGCCGCAGCTTCGTTTCACCCGTCGGCAGCGTGCACATGGGCTTGCGCGCGTATGCTTCTCCGCACAAAGACGAGCTCAACTGGGATTGACTCGCCGCGCCTGATCTCTCGGGTGAGTGGCGCAAGCTCGATCCACAGGTGACCCGTCGTAAGATCCAGATCATCCTCAGGCCGAATTCCAATCGAGTCGAGCCTTGCTGTTTCGTGGTCGCTGATCCGCCCGACGATCTGCGCGTCTTCGGCGAAAGGTGTCGTCGCGCCCAGCAGGTGGATGTGACCCTGGCTCTCGTTCTTGATTCGCAGGCGCAGAATGCTGCGGTCCCCTTCTTTTGCAGGGGTGACCCATACGTCTTCAATGGACACTTGGCCGTGGTAGTCTGGAGGCTCATCCGCGCTGGCGGACGCCAAAGCGGCAAAGACCGTTGACGTGGCGATAATCAAGCAAATGAGAATGCGAAATCTTCGATTGGGCATGAGATTGATTTCCTTAGCGATGCCTGCCTGGGGCGGTTGCGTGGCAATGGGGTCTAGAGTGAGTCGCTCTGCGCGCTGTATGGCTGAAGTGCCTTCGCCAACGGCGCTGCATCGTGCCTGCTTGCCATAGCCGGGAATTGGCCTGACATGGCGGATTGCGGACGGTTGCGTGCAGACGCGGGGCGGGTCAATCGGTGAGTTCTTGGAGGCCGAGCAAGGGCCGATTTAGATGAACGCTGCTTCTCCAAGAACAGCTGGGTCTCCCCGAAGCGCACTCGGACATCTTGCATGGTTTGGTAGTACTTGAGGAGTTCCTTCAGCGGCGCGGAGAAGTCCTTATGAGCAGCAAGAACCGCAACGAGCGCGCCGAATGACAGGCGGTCTTCGATCACCAGGAAGCCGCCGACCGTATAGAAAAAGAAGGGAGTCAGCTGGGTGATGAAGTTGTTCAAGCCCTTCATGCTGAATTTTTTCCGGTAGATCTCGAAGCGGATCTCTGCAAGCTGTCGCAGTACGCCCGCAATCTGTCGCCGACTCTCGCCCGACGGGGGTGCCTGAGACGCGATCTCCCGACCGATTGCCCCGCCGAGATTGCGCATTTCACGGGCGCGACGCCTTGCAAGATCGTTTATCCGCCGCTGCAATCGCGGAATGAGCATGAGTTGTACTGGGAGTAGCGTAATTGCTGCGGCTCCAAGTACGGGATCCTGTATGAACATGAAGAGCAGGATGGTCAGGAAGGTTCCGCCCTGAAACAGCGGCAGGACAAATGCATCGCCGGCGAAGCCGCCAATCGGCTCGACTTCCTGGACGAGCATCGGTATCACCTCACTGCGGTCGCCTTGTGCGACGTCGCGCCGCCAATGCCGGTAAATCGTCAGGCGTAGGCGCCTTAGAAGAGACTCGGCGACACGTCCTTTTTGAACGTTGATAGCGTATTTCAGTGACCCGTTGATCAGGATCACGGCCAGATAGAGGGTTGAAAGAACAAAGAGATAGGTCGTTTGCGGCACGGATAGGGACAGGACCTCAAGCGGAAAGTGACCCGAGGAGATGGCATTGTTGATGATCAGCTTCGGGAGCTCCAATCCAGCATAAAGCAATGGCAAGGCGGTGAGAGCAGCTCCAAGCAGGAAGACCTGGCTTCGCCGTGTGTGCGTGAAAACGTACCGGAAAATACCTGCCGGAGTTCCACGTGATTGGCTTCTGGAAGCGGAGTCCGTCGGGCGGCCTTGGTAATTTCTCGCGAACTCCCGAAGAAGCCGGAAGGCCCACAATCCGAGTACCAGTGCCAGCGCCAATGGCATGCCCAACAGAACGGTATGGAGGACGAACTCGAACCACGGGGTCGTACCGGTAAAGAACCAGAGGCCGAGGGAGTGGCCGGCATCGTGTAGAGCTGAAGTATCGTCCACGGTAATCACCTTTCTGTGCCTGCTTCAAGATCTGCCCCTCTGTTTCCGTTTCTGTAGTTCCGCATTGTGGCGGTTCGTCGATCTGTACTGCTGTTGGTCGCGGTTGCTTGGTGACCAAGGGCTGCCGTCGCCTTCGAAGGCGACCGGAAGCGAACGTCGAGAGTAAGAAAGCCGGCAGCGAAGACCCTCGTCTCGCCTGCGCTGCCGTCAAGGCCTATCTCCCAGGCGCGCGCTTCCTGTCGTTGCCTCAAGATCCCTTTCCTGCGATCTAGAAGAAGAACCGAATGCCAGCGACGAAGGCGACGGCGTCGATATCTTCGCCTTCGTCCCTGGTGAGGTCGGCGGTATCAAAGAGATCTCGCTCGTAGTTGACACCTATGTAGGGTGCGAACTCGCGCGTGATTTCGTATCTAAGCCGAAGACCGATCTCGAAGTCTGTCGGCCCCGACCCAATTCCCAAATCCTCGACCTCTTGGACGGCAATGTTGACCTCGGCCGAGGGTTGTAAAACCAACCGCTGGGTAAGGAGGAGTTCGTACTCCGCTTCAAGCCGGGCGGAGACGTCGCCGTCGTCGCTGATGAACAACGCGGTATCGAGCTCGAAGAACTGCGGCGCCAGGCCTTGGAGGCCGAGAACCGCGAACGCTCGTTCGGGGTCCGGTTCGAAGTCGTAGCGAACACCAATCTGAGCGTCGAAGAAATCCGAGACCAGACGGCTGTAGAGAACCTGCAGCTCGGCCTTCTCAAGACCTCCGTCAATCACCGTTTCTCCTTCCGTCTTAAAGGCGATTTTGTCGTAGTCGGTCCCCGCCCAGCCCTGGGCTTCCCAGGCATAGGCGTCGTCTCCGTCGCTCAGGCGGTATTCATTCTGGTCCATCTGGAAGAATGTAAAGATCTGGTCGTCCAACTCTGCCGCCGTAGCGGAGGTTGCGGCGATGGCCGGGGCAAGTGCCGCGGCTAAGGTAATCGCCACAAGGGCATGTCCGTTGGTCATGAAAGACATCATGGCTTCCCCTAATTCACGTTAGCCGTTTGAGGGCCGCCTTCGACGATGACCATTCGGAACATGCCGGTAGCCATGTGGTACATGAGGTGGCAGTGGAAGGCCCATTGACCGGGCGCATCGACCTCTACCTCTGCCAGAACGGTGGTGCCCGGTGCGATGCTGACCGTGTGTTTCACCGGGTTCCATTTGCCGTTGCCGTTATCGAGGATTGTCCACATGCCGTGCAGGTGCATCGGGTGGCTCATCATGGTCTCGTTGACGAACTTGAACCTGACACGTTCCCCATATTTGAGCCGGATTGGCTCGGCTTCCGAATACTTCTCGTCGTTAATCGACCAGAAATACCGTTCCATGTTTCCCGTCAGCCGGATTTCGATTTCCCGTGTCGGTTCGCGGACCTCGTAGAGCGGCCGCTGGGCCCTCAGATTGGCATAGGAGAGGAACTTGCCGCCGTTTGCGGCGGTTGGCATCAAGCCGCTGCCGGCGGCGTAGAACGGGTCCTGCCGGCCAGCTGCGCTGCCGGACATGGCACCGTTGTCCATGCCTGCCATCGCGCCGTGTCCCATCGCCGCATGGTCCATCTGGGACATTTCGGAAGGGTCCATGCCGGCCATTGGCGGCTGAGTCGCCGAGGGCTCGTCATTCGGCTGCATCTGGCTGTGATCCATTCCCTCCATGCCGCTGTGGCCCATGTCGGCCATGGTGAGCAAGGGACGTTCGCGTTGCTCGGGAATTGCCGCTTCCATGCCCTCCCGGGGGGCGAGCGTGGCGCGCGCCATTCCGGTCCGCGCCATGGGCTCTGCGGCAATTGTGTAAGCGCGGTCTTCCGTCGGCCGCACGATCACGTCATAGGTCTCGGCGACCGCGATACGGAACTCGTCGACCTTGACCGGCTGCACATTGTTGCCATCGGCTTGCACGACCGTCATTTCAAGTCCCGGAATGCGAACGTCGAAATAAGTCATGGCCGCGGCGTTGATAAAGCGCAACCGCACCCTTTCGCCCGGTTTGAAGAGCCCTGTCCAGTTCTGTTCGGGGCTCTTGCCGTTCACCAGGAAGCTATAGCCGCTGATGTCAGCAATATCGGTGGGAGTCATCCGCATTCCCCCCCAATCCAAACGATCGGACAGCGTGGCTTCCAACCCATTTTTCGAAGCATCATCGAAGAAGGACATGAGGGTGCGCTGGCTGTTGTTGTAGTAGTCCGATTGCTTCTTGAGGCTGGCCAGAATCTTCTCCGGGCGTGTATCGTGCCAGTCGGAAAGGACGACCACATAGTCGCGGTCATAGCGAAAGGGTTCGCGCCCCTGGGGTTCGATCACGATCGAGCCGTAGACGCCTGATTGTTCCTGCAAGCCCGAATGGCTGTGGAACCAATAGGTGCCGCTTTGCTGCGCCGGAAAGCGGTAGGTATGGGTCGCGCCGGGCTTGATGCCGTCGAAACTGATGCCCGGTACGCCGTCCTCGGTAAACGGCAGGATCAGGCCGTGCCAATGGATCGAGGAATCCTCATCGAGAGTATTGGTCACGTTGATGACCAAATTCTCGCCTTCTTTGAACCGCAGTGTTGGTCCCGGCACCGTGCCGTTGATGCCGAGTGCGGTTCTCTCTTTGCCCGAAACGTTGATGGTCGTCTCGCCGATTGTGAGATCGTACGTGCCCGCCAGAGCGGGGAACGCGCCGAATAGCGCCGACGCCCCCCCCAAGATTCCCAAGGCGGTCAAGACAGTTCGTCCAAGAACGATTGGATGCTGATAGTCCATTTGCGAATTCTCCGTTGCCTACTTGGTTCAGCTGCCGGTCTTGGCGGGCGCGACGAACTCGACGTCGCCCACCATGCCGGAGTCGTAATGGCCCGGCAGGTTGCAGGCGAACTCCAGATCGGCGGCGGCCGCAAACCTCCAGACCATTTCCTGGGCTTTTCCTGGTTCAACAAGGATGCTGTTGGGGTCGTCGTGAACATGACCCGACATGCCCATGGAGGAGTGGTCCATGTTCATCATGTCTTGGTTCATGCCCGTTGCTGTGAGCATGCCGCTCTCCATCATGCCCATCATCTCCTCCTGGTGCTCGGCGTGCATGGCGGCCGTACCCAGGTTGAACTCGTGCAGGAAGTCGCCCTCGTTCTTGATCAAGAAGCGGATCGTCTCTCCTGGCCTAATCGTGAGCTTCTCGGGCTCGAAGTAGTTGTCGCCCATCACCATCTCGATGGTCCGATCGACCTCGGACGGCCTGCCGGCTTCTCCAATGGTCGTGGGGCCGCCGTGGCCGTGGCCGGCTTCTTCGGACTGGCCAGCCCTATCGCTGTTCGAGTGTGAGCCTGCGGCGATCACCGGCCCGGAAGCGGTGAACGCAGTAGCAGCAGCGAGGGCGAGAGCTATCTTGGAAATCTTAGTAGGCATTGAGGGAATCCTTTGAACTGAGTGAGGGCGTGACGCCTTTGTGGGTTCGCTGTGGCTCCCCCATAGGGAAAACGACAGCAGGTGATATTGACCTCGGAGTTCCGCTGGTGCGGCCCGTCGAGAATCGGTTGAACGAAGGGAGTGATCTGCTGAATTGGAGGGCGAATTAGGGAGTGGAGAGCCTGGTCTTTCAGGCCCTCTTTCTTCGTCTACACCACCCCTATTGCCGGGAATGGCTGTTCTATCCGCATTTCCGGCACCTCGAAGGGGAGAGGGTCCAGGCAATGACAGTTGGAACACCCAGCCGGCCGAAACCGGCGAGAGGGAGAACCTTCGTCTTGTTCCGCCACCGGTCCGGGAGGCGAGCATCGGTTTAGGGTCGCGAAAGGCGCAGTCGGCCTCGCCGCGAGAATCTTCGCGCATGACAATATTCCATCCAGTCGACGTGAAGTTGGGCGCGTTCGACTGCTCGAATCCCGGCCCTTCGGCTACGAGAGTTCGATGCGTTTAGGAACGCGTTAGGCGGTCAGGATGGAGTTCGAGGCGGGGGAGGATCGAAAGCGGAGACCAGTCGCCGATGCGGCGCGGCATTGGGCGATGCTGGTGCGATAGACGCATAAGATGCTGATCGCATCATCAGCGATCGGATCATGGAGTCGACGTGATGGGTGCAATCGCCGTTGGTGCTTGGCACACCCCCTGCGCCGTCGTAAATCAACTGCGCCAAGTCAGGTGAATCGCAGGACGCACTGAGATGATTGTGATCGGCCGCATCGCCCGATAGCTGGGCATGAGCCGGGTGCAGGTCGAGGCCCAGCATCACGGCCGCGAGAATGGCCAGAAATTGGGCCAGTGATCTCGCACGTTTCAATGTAACCTCTATCATACCCATCAGCGCCTGAAAAATTGCCTTGCTGTCATTCCTAGGAGATGGGGATTCCCCCCTCTGGAAGGTCAAGAGCCAAACCCGAGATTCACGCGACCGTGATCAACTTTTTTTTATTCGCCTACGTTGGTGTCCTTGCTTAGCAACTTATTGAACTGGCACCATGATCCTGCCCCTATCTGGTTAAGGGGCGGTGAATGTTAAGATCATGAGTTCCACCTCCTGAACGTGGGGCGACCACCTCGATTGAAGAGAGCGCCATCGGCCGCGATTGAGCCCTGTTACACGGTAAGTGAGGTCACTTGCCGGCATTTGCTTGCATGCTTCCAGATCTCACCTATTTGAAAGTCGAAGAGCAGCGGGACCGATGACCGGTGACAGGAAATGAGTAGCAACTGGGTCAAGCTTGCCCTGGCCTTCATGGCTTTGGGAGCCACTGCTTTCGCCTACTGGCATTTTTCCGGTTCGGCGAGTTTCGAGAAGCTGCTCGACGGCGCCACTCTTAGAACGACTGTCGAGGCGGCGGGGGGCTGGGGTCCGGTCCTCGTCGTGGGACTGATGACCATAGCTGTGGTGGTGAGTCCGATTCCCAGCGCGCCGATTGCTTTAACCGCAGGTGCTGCCTACGGCCACCTCTGGGGGACCGTCTACGTCCTCCTTGGTGCGGAGCTAGGCGCGTTGATTGCTTTCGGTATCGCACGGCTTCTGGGCTACGGCCTCGTCCGAACCTGGTTCGGGAGCCGCCTGGATGTCGGTCTTCTCGGTTCGCAAAACATCCTCATGACGACCGTGTTTCTGACCCGCTTGATGCCATTTGTTTCGTTTGACATCGTCAGCTATGCGGCCGGCCTGACGTCGCTGACACTATGGAGGTTTGGTCTTGCGACTTTTGCCGGCATCGTTCCAGCGAGTTTCCTTCTCGCGCATTTCGGCGGCGAAATCGCCTCCGCCGATGCAAGTCGCATAATGATGGCGGTTTTCGCCCTTGGGGCGGTCACAGCCTTGCCGTTTCTCATACAAGCAGTGAGGAAAAAATACGCGGACCGGGGAAATCGGCAAAATCTGGCCCGCGACTGCGGGGCTGATGGTGTCTCCGATCGTAAGTCGCGGCCGGAATAGGCCCGAAGCGGGCGGGCAGACACGCTTCGCCAAACACGATCATATGGTCCGGGCAGACTTATCGGATCGATCTGATCAGTTGCTCGGCATAGCCGGCCACAGCCGATAGGATCATGCATGGGAAACTTCCGAAACCTTTTCGCTCGCTGGCTTGTTCCGATCATCGGTGGGGCGATCGCCCTGGCGGCTGTGTTCTACATTTACAGAGGCTTCGAATTCGATCGGTTTCTAGCCGCTCTGCAAACCACCAATCTTTGGTGGGTCGCCATGCTGGCGACAACGATTCTCCTCGAGCAGTTCATCAACGGCTGGAAGTGGCGCCAACTTCTTTATGATCTGAAGCCGATCTCCAGTTTCCGCCTGACTGGAGCCATGCTGGCGGGGTATGGCGCCAATGTGCTTGTTCCCCTCGGAATCAGTCCGCTGGTCCGGTCTTGGCTGATCGCCAGGCTGGAAAACCTGAAGGTGACGACGGTCCTCATGACGACGGCTATTGCCAGGTTTATCGACGGGGTTGTTTTCGCGCTTTTGGCCGGGATCGTTGCGCTGGCAGGCCAAGTTCCGCAGGTCGAGGGCGATCTGCGGCTCGGCCTCAGCGTGGCTGGCGCGCTAAATCTTGTACTCTTCGCGGGTTTGCTTTGGCTGCTTTACAGATCGCAGAAGCGGCTCGGCCAGGATGCCGCGCTCGTCAGCCGCTTCGTCGAGTGGCTTGCCGCGAGATTCCGCGGCGACCCTCGTCAATTCCGTGCCGCCCTTTCGCAAGGCATAATCTGGCCGCGTCAGCCATCGCGAAAGGCGGCGGTACTTGCCGCCAGTTTTGCTGCAAAAATGGTGTCTGCCACGCATTTCCTCTGGGCGGGTCTGTCGGTCGGCGTTGCGTTGCCCGTCTTCGACTATCTGTTCTTGATGGTATTTGCGGGCTTCGCGCTGGTCCTGTCCCGGTTTATCCGCTTGCCAGGCGGGTTCGTCGTCGGCTCGGCTTTCGCGCTCAATCTCCTCGGTGTCGCCGATGAGCAGGCCTTGGTCATGATTCTCTTGAATCACGCCGTCTCCACCATTCTGGTGGTAACGATCGGCCTTGTCGTGCTTTGGCAGAGCGGCATCGATATCCGCGCGCTGGCACAGCAGCAAGAACCGCTCGAGGCCGAAGTCTAGAGCTGTCGGAAAGTAGTCAGGCGTTCTGAACGATCGCGAGCGCGGGCGCCGCGTTTCAGGCAGGAGTATCCGACTGAAACGCGGCCGCGATCGGTTTCCGAGAGGCTACCCGCGTGGGCGGGTCACCCCTCGACCTCTGAGTCCATGAGATATTCGGCGAGTGCCGCGAGGTCGGCATCCGACCAGAATTGGGTGCCGTCGCGGATCACCTCCACCATCGAGCCGCCGAAGACGTCACCATCCGGCATGATGCCGGTGCGCAGTGCGTAGACCAGGTCATCATGGACCCAACCCTTTTCGCTCAGCGCACCCGGCGTGATCGCTGGAATTTTCTCTCCGCCCGGCCCGACGCCGCCTTCGTAGCGCTCGGCTGTTTCCCGCGCGCCGAGGAGATTCCTCGGCGTATGGCAGGCGCCGCAATGGGCAGGTCCGCGCGCCAAGTAGCGTCCGCGGTTCCAGGCGTCGGACTTGTCCTCCACGGGTTCCAGTTCTTGTGTGTCGAAGTACATCGCCTTCCAGACGCCGACGCCCTGATGGAACCCAAAGGGAAAACTCAGCTCGTGCTCGGGCGCGCTCGTCGCGGCCGGCGGCACCGACCGCACGGCAACCCAGAGGTCCGCGATGTCCTGATCCGTCAGGTGGGTGTAGAAGGTATAGGGGAATGAGGGGAAATAGTGTCTGCCGTCCGGGCTCTCACCCTCCGTCAGCGCCCTCGCAAAATCGGTAAGCGTCCAGCGCCCGATGCCGTCCTCCGGATGCGGCGTGATATTCGGCGCATAGAAGCTACCGAAATCCGTCTCTATTTCGGCGCCGCCAGCCAGGACGGCCCCGCCGGACTTGGCGTCTGTGTGACAGGCAATACATCCGGCAAGGCGTGCCACATAGGCGCCTCTATTTACATCGGCCGTCAGGTCCGTGAGTTCACGCTCGACGCTTGCAGGCGCCATGACGACCGAGGCGGCGATGGTGGCGCTGCCGAGAAGAACGACAACGCCACCGAACAGGGAAGCTACCTTCCACATCTACTTGCCCTTTTCCTTGCGGAAGTCCTGATGACAGGCCGAACAGGTTTGGGCGAGGCGCATGAAAGCTGCGTCTGGCGGCATCGCGGACAGTTGCTCCGCGCTTGGTGCCACTTGGCTGTTGCCCATCATCATGCCACTGCCCTGGCCCATGCCGCCGCCCATCATCGCGCCGCCACCCATCATCGCACCGCCGCCCATCATCGCACCGCCGCCGGCAGTCATGCGCTCGTTGTCGGCGGCAGCTGCCAGGGCCATCGAATAGACGGAGAGCTGCTCGGCAAGTGTCGAGAACCTCTCCCAATCGGTCCAGACTACGGGCAGCGCCTCGCTCGGCTGCTGCAGGCTGCCTTCGGGAAAGAGGTTTGTCATCGCTTCGCCGCCGTGTTCCGCGATCGTGCGGGCGAGGCTGCGCACCCGCTCCGTGTCATAGCCCTCCTTGCCCCGCATCATGGCGGTCAGCGATTTCATGGCCTTTCCGATGCCGTCCATGAGGTCCATTCGTTCCTTGACGACACCGGTTGCGCCGCCGTGTGCGAAAGCGCCGGCCGCGGCGAACGCAATCGATGCGGCCGCTACAGCCGCGATTACAACTCTTCGATTCATTAGGTAACTCCTCTGTCCGTGTACTTAGATTCCGATGGTTCTCGGACGCTTACTGACGGACAGAGATAGGTGGCGGGTTTGGCGGCGCATCGGCGAGACCCGCGCACCAAATGGGGTGCTTTGGGCTCAGGGGCGAACGCTTGTTTCCAACGAAGACCGAGTGTGCGCTGTCGGATGCCGGCAAAGCGTTGAAGGAGCAAGGTAGCGCGGTGCCTTCAGCATGACAGCAGTTGTCGTACTGACCCGATACCGCACTTATGCTGGAGAGCAAGCGGCTTTTCTCAACAGGGTATTCGCGAGAATGCGGCCCTTCATGCGCGTGCACTAGTGGTGCGGCCAAGAGCACTACGATGATCGAAATCAACGTGAGGGCTACGAATTGGCTGAATCGGCAGGTCGGTGCTGAGGCATTTCCAGCATAAGCCGTCCGCTCTAGATGCAAAATTTTCGGTCTCCGCTTAGCTGAACCACACCGATCCCTTGCTCCTTCTAAGTAGTTCTCAAAGGTTAAAGCTTTCCAAACGTTGACCGTGAAGGCGCCAACTTGTCTGTTCGCCCTTTCGCCAACCTTGACCGGCGCGCTTGCCCGGCTTGACAGAGGGAAACATAGGACTTCTTTCCGGCTGTGCAAGGTGCCTCTTGACCTTCCAGTTAGTGGAATGCCTACGTAGATTGCATGAGAGCCGGTGACAGTGCCGGCTGACAAGGAAAGGCGACCAACCATGGCGACCGAGGCGCGGACGCGAGAACACAAGCACCAAGAGGTAGAGAGCGTCAGGGACCCGGTCTGCGCCATGACTGTCGATCCCAACGCCAACAAACCGATCCAGGAGCACGAAGGACACACCTATCATTTCTGCGCAACTGGTTGCCGCGACAAGTTTGTGGCCACGCCGGAGGACTACATCGAGGCGAAAGATCCCGTCTGCGGCATGTCGGTCGACCGTGCCAGCGCGAAGTATGTCGCCAAGCACGAAGGCCGCCGCTTCTACTTCTGCTCTTCCGGATGCCAGGGGAAGTTCGAGGGAGAACCCGCGAAATATCTCGATGGCCTGCCGGCGCCGGAGCCGATGCCGGCTGGCACCCGCTACACCTGCCCGATGCACCCGGAGATCATTCAGGAAGGGCCGGGCGACTGTCCGCTCTGCGGCATGGCGCTGGAGCCCATGGGGGTGCCGGCCGGGGATGAGGGTCCCAATCCGGAGTTGGTGGACTTCACCCGCCGTTTCTGGATTGGCGCTGTCCTGACGGTCCCCGTCCTCGTGCTGACCATGGGACCGCTTGTCGGCCTGCCCTTGCGCCAGTGGATCGGCGAAAGCCTGGCAATCTGGATCGAACTCGTCCTGGCGACCCCGGTTGTTCTCTGGTCCGGCGGACCGTTTTTCGTACGCGGATGGAAGTCACTCGTGAACCGCAGCCTGAACATGTTCACGCTGATCGGCATGGGCGTCGGTGCCGCCTACGGCTTCAGTGTGGTGGCGGCGATCGCACCGCAGGTTTTCCCCGCAGGCTTCCGTAGCGCCGAGGGACATGTCGGCGTTTACTTCGAGGCTGCGGCCGTCATCGTGGTGCTTGTGCTGTTGGGGCAGGTCCTCGAACTGCGGGCCCGGGAACGCACCGGCGGTGCAATCCGCGCGCTGCTGGACCTGGCGGCCAAGACCGCCAGGGTCATCCGCCCGGACGGGCGGGAAGACGACATCCCACTGGAAGACGTTCAGGTCGGCGACCATTTGCGGGTGCGTCCGGGCGACAAGGTGCCGGTCGATGGCGCGGTGGTCGAAGGCCACTCGTCGGTTGACGAGTCGATGCTGACCGGTGAGCCGGTTCCGGTGGAAAAAGCGGCGGGCGATGCGGTAACCGGCGCCACGATCAACGGCAGTGGGTCGCTGGTCGTCGAGGCCAGGCGCGTCGGTTCCGACACGGTATTGTCGCAGATCGTCGAGATGGT
>CAJHXP010000150.1_pt1 | contig 14901 bp, 14 predicted proteins | sample 9198551 | NCBI WGS metagenome assembly CAJHXP01 (sample SAMEA7708297, study PRJEB35096) | sediment metagenome | biome: marine neritic benthic zone biome [ENVO:01000025]; feature: sediment [ENVO:00002007]; material: shallow marine sediment [ENVO:03000034] sea grass bed [ENVO_01000059] ... | reverse complement strand
GCCTGCCAAGGCATCCCAGCACCCGCTGCATCTCCTGGCTGGTCTCAGCCTGTGCCTCCGGGTTCTCTGTGCTCAGCCGCTGGTCCTTCTCGGGATTCCATTCATCTTCCGGGGCGCGGTAGTCCGCCTTGCGCAGCAGATCCAGCGATTGGTTGCGGACAACATTGATCATCCAGGTCATCGGCCGACCCCGGCTCGCATCGTAGCTGCCCGCATGTCGCCAGATCTTTACATAGGCTTCCTGCAGGGCTTCCTCGGCCCAGGCCTCTCGTTTCAATATACGCAGTGCAATACCAAAGAGTTTCGCAGATGTCGCTTCGTAGAGTTCGCCGAAGGCCGCCTGATCGCCAAGGCTGCAACTGGACAGCAGTTGCTCCAGCCGCTCCGAAGGCTCCCTGTTCAGCGTAGACTTCATAGATCCGCTCAAGTGTTGGTCCCGGATTGGCTAATTGTGCTGTCACAGGTGCCCGCAAATCTCGCAGACCTGACCGCCCGGGGCAATGCTGGCTGCGCGTTCGGGCAGCAGCTTAAAGGTTTGCTTTGGGAAATCACGTGGCTTTTCAGCGTAGGCTTGGCTCGCGGTGTCGGCGCTGCGGGCCGGCCGTTTCGCAGCGGTTGGCAGCCTTCGGCGCGCCGTGATCGCGCGCATCGAGCCTGCTCGTCCGGGTGATATGGTGCCTTGCGGATAAAACCTGGAGAGGAATAAACGAATCCAAATGCGGTGGGCGGAAATGAGGCGACCAGATCACACCCATAAATTGCAATAGATACAAAAACAACGTCTATTCAGTGTTGCGTGAATTTAAGCGTATAAATTTTCAATAAAAATCGACCGATTTGTGCAGTTTATTGCCGAGTTCGTAGCGGACGTAGTGGGACGTTCGGGACATTTACACTATAGTGCCGCCGCACAGGCTATCTAACCTAGTTCACATTCCCGAAAAGGTATGGGGGGATGGCTACTCTTACGGGACGCGAGCAAAGGCCGCAGTCACGATTCGATACGATGCGCGCGCTTCTCGCGCGGCGTCGGCGCAATCTCTTGCTGCCTATTTTGATGCTGGTCGCCGTGAGCCTCCTGGCGGTGGCGGCATTGCTCTATTGGAGTGCCGAGTCCCTGAACCAGCGCGACGCGCAGGCGCAGAAATCGCTGGTCAAGTCGATGTTGGATATTCGCAGAGACTCGCTGCGGCAGTTGGTGATCGACTACGCTTGGTGGGACGAAGCTATCGTATCTTCCGGAGTGGTCCTTGACGAGCGCTGGGCCAAGCAAGGTCTGGCGGGGTACCTGGAAAGCACATTCGGTGTTGCCGCGGGTTGGGTGATCTCGCCCGAGGGCAAGATCAAAATGGCCTTTGACAACGGGCAGTCTGTGGCGCCGGACAAGGCGCACCCTTTGCCGTCAAGCGGCCGGGAGCTGGTTGCGGCGGCGCGTAGCGCTGCGTCGATCGAAGAAGTACCGTCGGTCGGTTTTTTGGTCTACGACCAGGAACTCGCGCTCATCGGCGCCAGTGTCGTGGCGCCGCTCGTAGGTGCCTCCTCTGCGCTGGTACCAGACGAGCACGATGTTTTGGTCTTCCTGCAACCGCTCGATTTGGAATTCGTTGCGCGTGTCGGCGCCGAGGACCAGATAGAAAACCTGCATTTCCTGCGTGGCACGGCACCGCCAGGCTATCTCGATTGTCCCATCGTTGGTCTCGACGGCCTGCCGATCGGCAATATTATTTGGCTCGACCAGCGCCCCGGCGACGATCTGCTGTGGAGCGGCGTCCCGCTGATGCTGATATCGCTGCTGGCCGTGGGTCTCCTGCTGGTGTTGGCCATCAAACGGGTGGAAACGGTCGTTTCCCGCGAAGGCCGGCTGTCCATCTCGCTTTATCAAGAACAACAGAGACGGTCACAGAAATCCGACTTCGTCTCAATGGTCTCCCACGAGCTGCGCACACCGCTTCAGGCAATTGGCATTTCGGCTGACATGCTTGAGCGCTTCGCGGATCAGATGAGCGAGGCCGAGCGCTGCGAGGAGACCAGAACCATTCGCCGTGCGGTGAGTACGCTCGCGAGGCTGGTGGACGATGTGCTCGTGATGGGGCGCGCCGATGCTGCAGAGGATAAAGACAGCAGCGAACCACTCGACCTTGTCAGGTTTTGCCGTGCCATGTGGCGCGAGGTCTCCGTGGCCTTGCGCTCCAAGCAGCAGATGAAACTGCACGATCTGCTTGGCGAGCGGGTCTACGGCATGAATGCCACAGCAATGCACACCATCTTCTCGAACCTGATGCAGAATGCCATAAAGTATTCACGAGGAGAGGGAAGTATAGAGATCGAGCTGGCGCGCGATGGCGGAGACTATTTGGTCACTGTTACCGATTTCGGGCCGGGGATCTCCGAACAACAGCGGGAAGCAATATTCCAGCCTTATTGGCGGGCAAAGGAGGTTGATGGTATCGCCGGTACCGGCTTGGGCCTTTCAGTTGCGCGTGCCGCGGCGCGATCGATTGGTGGTGACTTAACTTTGGAATGCAGGGGGGACGGTAGTGGGACCCGCTTTGTGGTGCGCTGGCCTGTGCCGGCTTAGCCAATGGCGTTGACCGTCCGACAGAAAGAAAAAAAATAAATGGGTTGGGATTCGGGGGATGCAAATGACGAAGGTTCTGGTCATCGAGGACGATATCGAGTCCCAGCGAGGTTTGGTTCGGGGTCTGCGATACGAAGGGTTCGACGCGGCCGGCTTGGCTGCCGCAGAGCGCGCGCTGGAACGCATCGAGCAGGATCCGCCCGACTTGGTGACAATTGACCTCCTGCTGCCCGGGGGTAGCGGCGAGGAACTGCTTTCTGAGTTGCGCGCCCGGCGTCATACACGCACGACGCCGATCATCGTCATTACCGGTGTGACCGACCGGACGGCCTATCGCAGCTGCATGGAACTCGGCGCTGACGACTTCATTACCAAGCCTTACGACCTCGACGAGCTGATTGCCGCCATTCATGCTCAACTGCGCAAGCGCAGCTGGTTGCGCGATGCCGAGGAGGCACGGGACGAGGTATCGCCGATGCTGGCATTCGGCGACCTGACCTACGATCAGGAGAGGCGTTGCCTGGTGACGGCGGACGGCCATCGCCGGGTTCTGACGGTTTCCGAGGCGCGTCTCATGAGGTTCTTCCTCGAAAACCCCAACCGGGTGCTTGACCGCGAAGCGCTTCTTCAAGCCATCGGACGGCCGGAGGCCGCGCCGGAGGACCGTTCTATCGACGTGTTGGTCGGCCGGTTGCGCCGCAAAGTGGAAGCCGACCCACGCAGCCCAAAGCTGATTCAGACCGTCCGGAGCATCGGCTATGTTCTGAGTTGCGATGTGCGTCCGGCGACCGGGCTGGCTTCCAGCCGAGCGATATCCGCCTGAGGCCAGTCGTCTCTCTGGGACCTCCAGGAATGGCAGTTTTCCTGGAGTTTGACGCTGATTCCCTGTTGAAGCACAACCGTAGATCGCTTTAAGGTTGTGATATCGGCTTTAAATATCGCCATAGTATAGTTGCGAACTTTATTTCAGTTTTTGCTATGGTTAACGCTCGATTCCCAAAAAAATTTGCAGGAATTGTGGACAAAATTGCATATTTACCAGTTTTGCGAGAATTTTTCCTTTGTGACTTCATAGCGATTTCGCATAGATTGGGCCTTGGGGTCATGGAATCATTGATTAGTAGGGAAAACGGATGCTTGCTCATCAGACCATGGGGAAGGCTAGACAGGCTCACCCCGTCGATGTTCACGTTGGCGGTCGCGTGCGCCTTCGCCGGGTATTTTTAGGGTACTCGCAGGAAAAGCTGGCGAATGCCTTAGGGCTGACGTTTCAGCAAATCCAGAAATACGAGCGCGGTGCCAATCGCATCAGTGCGAGTAAGCTTTATGAGTTGTCGCGCATCCTTAACGTGCCGGTGACCTACTTCTTCGAAGGCGTCGAAGCGGATGGTGATTCAAGCGGCGCGGGGGGGCAGGAAGCTGGTGCCCAGGCAGCCACCAACATCCATTCTTCCGATCCGGACTTCACCAATCAGCGTGAAACGCTGCAATTGATCAGCTCCTACTATAGGATCCCTGATGCTAAGGTTCGGGCCGAGGTCTTGTCTCTGCTGAAGACCCTGGGACGCTCCACGGACAGCTAAGCGGTCACTGGGACCGGGGAGGTCGGGACGACGCATTCGATAGAGAGAACTCCTATATGGATTTCACCACGGCTGGTCTCCAGCCGAGTGCGCTCTTCTATTGTCCATCTCGTCCTTTCCGCTTCGCGGCCTTCGCTTAACGCACGATCTCGCAAGGGGCGCTCGAGCCCCTTGGGGATTGTTTCCCATAGCCTTCCTCCAGGCGGCGGAGGGGAGGCATGAGCGGCGCGCCGACGAGCAGCAGCGTTGAATTCTATATCGAGGCGCTGGCGACAACCAACAGCGTCGCCGAGATCGGCGCCAAGCTGCAGTCCGTGCTCGACGGGCTGGGTTTCGAACGCTTCGCCTATGCCCATGTCCGACCGCCGCTCGGTAAGAAGATCCGCAGTTTCGTGCCGCAGGGCTCGCGCAGCGGCAACCAGGTGCATGAGTTTCTCGCCACGTTGCCCGAAACCTGGGTCGACCATTACCTGTCCAGCGACTACGGCGATGTGGACCCCACTCTTCAGGCCGCCATGAGCCGTCTTCTGCCGTTTCAATGGCAGGAGATAGGGGGGCGCAATGACCTTACCAACGGTCAGCGCAAAGTTCTGAACGACGCCCGCGACCACGGCATCAAGAATGGCGCCACGATCCCGATCCATGGGCCGGACAGCGGGCTTTCGACGCTGAGTGTCGTAGGCAGTTCCAACGAGCGGGAGTTCGAAGAGGCCTTCAGCCGCGGCTTTCGGGATCTGGTCTGGCTGGCGATGAATACCCATGAGGCCTTCTTGAGGCAGGCCGAAGACGTGACCGATCAGGGCCGGGTCCATCTGACGGACCGGGAGCGGGACTGCCTGGTTTGGACCGCGCGCGGCAAGACCGCCTGGGAAGTGGGGCAGATTCTCTCCATTTCCGAGGAAACGGTGCTTTTCCACCTGAAGAACGTAACCCGCAAGCTGGGCGTCTTCTCAAAGCATCATGCCGTGGTTAAGGCGGTTATCCAAGGTTACATTCTTCCCTAACGCACTCTAATTAAAGTAATTTTCCGCAGGCTAGTTCGCCTCTGACAGACTTTCTTCGGCGCCCGCCGGCGCCCTCGGGCCCGGCGCCGACCCTCTTACTCGGTCATCTCCTACACAACCCCCCTAGTTCTGGGGGGCTGTCTGACTGCGTCTGATGCGATCCAATCTGCCTTGAAGGCGATTGGAAGGGAAGACTGCCGTGATCGATGTTGTGACCCCGGACCTCTATGCGACCTATGCCAGTGAGCTGCGCCTGATGTTTCAGCAGCGCTACCGCGTTTTCCGGCAGCGCATGGGATGGGAAGTTTCGGGCGAGCAGGGTGAGGAACGTGACGAGTTCGACGAGCTTTACCCAATTTACCTGCTGGCTTTTGGCGAGAAACAAGAACTGGTTGGAAGCTGGCGGTTCCTGCCGACGACGGGCCGCTACATGTTGCGCAACGTTTTTCCGCAACTGATCAGCGGGATCAAAGCGCCTTACCACCCCTTAATCTGGGAAGGCAGTCGCTTTGCCGTAGAGGGCCGTGGCGCGCGGACCAGCAGCGAGTTGCTCTGCGCAGTGACCGAAACCTGCATCGCGCTGGGCATCCGCGAACTCATCACCGTCTATGACGCCCGCATGGAACGCTTGCTGCCACGGCTCGGCTGCCCGCCGAAGTGGCAGTCACAGCCCTGTCTGATCGGCGACGCCCCGGCCTACACCGGGCGTTTCGATATGAACCACGCCACCCTGGCAAGCCTGCGCTCCGTCGCAGGAATTAAAGGCTCCGTCATCCGCAATGCCTCGTTCCTTGACGAGGCCGCGGTCGCTTAGCCACAAACTGAGGAGAACGACATGTCTGATAGAAACGATCCCATTGAACTGAAGCTCTGTGATCCCTTGCAGGACGCCGCCGCGATTAAGCGCTGCCTCGACTATCTGCGCATCGAGGCCGAACGCACAGGCCTGCCTTTTGCGGCTCACCTGATCGGTGTGGCGGCGGAAGCGATGTCTGATTCGATTTCCTTGTCCGAAAAATCGGTGGCGCGCGTCGAGCGCAACGGCGCGGCTCAGATGGCGGCCTCCGCCGGACTGCGGATGGCACAGCGGCACTAAGGCGGCCGGGCCAATCGACACGCAAATGGAGCGGGCGGTGGTGCCGCCCGGAAGTAAGTATTGGGAGTAGGTTCATGGGTATTGCTATCGGTCATACCTCTGGCGATCAGGTCTCAGGACCGTCTTCCGATCAGATCCGGTCAGTTTCTCCTGTGAAACTGAGGGGCCGGCCATTGGTCGGCCTCCTGCCGGAGCTTCGCTCCGATCCCTTGCGTTTTTTCACCCGGATCGCGCGGGACCATGGCGACGCTGTCGAGCTGCATTTCGGTTTCGACAAGGTGCTGATGCTGAACAACCCGGTGATGATCCGCCATGTTTTGCAGGACAACCGCCTGAACTACGAGAAAAGCAGGTTCTACGACGTATTGCGTTCCATTCTCGGGGACGGAATTTTCCTCGCCGAGGGCGACGAGTGGCTGTCTCAGCGCAAGACGGCAGGGCGCAGTTTCCAGGGCTCTGAGCTGCGCCGGATGACTACAGCCATGCAGGACGCGGTCGCCGATCTGGAGCAGCGATGGAGCGCATTGGCGGCACGCGAGGCCGTTATAGATCTGATCCCTGAAATGATGCGCCTGACCCTGGACATCCTGATGCGCACGCTTTTCAGCCTGCGTCTGGATGGTCAACATCAGGACGTGTTCCATGCCTTGACCGTCGTGCTGCGTGACGCCGAGCGCCGTATCTGGTCGCCCTTCAACCTGCCGCGTTGGCTGCCGACGAAAAGCAACCGCGAGGTACGTGCTGCGCTTGCCGACCTCGACCGTTTCGTCTTCGAGCTGATCGCAAAGCGCCGTGCCGCCGACGAGCGGCCGGGCGATCTGCTCGATCTGCTATTGGAAAACCAGGGCGACCGCAGCGATCGCCAGCTTTGCGAGCAGATCCAGTCAATGATCCTCGCTGGCCACGAAACCACCGCCAACGCCCTGACCTGGTGCTGGTATCTGTTGTCATTGCACCCTGAGACCCTGGGCCGGGTGCGCGCCGAGGCGCAGTCGGTGCTGAAGGGCCGCGCGGCCGGTTTCGCCGAGCTGCCCGAACTCCGCTACACAAGGATGGTCTTCGACGAGACCCTGCGCCTTTATCCGCCGCTCTGGACCTTCTCCCGCACGGCCGTGGCGGACGACGAAATTGCCGGCTTGCGGATCCCGGCCGGGACCAATGTGATGCTGAACATGTTCGCAGTGCATCGCCGGCCGGAGCTGTGGGAAAACCCCGAAGGATTCGAACCCGGTCGCTTCGACCCGGACAGGCGTGGCGACCAGCGCTTCGCTTACTTTCCGTTCAGCGACGGCCCGCGCAGTTGCCTGGGCGAGCGCTTCGCCATTCTCGAATCGATGATCGCGATCTCCGCCATTGTGCAGCGCTTCGATCTGCAACTGCTGCCGGGTCAGGCGGTGGAGCCGGAGCCGATGATCACCCTGCGACCGCGCGGGCCTCTGCTCGTGCGGGTTTGCCCGGTCCGGGGAGCTTGAGAGATGCCGGCGCCCGTCTTGGTCGCTCTGACCTATCTGGTGGGCCTTGGGATTGTCTATCCTTTCCTGCCGTTTCAGGCGCTGGCGTTGGGCGCGACGCCGCTGCAGGTTTCAATGCTGTTGGTCACCGATACGGCCGTGGTGTTGCTGCTGGCCCCCTTCTGGGGGCGGCTTAGCGACCACCTCGGTCGTCGTCGGGTGATCTTCCTCGCTTTGGCGACGGCGCCCTTTGCAAACCTGCTGTTGGCCTATGCCGACGACCTGCTGTTGCTGTTCGCTGCCCGTGCCTGCGCCGGCGTCAGCAATGCGGTGATCCCGGTGATCCAGGCCCTGGTCGCCGACCAGACCTGCACGAAAAGCCGCGTCTGCGGCATGGCAAACGTCAACTCGGCCTACGGCCTCGCTTTCATCGTGGGCCCTCTGGTCGGGACCTTCTTGCTCGGCGCCGCCGGCGACGACTACCGCAGTGCAGCCTTCGGGGCCGTGGGCTTCGCTGTGCTGTCGATCCTGCTGACGGCGACACTCGACCGCAGCGTCAGATCCGTTCCAAGCCAGAAGATGAGGGTCTTTGCCTTGCCATCGCGCGGCATCGTCATGGCGCCGCTCTGCCTGGCGCCGATCGCCATCATGGCGGTACTCTCTTTCGCCTATGCCTCGATGGATTCGACCTTGGGGCTGTGGTCGTCGCGGGTGCTGGCTTGGGATGCCCGTGATGTCTCCTTCGGGTTTACGCTGGCCGGCGTTGCCGCGGTGTTCAGCCTCTGGGTCCTGATCCCCGGGCTCTGTCCGCGCTACGGCGAAGGGCGTGTCACCGCGGGTGCCAGCGCCGCCATGGGCCTGGGCATGACGCTCTTCGTGTTGTGGCCCGATGATCTGGCGATCGCCGTCGCGCTGATGCTGCTGGGCGCGGGCATCGCGGTATGCCTTTCCTGTCTTCAGGCCCTGCTGTCGAAGGCCACGCCGGACGCGGCGCAGGGCTCTGCCATGGGGCTGAACCATGCGGTGCTCAGCTTCGCGCGTATCCTTGGTCCGGTTTGGGGCGGCTTTGCCCTCGGCAGCCTCGGTGCCGGCTGGCCTTACGTTTCCGGCGCGCTACTGATCCTTGTCGCCCTTGTCCTGGTGATGTGGGTCTACCGGCCGCTCCGCCCTGCCTTACAGGGCTAGGTCGCTTGAAGGAGGTGTGATGCGATGTTGAACGTTGCTTCCTTTCTCGATACCGCCGCCGCACGACGGCCCAACGCCAAGGCCCTGGTTTTCGACGGGCGCAGCTTCAGTTTTGCGCAGGTCTTGGAGATGGCCAATCGCGTGGCCAACGGCTTGCGCGCGCAGGGCTACGGGCCAGGCAGTCGGATCGCTTTGGCCTGTTGCAACCGGCCGGGTTTCCTTGCCGCCTACTACGGCATCCTCAAGATCGGCGGCTTGGCCGTGGTGCTCAGCACCACATTGCGTGAGCGCGACATCCGTTTCCAGTTGGAAGATTCCGGGGCGGAAGCGCTGTTGACCTTCGACGGCCGCGGTGACACCGCCTACGCCGAGCAGGCCCTGGCCGCGGCTGAGGTGGTGCAGTGTTGCCAGCGCGCTTGGGTGATCCCCGCCGATATCTGGGCGGCTTCCTCGGTGACCGGCATCCCGGCGCTGAGCGACCTCATGGACGGGCAGTCGGACAACGGAGCGACCCACAGCTATGCGCCGGAGGAGACCGCGGTGCTGCTCTACACTTCCGGCTCCACCGGGCGCCCCAAGGGTGTGGAACTGACCCAGACCAACCTCGTGGCGATGACGCGGATCAACCAGACCCTGGCGCCACGCGACTGCACCAAGGTTCGGTTGATTTCGACTCCTCTGTTTCATGTCATGGGCCAGGTCTGCGGGCTTAACCTGGCGATGCTGAACGGCGAGACCCTGGTGCTCGTGGACGGCTTCGATCCTGCCCTGATCTGGCGACTGATCACCGAACAGGCGGTTACCTATTTCGTCCATATGCCGATCTACTACCAGTACTTGATGGAGCGCGCCGACGGCGTCGACACCGTCGCGGTGCGTCGTAGTCTGAAGCTTTGCGCCACTGGCGGCGCTCCGCTTCAGGCCGGCCTTTCGGAAGCCTTCGAGAATCGCTTCGGTCTGCCCATTGTTCCGGGCTATGGCCTCACCGAGACCGCTTCCATCGTTGCCTGGGGCGGCAGTAGCGGGCGTGGGTTGCGCGGCGCGCGGGCGACCACCGTGGGACAGGTGGTGCCGGGCGTCGAGGTGGTGCTGGACAGCGAGAGCGGCCACAGCGCCGGCCCCGGCGCGCAGGGCGAAATCCTGGTGCGCGGGCCGGGGGTGATGAAGAGCTATCTCAACCTTCCTGAGGCTACCGAGCGTGCGCTGCGCGGCGGCTGGTTGCGTACCGGCGATATCGGGCGCATCGACGAGGTCGGGCGGCTCGACATTCTCGGCCGCGCCGATGACAAGATCCTGCGCGGCGAGGAGCATATTTATCCGGCAGAGGTTGAAGTGGTGCTGAAGGCTCACCCGGCGGTCAAGGAAGCTGCTGTCGTGGGCATCCCAGACGACTACCTGGGGCAGGAGGCCAAGACTTTCGTGGTGCTGCGCGATGGCTGCTCTTTGACGGGCAGGGATCTGCTCAGCTGGTTGGCCTGCGAGTTGCCGGATGGCAAATGTCCGGGCCTGGTAGAGTTCCAGTCGTCACTGCCCTTGACCCCCACGGGCAAGGTCGCGCGCCACCTGCTCGTTTAGGTTAACAAAAGCTTATTCGGCGCTAACGATTTCTATAGAAGCACCGGCCTAGGCTGTCCCATTGTCGCGGCAATCCAGCGAATGGGCGGATAGATGAATCGAAACAACATCACGGTCATGCGCAAGGAGCGTCGGCGGGATCGTCGGCGCGTCCTGCAGTCGGAGGCCTACCTGGATGGCCGGGAGGTCATACTGACCGATATCAGCGCTTCCGGCTTCGGCGCCGCTATGGATGCGACCGACAGAACCTCGATGGATTTTCGCATTGGTCGGAGTGCGCGTCTCGACTTGAAATCGAAGGATGGTGAAGCCGTCTCGATTCCCGTAGAGATCGTCCGTGCGGTGTCGGAAGAGGGCCTGGTCGGAGGCATCTTCACTGAGCTCTCCAACGAGGCCTACAGTTTCGTCGAAGGGCTTTTGACCGGGCGTGCTCAGCGCCGTCGCTGAGGCGACGGCAGGGACGTCTGGCGCAGTCTCTTCTCTATTCGGAAAACAGCCTGGGGCAAATTTGCCGGCTTAGTTACCTTGCGCGAGTTGCGTCGGGGCGGCCTGCGGCTTGCGGCTATAGAAGATATGGCGGCCGATTTTCGGACCGCGGGCGAAGGCCTTGCGCCAGACTGGCTTCACGTAGTCGGCATGGTACCACAAGGCTCCACCGGAGGGATCTTCCACGCGGCCCCAGTAGACCTTGCTGGCCAGCGCAGTGGCTTCATTCCAGGCCTCTTCGTCCTCGACCACGTCGGTCTTGCCGTCGCAGTACCAGGAGAACTGACACTTGTGCAACGTCTTGTCGGTGCCATCCTGCACCACGCCGCAAACCGTTTCGGGGAAGTTGCGTGACGCGACGCGGTTCATCACCACATGGGCGACCGCGAACTTGCCTTCGGTAGGCTCGCTGCGCGCTTCGAAATAGATGTTCTGAGCGAGGCAGGTCAGCTCTTCACGCAGCTTTCCCGGGTTTGGCGTAAAGCTTCTGGCAATCTGTTCTTCCAGGTCAAGCTGGTTGATGCCGACTTGGCGCACATAGAACTGATCGGGATCGACATCCTTCACGTCGACGGGGATGAAGCTCTGCGCGGTCACTCGGGTCCAGGTGTCGTCGACATGGTCGCTGGTCGCGACACTGGCGAGGGCGGCCCCGGCAATGATGCAGGCGAGCGGCCCGGTCACCGCCGAACAGACCGCTTTCGTGCTGAGGCCGTGTTTGGCATGGCTCTGCCCAGTGACCCGATGGCGCGCGATGGCGAGCCAACGATCCTGGTGCGGCCGCCAAACGGCTAGCATTCTTGCAATCCGGTTCATCTAACGTCCGATACCCTGTGAACATTCCGTGGAGCGGGCCTTGGTCTGTGCTGGGGCTGAGGCTTCTTTGTCGGTTCTCTTGGAACCCGACGCTGCCACTGGAACCCAGCAGGCTCTTCGTCCACAGCTAAAGGTTTACACAATCTTAACAGGGTACATCAAGAACAATCGTTTTATATTTGTGATAAATTACCATTAAATTCTCGGTAAATTAACTATTAATCCTGTATAACTTTGAAAAGAATTTCGTAAATATCAGCAATAATGTTGCTTTGAGAGATTTGTTACTTAAAAAAATCGCGTAAGTGGAAAAATCTACTTATCTATGTTTTTGAAGTGAGGCGCGACAACGAAGAATTCTCGCCTCGATTACAGTGAATCTCGCGCCTGCAGAATGGCGATTCATCAACTTTGTACTAGAATCGGTGCCGCTGAATCTTGATGCCGCGGAGAGTCCCGCGACTCAATACTCAAAGAATTTCGGAGTGGCAGAAGGGTGCGCAAGGGCGCCCCGGTGGGTCAACAACGAGTCTGACGCCGGACGCCGGCCCCGAGTCGGCGCGCAAGGTTAATAGGCATGGTTAATAGACCAGACGATCCGGGTCACGAGGCTGCCATCGTCGAAGGGTTGCCGGCGCTCAGGGAGCCTTGTGGATACCGCATTCGATCTTTTCGCTGCCGCCCCAGCGGCCGCTGCGTGAGCCGGCGGTTCCGTCGCCCCTGAAGGTGCAAGGGGAACAGCCGATCGAGGTAAAACCGGCCTCCGCCAGCGGATGCTCCGGCAGGTTCCGTTCTGTGAAGGCCCTGCCGATCGTCTCGGCGTCCCACTTGGCGAGGGGATTGACCTTGATGCGGGAGTCCGCGGCCTCGAAGACCCCGATGTGCCGACGCAGGCCCCCCTGGAACCGCTTGCGACCATTTATCCAGGCGCTGAAGCCGCTCAAGGCGCGTTCCAGCGGCAACACCTTACGCAGTTGGCAGCAAAGGTCTGGATTGCGCCGCCACAGCGTACCGTCGGCATCGGCCCAGGCCAGGTCGTCGGCTGCCGGCGCGACGCTGCGCACATCGGTAAGGCCCAGCTTGGCGGTCAGTTCGTCGCGGTAGGCGAGGGTCTCGGGGAAGTGTTTGCCGGTTTCCAGGAAGATCACCGGCGTGTGTCGATTGACCTGCGCCACCAAGTCGAGCAGCACTGCTGATTCCCTTCCAAAGGAGGAGACGACGGCGATGCTGCCCTGGAATATCTCGTTGATCGCGACGTCGAGCAGCGCCGTACCGTCGAGGCCCCCGTAGCGCAGTTCCAGCAAACGTGCGCGCTCGCGCAGCCGCAGGACACCGTCCTGATTGGCGGGTGGGCGCATCACCAGGGACCTTGTGCGGGCTGTCGTCTGAGCCTGGTTCATCGCCGGGAGTCTTCCCTTGCCGTTAGCGCTCGGCGATCGAAGCCGCCGTGCGGCGCAGCGCGCCGACCGGCTTGCGGCTGTCGGTCGCCGGCTGATACCAGACGGAGAATTCCGATACCGCGGCCTGCCAGTCGGAGGGGGCGGTCTCCTTGGCGATCTCGAAGCTGTCGAAGCCGCAGCGCAGCATGAAAAACAACTGGTCGCGCAGCACATTGCCGACGGCCCGCAGTTCCCCTGTGAAGCCATAGCGCTCGCGCAGCAGCCGCGCATAGGAATAGGCACGGCCGTCGCCGAAACGCGGAAACTCCAGGGCGATCAGATCGAACCTTTCGATATCGACGCCTACCTGCGCAGGCGACTGGTCGCTCTTGAGGCGCAGGCCGAGCCGGCCGTTGCGGGCGCGCAGCTTGTCACCTTTCGCCTGCCATTGCTCCAGGCTGACGATCAGATCGCCTTCCGGCGTCGTCTGCGCGTCTTCGGCCAGCGACTGCCACGTGTCCTCGATAATCTGCCCGTCCTTAAGCAGTGGCATAGAGGTTCTCCTTGAAGGGAGCGACGCCGACACGGGCATAGGTGTCGTTGAAGCGCTCGCCTTCCTTACGTAGATCCAGGTAGGTGTGGACGATGCTGTCCACCGCATCGACCACATCGTCGTAGGAGAAGGCCGGCCCGACGATCTTGCCGATCGCGGCGTTCTCGTCGGCGCTGCCGCCGAGGGTGATCTGGTAGAACTCAACGCCCTTCTTGTCGACGCCGAGAATGCCGATGTGGCCGACGTGATGATGGCCGCAGGCATTGATGCAGCCGGAGATCTTGATCTTCAGGTCACCGATGTCGTGCTGCTTTTTCAGGTCGCTGAAGCGTTGGGTAATGCGCTGGGCCACCGGGATCGAGCGGGCGTTGGCCAGGTTGCAGTAGTCGAGCCCCGGGCAGGCGATGATGTCGGTGACCAGCCCGGCGTTCGGCGTCGCCAGCTCGTGGCGCGCCAGCTCCTGCCAAACCGTGAAGAGATCCGTCAGCTTGACGTGCGGCAGCACCAGGTTCTGCTCGTGGCTGACGCGGATCTCGTCGCGGCTGAAGCGCTCGGCCAGGTTTGCCACCGCGCGCATCTTCGCCGACGAGGCGTCGCCCGGGATGCCGCCGATGGGCTTCAGCGAGATGTTGACGATGGCGTGGCCGGGGGCGCGGTGCGCCGCCACGTTGATGTCGAGCCATGCGGCGAAGGCCGGGTCGGCGGCGCGGTGCCGCTCGAGATCCGCGTCGGCGACCGCCGGCGGGTCGTAATCGGGGGCCATGAAATAGGCCGCGATGCGCAGGCGCTCTTCCTCCGGCGGCAGCAGCGCTCCTCCGTCGCCGCGCGCATACTCCTCCTCGACCTGGCGCCGGAACGCCTCGGCGCCGAGCTCGTGCACCAGGATCTTGATGCGCGCCTTGTACTTGTTGTCGCGCCGGCCGTAGAGGTTGTAGACGCGCATCATGGCGTCGAGGTAGGGCAGCAGCTCGTCCTTGGCCAGCCAGTCGCGCACCGTGACCGCGATCATCGGCGTGCGTCCCTGGCCGCCGCCGGCGAGCACCTCGAAGCCGACCTCGCCCTGCTCGTTGCGCTTCAGCCGGATGCCGATGTCGTGCAGCGCGATCGCCGCGCGGTCGTTGGGGGCGCCGGTGACGGCGATCTTGAACTTGCGTGGCAGGTAGGAGAACTCCGGATGCAGGCTCGACCACTGCCG
>CAJHXP010000384.1_pt1 | contig 14995 bp, 12 predicted proteins | sample 9198551 | NCBI WGS metagenome assembly CAJHXP01 (sample SAMEA7708297, study PRJEB35096) | sediment metagenome | biome: marine neritic benthic zone biome [ENVO:01000025]; feature: sediment [ENVO:00002007]; material: shallow marine sediment [ENVO:03000034] sea grass bed [ENVO_01000059] ... | reverse complement strand
GGAAGTCAGCCTGGATCAGATTACCTCGATCCGCTTCGGCGACTACCTGAATTCCATTCCGCTGCCGGCCATGCTCTGTGTGTTCAAGGCCGAGGAGTGGGACAACTACGGCCTGATGACCGTGGACAGCGCCTTGATCTATTCGATCGTCGACGTGCTGCTCGGCGGACGGCGTGGCACTGCGGCGATGCGTATCGAGGGCCGGCCCTACACGACCATCGAGCGCAATCTGGTAGAGCGCATGGTCCACGTGGTCCTTGCCGATCTGTCGGCCGCTTTCGATCCGCTGTCGCCTGTTACCTTTCGCTTTGACCGCCTGGAGACCAACCCGCGCTTTGCCACCATCGCCCGCCCGGCCAACGCGGTCATCGTGGTGACGCTGCGCGTCGATATGGAAGACCGTGGCGGCCTCATTGAGCTGTTGATCCCCTATGCCACTCTCGAGCCGGTCCGCGAGCTGTTGTTGCAGATGTTCATGGGTGAAAAATTCGGCCGCGACTCGATTTGGGAAGGCCATCTGACCGCCGAACTCTGGCAGACCGATGTTTCCATCGATGCGGTGCTGGACCAGGTCGAAATGCCGCTCGGCGAGGTGCTTGAGTGGATCGAGGGCAGCCAGTTGGAGCTCAACTGCACGCCCAATTCAAAGGTTGAGCTGCGCTGCGGCGACGTTCCCATGTTCAGGGGCCGTATGGGCCGGCGCAGCGGCCACATTTCGGTGCAGGTAGCCGACAAGATCGTGAGAGAGGGAGAATCTTGATGGATTGGCTACAGGACTACGGTCTTGTTTTGGATGCTGCCATCTGTCTGTTGCTGGTGACAGCCATCGGCTATGCCATGGTGCTCAATCGCAAGCTCAGCGTCCTGCGCAGCGCACGCGGCGAGATGGAAAAGCTGTTTGCCGATTTCGCCACCGCGACCGGGCAGGCGGAAGGCGGGCTGCAGGTGTTGAAAGAGCACAGCGGCGAGGCCGGCGAGACGCTGGCCAAGAATGTCAGTGACGCCTGCCGGTTGGCCGATGAAATGGCCTTCCTGGTCAAGAAGGGCAACGAGATTGCCGACCGCCTTGAAGTGGCCGTCGCCGCCTCGCGCAAGCAGAACCAAGAGGTATCGCAATCGCGCGCCGAAGCGCCGCAGCCTCCGGGTGCGGCCGCGGAACGTAGCGCCATGCAAGCGGTCAAGGCGCGTGGCCAGCAGGGTCTGGCAAGCGCAGAGGCGGCGCCCAGGGGTATCGCCAAGTTGGCAAAGCGCAAACTGTCGAATGCGGACAGCGAACTGATGCGCGCGCTGCAGGCAATCCGCTGAGCCGCCGGTTGATGCGAGGAAAGGTAATGCGATTTCGGTTCTTGCCGGTCTTCATGCTCGTCGCCGCTCTTGGCGTCGGCGTGAAGTTCGCCGGTCTTTGGCAGAGCTTTAGCGGCCTTACGCCCGCTTTTGCCGCCGGTGACTCGGCCACGCCGGACGGCAGCCAGCCGGAGGCGCAAGACGCAGCCGACGGCGCCGCTGGTGGCGACGAGGGCGCGTCGATGACCAAGGGTCCCCTCGACCGACCGGTCTCGGAAGGCCAGATCACCAATCTGTCGAACGACATCTTCGAGATGACCGACGAGGAGCTGGTGCTGCTGCAGTCGCTGTCGCAGCGTCGAGAGGAGCTGGAACAGCGGGCGCGCGAGATCGACGAACGGGAAGTGCTGCTGAAAGCCGCCGAACAGCGCATCGAGCAGAAGATCACCGAGCTTGAGCTGTTACAACAATCGATTGAGGCTCTGCTGGTCACGCATGACGAGCAGACCGAGGCGCAGATGCTGAGTTTGGTGAAGATCTACGAAAGCATGAAGCCGAAAGATGCCGCGCGGATCTTCGAGGAGCTGGACATGGAAGTACTCCTTGAAGTGATCGAGCGCATGAAAGAACGCAAGACGGCACCGATCCTGGCCCAGATGAACCCTCAAAGGGCCAAGGTGGTAACCCTGGAACTCGCTCAGCGCCGGGAACTGCCGATTCCGCGGAATTAGGCCATAAATCAATAATTTTGTGACCGTTTTACTGAGTGTTAACGCCGATTAGCTAACTTTTCGCTAGATTCACCAAGCGTCGCTAGTGGGCTTGATTCAATACGGGAGTTACGTGATGTCGTCAGTCGACATGAGCATGCCAATCCTCATCGTGGATGATTATAAGACCATGCTGCGGATCATTCGAAATCTGCTGAAGCAGCTCGGTTTTACGAACGTAGACGAGGCTACTGACGGTAGTGCCGCGCTACAGAAGCTGCGCGACAAAGAATATTCTTTGGTCATTTCAGACTGGAACATGGAACCGATGAGCGGCATGCAGCTGCTGACCGAGGTTCGTGCCGACATCAAGCTGAAAGAGCTTCCCTTCATCATGATCACCGCCGAGAGCAAGACCGAGAACGTGATCGCGGCGAAGGAAGCGGGCGTCAGTAATTACATTGTGAAGCCGTTCAACGCAGCGACTCTGAAGACCAAACTCGCTGCCGTTCTCGGCAACTTCTGAGCCCTTTTCACGCCGCCCCAAATAGGGGCTAGGAGGCGAGCCATGGCTGTTCCGGCGGTCAAGGAAAAGATAGCAACGCAGCTCGAAGAGCTACGAAAAGCTGACGGGTCGATCAACCCCGATGACGTTGTCACGATCGTCGAGTCGATCGTCGACAGTGTCGAAGGTGATTTGACGTCGGTAGGCCTGAAGGTCTACGCGGACATCGAGGCTCTGGCGCGCTACATCAATACTGCGCGGGCTGAGATTGCCGAATTGCGGCCGGATGACATCAATTCCGAGCATCTGCCCGCGGCGACGGACGAGCTGACGGCGATCGTCGGGGCCACCGAGCAGGCGACCCACACCATCTTCGAAGCCGTCGAGAGTATTGAGACGCTGACCGAGAAAATGGAGCCGGAGGTGGCGACGCAGGTCTCCGCTGCGGTTACCTCTATCTTCGAGGCCTGCGGCTTTCAGGACATCACCGGCCAGCGCATTACCAAGGTGGTGACCACACTGCAGCAGGTCGAGTCGAAGATCGACGCGCTCTTGCAGGCATTCGGCGAGGACATCAAGCGCGATGGTCCGCCCAAGCCGGTAGAAAAAAAGAAGACGGCGCCGAGTGGCGCTCCGGCCCGGCCGGACGAGGATCTGCTGAACGGACCGCAGCTGCCTGAGAACGCCAGCAGCCAGGATGATATCGACGCGCTGTTCGGTTGAACAGGCTATGGCTGGCTTCGCAAAGCAACCCGGCCACCGGCAGAGCAACAGTCATATCCTCGCCCTGCTCAGTCTGAAGATCCTTCTCCTGGCCTTCTTCATCCTGTTGAACGCGCTTGCCAGCTTTGAAGAAGAGCGCAGTTCGGCCGTCATCGACAGTGTGCGCGAAGCATTTCGCGGCGTGCTGCCTGCTCAGGGCAGCGTGACCTCCAGCTTGGCGGGCCTCGACGTCTTTGAGGGGGCCGAAAACGTGATCGAATCCCTCAAGAACCTGTTTGACGACAGTCTGCCGATCGTAGAGCGCAGCGACAGCCCCAATACCTGGAACCTGCAGGTGGATCTGCCGACCGCCGACCTCTTCTCGGAGGGCGACAAGGAACTGGCACCGGGGGGCGTGGAGACGCTGCGGCTGATCGCCGGGGTGCTTGGCGACCCGGACTTTGCCGACCTCGGTTACCGCGTCGACGTGCTCTACGGGATCCGCAGCGAAAAGAGCGGGACCGAAGGGCACCGTGCGGCCCTTGCGCGTGCCGCAGCCCTGGCGCAGGAACTGGAGCGCCAAGGTCTGCCGGCTGCCCTTCTCTCCACCGGTTTCCTGCCGTCCTTTGCCGACCGCGTTCGGATCCAGTTCACCGTCGAGCTTGAGGCGTCGCCGCCGAAAGCCGCTGGAGGCGCAGAGGAATAGGCATGGCGATAGAGCACTCGACCAAAGACAAGAAGGCCAAGGAGCCGGTCGTCGGCAGTTGGCAAAGCTTGTCGGGATCGCTGCTGGTCTATCGAGGCCCGCAGGAGGGCAACGCTCAGGCCTGGCTGCTCACCTTCACCGATCTCTCGGCACTGATGCTGACCTTCTTCGTGCTGCTGTTCTCCATGTCCACCATCAAGAGTGAGCAGTGGCAGAACCTGATCGACGCGTTGTCGCGCGATATGGCGGGTCTGCAGGAAGTGACGGTTGCCCTGCCGGACAGCGAAAAGTCGTTGGACGAGGTCGTTAGGGAGCCTGGCCTGGACCTGGACTATCTGACTGCGGTGCTCAAGGAGCAGATGGGCGCCAATGAAGTCTTGTCCCAGGCAGAGGTAAAACGCGAAGCCCAGCGACTCGTCGTCTCGGTTCCGGGCGATTTGCTGTTCGCCTCCGGCTCTATGGAGTTGGGCTCGGAGGGGGAGACGGCGGTTTTCGCGCTGGCCGGCGTACTGCGCAACCTGCGCAACGTCATCGAAGTCGCCGGCCATGCCGACCCCAAGCAGCCCAGCGGCACCTATGTAACCAATTGGGAGCTTTCATTGGCGCGAGCCTCCGCCATATCCGGCATGCTGAGCAAGGTGGGTTACCAGGGCGGCATCGTGGTCCGCGGGTATGGCCATGCCCGCTACCAGGAGATCGATTCGAGCCTCGAAAGCGCTGAACGCATGGCTAAGGCGCGTCGCGTGGACATCATCATCCATGACTATTCGGCGGAGGCGCGTTGATGCGCGCTCTGCTTCTTACCCTTCTGCTCTGCTGCTTTGCCGCCACCTCGGCCAGCGCCGCCGAGCGGGTGCCGGTGCGCGGCGGCTTGCACAAGGACTACGGTCGCATCGTATTCGACTGGCCGCGCGAGGTCGACTACGAGGCACGCCTCGCCGAGAACGGTTTGGTCATCACCTTCGCCGAAGCGGGACAATTCGACGGGCCGCTGATGGGCGCTGGCCTGAGCGGTTACGCTGAGGCGCCGCAGGTTTCGACAGACGGCCGCAGCCTGACCCTGCCGCTCAGCGGCACATACAGTCTCAAACACTTCAGGATCGGCTCTAAGGTCGTTCTGGATCTGCGGCCGGCGCAAGACGTGGCGAAAGCACCTTCCGCCGAAAAGACTTCCGAAGCGGCGTTGCCCAGCGTCCGGGTGCGCGGTGGCCGCCATGAGGACTTCAGCCGCCTCGTCTTCGACTGGGCGGAGCCGGTCGGCAATGTGCTTGAGGAGGCGCCAGGCCGGGCGCGAATCGTTTTCGATCGGCCGGCCGACTTCGATACCTCCGCGGTACGCCCCGAGCAACTGCCGCAGATCGCGAGCATCAACGCCGATCGCGACGGGGTGACGGTCGACCTTGCCGAGGGCAGCAGCCTGCGCGTCAGGCGCAGCGGGCCGAAGGTGGTGCTCGACGTGCTTGCCGCCGGCAGTCCCGCCCAGACCGCGCCCGCGCCGGTCAAGGGCAAACCTGAAAAGCCGGAATTGGCCAAAGCGAAGCCTGAAGAGGCTGAGTCAGACCAGGCGAAATCTGCAAAGCCGGCGGTCGATGACCTCTCTCCGCGCGCGCCCGCGCCGGTCGCCGCGACAGCGCCGGCGGAAGCGGCCGGGGCCGCCTCCAGCGCGCCGGAGGCGATTGATCCTGCCGCGGCGCCGACCCCGCTGGTGCCCAAGGCGATGGGCGGGGCGGCCGCACTGGAACCGGCGCCCGGGACAGCCCAAGTGGCCCAGGCGGATGCGCCCGCTGCCGAAGGCGAAAAGGCCGTGACCTCGACCCTGCCGGCTGAACGCAAGACACAGAACTACACCTCTGCACCGACAATTCCCGCCGTGGCCGTCCCCGACAGCGCGCGCGGCCAGATGATGGTTAAGACCGAGCAGATTCCGAGTTTCCTGGGCTCGCGTGCCCAGGGGCCCAAAGCCGATCCCATCGTGCCGGTGATCATGACTTTTGCCTGGCAACGCCCGACCGCCGCCGCGGTGTTCCGGCGTGGCGAGAATCTTTGGTTGGCTTTCGACCGGCCGCCGCCACGAGACGTGGTCACGCGAATCGCCGCCGCGGCACCTCACCTGGGTGAGGTGCGCTTGTTGGAGGATGGCGGGGCGACAATCCTGGTCATCGGCGCCAGTCCCACTGTGGTGCCGCGCCTCAGCCGCGAAGGCAGTCGCTGGACAGTCGACCTGAGACCGCGCAGCTCCCTGCCGGAACGCGGCCTGGCCGCGCCGGTGATCGAGAGCGAAGGCGGTGATCGGGTGCGTTACCCGGTCGTTGGCGCCGGCCGCATGCTTTGGGTCACCGACCCGGATGCCGGTGATCGTCTGGTCGTGGTGCCGACGCGCGGCGCCGGCATGGGCATGGCTTTGCCCTATAGCTTTCCGCAGTTCCGCAGCTTGCAGAGCCCGCAAGGAATTGTCATCCAGCCACTGACTTCAAACATCGAGATAGCGACGACACGCAGTGGTGTCCTGGTGCGCGACCGTGACGGCCTTTTGGTCTCCAATGCGGAGGAGAGGCGCAGCTCGCGGCGGGCCGAGGACCCCTTCGCCGACTTGCCGGGACTGCTTGAACTGGAAGACTGGCGGCGTGGCGGCCTGAAAGCCTATCAGGACAACCGGCAGGCGTTGCAGCGTGCCCTGTCCGGCCTGAATGGCGAGTTGCTGGGTATCGCACGGCTCGAGCTTGCACGCTTTTATTTTGCCCACGGTCTCGACAGCGAGACGCTGGGCTCGATCCAGGTGATCGAGTCCGAAAATCCACGTCTGGCACAGGACCCGGAAGTGCGGCTCATGAAGGGGGCGGGTCAGGTGATGATGGAGGATTATCGCGCGGCGGCAGTGAGCCTGGCCCATCCGGCCCTGTCCGGCGAGCGCGAGGCCCTGCTGTGGCAGGCGGCCTTGGCCGCTCAAGCCGAGGATTGGCAGGCAGCGGCAACCGGCTTCGCGGTGACGCTTGATCTTATCGATGCCTACCCTCGCAACGTGCAGCTGCCGTTGAATCTTGCGGCGGCAGAGGCCTTCTTGCACTCGGGTGACCTGGAGGCAACGGTCATCCAGATTGGTGCTATGCTGCGTGATCGCTTAGACGATCGCGAAGAGGCTCAGGTGAAGGTCATCCAGGGTGCCCTGGAACTCGCCAAGGGTGATCCCGAGCAAGCACGTAGGCTGTGGAGCGAGGCGCGGGACAGTTCGCATAGGCCCTCCCAGGCGCGCGCCCGTCTGGCGTTGATCGATCTGGGAATGGACGAGAGCAGCTTGTCGCCCTCAGCGGCCATCGCCGAATTGGAGCGGCTGCGCTTTGCCTGGCGCGGCGATCTCTTCGAGCTGACGCTGCTGCGCAAGCTGGCGGCGCTCTATGTCGAGGAGAACCGGCACCGTGATGCGCTCTATGCGCTGCGCGAGGCGGTGACCAATTTCCCGGACGGGCCGGCGGCGCGCAACTCAGCGCAGCGCATGCGCGAGATCTTTGCGGAGATCTATCGCGGCCCCGGCGATCCGGACGTGCCGCCACTACGCGCCTTGGCGCTCTATCAGGAATTCATGGAGCTGACCCCCGTAGGTCCCGAGGGCGATCGCATGATCACCGGACTGGCCGACCGCCTGGTCGAGGTCGACCTTCTGGACCGTGCCGCGGAGTTGTTGGAAGGGCAGGTGCGTTACCGTCTGGAAGGTTCTGAAAAGGCCCGCGTCGGGACCCGTCTGGCCCTGGTGCAGTTGCTTGGCCGCAATCCCGAGGCAAGCCTGGAAGCTTTGGAGGCCAGTGAGGTCGCGGGTATGGACGGCGAGTTGGTGCTGCAACGCCGCCAGCTCCGCGCGCGTGCCCTCTCCGCGCTCGACCGGCCCGACGAAGCCCTGAAACTGCTCGAAAACGACAACAGTCTGGACGCGGAGAACCTGCGTGCGGATGTCCATTGGCGTCAGCGGCAGTGGCCACAGGCGGTGACCTCGCTTTCGAAGCTCATTCCCTTGTTGCCGCCACGCCGGTCTATGGAGGAGGAAGAAAGCCAGTTGGTCGTCAATCTCGCAGTGGCGCTGATGTTGTCGAATCAATCTGTGGAGCTGGAAGATCTCGACCGCCGCTACGGCGCAGCGATGGCCAAGGGGCCGCATGCGGAGACTTTCAAGCTGTTGGTCGGGGATGGCGAGAAGCAGTCCATCGGTTCCATCGCCGACGAACTCGGCAAGGTCGGCGAAGCGCAGGACTTTCTTGCCAATTACCGGGCTCAGTTGAGTCGCGGTAGTCTGAGCGAAATCAACTAGTTATACTCCGAAAATCATCCCGTGTCCGTGGCGGTTCCGTTGCTGCCGCTGGACGCCGAAGGGTCCGGCGTCTGTTGCGCTTTCACGGCGCTCAGCGCAGCCTCGGTGAGGGAAGCCAGGGTGTCGGCCTTGTCGACGGCCGAGCAGTCGGACGCCAGTCGGCTGCTCCGGTCCCTGCCTAGAAGCGGATCCGCCAGGCGATGAAACTTATCGACCAAAGCTGCATCGCTGAAGGGGGCCTCCGGGTCGCCGCGGGCGGGGCAGGGCTCGGAGACCAGTCGGCGCCCGTTGTGCAGCTCGATGATCGCGTGGGCCCAACGCTCCTGCGGAAAGCGCGCGTTGTAGTCTTGCTCCTCGACCAGGACCATAGTTTCGCTGAGCGCGAGGACCTGGGAGTCGCTGAGCCCCGGGCCATCTACCTCCGCGACGCCCAGTCTGCCATGGACCAGCGCCGCGGCGACCGGGAAGGGCAGGGAGTACTGAGCCTCGTCGGTGGTCTCGGGCCGGCGCTTCGCCAGGCGCGTGGCCTCGGCGAAAGAGTGGATCGTGACCCGGGCGATCTGTTCCGGCGAGATGCTCTGCTCTGCCTCCACATTCACCAGCGATAGAACTGCCTCCACGGCCGGCTGCGCCCAGCGGCAGACCGGGTAGGCCTTGATGTATTGCTCCTCCACCCGCCAGTCTTCGCCCAGGTCGGCCCAGATGTCCGCCACCGCGTCGTCCATCAAGGTGATCGCCGGGGCGCCGGTGAAGCCCTCGGCGGCCAGGAAGGCGGCGCTGACCCCGCTCATGGCGCCCATGGCGGAGCCGTCCTTGAGCATGCTCGGATGGTCGATCACCCGCATCATCTGGCTGCGCGGGCCGTAGTATTCCGCGATGCCCAGGGCATGGGCCGTTTGCGCAGGGGAGAGGTTAAGGGCCCTGGCGCCGACCGCCGCCGCAGCGATGGCGTTCCAGGCGCCGGAGGTGTGGTAGTCGGACACCGTTGCGTGCAGGGCGATGCCGGCCCGCGTTGCGACTTCGTAGCCGAGGATCAGCCGGGTCAGGAACTCCTTGCCGTCGCAGGGTGCGATCCCGTCGCTGAAGGCAAAGAGTGCCGGAATGACGGTCACGCCCATATGCCCCTTGGCCAGGCGGTGGCCGTCGTGGGCGTCGATGGCGTCGATGGTGCCGGCCCCGGCCATGGCCGCGCCCGGGGGCGCCACCCGGCGGCCGTCGAAGAGCAGGCGCGCGCCCTGACTTCCTGCGCCATGAAAACGCACCGCGTGATCACGGAGGATGCGGCTTGCCTCGGTCGAGCTTCCGGCAGCGGCGACGCCGAGCGTATCCAGCAGGGCCCGCCGTCCGGCATGGCGCGCCGTCTCGGGAATGTCGGCGTAGCGCAGACTGTGGATCAGCTCAAATGCATTGATCTGAATGGTGCAGGTCCCTCAGCTACTAGAGGCCCAAGTTTGCGCGCCCGGCCGCGCCGCGGTCCGTCCGAATTCGCCGTTCTTTAGCGCCGGTTCGACGCTGACCAGTGGAAGTGGTTGCATGAAAGTACCGCCAATGCGTGAATGCATTCTCGATTGAGATCGCGATATCGCCCTGAGGCGAAGTTCTTGCCGGGTCGGAAGGGTCGGAGAATTGCCGCCAGCTGACTATAGCTACATCATTGTAGGAGCGGGCTCTGCCGGTTGTGTGCTGGCAAACCGTCTGTCGGCCGACCCATCGAATCGTGTTCTTCTTCTTGAAGCGGGCGGATGGGATCGCAATTTCTGGCTCCGGCTGCCGGTTGGCTACTATCGCTCGATTTTTGACGAGCGCTACACGCGGCAATTCTCGACGCAGCCAAGTGCAGGAACGGCCGGGCGGTCGGTTGTCTGGCCGCGCGGTCGAGTCATTGGTGGATCAAGTTCCATCAATGGTCTGGTTTTCATCCGCGGCCAACATCAGGACTTCGACGATTGGGAACGCCAGGGGGCTACCGGCTGGGACTACCATTCGGTTCTTCCCTATTTTCGGCGTTTCGAACGGAATGATGGCGCGCCAAACCAGTACCGGGGTTCGCAGGGAGAGCTCCGCGTATCAGATCTGCGCAACAACAATCCGTCCTGCACAGCCTGGGTCGAAGCGGCACAGCAATACGGGTTGCCGTACAACGCCGATTTCAATGCCGAAACAACCTTGGGCGTCGGCCCCTACCAGCTCAGTATCGGGTCGCGCTGGCGTGAGAGTGCGGCTGTCGCCTTCCTGCATCCGGTTCTCAAGCGTCAGAACTTGACAGTCGTCCCCAACGCCCATGCAACGCGCATCTTGTTCGAAGGCCATCGTGCGGTCGGGATCGAATGGTCTGGTGGAGGTGAAAAGCAAATTGCGCGAGCGGAACGAGAGGTGATTCTGTCTTGCGGCGCAATTCAATCTCCGCAATTGCTCCAGCTTTCCGGCATCGGTCCTGCGGCGTTGCTTCGCCAGCAGGGGATCGACGTAGTCGTCGATGCGCCCGGTGTCGGCGAGAACCTGCAGGATCATTACCAGGTGCGTACGATCGTGCGCCTAAAGAAGCGTCAATCGCTGAACGATGAGGTGCGCAATCCAGTTAAGCTGGCCCGGATGGGCTTGCAGTGGCTAATCAACGGCTCCGGCCCGCTCTCGGTTGGAGCCGGCCAAGTGGGAGGCGCGGCCTGTACGGAGTACGCACTTCACGGCCGCCCCGATATCCAGTTCCTTGTGATGCCTTTGTCCGTCGACAAGCCGGGCACTCCGTTACATCGCTTTTCAGGATTCACCGCATTGGTTTGGCAGTGCCATCCAAGCTCGCGCGGACGGCTGATGATTCAATCGGACGACCCCTTCGCACCGCCACGTATAGAACCGAACTATCTTTCGGAGGAGATTGACCAGAAAACCATAGTCAGCGGCATAAAAGCTCTTCGCGCGATCTATCGTCAGCCGGCATTCGCAGAGTTGTGTGCCGAAGAAGTATCTCCTGGCCGGCAAGCCGCCAAGGATGCGGACTTACTCCAGTTCGCACGCGAGCAAGGCAGCACCGTGTTTCATTGCTGCGGGACTTGCCGCATGGGGCAGGACGAAGGCGCCGTGGTGGATCCGCAACTGCGCGTGCGGGGTGTCGACGGGCTGCGCGTGATCGACGCCTCGGTGATGCCCAAAGTTACTTCGGCCAATATCAATGCCGCCTGCATCCTGATCGGAGAAAAGGGCGCCGCCATGGTGCTGGGTGAGGCGTGAATAGCGATGCCAACGGCAGGCACAAGCAGACGAAGCCCCAGACGAGAATCCTGACACAGCAAGTGTTGTCTGCGCACCGGCATGCCCGTCGAGCCTTGACGCCTTCGAGATGTCTGCCGTCAAAGGTACCGGGACGTTGCGCGCTGATATGGTGATCCTCAGAGATCAGGAGGTGCGTCCGAGTTCGCTGCTCTTTTCGCCGGTCCGGCGCTAGATTGGAGTGACCTAGGCCTGTGCTGTGAAACGATACGGGAGTTTTGACGCAGCACATTTCCGCTATGGCTGCCGAATCAGACAAGTCGACAACACCGGCGACGGTCTCAGAAGTACCAGGAGCCGACACTACTATAAAGGTGAGGCCGAATCTAATCGCCGAATGTAGGCCTAGATATTCAAATCAAATACAGCTAGGCTGAACACTTCGCATGACCCAATACAGGGTGAATATTATGGCCCAGAAAAAAGAGGTTTGCGAACGTAAAGATTTGATCAAGCGTATATTGGACGGTTCGGAAGGCCGGGATTGGAACATAGTGCTGATTCCGCGTGCCGACGAGTTCCATTCGAAAATTGAAGTGTTCGCAAAGCACAAGGACGGCAATCGAATTCTGTGGTGGGACAACGAAATCGAAGGTGGGTCCTACGACGAAGTCAAAAAGCAACTAAAGAAACTTGAACAACAACTGAAAGACCTAAATCTGTGCGTTCAACGGCGTGGCTGGGTTGGAGCTAAGGAATACGGGAGCGAAGAACGCGGCCAGATCGTGTCGTTGGCGCTCGTTGTTGGCTCAATCTTGGTGCTCGCATTGTGGTGCGTAGCAGTCGAACTCCACAAATTCATCCCACCTAGTATCGTTGGTGCGTCCCAGGAAAACTTACTGCTTAGGCTGGTCCTGGCCCTCGGGGTCATTGGCAGCTCTCTGCGAGGCGTTGGCGAACTGTTCAATGACGTCGGCAATCGACGTTTTGACGCAGCCTGGAGCCTCTCATACCTGATGCGGCCTTTAGAGGGCGCGGGCATGGCGCTAGTGATCTATCTTGCCGTTAGAGGAGGTATGCATTTGTTGAGTACGGACCAGGCACCGAAAAACGCTTTGGGCTATCTTTTCGTTGCGGCACTGGCCGGCATGTTTTCTCACCGTGCGGTTGATGGGCTCCGTAACCGTTTCGATCGCTTTTTCTTGAAGTCCTGAGTGCCCGCCGCGACTCTCGTTGTCGCCTCTTGATTTGTGGAGTGGTGCGCCGGGGATTCTAGCTGAGTGAAGCCACTGTTCAATCGGGGTCGGCTTCATATTCCTAGGTCTATCGGCAACGGGGCGCTAGACAAGCTGAGGAATGCTGGCTCCAACCAGCTTGCGCTCTCAGGCCTACGAGGATCCCTAGTGAGAGCGGTCGAGTCCGGATTTTGCCGGACCATTTTCCACATGCCGAATGTTGCCGTCGGGTTACTCTGCGACGTCAGTGTGGGACGTTGGGAGCGTCTGCTCTTGGGGTAGGTACGGAGGCCCGTCCGTTCGAAGAGGCATCGGGCAATCCGGTTGAAGTCCGGTCTTGCACGAAATTCGCTTCCGCCGGAGCCGCTGTGATTTGCTTCGAACTCGGTGCAGCCTGCGCCCCCACGTGACGCGCGCCTCGCGGCACCTTCGCAGTAGCCCACAAGCCGCACCCTTTTGGGTCGGCCAATTCCCTCAGGTCACTTGCTGCCCTCACACGACGCCAAGCACCTAGAGCGGACTGCCGGGGGTTATCCGGCCAGGCGACGGTTGCGGTCCTGCCAGAGTTCCAGGAGGGCCAGCAGGCAAACGCCGCCGCCGAGGATGAAGTGGCTCGTGGCCAGGGACCCGCCATAGCCGAGTACAAACGGCGAGGCGACGACCCATAGGCCGCAAGCCAGTTCCAGCACCTCTTCCCAGCGCTGGAGTGCCATGATTTCCAGAAGCGCGAACATGGTGATGAGCACGCCCGCGAGGCCGGCGCTCATGGCGACAGCCACGCTCACCTCCGACCCCACGAGGATCGGCGACAGAACGATCAGCACACCGAGACTGGCCGAGCCGAAATCTTCCCAGCCACGATGCTCGGTGAACCATCCCTTTTTTTCGACAGAGGTATTCATGACAACTCCTCCTTCCCAGCTGCGATATGAGCAACTCGAACGCCCGTGAGGAGCTTCTCTCTACGGTGCTGAACGGCCCTCGAACGAGCGCTCGACCACGTAGTCTTATATATGGGTGTTTTGCGGAAGGCTTTCAAACCGCGCCCCACTCTCCCAGGAGTCTGGTCCTATCCGCCCTGGCTCACTGACCATAAAGGCGCAGATTTGGTCGTCATCGTGGCGTCTCTACGGGTGAGAACCGCTCTCGGCAAGGAGGCGTCGCTCTATGAGGCGTGCCGCCAACTAGGCTGCCTTGGCCGTCGTTTGGGACACTTTCACCCGGAAGAAGATGGCGTAGAGCACGGGCACAAGCAGGAGCACCATGATGGTGCCCGCGGTAAGGCCCGCCATGATCGTGATCGACATGCCGACCCAGAAAACGTCCTGCAGCAGAGGGATGACGCCCAGCACCGTGGTCGCTGCGGCCAGGACGACGGGCCGCAGGCGCGAGACCGCCGCGTTGACCACGGCCTCATAAGGGCTCCGGCCCTTGGCCAGCTCCAGATTGATCTCGTCCAGCAGGACAATCGAGTTCTTGATCATCATGCCGGCGAGGCTCATGGCGCCGAGCAGGGCGACGAAGCCGAAGGGGACCTGGGTCGCCAGCAGCGCCGGGGCGATGCCGATGAAGATGAAAGGAATGGTCAGCAGAATTATGATCGGCGGCCGGAAGGCATTGTAGAGAAAGACGATGATAAAGAGCACGATGATGACGGCCGGAATCATTCCCGGAATCAGGGAAGCCTGAGCGTCCGCCGTGCTTTTGCGCTCGCCATCCCAAAACAGCTCGTATCCGGGCGGCAGCTCGATGTTCTCGAATTCCTCCACCACTGCGGCATGCAGGGTCGGGAAGGTGACGCCCTGCGGCGAGGCCTGAACCGCATTCGCGCGCCGGCGCTGATAGCGGATGATGATCGGGTCCTCCCAGCGGAGGGCGATGTCGTCCGTCACCTGCGATAACGGCACGGTATCGTTCGCCAGCGGTGAGGAGACCTGCAACACATCCAGGGCACTGATGTTGGTGCGTTCCTGCGCCACCAGGCGCAGCTTGATGGGGATGAGACGATCCCCCTCGCGGTAGAGCCCTACCTGCTGGCCGTCGTAGGCGCGCTTGGTGGAATCGGCGATGGCGGTGCGACTCACATTGGCCCAACGGGCCCGGGCGTCGTTGTATTCGATTTCCAGCCGTCTTACCCGATTGCGCATGTCTGTGCGGATTTCCTTGGCCAGCGGCGAGGCTTCGAGGATCGCCTTGCCGCGGTCTCCGAGTTCGCGAAGGACCTTCAGGTCCGCCTCCTGGGGCCCGCTGAAGCGCGCCTCGAATTTCCAGGTATCACTGGGCCCCAGACCATAGAGTCGCACACGGGTCAGCGCCTGAACGATATTGCCTTTCATCCAGGGCTCCAGG
>CAJHXP010000276.1_pt1 | contig 15328 bp, 16 predicted proteins | sample 9198551 | NCBI WGS metagenome assembly CAJHXP01 (sample SAMEA7708297, study PRJEB35096) | sediment metagenome | biome: marine neritic benthic zone biome [ENVO:01000025]; feature: sediment [ENVO:00002007]; material: shallow marine sediment [ENVO:03000034] sea grass bed [ENVO_01000059] ... | reverse complement strand
TGCGCACGGCGCACTGCAGACAGGTAGAGCCTGCCCTATGAACTATTGCATCGATCAACATCGCATTCCTCTTGTCGGAGGCTCGCAGCTCCGTTCTTGGCGCTACGAGTCCTGATCCTCCTGAATGTCGATTCGACTGCCTTCCGTTTAACAAAGGCTTAAGTGTGTCGGCGACTTTGACGACGTGAGCGGGCGCCGTGGGGTTACGCGGCTATCTCGCGAAATCACGCTATTCTCTCAAATTCCAACTTCGTTTAAATTCAATTGATTGCCTATTTTCTCTAATGTAGTTTCTTAATTCCATTCGTGCTAATTTTGCGGCAATTCCGAAGCGATAAATTCTTCGAAGCTGATGCTTTGGGTGACCATCGGGGGCTTGCAACTCCATACTGGGCGCGCATATGAAGCATCAGCGCAATAGTTCACCCAGCATTCGGAAATGAGGCAGCCGCCATATGAGAACGGCGAAGTTCCAAATTGGTCAGATCGTCCGCCACCGCTTTTTTCCTTTTCGCGGCGTAATTTTTGACGTCGATCCGACCTTTGCGAACACCGAAGAATGGTGGGAGGCAATCCCCGAAGCCATCCGGCCGACGAAGGACCAGCCGTTTTATCACCTCCTTGCCGAAAACGAGGAAACCGCGTACGTCGCCTACGTGTCGGAACAAAACCTGGTGGTCGACGAAAGCGGTGCGGCGGTCGGCCACCCACAGGTCGAGGAGCTCTTTGACGGCTTGGAGGACGGCCACTACATCCCCAAGCAATCGCAGCCAAACTGACTGCGCTCACCTCAGATTCCAGCAAACATCGCTCTGCTTGCGCAGCCAATCGCAGATCCGTGCAATTCCGCGGTCGCGCACGTCATAGACCGTGCGCCGTCCACAGCCAAAGCGCTTGCGGAGGGTCGCCACCTTCAAGCCGCAGGCCAAGCCAAAGAGAATACCGACATCGCGCCGTGCGTTGGCGCCCCCCGCCTGCGGCAACAGACCAGAATCGTATCCAAGCGGTCGATCGCCCCGGCACTGGCGATCGCCGGTCGGGCAACGGCCTCCGCCCCACGCCTGGAACCGACGGATGTGCCGGCTAATTCTTCGGCGGCGCTGCGCAGATATTCGGGCCAGTGAGCCCGCGAGCTCGCCGTCAACCAGCCGCGCTCTCGGTTCGGCAAGCATCTCAGCGTGTTGGTAGCCTCCAGCAGCAATTCCCAGACGGCATCCTGCAGGGCCGGGTCCTCTCGCCCGGCTTCTCGTGCCAACCTCAAACCCTGGGCCACCGCGGCCTCGATCAGCCGCACCTCTCGCAGGCCCTGCACCTTTGCGGCCTCAAGCATCGGCCTGCCTTCGCCAGGAACCGAATCGCAGAGTGCCCTTTGCAGGTCTTGTAGCGGCCTTTGGCACTAAAGCCTGCCGTCGGTTGCCGAACCGCACGGCCTGGTTCCAAGGACAACCCCAGGCTCTGAGCGCCCGGACCAGTTCTTTCTCACTCCAGAACGGGCGGGCCTCGTGGCCGGCAGCGCGCAGCCGTCTTGCCAGGCGGATTTCGCGTTCGGTGAACTTTTCCGCCGGAACGCTTCTTGGACCACCGTCCCACCAGCGATCCGCCGGCGCTCGGACGAAGAGGAAATGGCAGCGTCCGCGCGGAGAAATAATGAGGATATCGGCCAACGGTCTCCCGTCTGCAAGCGTCGGCCGGAACTTTAGCCCGCAGCCCGACACCTGAGCGGACTTGCCCGAGGACAAGGGTTGGCTGATCCAGCCCTCCGGCAGCGCCGCCGCCAGGAACACAAGGGTTTGATGCTTCAAGGACGCCGCGGTTGTACGCCGCTGCACCGAATGCTCGCTCAGTATTTGCATTGCCTTCCTCTCCATTCTCCAAGCTTTGCGCCCCAGCGTCGCGAGGCCTTCTCGTCCAATCGCATAAACCGGGATCGATACAACCTGATCGATAGTAAAATTGCATATTTCGCAATAGACATCAAATGGCAATTTTCGCAATATGTCGTTATGGAGAAACGCTGGTTCCAAGATCGGCTGCGCCAACTCGGCAAGACTCAGCGCGGCCTCGCGACGCACATGGGGCTGGACCCCTCTCGCATTACCGAGATCCTGAATCAGAGCCGCAGCATCAAGATTGAGGAAGCCGTCGAGATGGCCGACTACCTCGAAACTTCCCTCGACGACTTGGTCCGCAAGCTCGGCGCTGCGATCAACCCGGGCGCTATGGCTTCCAGCTTGGTAGTCGGCTATGTCGGCGCCGGTGAGACCGTGTTCTCAATCGACGACCACGAAAAGGGCTCGGGGCTATACAAAATCGACGCGCCACATGGCCAAGGCGGTGGGGTTTGCGTGGTGGTGCGGGGCAATTCCATGTCGCCGCGCTTCAGGGATGGCGAGCATCTCGGTTACTCCCGGGAAGAAGGCCTGGATCTGGCGAAATGCTACGGACGCGAATGCGTTGTGCAGACCAAGGATGGACGGCAGCTTGTCAAAATCGTCGAGCCGGGAAATACGCCGGGGGACGTGACCCTGGTATCGGTCAATTCATCGACACCGATTGAACAGAACGTGCCGGTCGAATGGGTCGGCCCTGTCACTTGGGTGAAGCTCCGGCCGCGGGGCTGAACGGCCACCTCCATCATTGCGATTTTCAAGATCGCGCTGTGTTGGCTCTACAAGCGGCACCAGAACCACTATCCCTAAGGTCGAATAAGGAAAAGATCTTATATTTCCTGATTGCTAAATATTGCGTTTTACGCAATTATATAGACCGAATGAGTCCTGAACCGCTGAGGAAAACGCATGACGTCAGTAAATCGCAGAACCGATGCTGCTCGCCACTCGGCGTCCCCTGCCGCAAGGCACCGACATATTGCCGACCGTTCGGCCAGGCAGAGTCCCAGTGCAACCGAGCGCCAGCGCGCGGCGCTGACGGAGGCGCAGTTCTTAAAAGCGGTATTCGCCGAACTCACTGGCAATGAAGCACAACGTCCTCGCGACGCTTCACAAGGACCAACTGTCCAGAAGCGTGAGCCGAAGGATAGCAAAGGCTGCTGATCCAAGATGCGGCTCGAGACGGCGGCGAACAATCGAACGCATACGTATTTGTTTGTCGAGCGCCTTGCCGTCGTCGGGATCGACCGCTCCTTCGACCTGGGCAGCGGATGGTATAGTCTCTATGCTCCTGCCTTGGGATTATTGGCAAAGCATAGATATCGTTGCATTCTGACGTGGTAACTCACTCCAGGTCTCTCCACGCCAACGACACCCCTTCAGCGGGTGCGAACCAGCTGGCAGGCCACGGTAATCTATGCCTCAACAGCCGTCGCCGGAATAAACCGAATTTGCCCCCCTCTCCAGACACGCACGCCCTCTTCCTGGATGTCGACGGGACCCTTCTGCAAATTGCCCTGCGGCCGGACGCAGTGCGTGTTCCCCCGACACTTCTCACGCTGCTCGACCGCCTCGATCGACGGCTGCAAGGCGCTTTGGCGTTGATCAGCGGGCGATTGATTGCCAATCTCGACCGACTCTTTTCGCCCCTGGTCTTATCCTGTGCTGGCGTTCATGGCCTGGAACGGCGCGGCGCGGACACTGTCATTCAACAGGCCTTCGGTGCAGCCGTGTTGGACCCCTTGCGTGGCCCGCTCAGTGATTTCGCCCGCGCGCGGGAAGGTCTACTGGTTGAAGACAAACAGCAATCCCTGGCGCTGCACTACCGCAGCGCGCCGTCGTATGAAGCCGAAGCCGAAGCCTTTCTTCGCGAACTGATTGATGCCGAATCAGCCTCACTGGAGCTCAAGCGGGGCAAAATGGTTCTGGAAGTAAAACCTAGCAGCGCCGACAAGGGCACGGCGATCGAGGCCTTCATGGAAGAACCGCCGTTTGCCGGACGCACCCCCATATTCATCGGCGACGACGTGACCGACGAGGATGGCTTCAAGACGGTCAACCGCCTGGGCGGGCTTTCGATTCGCGTTGGCCTCGATGAGAACTCGGCGGCCGCCTTCAGCCTGCCGAACGAGGAAGCAGTCTTTGCTTGGCTGCGGTTCTGGATTGCTGACCATAATGAGGGGAATGTGCAATGAGCTCGCTCGATCTCGCCGTCATTGGAAATTGCACCTTCGGCGTTCTCATCGATTCCAAGGCCAGGATCGTCTGGTCATGCATGCCACGCTTCGATAGCGATCCGGTCTTCTGCGGGCTGCTAAACGGCGACGAGCCCCTTCGTCGGGGCGTCTACGAAATCGAGCTTTTGGACTTCACGCGCTCCGAACAGCATTACCGCAGAAACTCTGCGGTGGTGATCACGCGGCTCTATGATTCCAGTGACGGTGTTGTTGAGATCACCGACTTTGCTCCCAGGTTCAAGCATTTCGGCCGTATCTTCCGCCCAGCCACTATCGTGCGCCATCTGCGTCCGGTGTCAGGCAGCCCGCGCATCCGCTTGCGTATCCGGCCGACCTACGACTACGGCAAGGGCGATCCGGAGGTCACGCGCGGCAGCAACCATGTGCGCTATATCATGCCGCATTTGACGCTGCGCCTGACCACCGACGCCCCGATAACCTATCTGCTCGAACAAACGTCCTTCATTCTCGATCGGCCCATCACCCTGATCCTCGGTCCGGACGAGAGCCTGACAGCGCCGGTGGACGAAACCAGCTGGGAGTTTTTCCGCAAGACTGATGAGTATTGGCGCGAGTGGTCCCGCTACCTGGCCTTGCCCTTCGAGTGGCAGGAAGCCGTGATCCGTGCCTCGATCACTCTGAAGCTTTGCAGCTACGAGGAAACCGGCGCCATCATTGCCGCCATGACCACTTCAATCCCGGAGGCGCCACATTCTGGCCGCAACTGGGACTACCGCTATTGTTGGCTGCGCGACGCCTACTTCGTGGTCCATGCCCTGAATCGCCTGGGGGCAACCAAGACAATGGAAAGTTACCTCAGCTATATCTCCAACATTGTCTCCTCGAATGTCGGCGCCAACGCCGACGACGGCCACCTGCAGCCCGTGTTCGGAATTTCGCAAGAAGCCCGCCTTGACGAAACGATATGTGAATCCCTACCCGGCTACCGCAACATGGGCCCCGTGCGCCTGGGCAACAGCGCCTATACTCAGATTCAAAACGACGGCTACGGCAGCGTCATCCTGGCCTCGACCCAGAGCTTCTTCGACCGTCGGCTGGATCATCCCGGCGATGTGAGTTTCTTCGAGAAGCTTGAGCAGCTAGGCCACCAGGCTGTCCGCCTTTGGGATCAACCCGATGCCGGGCTGTGGGAACTGCGCACCCGCCAGCAGGTTCATACCTATTCCGCGGCCATGTGCTGGGCCGCCTGCGATCGACTGGCCAAAATCGCCTTGCAGCTCGACATGACCGAACGCGCGATCTATTGGGCCGATGCGGCGAAGCGCATTCGCCAGGGCATTCTGGAACGGGCCTGGAATAGCCGCCTGAACAGCCTGGTGGCCGCGTTTGACGGCGAGGACCTGGACGCCAGCTTGCTGTGCCTGCACGAGATCGGCTTCCTCCCGGCCGATGATCCCCGCTTCCTTGGCACTCTGGAGCAGATCGAAAAGCACCTGAAACAAAGTCACTTGTTGCACCGTTACGCGGTACCCGACGATTTCGGCGCACCGGAAGTTGCCTTCAACGTCTGCACCTTCTGGTATATTGACGCCCTGGCAGCCGTCGGCCGCACAGAAGAGGCCCGTGAACTTTTCGAGACCATGCTCGCAGCACGCAATCCTCTCGGCCTGTTATCAGAGGATATGATGCATGATACCAGCGAGCTCTGGGGCAATTTCCCCCAGACCTATTCCATGGTTGGGCTGATAAATTCGGCGATGCGTCTCTCCAAAACCTGGGAGGAAGCCTATTGAGTCGTTTGGTCGTCGTTTCCAATCGCGTTGCAGCCGTCAATCAGTCCAGACCGGGCGCCGAAGGTGGCTTGGCCGTCGCCGTACGGGCCGCATTGCGGGAACGCGGCGGCATCTGGTTCGGCTGGAGCGGCAAAATTTTGGACCGGGACTATAGCCAGCCGAACGTGACACAAGCGGGCAAGATTACATTTGCAACGGTAGACCTGACCCAGCGCGACTACGACGACTACTACGTCGGCTTCGCCAACTCGACACTCTGGCCCCTGTTCCACTACCGGCTCGATCTGGCGGAATTTGCCCGGCGCACCTGGGTCGGCTATCAGCGCGTGAACACGCTCTTCGCGCACCGGCTGCGGCCATTGTTGAACGACAACGATATTGTCTGGGTCCACGATTATCACTTCATGCTCCTGGCCGAGGATCTGCGCCGCGCCGGCTGCAAGCAGAAGATAGGATTCTTCCTGCACATTCCCTGGCCGGCGCTGCAGGTGCTGCTGGCTTTGCCCATGCACCGCGAGATCGTGAAAGCACTCTGCAGCTATGATCTCATCGGGTTCCAGACTGAAGACGATCTGCTCAGTTTTCAGGACTACATCCGGCGCGAAGCCGGTGGTGAGGTCGGCAAGAACGGAATCGTCAAGGTCTTCGGCAGGACGCTGCGGGCGCAGGCCTTTCCCATCGGCATCGACACGGAAATGTTCGCGACGATGGCGAAGGAGAGCGAAGGCACCAAACAGGTCGACCGTCTGCAGGAAAGCCTTGGCCGCCGCGACCTGATTATCGGCGTCGATCGACTCGACTACTCCAAGGGACTGATCAAGCGGGTCGAGGCTTTCGAGCAACTGCTGACAGCCTATCCGGACAACCGCGGCAAGGTCGTATTCCTGCAAATCAATCCACCTACGCGGTTGGATGTGACGGACTACGTCGATATCAGGCACGAATTGGAAGCCACCGCCGGTCGCGTCAACGGCACCTTCGCCGAATACGACTGGATGCCGATCCGCTACCTGAACAAGAGCTTCAGCCGGCGGGTCCTGGCGGGTTTCTTCAGGATAGGCCGCGTTGGCTTTGTCACGCCGCTACGCGACGGTATGAACCTCGTCGCCAAAGAATTCGTCGCCGCGCAGTCAGCCGACGATCCCGGCGTGCTGGTCTTATCGCGCTTTGCCGGTGCCGCGCGGGAGCTGGACGGCGCCCTGATCGTCAACCCTTACGACGTCGAGGAAGTAGCGGAGCGCCTCCAGGAAGCACTGACCATGCCGCTCAAGGCAAGGCAAGAGCGGTGGCGCGCGATGTACAAGACCATCGCGACGAACGATGTGACCACCTGGCGCGAATCCTATTTGCAGGCCCTGCAAAAGAAGATCGTATCCCGGCGAAGCCAGCCGGCGCCCGCATGACGGCGTTACTTGCCGACATCGGCGCAACCAACGCACGCTTCGCACTGCTGCAAGATGACGCCTGTAGTCCCGTCCTGCATCTGGCCGTCGCGGACTACTCCTCCTCCTATGACGCCATCGCGTCTGCCCTGGAGCTTCTCGACAGCCCACTGGTTCCCCAAGCGGCGATGCTGGCCTTCGCCGGGCCTGTCGGAGAGGGGCGCTCCATCATGACCAATGCCGGATGGGACACCACCGTAGGCGAGCTGCGCCAACGCTTTGGGTTCAGTCATGTCAGGTTGCTGAACGACTATGCCGCCTTGGCGCTCAGCCTCGACCGGCTGGGTGATAACGACAAGCTGTGCATCGGGCTGGCGCGGCCGGACGCACAGGGTACGCGGGCAGTTCTGGGGCCCGGTTCCGGACTGGGCGTCGCCGCCTTGATCCCGGCACAGCCCCATGCCCTGCCCCTGGTCACCGAAGGCGGCCACATGACAATGTCGGCCGCCGATTGCCTGGATGCCGACCTCATCGCCGTCCTGCGGGAGGACCTGGGCCATGTCTCGGCCGAGCGCCTGCTTTCGGGACCGGGTCTCGTCAACATCTACAAGGGCCTCGGGCTGATCCAGCATACAGCCGTTGAATCGCTCAGCCCGGCGGAAGTGACGCGGCGGGGACTGGACGGCTCCGATGAGCTCTGCCGACTGACTCTGGAACGCTTCTGCCTGCTGCTTGGGAGTTTCGCCGGCAACGTGGCGCTCAGCTATGGGGCACAGGGCGGGCTATTCCTCGGTGGCGGCATTCTGCCGCGATTTCCGAAGTTCCTGGCGGCTTCGGGCTTTCGGGAGCGTTTCGAGGACAAGGGGCGGTTCCACGACTACCTCTCCGCCATTCCAACCTGGTTGATCACCCGCTCGGATGCGGCCTTTGTCGGCCTCGCCGCAGCGGCGCGGCAGATCCCCTAATTCTTTTCTCGGACCCGCAAGAAGCAGGTAGAGCCGGCCTGCACCAACGCTATGCTGGCGCTCCGCTCATCCCTGGGGATTTTACTTCATGCAAGCGCCACAAATGAAGGTCAGCGACTGGCTCCAGATCACCTTGCTCGCAATGATTTGGGGCCTGGCGTTCTTTCTCACCGAAATCTGTCTGCGCGATTTTATGCCGGCGAGCCTGGCATTGGGCCGGATCGGAATTGCTGCCCTGGCGCTGCTGGCCTTGGCGCTGGTGCTGGGCCACCGGCTCCCCAGCCGGCTTTCCGACTGGATGCCATTGCTGGTCATGGGGCTGATCAACAATGTGGTGCCCTTTTCCCTCATCATGTGGGGGCAAACCAGTATCGACGGCGGCCTGGCGTCGATCCTCAATGCCACGACACCGCTCTTCACCTTCGTGCTGGCTCACTTCCTCACCCGCGACGAGCGCATGACCGGCCGCGGTATGGCCGGCGTTACAATAGGCTTTCTCGGCGCCCTGGTCCTTATCGGGCCCGGTGCCCTTTCCGGCCTGGGAGCGGAGTCTTGGGGTCAGTTGGCGGTCCTCGGCGCCGCCGTTTCCTATGCCTGTGCCGGCATCTATGGGCGCCGGCTGCGACATCTCTCCCCCATCGTGGCCGCAGCCGGCATGACATCTGCGGCCAGCCTGATCATGCTTCCCCTTGCCATGGCCCTGGACCAGCCCTGGACCGCCGCCCCTGCTGCTCTCGATCCCAGCCTGACCACCTGGATCGCCCTCCTGACATTGGGCCTTGTCAGCACCGCCGGGGCCTACATTCTCTATTTCCGTGTACTGGCCAGCGCCGGTGCAACCAATTTGCTGCTTGTCACTTTTCTGATCCCTGTCGCAGCGTTGGTGCTTGGCACGTCGATCCTCGGAGAAAAAATCACCGTCATAGCGCTGCTCGGCATGTTGTTGATTTTTGCCGGACTTGCGGTGATCGACGGCCGCTTGCTGGCGCAATTCTCCCGGCGCAAGTCCGCCGCCGGATCGGAATCGAAGCCGGTTTCGGTGAAGCAGTCAGACTAAATTCCTCGGGCGCGTCGTCTTATGCACAGGAGTCTTGTCAACCTTTACGCCCCCTTAACCGATTAGCCTAAAAAATGCCTTCCGAGGGCTAATCAAAACATGCAGGGGAATCTCATGAGTCTTTCACGAGCGAGTGTAGAAACTCTCATTGATCTGGTTGAGATCAAGCTGAGCTGTGTCGAAGTCTATGACCGGGATGACAACCGGGAACTGAACAATCTTCAGCGCTGTAAAGAGGAACTGATGGACCTCGCCGGAATGAGCCAGAAGGCACCGGCCGAGCTCATCGCCTTGCCGAAGGGCCGCCGCCGTGGACGGCGCCCCTCCGCCTAAACTGACAGTTCAGCCGGGAACCATCCTTCCCTCAAGAACCGCCGGGCACGCTTCGATTGCGTCCAACCAGCGCTTCACAGCTGGGCAATACTCCAGGGCTATGCCGCGCTATTCGCGGCGGACCGCCCAGGCTAGGCTGGTGATACCGGCCAGGGAATAGTCGCCAGCGAGGCACTCCGCCTCGGCTAAGTGCTGGTCCAGCACTTCACCTGTCCGCTTCAACAAAACTGGGGGCCGCGCAAGACGGGACCCTGGTCGTTCGCGCGCGCATCGACTGGGTTCACGGGCTGATATAGGACATTTCCCGATCACAACACCGTTGGGACCGGCAGATTTCGGCAGATCGCCCCTGGACAGCGGGTCGACGCTAAACTAGCTCTGTGAACAGCAGGGTTCAGCGTCACAGGGTGAGGACAATATGGAAACCGCTACGTTTGCCGCAGGGTGCTTCTGGGGCATTGAAGCCGCCTACCGTCAGGTCCCGGGCGTGACTGAGACCGCGGTCGGCTACATGGGCGGAAACCTGGAAAATCCGACCTATAAAGACGTGTGCAGCGGCCGTACCAACCATGCCGAAGTGATCCACGTGACCTTCGACCCCGCCAAGGTCAGCTACGAGCAGTTGCTGGAGGTCCTCTGGGACAATCACGATCCGACAACTGTCAACCGACAGGGCCCCGATATCGGTACCCAATACCGTTCGGCGATCTTTTTCCACTCCCCGGAACAGGAGACAGCCGCTTTGGCATCCAAGCAGCGCCACGATGCCTCGGGCCGCTTTCCGCGGAAGATCGTGACCGAGATCGTGCCGGCCGGAACCTTTTGGAAGGCCGAGGACTATCACCAGCAGTATCTGGAAAAGCGCGGGCTCGCGGTCTGCCACATCCCTTGAGGCAAAGCCGCGGTCGCTAGGCGGTGGGCCGCCGGTAAGCCGCCCAGTAGGCCAGAGCCACGCCGCCGGCGCCGCCGATGATGTTTCCGATCGTCACCGGCACGAGGTTGGACAGGAACCCCACCAGGCCGCCTTCTGCGCCGTTCAGCAGGCCCACTGGAATAAGGTACATATTTGCCACGGAGTGCTCGAAGCCGAGCGCCACGAAGGCAGTGATCGGCCAGAGCATCGCCAGTATCTTGCCGGTCACGGTCTGCGTCGCAAAAGTCAGCCAGACTGCCAGGCAGACCAGGGCATTGCAGAGAATTCCGCGCACCAGCCCCTCGAGAGGCGATAGAGACATCTTCGCTTCGGCGATCCTGACCGCCAGTTCTCCAGCCGGGCCGCTCAGCGTCCCGGAGAAGGTAACCAACAGTGCCATGCCGAGCGCCCCGACCAGGTTTCCGACGTAGACAATTCCCCAGGCGCGCAGCATCGCCGTCGTGCCGATACGTCGATCAACCCAGGCCATGACCATCAGGGCATTGCCGGTAAATAGCTCCGCCCCACCGACCACAACCAGGATAAGACCAAGGGAAAAAGCCGCCCCACCCAGCATGCGCGCCGGTCCGAAGGCCGGGTCGACGCCGGTCATCACCAGGGTATAGAACGCCGCGCCAAACGCGATGAAGGCGCCGGCCAAGAGGCTCAGCGCCGACATCTGCAGCAGGCTGAGCTTGGTCTTGCCAACGCCCGCCTCCTCGATGCGAACGGCGATTTCGACCGGCTTGTAAGCGGCGATTCCGGTGGGATCGGAAAACTTGTGCGTCATGGCGGAGCCCCCTCTTAATTAGAAACAGCGGCGCCGCCAATCCGAAACAACACCAGCCAGTCTCTTTGTGCTTGTTCGACTCACGGCAAGTCAACCGCCGCGGCAGGACAACAGTGATTCAGCGCTTTGCGTATTGACCGGCGCCGAAAAGGATATCCTTCGCCTTGGCGTCGAAGCCCTCGGTCCTCTGATCGGCCAGCACCTCGACCCCGCGCATGACCGCCGGGCGCTCCGCAATCTCCTCGAACCAGCGCTTGAAGTTGGGGTAGTCATCGCGCTCCACGCCCTGGCGCTCGGGGTTGCGGGTCCAGGGCCAGGCCGCGATGTCGGCGATGGAATAGTCATCGCCGGCCAGGAAGCGGGCCTCTCCGAGTCGCTTGTCGAGCACCCCATAGAGGCGGTTGGACTCGTTGGTGTAGCGGTCATAGGCGTAGTCGATACGCTCGGGTGCGTACTGGCGAAAATGATGCGCCTGGCCGAGCATGGGGCCGAGGCCGCCCATCTGCCACATCAACCACTGCAGAGTGACATAGCGGCTGCGCGGATCCTTGGAGAGGAATCTGCCGTACTTTTCCGCGAGGTAAATCAGAATCGCTCCGCTCTCGAACAACGAGATCGGCTGGCCGTCCGGGCCATCAGGGTCGACGATGGCCGGCATCTTGTTGTTGGGGCTGATTTTTAGGAATTCCGGGTCGAACTGGTCGCCCGCGCCGATGTTGATCGGATGCACATTGTAAGCTGTGCCCAGTTCCTCCAGCATAATGTGAACCTTGTGGCCGTTCGGCGTTGCCCAGGAATAGAGTTCGATGGTCATGAATAGCTCCCTTGCCCCAATGAAGGCGCGGCTCCCGGCCGGCCAGCCTTAAAGAAATGCTGAAAGAATGAAACAATTGCAAGGACGCAGGGAGGGCTTGCGGTTCATGCTCCCATTACCCAGGTAGTGGTTACCTATCTATAGGTAGACAAACCGAGGAGAGCCAAATGAGTGATAGCCTGAACGCGGACTTCAGTCGGCCGGCGGCCATGGACACGGCCAAGATGGACTGGCAGGCAAGCCCCAGCCCTACGGTGTGGCGCAAACGGCTGGATCTGGTCGATGGCGAGTTCAGTCGCGTCACCTCGGTCGTGCGCTATGACCCGGACTCGGCTTTTCACCCGCACGATCACCCGCAGGGCGAGGAGATCTTGGTGCTGGAAGGGACTTTCTCCGACGAGCATGGTGACTATCCTGCCGGTACCTTTCTCCTGAACCCACAGGGCTTCCGCCACGCGCCTTTCTCCAAGGACGGCTGCATCATCTTCGTGAAGCTCTGCCAGTTCCCCGGTGAGGGTCGCGCGCATGTGGTGGTCGATTCCAAAGCTGCCGAATGGCAGGCCGCGGCGCCCGGCGTGGAATGCCTTCCTCTCTATGAGGATGCCGCCTATCCCGAAGACATCATGCTGCTGCGTCTTAGCGCCGGCGCCGTTTTGCCGAGCAACTTTGTCGACGCCGCCGCGGCCTCTCAAGGTCTGGAAGTCTTCGTGCTCTCAGGCCTCCTTACCGACGGCGAAGCGCGCTATGGCGCCGGTGCCTGGCTCCGCGAGCCACGGAGGATGGATCGCCACTTCACCGCCCAAAGCGAAACGAAGATCTACCTGAAACGGAACCATCTCGCCGGCTAGGCGCCAGCTAGAAACCCATATCCCAGCGGCCACCTTACCGATCGCCCCCCAAAGGCTGCCCACCCCTGGAACGCCAAGCGTCGCCATTGAACAGTTGCTTAACTTAGTACTTTAGAATCTGAGAAAAGCAATTTATCTAAAATTTAAGACGGATTTATACTAACTATTACTCAAATAAAGAAAGTGATCTAAGTATAAAAACTTGCTATTACTAGATTATTTGCTTACAATTTTCTTAATTCGTCGACTACTCGCAAGGATGCTCCGATGATGCAGCTCGCTACCGCAGTTCGAGAGAAATCCAAAATCTCTGCTCCTTCGCTACTCGATCGCCTGGCGCCAATATTCACTGCTGAGCAGCGCCCGCAAATAGCAGTTTGCCTGGGCAAGGCCTTCGCCCATGGCGAATTAGCGGAGGTGGAGCGCTTGGTCGTGATCAAGATCTTCGATCTCTTGATTCGCGATACCGAAGTTGAGGTTCGCCAAGCGCTTGTCGAGCAAATAAAGAGCAGCCCCCTACTGCCTCGCAGCATCGCCGTTAGGCTTGCCAAAGACATTGAGTCGGTGGCCCTGCCGCTGCTTCGAACCTCGGAGGTTCTGAAGGACAAAGATCTAATCTCCATCATCAGAGAAAGCAGTGTCGCAAAACAGTGCGCCATCGCTGAACGAGTAGCGGTAAGTGAGGCTGTCTCCGAAGCCTTGGTAGAGACCGGCAAGAAAGAGGTTGTCCGATGCCTCCTGGCGAATCAGGGGGCACAAATCTCCGTCGCCTCCTACCAAGAAGTGATCGACATGCTTGGCAGCGATGAAGAGATCCGAGCATTGCTCGCGGACAGGTACATGCTGCCTCTTGTGGTGAAACAAAGGCTGGTCTGCCTGATCGCAAATGGCCTGCAAGAATGCTTGGTCGAACAGCATACTTTTCCGGAAGCTCTGGCAGAGCAGCTTGCCCGACACGGCCAGGAGCGCGCATTGATCCAGTCGCTGTCGGCAGCGACCTCGATGAGTGAGATCGAAGCTGCTGCAAAGCGGCTGGGCGCTAGCGATGCACTGACGCCAACCTTGCTTCTGCGAGCGCTCTGTAGCGGCAGGTTGGATCTCTTCACGGCCAGTATGGCAACCTTGACGCAGGTGCCGCTCGATGAGGTCCGCGGCGCGCTAGACGAGATGGGGGCATCGGGGTTGCGAAGCCTCTACGAGAAATCCAACCTTCCGGCACAGCTACGGAAAGCCTTTCGAATCGCGCTCGACGTGGTTCTCGACGTCAGGTTATCTGATGCCTCGGAATGGCAGCAGGCGGAAGTCGATCGGATACTCTGCAAATTGGTCCAAGCTTATAATCGGCTCAGCCCGAACGGCCTTGACAGCATCCTTTGCCAACTCGACCGCCTGGGACCTGACGACTGAGGTTTGACTCGTCAGGCGACGGTGGTTGCCGGCTGAACGCGTCGCTAGCCTACTCTAACCCAACTTGCTGCGCAGCACCTTGTTGACCAGTCCCGGGTTGGCCTTGCCCTGGGTCGCCTTCATCACCTGGCCGACGAACCAGCCCAGCAGCTTTTCGTTGCCGCCCTTGAACTGCTCGACCTGGCCGGGATTGTTGGCGATGATTTTGTCGACCAGACCTTCGATTTCAGAGCTGTCGCTGATCTGCTTCAGGCCCTTGGCTTCGACGATGGCGTCGGCTTCCTGGCCGCTCTCCCACATCTCCTCGAAGACCTCCTTGGCGATCCGCCCCGAAATCGTGCCGTCGGCGATCAGGTCCAACAGCCCGCCCAGTTTCGCGGCATCGACCGGCGCATCGTCGAGGCTCGCTCCGCTCTTGTTCAAGGCGCCAAAATAGTCGCCGATCACCCAGTTGGCCGCCAGCTTCGGGTCGCGACCTTTGGCCACGGTCTCGAAAAATGCCGAGGTGTCACGGTCCGCCACCAACACACCCGCGTCGTAGGTAGGCAGTTTGAAGTCATTGATGAAACGGGTCTTTTTCTCGTCGGGCAGCTCCGGCAAGCCGGCCTTGATTTCCTCGACCCAGGCTTCTTCCAGCTCCAGCGGCAGCAGGTCCGGATCGGGGAAATAGCGGTAGTCGTGCGCTTCTTCCTTTGAACGCATGGACCGCGACTTGCCGGTCATGCCGTCGAAGAGTCGCGTCTCCTGCACAATCTTGCCGCCGTCTTCCAGGACCTCGACCTGGCGCCTGGCTTCCTGCTCGATGGCCTGCTGCACGAAGCGGATGGAGTTCACGTTCTTGGTCTCCGTGCGCGTTCCCAGTTCCTCGCCGGGCCGGCGCATGGAGAGATTCACGTCGGCACGCATCGAGCCTTCGTCCATGTTGCCGTCGCAGGTGCC
>CAJHXP010000484.1_pt1 | contig 15398 bp, 12 predicted proteins | sample 9198551 | NCBI WGS metagenome assembly CAJHXP01 (sample SAMEA7708297, study PRJEB35096) | sediment metagenome | biome: marine neritic benthic zone biome [ENVO:01000025]; feature: sediment [ENVO:00002007]; material: shallow marine sediment [ENVO:03000034] sea grass bed [ENVO_01000059] ... | reverse complement strand
TGGGGCAGGGGGCAGAGCAGCTCGGCCACCGCACCGGAATCGCCGTCGCGGCGGATCGCTGCCAAAACCTCGCTCATGGCGCGGATGGCGGCGCGCTGCAGGTCGGAGGGAATGATGACCAACTGGTAGCCGAGCTCTCCCAGCTTGGCCGCCGGCGTAAAAGGCGTGCGTCCGCCCCGGAACATGTTGATCATCAGCGGGCCGCCGAGACGACGGGGGATCGCGGCGATTTGCTCGGGTGACTCGGGCGCCTCGACGAAGAGGATGTCGGCGCCGGCTTCGCGGTAGGTCTGGGCCCGCGTCAGCGCCGCCTCGAAGCCCTCGACCGCAATCGCATCGCTGCGGGCGGCGATGACGAAGTCGTCGTCGCGCCGCGCGTCGACCGCCGCCTTGATCTTATCCGCCATCTCCGGCGCAGCGATCAGCGACTTGCCGGCCAGGTGTCCGCAGCGCTTGGGGAAGCCCTGATCCTCGATGTGCAGCCCGGCGATGCCGGCGGCTTCGAAGGCGCGCACCGTGCGGCGCACCTGCAGGGCGGTCCCGTGCCCGGTATCGCCGTCGGCCAGGACCGGCAGCGCCGCGGCTTCCGTGATCTGGCCGAGTCGCGCGGCCATCTCTGCCAAACCGACGAGACCCAGGTCCGGCAAGCCGAGGCTGCGCGCGATAGCGCCGCCGCTGGCGTAGGCCGCGGTAAAGCCCGCCTGCCGGGCCATGCCGGCCGAAAGGCCGTCGAAAACCCCGGGCGCCAGCAAGGGCGCCTGCTTGGCCATCAGCTCTTTCAAGCCACTTCCCGGTCCCGGCATGGACCTTCTCCCCTTCTCAAGGTGGCGCAGAGATGCGTTGAGTTCTGTCTACAATGCATTGTTCCGACATCGGGCTCAATCCGCGAAGTGGTGCGGGAAACTGTGTTTTTTTCGACGCTTCAGGGGATAGTTTCGCTGAAAGTCGATTTTTGGGGCGTCACTTTGTTGACAATTTGAGCTCTTATTGAGCATCCTGTTTCTATTGCCGGGTCGGTCGCTGCTGGCCTGCAATTGAGGCTGGTCCGAAAATGAGGCCGGCGCCAAAACGGTTCTTATTGGGAGGAAACGATGATCAGTAGATTCAAGCCCGCGCGGCGCGGCGTGATGTTGGCGGCATTCGGCGCCCTGCTCGCCTATGCCGGCCCCGCATCGGCACAGGATGCTGAATTCCCCTGCAACATCGAGGTCGTGATCCACTCCAGCTACGGTGGTGGTACCGACACGACGGCGCGCATGATGATGATTCGCACAAGGCGTGAGCTCAAGACCGACATGGCGGTCGTTGCCCATCGCGGCGGCTCCGGTGCCAAGGCGCAGAACTACGTGCTGAGCAAGCCGGCCGACGGCTGCACGGTGATGGCCTTGACGCAGTCGCATCTCTACACCATGGCCCGCGGCAAGTCCGACATGAAGATCGACGACATCGTCGGCGTCGCCCGCGCCATGGACGATCCGACCTTCATCGTGGTCTCCGGCAAAGGCGACATGAAGACGCTGGACGACTTGATCGCGGCCTCGAAGAAGGCGCCGCTCAACTGGGGCGTGGCGCAGATCGGCGGTACCGAGCACATCGGTCTGGCCCAACTCGCCAAGGTCGCCGACTTCAAATACAAGGTCGTGCCCTTCGGCTCCGGTGCCCAGATGGTGCAGGCGCTGCTCTCGGGTGCGATCGACGCTACCCTGCCCAACGTCAGCGAGGCCGGTTCACAGGTCGAAGCAGGTTCCTTCCGTGCTCTTGCCGTGATGGCGGAAAAGCGTTTGGCCGACTATCCCGACGTGCCGACGACCTATGAACAGGGCTTTGAGGTCAAGACCTCGACGACCCGAGGCTATGCCGTCCTCGCGTCCACGCCGCAGCCGGTCATCGACCAGATCTCGGCGGCGATGGTAAAGGCGATGAAGCACGATACCTTCGCCAACTACCTGGCAACCTCCGGTCTGACGCCGGAAGACAGCGTTGCCGGTACGGCCGTCTGGGACAAACACCTGAAGGAAGAGTACCAGAAGGCCGCTCAGGCGCTCGACGAACTGGGCCTCAAGAACCAGTAACCTAGCTTCGTTTCCGCCTCTAGGAGGAACTCATGCCGAATGAATCCGACGAGGTCGGAGGCATGGAGGGCGCGCGGTCTAGGACCCCGATCGCGCGCCTCATCCATCCCGTCGATGGCATTGTAACGCTGATCATTCTGGCGGTGGTCGCCTGGCTCTACTACGAGACATCGCAGTTCGAGGAGGTGTCCTTCCTCTTCAGCCAGAACGTGCCGCCACAGATGTTTCCGCGCATTCTGTTGATCTTCATTGCCATTCTGGCGCTGGCAATGCCCTTCGAGCATTTGCTCTTGAAGCGTAAGGGCAAGGATATCGACAAGAGCCGGCGTGAGCCGGTGAAGGCGATCGCCTGGGTGACCATGGTGGCCTTGGTGGTGATCATGTCAGCGGCACCGCTGCTCGGTACCCTGCTGACGATGGTGACGGTCTGTATCGTTATTCCCTTCCTTTGGGGCGAGCGCAGGCTGAGAATCGTGCTGCCTTTCGCCGTCTTGTTCCCACTCTTCATCGCTCTGTTGTTCAACATCGTCCTGGGGGTCCACTTCGACCCGGGCTTTGTTGGATTGACCATCAGATAGGACCTGATGATGGAAGCTGTTACCGAAGGCCTCGGACTGCTGCTCGACCCGCTCAACATTGCGCTCATCCTGGGCGGCGTGCTGATCGGCGTGCTGGTCGGTGCCCTGCCGGGATTGAGCTCGCCGATGGCGATTGCTCTCCTGATTCCCTTCACCATCCAACTTGAACCGGTTCCGGCGATCTCCATGATGGCGGCGCTCTACTGTGCCGGCACCTTCGGTGGATCGATCACGGCCATCCTGATCAACGCGCCGGGGGCGCCGCCGGCGGCGGCGACCGCCCTCGACGGCTACCCCATGGCCAAGCGCGGCGAGCCGGGGCGGGCGCTGGGCCTGGCGACCTTTTCGAGCGTCACAGGCGGCATCTTCAGCCTCATTATCTTCATCTTTGCCGCGCCGCTCCTGGCCTCGGTGGCCCTGGAGTTCCGGCCGCCGGAATACTTCGCACTGGCGGTCTTCGCGCTCTCGATGCTGGCCTCGATGAGCGGTAAGTCCTCGCTGCGCAATCTTATTTCCGGTGCTGTCGGCGTTCTGATCGGCACGATTGGCGTACACCTGACGACAGGTGTGGAACGTTTCACCTTCGACATACCCGAATTCACCGAGGGCATTCACTTCGTGCCGGTACTCATCGGGCTCTTTGCGCTGGGCGAGATGCTGAACCAGTCACAAGCCCTGGACGGCGCCTTCGAGCGAATCCGCGCTACTGCCACTAGGCTGCCGAGCCTCGCCGAGTTGAAGGAGCTGAAGTACACCATCCTGCGCTCCTCGGGGCTTGGCACATTCATTGGCATCCTGCCGGCCGAGGGCTCCACTGTGGCGGCTATCATGGGCTACAACGAAGCCAAGCGCTGGTCGAAGAAGAAAGATGAGTTCGGCACCGGAACGCCCGAGGGCATCGTCGGACCGGAGGCGGCCAACAATGCGGCGGCCGGCGGCGCCATGGTGCCGACGCTGGCGTTGGGTATACCGGGCAGCGGCTCCACTGCCTTGATCCTCGCCGCGCTGATCATGCACGGCTTCCGCCCCGGTCCGCATCTGGTCAACGAAACGCCGGAGTTCATCTACGCCATCTTCGGCGCCATGCTGATCGCCAACATCGGCTTCCTGGCCATCGGCCTGGCCGGGGCCAAGATCTTCTCCCTGGTGACCTTCATTCCGAACCGCTTGCTTTGGCCGGCGGTCTTTATCTTCTCGATGATCGGCTCCTACGCTTACGCCGCCTCGATGTTCGACGTCTGGGTGATGCTGATATCCGGCATCGTCGGCTTCCTCATGTTGCGCCATGGCTTCGCGCCGGCGCCGCTGGTCATGGGGCTGATCCTCGGCAAGTTGGTCGAGGAGACCTTCTCGCAGTCGATGATCATCTACGACAATAATTTCCTGCGGCTCTTCGAGAGTCCCATCGTCCTGATGTTCTTCGCCTTTACGCTCGTCAGCCTGTCATCGCCGCTCTGGAGTCTGTTCCGCCAGAAACGCTCGGCGGCTAAAGGCAGTGTCTGAATGGAAGGGGCGCGATGAACGGTGGTCAACAACGGCGCGTGGCGATTGTCACCGGAGCGGCGAAGAACATCGGCCGCGCCTCGGCTTTGGCGCTGGCGCGGCTGGGATTTCAGGTTGTGGTGCACAGCGGCTCCGACAAAGCGGGGGCGGAAGAAACCGGCACCTTGGTCAAGGCGGAAGGCGTAGAGACCGGAGTTGTCCTCGGTGACCTTACCGACCCATCGATGGCCGAGGCCTTGGCCGCGGCGGCGCGCGATCTCGGGACGCCGGCGGTGCTGGTCAACAACGCCGCCCTGCGCCGCGCCGTGGCCTTCGAGGAGATGGACCTCGAGGAGTGGCGGGCAGTGCTGGCGATCAACCTCGATGCGGCTTTTCTCTGCAGCCGTGCGGTGATCGGCGGGATGCTGGCGAACGGCTGGGGGCGGATCATCAACATCGGCGGTTTGTCCGGACACACAGGTGCGGCCAGCCGAGCCCATGTGGTGACCTCGAAGGCCGCCCTCGTGGGCTTTTCCAAAGCCCTGGCGATTGAATATGCAGGACGCGGCGTGACCGCCAACTGCGTCGTGCCCGGCGAGATCGAGACTCAGCGCGGTGCTTCGGCAGGGGCGCGCGGCGTTCATCCGGGAAAGGGGCCGCCGCCGGTCGGCCGGCGCGGTCGGCCCGAGGAGGTCGCCGCTGTCATCGCCATGCTTTGCGCGCCGGAGTCCGACTACCTGACCGGTCAGACCTTTCACGTCAATGGAGGCAGCTACCTGCCATGACGGACGCAAAGGCCAAGGTCGCCGAAGTCTTTGCCGCTTGGGCCGCGGAGCTACAGCCGGCGGCGGTGCCGCCGACCGTGCGCGAGGCGCTTACCCGCACCCTGATGGATTCCCTGGCGCTGATGGTGGCGGCGCGTCATCAACCCTACCTGCAGGCGGTCATCGCGGCGGCCGACGGCGACGGGCCTTGCACCATCGTCGGCCATGACGGTGGTTTTGACGCCATGACCGCGGCCTTGGCGAACGGCACTGCGGTGCACGGCGAGGATTACGACGATACCTTTGAGGGAACCCCAGTGCATGTCGGCGCCGTGATGGTGCCGGCGCTCCTGGCCGCGGCGGAGCAGCGCGACCTCTCCGGCGCCGATCTGCTCCGCGGCCTTGCGACAGGCGCCGAAATGATCTGCCGCCTGGCCCTGGTCGCGCCGACCGCGATACATCGCCAGGGCTTTCATCCGACGGCTGTCTGCGGCGCCTTCGGGGCGGCGGCCGGCGTGGCGACCGCCCTGCGGCTGCCGCCGGCGCAGATCACCTCGGCGCTCGGCATCGTCGGCAGCATGGCCTCCGGCATTATCGAGTATCTCGCCGAGGGAACCTGGACCAAACGCATGCATCCCGGTTGGGCGGCCAGCGCGGGCTGGCGCGCCGCGCGCCTGGCGGAGTCCGGCTTTCTCGGCCCGCGCAGCGTGTTCGAAGGCGAGCACGGCGCCTTTCACGCCTTCGCGGTGCCCGGCATCGCGCGGGACTTCTCGCACCTCAGCGAGGACTGGGGCAGCCGCTGGGAGGTCGCGAACCTGGCCTTCAAGCCCTACGCCTGCGGCACCATGGCGCAACCCTTCATCGACTGCGCCTTGCAGCTGCGTTCCAAGGTTCCGGACCTGGACGCCATCGAGTCCATCGTCGCCAAGGTCGGCGAGGGCACGGTGCATCGGCTCTGGGAGCCTCATGCGGAGAAGATCCGGCCGTCGACGCCATATGGCGCGAAGTTCTCCGTACCCTACTGCGTGGCCGTGGCGCTGCACGACGGGGATGCCGGACTCGGGCAGTTCACCGAAGCGCGCATTGCCGATGCCGCGGTGCTCGCCCAGGCGGCAAAGATCACCTACGAGATCGACCCGGAGAACGAGTACCCCAAGAACTATAGCGGCGAATTGCTGGTGACCTTGAAAGACGGCGCGCAGCTGACGGCGCAACAACCCTGCCTGCGGGGCGGCCGCGGGGCGCCTTTGGACGAGGCCGAACTGTGGCAGAAGTTCACAAGCAACACCCGCTTCGGCGGTTGGGACGACACCCAGGCGGAGGCCCTGGCGGATTTCGCCCGGCAAGCCTTCGGAGGGTCCGATGTTGGCGGACTAAGTGAGTTTGCGACATGACGGCGGTGCGGCAGCTTGCGAACGCGCCGCAGCGCCAGAAATAAGGAGATAAGGAATGCCTCACATTCCCGCCTCTGACGCTCTATCTCATATCCGCGTGATCGACGTGACGCGCGTGCGTTCCGGACCGACGGCGGCCCGCCAGTTTGCCGACTGGGGGGCCGATGTGATCAAAGTCGAGCCGCCGGAGAGCCTGGCGCCGGATGGCGCGCTCGGCGCCACCCGGCATACGCCGGACTTCCAGAACCTTCAGCGCAACAAACGCAGCCTCACCCTTAACCTCAAGGATCCCGAGGGCTTGCGTATTTTTCACAAGCTCGTCGAGAGCGCCGACGTGGTGATCGAGAACTTCCGGCCTGGGGTCAAGGAGCGTTTGGGCATCGACTACCCGACGCTGAAGGCGATCAATCCGCGGGTTGTCCTGGCCAGCATTTCCGGCTTCGGCCAGAGCGGACCCTATGCGGAGCGCCCCGGCTTCGATCAGGTCGCACAGGGGCTGGGCGGATTGATGTCGATCACCGGCGAGCCGGGAAGCGGGCCCATGCGCGTCGGCATTCCCATTGCCGACCTGACCGCGGGGCTGTTCTGCGCGCTGGGCATCTTCGTGGCCCTGGTCAACCGGGAAAAAACAAACGAGGGACAGTGGCTGCACACCTCTTTGCTGCAGTCACAGATCTTCATGCTGGATTTCCAGGCGGCCCGCTGGCTGACCACCGGCGAGATCCCGCAGCAGGCGGGCAACAACCATCCGACCAGCGTGCCGACAGGCGTCTTCAAGACGGCAGACGGTGCTATCAACATTGCCGTGGCCGGCGATGCGATCTGGCGGATTTTCGCCAAAGCCATGGGCAAGGCGGAGTGGGCTGACTCCGCCGAATACAAGGACAATGCCTCGCGGCTGAAGAACCGTGACCAACTTCATCGGGAGATCGAGGCGATTACGTGCAAGCAGGAGAGTCACGAGCTTGTCGACCTGCTGCTGGACAAGGGCGTGCCTTGCGGCGAGATCTACGGGATCAACGAGGTCTTCGAGGACCCGCAGGTTCAGCATCTGGGCATTGCGCAGGAAGCTGAGACAGTTCCCTTTGGCAAGACCCGGCTTGTGGGGCAGCCGGTTGTTCTGACCGAATCGCCTAGCAAAATCGTCCAGCACCCGCCGGAGCGCGGCGAGCATACGCAGGAAATTCTTGCGGAGATCGGCTACGACGGGCCGCAAATTGCAGACCTGCGGCAGCGGCAGGTGATCTAGGCAACAGAGTGGCGGCAAGCGAGAGAGTGATGGCAGAACACAGCGAGAAGATGTTGGGTCGACAGGACGGAACGGTCGGGTACCTGATCTTCAACAATCCGGAAAAACATAACGCGGTTTCGCTGGAAATGTGGGATGCCGCCGATACCATCCTCGACGATTTCGAGGGGCGGGAGGATATCCGCGTCGTCGTGCTCTCCGGGGCGGGGGGAAAATCCTTTGTCTCCGGCGCGGACATCTCGAAGTTCGAAAAGGAACGCGGCTCCATGGAAGCCGTGCAGCACTACAACGAGCGCGTCAAGACCGTCTACGACCGCGTTCAGAATTTCCCCAAGCCGACGATCGCGATGGTCAACGGCTATTGCCTGGGCGGCGGCCTCAATCTCGCCGCTGCCTGCGATCTGCGTTTTTGCTCCGCCAAATCGAAGTTTGCGATGCCGGCGGCGCGTCTCGCGCTGGGTTACCCCTATGCGGCGATCAAGCGTCTGGTGAACGCCGTCGGTTTGGCGGCAGCCAAGCACCTGATGTTCTCCGCACAGCGCATCGACGCCGAAGAGGCTTTTCGCCTCGGCCTGGTTCAGCAAGTGCTCGCCGAGGAGGAGCTGGAGGGCTTCGTCACCGACTACGCCAAGCAGATCGCCGGGAACGCCCCGCTGACCGTCAAGGCGATGAAGTTGATCGCCAACGAGGTGCTCAAAGATCCTGAGGAGACGGACTTCGCGCTGTGCGACCGACTGGTCGCCGAGTGTTTTGCCAGCGAGGACTATAAAGAAGGGCGCCGCGCCTTCTTGGAGAAGCGTGAACCGCAGTTCCAGGGGCGCTAGAGCGGGTCGTTTTTTCGCTAGAGCCTTTCCTAGTCAGATTGAACCATTCTGACGGAGTGGGTTTGTGACAAGAGCAAGGGGTTTGGCGCCGGCCATAGTGGCGCTATGGCCAAGACAAAGCCCGCAGGCATTGGCGCAAAGCCGCCCGTCCCTTCGGGTTTCCGAGCGGCGGTCGCCCGCTGCGTCGGAAGGCTTGCCCGATGCACCGCATCGCGCTGCGCCTGCCTCCTAGCGGATCGACTCTCCGCTCGGAAACAGAATTGCTTCAATCTGACTAGGAAAGACTCTAGGCACCTTGAGGCTGGCGGCGGCCCGTGGGCGCTGTCCCGCGCATGAGTTCCTGCGCGCGTTCGGCTTCCACGGCAGCGAGCAGTCGATGCTTGGCTGCGAGGACATGGCTTTTCATGCTGACGCCGGCGGCAATCGGGTCGCGCGCTTCGATGGTCTGGACGATCTGGCGATGCTCTTCATTTGAAATACGCATCGAGCCCAACTGCAGGAGCCCTTTACGGCGAAAAAGGTGCAGCTCCTTGATAAGGCTTTTGTAGAGGCGTTCCAGGCGCTGATTGTTGGCGTAAGCCAGCAGACGGTTGTGAAACTCCAGGTTCGCCGGGTAATAGAGCTCCAGGTCGCGCTCGGCTGCCGCGCGGTCCATGGTATCGATCAGGCCGTAGAGTTCTTTGACCTGGGCGTCGGTCGCCCGCTCGGCAATCAAGCGGCCCATCAGCTCGTCGAGGGCGGAGCGGACATCGTAGACCTCGAGCGCTTCGCGCAGGTCGATCTCGCGAACAAATACGCCACGATTTGGGATGGCAACCAGCAGTCCTTCCTGCGCAAGCGCCCGGCAAGCTTCCCGCAGAGGCCCGCGGCTGGTGCCAAATTTCTCGGAGAGGTTGATCTCGTTGACCTTGTCGCCCCCGCGCAGTTCGCCGTTCATGATCATGTGCTCGATTGCCGCCTGCACGCGGCTTGTCAATGACCCGCCGCTGCTCTGCCGGCTCAAGTTATCGTCGTTCACGGCCAAACCTCAATGACTTGGTTCTCAGATTAGACCCATATTGTTGACGATTTTGCATGTGACTTGAAGCCAAAAGACTTCGATCGGCTAAGAAGTTGCCGAGAGATCAAGTTGGAATGCAAGATGTTCTCTCAGGGGGCTTGCACAGAGCTGTCACGAGCCGTCTCGATTGTTGACAGATCGACGACACGCCCCTGCTGCAGTGCAGGTCCTGTCAGTGCGCTGGTCCAGGCGCTCCGGCAAGGCTGCCGCGCGCCGACAAACGCAATGGCGGATGGGGTGTCCGGGTCCGTTCGGCCGGGCCGGCCCCGTTCTTCACCGCTGTGTCGCTGTGGTAGGAAGGGCTGTGGAATTCCGACAGGTTTTTGCTGACCGAGCGTCAACGCGGCACTGGGAATAGGAAGATAGCCGCAATTGTCTTTGGGTCTGAGCCCTATCTTGAATGTGGAATTTGTCCGGCTGGCTGGTTTTCATGCGGAGCTTCCCGAGCAGACGTTGTCCGTCAGCTAGTTGTCGCAAAGCCTCTCCATTCCGCCGCAGGGCGGTCGGCATCTTCGCGGGGGCGCCGGCAATGTCGAAGATATGCCCCTGGATGCCGTGGCAGTGTTCATCTAATCTTTCGTATTATATCATTCGCCTACAGAGTCTGCTTGTGTTTGAGAATTGAGGGCTGCGTGTAACGCTCTCAGGCATCAAAGCATCCGACGGATCGCTTGCAATGGCGACCGCGGAGGAATAAGAGCATGAAGTCTTTTGGTTCCACCCCCTTTGTCTATGCAAGCTTGATCGCCTCTGTGCCGGACGTCCTTTCCGACCACGGAGGAAAGGTCGACCGGCCGTTCAGCGACGTTGGCGTTCCAATCGAGCTTGCTTCTCAGCCGGAGCTGACCCTCCCCATCCGCGACTATCTCAAACTGCTCGCCTCGAGCGCGCGCGAAACCGGCGACGAGCACTTCGGTGTATCGATGGCGGAGCGCATGAAGATCGAAGATCTCGGTCCCTTTGGCCGCTTGATTTCCGGCGCGCCCACGCTGCGTCGGGCCATCGAGACGACCAACGCTCTGGTCCACAAATTCTCGCCGCCCATGAGATGCTGGCTTGAACTCGAGGGCGATACGGCGCGTTGGAGCTACCAACTGAACGGTGTTTGCGATGGCGGCGAGGGTCATCGCCTTGATTGCGAGGCAAGCCTGGTCCTATTTCGCACCGTCATCCGCTTGGCAACGAGTTCAGGCTGGCAACCGAGCGAGATTCTGTTGGGGCAGACGACGCGGCGCAACCTGCGCAGTTTTCAATCTCGGTTTGGGGGAAGTGCCCGCTATGCGGAAACCGCCTATGCTCTTGTCTTTCCGCGGGACCTGCTCGACTTGCCGATGATCTACGCGCAACCGCTCGGGGAACTGCAGCGGCAGGCGCTTCTCACCAGGCTCAATACGACAAGGCCGGAGGACTCCTTCGTCGGGTCTGTAAGGGCAGTCATCCGGAGCCAGCTGTGCGGCGGCTATCCTGAAATATCGGCGGTGGCGCGAGCGACTGAGATGTCTGTGCGGACCTTCCAACGCCGGCTTGCTGAGGCTGGCCTGGTGTTCTCAGACCTGGTTGCCGAGGTGCGCCGGGACCTTGCGCAGGAGATGCTCGCCGATCCCTGGAAAAAGCAGCTCGATATCTCGCTGTCCCTCGGCTACTCGGATGCGGCCAACTTCAGCCGAGCTTTCAAGCAGTGGACCGGGGTAACGCCCCGAGAGTTCCGCCGCTCCTTGGCGTATTCGACCACAACGGCTTGACGACCCTCCAAGGTCCCGTTGCCTGTCCCAAGGGCGCCGCCGGGCCGCCGCCTGTCGCTGCCAATGGCATAGAAAGACAAGACGGCTGCTCCAAACCAAAGCAAAATCTCCGCACCAAATCCGCAGAAGCTTGTTTGTTGGCTCCAATCGGATGGCGAATCTCAAGAACTCGACCCCTGCGTCCTCTGCGATGCCAGACCGCTCCCTCGTTGATCTGGTTCGGGAGATCGTGAAGAGTCAGTTGCCGGCAGGGAATACGGATCTGCCAACGGTAGCCGAAAAAGCCGGTGTTCCTGTGCGCACGCTGCAGCGGCGCCTGGCGCAGTCAGGAGTGACCTTTTCGGAGCTGGCAACTGATATAAAGATCGACTGTGCCCGCGAGCTTCTTGGTGATCGGTCTCGATCGGTCGATGAGATCGCATCCATGCTGGGCTATTCTGACGCGGCGAACTTCACACGTGCTTTCAAGAATCGAGCGGGTACAACCCCTACCGATTATCGAAAGTCGGTGGCCGGCGACGTGTCGGCGTAGCGCTCGGATCTTTCGTTCTCCGCCAGCGGATCTTTCCGGGGGACCCGCGGGGCACCAGTTTGCCGGTTCCGAAAGCGTCGTCGGCGCCGCCACCGGAAAGTCCGAGATAGTGAGTCTGGAAGAGCTTACCCTGATTCGCCAGGCGACAAGCGCGGCTGCGGAAAGCCTCTGCGTTGGCCGAAAGGAATGCCTCCCGGTCGGGTATCGCCGTGTCGCCCCAGTAGCGCACCTTCGAGTATGCCGGCAGGCTGGCCGCCTCGACCAGCTGTTCCAGAACGGGATCGTGCGGCGGTCTCGAGGGAGTCTTGTCGGAATGGACGCTATGACTTTTCCGTGACGTCTTCGATCCAGGTGAGGGCGGCGATGGCGCGGGGAAAGCCGAGGGTGGGAATGGCCAGCAAGGCGACCTGCTTCATTTCCTCGGCGCTGAGGTTGTCGGTTGCGCCGCGGCGGGCGTGCGAGTGAGTGGCTCCCTCTGAGGCTGCGCCGATGGCCAGGGCCAGCTTTACCAAGCGGCGGGTCTTGGCGTCCAGAGGGCCGCAGTCCGCACAAGCTGCGCCCAAGGCTGCATATGCGTTCCAGATATCCGGATAGGCCTCTGCAACCTTGCCGGCGGCGCCGGGCAGATTCTTACTCGACATGAAACATTTCCTTTCGTTGCTTTGTGAGGCTTTTCTTTACGTCGACGGGTCGTCGATCAGAGGAGTTGGCTTTGCCAGTCTGCGCAGGTCGTCAAGCTTCGTCAGGCGGATTTCACGGCCGTTCACCTCGACCCCATAGGGCTTCAAGGTGGCGAAGGCGCGCGAAAGATTCTCTGGCGTCATTCCCAGAAGTGCCGCCAGGGTCCGCTTGTCGACCTGCAACTGCGCCACCCCGTCGGAGCCTTGTTCGACTTCCAGACGAAGGAGACAGTTGGCCAGGCGCTCAACAGCGTTGCGCAGCTTGTGGCTTTTCAACGACTTGACCACAGCGCGGTAGCGCCCTGAGAGTTCGCCGACGACGGAACGGGCGAAGTCGGCGTCGCGGGCAAAGATCGTGCGGACATTTTCCGAGGGAACCATGAGAATATGGGAACTCTCTATCGTGCGCGCCGACATCAGATAGACCGCGTCACGCAGGACTGCGGCCAAAATGAAGGTGGATACGGGGCGCACGATCTCGAGGGAGGCCTCGCGGTTATTGCTTGCGGCGAAGAGTTCGACGCTCCCTTCAATCACAATGTAGAGAAAATCCGCAGGGTCGCCCTCGGTGATGAGCTGAACCTGCGGCGGGAAACGCTGCAGGAAGGCCGCCTGCATCAGCTCATCGAAATTGGCCTCCGCCATCTCGACGAAGAGATCAAGTTCCCGCACCAGCGGTATGTCGTCCGATCTCACGCGATTCTCCGACTCGCCTGATCCAATTTTCCGGCAGTTAATCCTGTCACTTGATAATTATCAAGTAGATAGATGAAAATGAATAAATATTGGGCCCAAAAAGACAATCGGCGAATGCAAGAATTCGACGCACGCAGATTTTTCAGTTCCGTTCTTACGTGAATTGACGTGCATCAAATAATTCTTCCCGCAGGGCGACAAATATCCCCGCGTGGGAAGCAAGGGCTTCCCCGCCTGCAATAGCCAGGCAGCAGCGGAGGAGTGAATTATGCATGAACTGCGCGGCGTCACGCGGGGCCAACAGAACCAAGTTCTCGGCATCAGCACGCTTGCTTTCACGGTCTGTTTCGCCGTCTGGACGATCTTTTCGATCATCGGCGTCAAGATCAAACAAGACCTCGGCCTGTCCGACACCGAGTTCGGCATCCTGGTCGCGACGCCGATTCTCACCGGCTCGCTAAGCCGCATCTTCCTGGGGATCTGGACCGACCAGTACGGCGGCCGCCGGGTCTATGCCGCTGTCATGGCCTTGACCTCGGTGGCGGTGTGGCTGCTGTCGACCGTGTCGACCTATGAGATGTTCCTCGTGGCTGCGCTGGGCGTCGGGTTTGCCGGCGGCACCTTCGCGGTTGGCATCGCCTATGTCTCGCGCTGGTACGAAAAGGATCGCCAGGGCACGGCACTGGGTATCTTCGGCATGGGCAACGTCGGGGCGGCGGTGACCAATTTCGGTGCGCCTTTCCTGCTCGTGGCTTTCGGCTGGGAGAGGACGGCGCAGGTCTACGCCGCGATCCTGCTGATTACCGCCGTCGTGTTCTTTTTGACGACGCGTGAGGACCCGGCCACAGCCCAGCGCCGGGCCAAGGGCGAGAAGGCGCAATCGGCCTTCATGCAACTTGAGCCTCTGCGCAACCTCCAGGTCTGGCGCTTCGCTCTCTACTATTTCTTCGTCTTCGGCGCCTTTGTCGCGCTCGCGCTCTGGCTGCCGCGCTACTATGTCGGCGTCTACGGGCTCGACATCCAGACGGCCGGCATGCTGGCTGCCGCTTATGCTCTGCCGGGCAGCATCTTCCGCGCCCTGGGCGGTTACCTTTCCGATCGTTTCGGCGCCCGCCGGGTCATGTACTGGACCTTCTTCGCCTCCGTCGGCATCTGCTTCTTCCTCAGCTACCCCTCGACCGACTATGTCGTCCGGGGCATCGAGGGGCCGATCAGCTTCAACATCACGATTGGCCTGCCGATCTTCGTCGCCCTTACCGTGGCGCTGGGGTTCTTCATGTCGCTTGGCAAGGCGGCCGTCTACAAGCACATCCCAGTCTACTACCCGGAGCACGTCGGCTCGGTCGGCGGGCTGGTCGGCATGATCGGCGGGCTCGGCGGTTTCATATTGCCGATCTGCTTCGGCATCATGAACGACTTCATCGGCGTCTGGACGAGTTGCTTCATGCTGCTCTTCTTGTTGGTCGGTATCGCGCTGTTGTGGATGCATTTCTCCATCCTGCACATGGAGCGCGGGGCGACCGGCAAACAGCTTGCCGGGCTGCCGGAGCTGCCGGAGCTCGCGTCGCTGCACGGTCCGGAGCATGAGGGCGCCCTTGGCGGTACCCGCAAGCAGCAGTCCGACACCGGGCCGAAAGACAACCAGCCGATGGAACCGGCTCACTGACATAGAGAACCGCCCTCGGCGGGCGCCTAGGAAGCGCGCCCGCCGCCGGCAAAAGGACAAGATGATGACCACTTCTGAAAGAGTAACCGCCACCGGCCACGTACTGACCGATTGGCGTCCGGACGAGCCTGATTTCTGGAAAGCCGGCGGGAGCAAGATCGCTTCGAAAAACCTCTGGATCTCGATTCCTTGCCTGCTGCTGGCCTTCTCGGTCTGGCTGGTGTGGTCGGTCGTGGTCGCCAAGCTGCCGGCGATCGGCTTCACCTATGCCACCGACCAGCTTTTCTGGCTGGCGGCACTGCCCGGCCTTTCCGGCGCGACACTGCGCATCTTCTACTCTTTCATGGTGCCGATCTTCGGCGGTCGCCTGTGGACCACGCTGTCGACGGCCTCGCTGCTGATCCCGGCGGTCGGAATCGGCTTTGCCGTGCAGGACCCCGAGACGCCCTATGCGGTGTTCCTGATCCTGGCGCTGCTTTGCGGCTTCGGCGGCGGCAACTTTGCGTCCTCGATGGCCAACATCTCCTTCTTCTATCCTAAGAAGGAAAAGGGCAACGCTCTGGCGCTCAATGCCGGTCTCGGCAATGCCGGCGTCAGCGTCATGCAGTTCGTGGTGCCCTTGGTCGTTACCGCGGGCGTCTTCGGGGCCATCGGTGGGG
>CAJHXP010000395.1_pt1 | contig 15406 bp, 15 predicted proteins | sample 9198551 | NCBI WGS metagenome assembly CAJHXP01 (sample SAMEA7708297, study PRJEB35096) | sediment metagenome | biome: marine neritic benthic zone biome [ENVO:01000025]; feature: sediment [ENVO:00002007]; material: shallow marine sediment [ENVO:03000034] sea grass bed [ENVO_01000059] ... | reverse complement strand
GGTCGGTGGATCGCTAAAGCGATTCCAGCCAACCCGGATCTGCTCTAGGCCTCGCGCCGATTCTTCGCCGATGCGGGCGGCGCGGAGAACACCGGCTGCGGTGTCGGCTGGCCCAGCAGATAGCCCTGCCCCATGTGAACGCCGAGGCTGCGCAGCTTGGTGACCTGGTCGTCCAACTCGATCATTTCGGCAATCGTCTTGATGTTCAGGTCGCCGCAGAGTTCGCAAAGATTGCGCAGCATCAGGCTGTCGCGGTCGGAAGACAGCAGGCGCCGGGTGTAGGTGCCGTCGATCTTCACGTAGTCGACCTCCAGCGCGCGCAGGTATTGAAAGGAGGCGGCACCGGCGCCGAAGTCGTCGAGGCACATGGAGAAGCCGAGCTTCTTCATGGCGATAAAGACCCGGCTCACCCGCTCCAGATCGTGCATCCGCGAGGATTCGGTGGCCTCGAACATCAGGCGACCGGCCAGGTTGGCGTGCTGACGCAAGATGTCCATCAGAGTTTCGACGAAAACGTCGTTCTGCAATGACAGTCCGGAAAGATTGACCGCTAGGTTGATCGGCGAGTGATCGACGCGCTCGGCCATGAAGGCGACGGCGCGGCGGCAGCAAGCCAGGTCGAATTCCTGGATCAGGCCGATATCCTCGGCAAACACGATGGTCTGGTAAGGCGATTCGCCGTGCGCGAACCGGGTCAGGGCTTCGAAGTGGGAAACCTCCCCGCTCTCCAGGCCGACGATGGGCTGGAACGCGAATTGGAACTTGTTCTCCGCGACCACGGACTTGAAGGCGGAGATCCTGTCCTGGGTCTCCATCACCTGCTCGTGGAAAGAAGCGGCGAGGCTGGCGACACCGAGGTTGACGACCCCCTTGGCGGCCGCCTTGTTGATGGTATAGACCAGCGCCTGGGCAGCTTCCTCGCTGGTCAGTTCCTCGGAAGAGGCCGCGACGGTAGCCTGCTCTACACCCAAGCCGCCGGCAGGGTCGAAAGTCCGCGCCAATTCGGCCAGCTGGCGCTGCACATCGGAGCCGACGGAAGCACCGGCCTCGTGCAGGATTCCGAAGCGGTCCTCGGCGAGGGCGCCGGCCGAATCGCTGTCGATGGCATGGCTGATCAGCATGCTACCCGCATCGGCATAGAATGCTTCCCAGCGGTCGTTGCCGAGGCGCTCGCGAAAACCCGCCGCGTCGACGAATTCGATAAAGGTGATCTCCACGTCCTGACCGGCGGCCCTGGCGGACTCGAGGGTCTCGGCGGCGGCCTCCTCGAAGGCCTCGCGGCGCAGAAGTCCATTGCCGGTGCGCAGCTCAGCGGCCCGGGCCGCTTTTGCCAGGCCGACGTTCGCCAGGGCTATCGCGCAGTAAATGACATCCTCGTGGCCGGGGATGCGGCAGGCGCTGAACACAACCTTGAGGGGTTTCGGCGGCCGCTCCTTACCCTTGCCCTGGGCGCTATCGGCCGGGCGGATCGAAACCAGGATCGGCCCGCAGCGCTTGCCTGCGGTGAGATCGCCGATCTTGGCGACCAGCATTTGGCGGTCTTCCTCGACGAAGAGTTCCAGCCACCCGCGGCCCACCACCGCCTCGGGCGCACCGCCCAACAGCTGTTTGGTGGCTCCCACGGCATAGCGAATCAGGCTGTCGTCGCCAATCTCCAACAGCAGGTCGGAAGCAGCAAAGGCAAATGCGAGAAAGCGATCCCGTTGCTCACGCAGTTGTTCGGCCTCGCTGAGGACGATGTCAACTTCGCGAGATTCCTTAGCCTGCACCATGGTGCCCTTTCGCTGTGACCAGCCGGTCGAGTTGTCGAGCTCCCCTGAAATAATCGAGGCATGCAGGCCTGCTCGCCAGCAATTCTAAGGCGACAACTCTTAGGGCTTAATTAAAATTCCACTAACGGAAGGTCTTTATTAACCATAATCCCCCTAGAAAAAGCTATGCCTCTTCCCGAGTCGAGATGAAGCGCAGCCGTTCGCCCCGCAGTTCCACTGCGGTCAGTGAACCGCTATCGAAAACCCCGCTGTCGACGCCGATACGGTGGTCCAGCGCGGTCGGTCCCTCGGGCGTATGGCCGTGCACAACGGTAACCGGGTAGGGCCAGTCCTGGCCGCTGAGGAAGGGCTCGCGGATCCATAGCAGGTCCTGCTCGCTCTGCGCTTCCAGGGGCCGATCCGGGTTGATGCCGGCGTGGACGAAGATGTAGTCGCCGATGCGGTGCTGCAAGGCGAGCCCCTGGAGAAAGGCAAGACGCTCCGCCCCCAGGCTGCCGCAGAGCGCCGCCGCAAGCTCCGCCGGTTCCTCGATGTGGGCGTTGGGCGCCAGGGTCTTCAGGGTCTCCTCGCCGCCGAAGCGCCACCACTGCAGCAAGCGCGCGAGGCCGAGGTCTTCGCCGGTCGCCGCCTCGATGAGGTAGGTTTCGTGATTGCCGCGCAGGCGAATCTCCTCGACGCCCGGCCGACCCAGACCCACGGCGACCAGGTCCAAGGTCTCCAGAGGCTGCCAGCCTCGATCGATGTAGTCGCCCAGCCAGACGACGGACACCTGTCCGGCGACCTGCTCCGCCGCGATGATGCCGGAGATACGCCCCTGCAGCGTCCGCAGGTGATCCGCATGAGCATGCACGTCGCCGATGGCGAAGACCGCGCGGTCCGCGGGCAGCGGGCGCGGTGCGGGTTGCCAGGGTGTGGTTTCGGCGACGATGCGCGGCATGTTCTCTCCTGCAGAGACCAGGCAAGGATCTTAGCCAGTGCCGGAATCGAGAGCATCATCGCCGCAAAATCGCGAAAGCAGGAGAAAAAATGGCCGGCACCGCGACAGCAGTGCCGGCCACAGAGTGGACAGGCATATGCCCACAGGGAGACCTTCAGCGCCCCTGCGTCAGGGACTTAGTCCGTATAGACCTCAGTATCGGGGGTCACCGCACCATTGACCAATAGCACCTTGGTCGCATCCCCGGCGGTGAAGGCGGCCGCCCCGCGCCGCGACCGATATTCTCGACGGCGCCCTATTTGGCCATGCGGTCGTGGCGGGCGCTGATCTCCGCCGGCCAGCGGCTCTTGATGTAGGACAGCACGGCCCAGATCTCCGCGTCGCTCAGCTGGCCTTCATAGCCCGGCATGTCGCTCTGGTAGCCGCCGCCGGCCAGCGCCGCCGGGCCGTACTTGGTGAGCGCGAAGAGCTGGTCGTCCGGATGATGCCAGGTGTGGCCGGTTTCATCGTGCGGCGGCGCCGGCAGGCGGCCCTCGGCGCCGCGCTGACGCCAGTTGGCCTGGCCCTGCAGCTCGGCGCCGTGGCAAGAGGCGCAGTTGGCCTCGTAGACCTGGCGGCCGAGCGCTACCTTCGCGGCGTCGCCGGGGTCCATGTCGAGGGCATTGCCGCTGCCCCAGAATTCGGTATAGACCGCCGCCGCGCCGAGGCCGGCGACGACCGCCAGTCCGAGGACGATCCAACGCCCGTTCTTTGCCATTTTCCGCTCATTTCTGCCGTTCGAAGATGCCGTTCCAAGCTGCACTTTCCAGCGGGGGGAAGGTCAAGCAGGAGGACTGGCGCTAGAGCAGATCCGGGTTGACTGGAATCGCCTGAGGCGATCCGTCGACCCGGTGAATCCGCTCAAACCATTTGATGCAGAGCGGATTCACGTATTTGCTCGCAACCACTCCGTGGTTCCGACCAAATACGACCCGCTCTAGGCCAGGGCGCGCAAAATGGCCTCGCCGCAGGCGCGTGTATCGGCCTTGCCGCCGAGGTCCCGGGTGCGTGCCTCGGGGTTCTCCAGCACGTTCTCGATGGCGGCCTCCAGTTCGGCGGCCGCGGCGCTCTCGCCCAGGTGATCGAGCATCATGGACGCGGTCCACACGGCGGCCACCGGGTTGGCGATGCCCTGTCCGGCGATGTCGGGGGCCGAGCCGTGCACCGGCTCGAACAGCGAGGGGAAGACGCGCGGCGGATTGAGATTGGCCGCCGGGGCGATGCCGATGGAACCGGCCACCGCCGGCCCGAGGTCGGAGAGAATGTCGCCGAAGAGGTTGGAGGCGACCACCACGTCGAACCAGTCGGGGTGCTGGACGAAGTGCGCGGTGAGGATGTCGATGTGGTACTGCGCCGTCGCCACGTCGGGGTAGTTCTTGGCCATGGCAGCGAAACGCTCGTCCCAGTAAGGCATGGTGTGGACGATGCCGTTGGACTTGGTGGCCGAGGTCACGTGCTTGCGCTTGCGCTTCTGGGCCAAATCAAAGGCATAGTCGAGGATGCGGTCGGTGCCCCGGCGGGTGAAGACCGACAGCTGGGAGACCATTTCCTGGTCGGTGCCGCCGTAGGAGCGCCCGCCGATCTCGGAATACTCGCCCTCGACGTTCTCGCGCACCACGATGAAGTCGATGTCCTCCGGCCCGCGCCCGGCCAGCGGCGAGGTCATGCCGCGCAGCAGGCGCACCGGGCGCACGTTGGCATAGAGGTCGAGCTCGCGGCGCAGCGGGATCAGCAGGCCCCACAGCGAGACGTGATCCGGCACGCCGGGAAAACCCACCGCGCCGAGATAGATGGCGTCGAACTCCTTGACCTGGGCAATGCCGTCCTCAGGCATCATCTGCCCGGTTTCGGCATAGCGCTGGCAGGACCAGTCGAAAGACTGCCACTCGATAGAGAAACCGTGCTTGCCGGCCACCGCCTCGGCCGCCCGCTGACCCTCGGGGATCACTTCGTTGCCGATCCCGTCACCGGGGATCACTGCGATGCGGTACTTACGCTCAGGCATAGGGGGTCCTCGTTGAACAACTGAAAGAAGGCGTCAGATACGGCATCTGGGATCACCTTGGCAAGGCGCCAGCGCCGGCTGCGCGACTTCGCCTTCGGATCTCGCGCATAGTGCGTTCCAGGGGATTGTTGGTGCGGACGCGGACCAATGCCCGTCAGGCAAGGCGTAGCAGACCAGCGTCTCGTCGACCGTCTCCTCGAGCCACTCGACGCCCTACCACCACCTCCACATGGCGCAGTTTGGCGACGATCTCCTCCGGCTTGTGACGTTTGCTTCCCATCCTTGGTCCTCTTTCTCATGATGATTGGACAGGGGACCAATTCAATAGGGGAGGCTAGTTCGGATTCCGCGGCACCAATAAGAAACATTCAGTGTGCGGCGCCAAAATCTCTACCTCACACCCCAAGTATTCTTGTGCCGCCGAGCACACTTCAGCTGCGCGCCCAAAGAAACTTGCGTCAAATTTCCTACCTTTGTTCCTATTCACTTTCTTCCCAATAGGAAGTATCTGACGTTTAAATCGCTTTCGCGCATCCCTTAATTTTCCACGACGAGCCGCCTTCTCGACTTGCGCTACAATTTCATCAAGCGCATCACGTCCGACTGGTGGCGAGCATTCCTTTTCGACCATTCCAACAATTTCTTTAATAGCTTCCGTCTTTGAAATTGTTCTGTTCAGGGCTTCATGATCATCTGCGGCACTGTTTCTTTCAAGTGCCTCGATGACCTCGCTCAATGTCTGGCATTTATCTCCAATAAGGTTGGGAAGACCTGGTGACAATTCGTCAAAACCGCTGATCGGAAGATAGGTGATCACAGGTTTTTTCGCGATCTGAGCCTGCACTGCTGTAGTGCAACCGTTGTGAATAAGCGCGCGACAACGCCGTATCCAAGAACCAACATCGCCGCGCCATTCGACCGAAACATTAGGAAAACCTGCTAGAAGATCGTCGTAAAGACTAGGATCTTCGGCCGGGTGCGGACGCAAGACGATCTCGTCATCTGGCAGCGCTTCTGCAAGTTTTTGTACAAGCGAGATGAATGAAAACTGCAGTATTCCGCTTTCACTTATCCAATGACGAAGTGAGCGCGGATCAACATGTTGCGCCACGGGGCTATCTTCTTGGAGATGTCGCTTTATCGAAAGCAGGCCATTACTCAACGAGAACCTTGTATTCACCAATATGAAATTCTTCCGCCCGTCGGTTTCAACTCTATCGAATTCCGAAAGCGCGTGGGAATAAGTGGGGCTAAACATATCAAAATTGGGTGAGCCGGTTACGCAGATTGGACATTCGGGGGCCAACTCAAGAAAAGCCTGCTTCTGCCATTGACCCCATGTAAGTATTTTATCGTCTTCGCGAAGAACCGCAGGATTTAGACGTTTAAGAAGTATCTTCTTCCATTCACTCTCAGAGGCCCCTGAGTAAATTCCACCCTCCTCGTCAAGATGCCAGACTCTTATTCCTTCTTTCTTCATTGTATTGTAATGCGCTTCATTACCAAAGCCCGAGTTCCGGAAGCAATTTTTTCCGATATACACACCCCGCCACGGCCAACCATTAGCTTCGAAGAAACTGCTTTTGAATATAGCGACAGGGTAACCTTTGCTAGCGAGCATTGTTGCGGTGAATACCTTGGCGACCATTTCTCTCCGTGAGGTTTCAACCGGTAGGTAGATAAGCATGGTTCTTCCGTCTCGTCCGACTGTGGGCTTATTGGCAGCTTGCGAAGAGATAGCCAGATCTTCTAACGGGCATCTGGCTCGAATAGGTTTGGCGGCGCGACGGACCTTCCCCACCTGATTGGTCCGGGTTGAATGCTTGCGCCTTTAAGGTCCGTCCCGGCCTTGGGGGGTGGAGCGAACTGACTTGTCCAATGTCGATCCGGGAAGCAACCAGCAACAGATTACAGAAGATCTTGGTCCTCCTGTCGCAGGAGAGGACCTCGAAGTTGGACGACTCGATACCTACGCATATGACACGGGGCGGCACGGTAAGACGGTGGGTATGACCACTGGGTTAAGAGGCTTCAGTCCGGCCGACCCATTGATCTTTGGGATAATCGCGGGTTCGGCGCCCTTAGGAGCCCCCCACCGGAAGAACAGCAGGGCCACTTGGCAGTCCTTTACAACGCAGACCATGAAGCGAAGTGGGTTTGGGTCGGGGGCCGCATTAGTCCAGATCAAGCACTTAGTTGGCATTCGTGAAGCGGTTCTATGCGCGCCTTCTTGGGTGCTTGGGTGTTTTGCCGGTGATCCGGCGAATGGATTTCTTTAGGGACTTACGCAGCTTTCTTACCCTTACAGGGATCATTTCTAATAGCAATGCCAACACGAACGTTTCCGTGAAGCCTTTGTTCACATAGGCGAGGCGATCTTTGTAGATCCGGCAGGGCGTTTGCATCGTCGTCAGAAGCTTAAGGTGCTTTTCCCGTTTTGCCGCGTCCAGCATGACATCTTTTGTACGAATGCAGTGTCGAATTCTAACCGGAAATACCGCCATATCATTATCTTGAAAATTGTACTGCGCGGGAAGCTCCGCAGGTATTTTATTTGCCTCAATACATGCCGCGCGGAAGAATGGCTGATCAACCGCTTTCTTTGAATCCACGTCGGCTGAAGAGCGCGCCAGGATCTCAAAAATTTTGTACGTATCAGGGAATTTGTACGCGATTACGCCAGTATTGAATTGCGGTATGGCGGCTGGGTAATCGTTATATTCCCATTCATAGTTAAACCCTATTCCGGCGCTTCTTGCCAAAATTGGGGAATACTCAAGCGCTTCGAAAAGCTCTTCGGAAAAAGGCCTGACGGCAAGCGTGTCAGCGTCAAGAAATATTGCCTTATCAAAGGGAGTTCTTTGAAGGGCGAGGGTCTTGTCGAAGTACGAAAATGTTGGCTCTTCTAGTATCTGAATATCACAGTTTTCTATTTTGAGATTTTCGATTCTCTCTGCTTGAGCCCGGTCAGTAAAAACAGCGACGTTGATGTCCGGCTCAACTTCTCGTAGGCGCGCGATAGAGATCTCAAAAAGCTGGACAGCCTTGGTACCCGTTGCGGCGTAGACTACGCCGTTGGACTTCTCGGACATCGTAACTCCTCGCTGAGGACGGTTCTTGGTTGGCCGGTCAACCGTGGCATACCGTTTCCAGGGGCTGCATCGATCTCGGGTCCGAATGCGGTCAAAGCGACCCGTAATCGCAACGACAACGCTTTGGGCATCTCCGTTGGTGTGTTCATACTTGCGAAAGGCAAGCCAAATGGGAAATATCGGATCAAGAATTCGAAGCGTCTAGAGTGCGGATTCCTTTGGAACCGCGACATAGTTGTTCGTAGCAAAGTTCTCGAGGGTTCGGTTGTAAGATAGAAAGTCGATCCGATTGGGCATCAGCCTGCCAATGCGAAAGCCGAGCGGCACCAGCAGCGCATACGCATCGCTCAGAAAGTGTCGGGTATCGATATAGAACCGGCTATACTCAAACTGAATGATCGGCCGGTCGCGGGCGATGGTAGCCTGCAGACCGCGTAGCGCCGGTATGTCGTAGCCTTCAATGTCGATCTTAATGAGGGCGATATCGCTCAGACCCTCTTCCGCGACCAGGGAGTCACCGGAACGGAGCTGTACGGAAATGGGTTCGCGGGACTTCTTTGAATCACCTGGATTGATACGACCGCCGCCACCAAGCTTATAGGCGACGGTCTGCCCTTCTTGGTCAGATATTCCACACTGGAACACTATCAGTGTATCCCCGAATCTTGAGCGGAGGCGCTCAACGAATTCCGGAACCATCTCGACGGCGTGCAACTGCGCTTTTGGCGCCGCGGCGTGGACATGGGCGGACCAGTCGCCGACATTGGCACCAATATCAAGAACGGAGCGCCCGGCAAGAGAGGCCGAGAGACGGTGCACCAGCCATGACTCTCCATTGCGGTTCATGTCGTAGCAATCCGCATTCTGCGCACCCTGACCCACATACCAGCAGGCCAAGCGGAGCCGCTCGCTCGTAGCACGGGTATGAGCAAATAGGCGCCCGGCAGATCGAAGGACGCGACGGACAGAGATTTTGCGTGGCATCCGCGGATGCTAACAGGAGCGCCGGCTGGGGCAACTGGAAAGTGATATAACGAGCATGACGAATGACCTTCGCTCCAATCTTCTCCAGCTTCTTCCGTAGCGTGGTCAGCGACCAATGCTCCACCACTTTGAGCAAGGCTAAAGTCCCCATAAAGTTGGCGAGGTTGTGGACCAGGACCTCAAGGTTCTCGGGCCGGGTTAGCATCTCTATCTCGAACCGGCCTATGGCTGAAGCCGAGGCGGTGCCGTGCTTGACAGCTCGGCCACCGAAGAGCTGACGAGTCACCGGGTCGCGACGAAGACGATCCGCATGTTTGACGTCTTCCTATCCAGCGAGGCGAGAGAACACAGACTGGTGCGCGGATCGCCAAGCAACTCTGCCGCCATGGCCGACAAGCCGAGGGCGTCATCGAGTTCGCGGTGGAGCAGCAAGCCGCCGTCGGAGCTGATCGAAGAACCTTGGAATGTGAGCTTGACGGATCGGTCGAATTGGAGCCGCAGCGGGCCGGATTCAGCTTCACCCGTCGCGTTCGCCGCCGAATCCCCGCTCCGCCATAGGTAACTCTTTATACCGGATAGATTATCACGTCTCAAAGGGTGGGGAAATCGTCGTCCATCTGGAAAATGCGGGCCTAGACGGCCATTTCCGCTACAGGAATGTGCTCGCCGCTTCGCGCAGTCCGGTCAGTTCGATACCATGATCGCCAACGCTATAGACCCGATCGGCGATATCGGTCCACGCCTTTCGATGCGTAACGGCGAGGACCGTCACGTTCTCGGGCAGGCCCGCGATCCGCCGACAGATATCCGCCTCGGTCGCCGGGTCGAGAGCGCTCGTCACCTCGTCGAGGATGAGAAGCTCGGGCTTGCCAGCCAAGGCCCGTGCCAAGGCGATGCGCTGGCGCTGCCCGCCGGAGAGCTTGGTGCCCTTCTCCCCGACAACCGTATTCAATCCTTCGGGCATAGCCGCAACGAAGTCGGAGGCCCCCGCCGCCTCCAGGGCGGCGGCGACGTCGGCTTCACTTATCGCCGGGTCACCCAAAGTGAGATTTGCAAGAACGGTGTCATGGAAAAGTATCAGGTCCTGCGACACGTAACCCACCTTCGACCGCCAACCGGCAAGATCGACCTCATTCAACGGCACGCCGTCAATAATGACGTCACCCGATTCTGGGCGGTGCAGGCCGACGATAAGATCGACCACCGTTGTCTTCCCGGCGCCGGAAGGACCCTTAAGCACCGTGATTTCGCCTGAGGGGATCAGTAGCGATGCGTCCTGCAGAATGGTGCGCTCGTCGTAGCTAAAAGTCACCCGGTCCAAGCGGATGTCGCGCGAGAAGCTGGCCGCCTTGGTGCCTGTGGAGGCCTCGCGAGCCTCTTCCGCCTCCTCTATTAGAGTGCGCACCGCCAGATACGCCGGCTCGAAAAGGACCGCTTTCTGAAACTGTTTCTGCACTTTACCGATGCTGGACACGGTTTGAAAAAACAGCAGCGCCATGACCATAAGTTCGGAAAACGGCATATTCCAGTAAGCCCAGGCGGCATAGAAGCCCAGCCCACCGATGATCGCGACAGATATATCCTGCAAGTACGTCAAGGCATACCGGCTCACTACCTGCTTTCCCAGAGCGCTGCGCAACTTTGCAATCTTTGCATTAAACAGCTTTGCGAAGTGACCTTGCTTGGCCATCGCCTTCAGCGGTTTGACGCTGCTGAGCACGTCGCTCAAGTCGGTGACCAGCTCGCCCGTGCGTTTGGTCTGCTTGATGCCTGCCTTGCGCATCATGCGAGTCAGGAAATTGAGGCTTGCAGCGATGATGAGGCCAACACCCAAGGCCGCAACAGCCAGCTTCCAAGATACCAGCAACGCGACGGCCCCGTAGACCGCGGTCTGAATCGCAAAGACGAGGAAGGTCGCCGCATTGAGATAGGCTGCGCCGGCGCGGGTCGCGTCGACGCTCATGGAGTTGGCGATGCGACCGACCGGCTGATGGGTAAAGTAGCTCCACTTCACATTGAAAATGCACTTCAGGAGTTGCTCGCGAAGACCCGTCGCCACTCTTGCGACGGTGTAGCCCACGTACATCATGCCGAGGAATAGGAACACGCTCTTGAGGACGGTTCCCGCGACCATAATCAAGAGAAGCAAACCGAGATTCGGTTCTTGGCCCAGTGCTTCGAAAACCCAGTGATAAAATTCGACCAGCGGCGATGGATCTTCCACTTTTTCGCTAGTGGCCATAACCAAAAACGGCAGAAGACTTGCCAGGCCGATGCCCTGAAAGAAACTACCGGTCAGAAGCAGCAGCAAGACAGCCCAAGGATTGGAGTCCCCGGCGGTGAAGAAAATTCGCACAACGCTTCGCATGGCCACTACTTGGCACAGATCCGGGTGAAGGAAAAGCTATCGCGTACGCAGATTCCGGGCCGACGTTTGGCCAACTCCCGCCGTCGCGGATCAAACTCAGGAGATTGCATCGACCATCACCGTTTGAGAGACCCCTTCAAGAAAATCGGCGGGCACAACCGGAAGCGGGGCACGAAGTGGTATACCGACGTGATCGACTGGCTTGGCGGCTATCCTTACGATTCCGCGACCCCCGCTGAAATCAAAGAATTCGTTGAAGGCTTGGGCTGCCGCCTGGAGCAGACCGCTAAAACAAAGAACAAACCCGGCCTGTTGGGCACGGGCGACTTGGCGCCAATGGCTGCGGGCTTTGTCACCAATCCACTCCGTCAGAATGGCTCAATCTGACTGGGAAAGGCTCTAAAGCCCTGCTGCCGCCCAGCAAAAAAGGGTCCGACCCAACGGATCGAACCCTTTTTTTGAACTGGTGGAGCCGGACGGAATCGAACCGACGACCTCTACAATGCCATTGTAGCGCTCTCCCAACTGAGCTACGGCCCCATGGGAACCCCCGGAACGCCTGAAAACGGCGGCAAACCGGCGGTGTGAAGCGGGAAACTAGGTATCCCGCGGGATCAAGGCAAGGGAAAAAGTGATCCTTTTCGCCGGCTTCGATCCAATCCGCTTGCGCCAACGGCGTTTAGCGGCGGCGAGTATCAACACAGAACCCTTACTCTTGCCCTAACGGCGCGCGACCTGCCGAGTCCGCGCCCGGAGCAACCGGCTCAGCTCTCGTCGTCTTTTTTGGTGACGACCACGTCGCTCATGTCGTCGTCGTCACCCAGATCCGAGGTGTCCTCGATGACATCGTCGTCATCCTCGCCGACTTCGCCAACCACAGCGTCCGCCTCGGCGTCTTCGATGTCGCTGGTCTCGTCATCGTCATCGGCAGCAACATCGGCGGCGTCATCGTCGGCCGGCACTGCCTTGGGCTTTTGAGCTTTGGGTTCCGGCTTCGCCGCGGCGCGCGGACGGCGCGATTTCAGCAGCGCCTCGGGATCGAATTGGGCGCCACATGAAGGGCAGATGATCGGTGATTTCTGCAGATCGTAGAACTTGGCTGCACATCCCTGACAGATGCGCTTGGTTCCCCACTTCGGATTTGCCACCCGCGCGTACCTCCAAAGGTGTTGCCGTTCACTGGCTTGCGTGGCAATTGCCATGATCGCGCATCGCTGTCAAAAGGTAATTGACAGCGGCCGGGCCGCCAGGCGACCTACCACGGAAGCCAGCCGCGGGCCGTCCGATTGGAAACCCCGCCAAATTCCCGCCGGAGCAAGGAAAGCGATTCCCGTGAAACCCATGACAGCCAGGCCGAGCGAAGCGCTTTCGGGATCCGCCCGCCTGCCCGGCGACAAGTCCATTTCCCATCGGGCGCTGATGTTCGGCGGCCTGGCCGTGGGCGAGACCACCATCGACGGCCTGCTGGAAGGCGAGGACGTGCTGCGCACCGCCGCCGCGATGCGCGCGCTGGGCGCCGAGATCGAGCGCGACGAAGCGGGCCGCTGGCATGTCTGGGGCCGCGGCGTGGGCGGCCTCGCCGAGCCGGAGGACGTGCTGGACATGGGCAACTCCGGCACCGGGGCGCGGCTGCTGCTGGGCATCCTGGCCAGCCATCCCCTGACCGCCGTCTTGACCGGCGATGCCTCCTTGCGAAAACGTCCCATGGCCCGGGTCACCGAACCCCTCTCGGCCTGCGGCGCAGCCTTCATCGCCCGCGAGGGCGGGCGCCTGCCGCTCACCGTGATCGGCGCCCGCGACCCCCTGCCGCTCGACTACCGCCTGCCGGTGCCCTCCGCCCAGGTGAAGTCCGCCGTGCTGCTGGCGGGCCTCAACGCCCCGGGCGAGACCCGGGTGGTGGAACGCGAGGAGACCCGCGACCACAGCGAGCGCATGCTCGGCCATTTCGGCGCGACGATCCGCCGGCGCGAAATCGACGACGAGGGCCACCGCGCGCAGGAGATCCTGCTTACCGGCCAGCCGGAATTGACGGGACGCCACGTGCGGGTGCCGGCCGACCCCTCTTCGGCGGCCTTTCCGCTGGTCGCGGCGCTGCTGCTGCAGGGATCTGAAGTACGGCTGAGCGCTGTGGGCATGAACCCGCAGCGCATCGGTCTGGTCACCACCCTGCAGGAGATGGGTGGCGACATCGCCATCGAGAATGCGCGCGAGGAAGGCGGCGAACCGATCGCCGACCTGCTGGTCCGCGGCAGCCGCCTGAAAGGCGTCGAGGTGCCGGCAGAGCGGGCCCCTTCGATGATCGACGAATACCCGGTCCTGGCCATGGCCGCCGCGGTTGCCGAGGGACCCACGGTCATGCGCGGCCTGGGTGAACTGCGGGTCAAGGAGAGCGACCGCCTGGCCGCCGTCGCCCGCGGCCTCGCGCGCTGCGGCATCGCCGTCGAGGAAGGGCCGGAAACCTTGAGCGTCACCGGCGCCGCGGGGCGGCCGCCGGGCGGCAACAGCCAGCCCATCGAGACCGAGCTGGACCACCGCATCGCCATGAGCTTCCTGGTGCTGGGCCTGGCCGCCGAACGTCCGGTGCTGATCGACGACGCCACGCCCATCGTCACCTCCTTTCCCGACTTCGCAGAGCTGATGCGGGCGCTGGGCGCTGACTTCGCGGCCCCCGAAGAATCGACATGATCATCGCCGTCGACGGGCCGGTGGCCGCGGGAAAAGGGACCTTGGCGCGACGCCTGGCCGCGGCCCTGGACTATGCCTACCTCGATACCGGATCGATCTACCGCGCCGTGGCGGCCAAGATCCTGGCCGCAGAAGGCGACCCCGAGGACCCCGAAACCGCTACCGCCGCCGCCAAGGGCCTGGAGCCCATCGACCTGCAGCGCGACGACCTGCGCCTCGAAACGGTCAGCCAGGCGGCCTCCAAGGTGGCGGCCATCCCGGCCGTGCGGGAAGTACTGCTGGACTTCCAGCGCCGCTTTGCCGAACGTCCGCCGGAGGGCCGAAAGGGCGCGGTACTGGACGGCCGCGACATCGGCACCGTGGTCTGTCCGGGCGCAGATATGAAATTGTTCCTAACTGCCTCGGTGGAGGCCCGCGCCACCCGGCGGCATAAAGAGTTGCTAGACCGGGGCGAGCGGAGTATATACGCGCGCGTTTTGCAGGATTTGCGCGAAAGGGATGCGCGCGACAGCGGGCGGGTGACCGCTCCCATGAAGGCCGCGAAAGACGCGGTTCGGCTTGATACGAGCAACTTTGATGCCGATCAGGCCTTTGACGTCGCCATGGCGGAGATTGCCCGGCGACGGGGCGACCAGGGACGGTTCCAGAATTAAGAGTGATCCCGAAGGCTTGAGGCCCAGCCTTTTTATTGCAAGCCAGCAAGACGTACCGCCCGGGATGGTCCCGGGAAGACCGGCGGTAAACCGCCCGGCCTGAATAGTGCACGAACGAAAGGAAGTTCCACATGGCTGACGCAGCCACCGAAACCGCCGCTTCTCCGATGGAGAGCTTTGCGGCCCTGCTCGATGAATCCCTTGGCACTGAAGACACTCTGGAAGGCAAAGTCCTCCGGGGCACCATTATCGCCATCGAGGGCGATACCGCCGTCATTGATGTCGGTCTGAAGTCCGAAGGGCGCGTCGCCTTAAAAGAATTTTCCGATGCCGGCCAGCCGCCGGAGCTGAAGGCCGGCGACGAGGTGGAAGTCTACCTCGAGCGCATGGAGAACAAGAACGGCGAGGCGATGCTGAGCCGTGAGAAGGCCAAGCGCGAGGAAGCCTGGACCCAGCTCGCCAAGGCGTTCTCCGCCAACGAGCGTGTCACCGGCACCATCTTCGGCCGCGTCAAAGGCGGCTTTACCGTGGATCTTTCCGGCGCCGTGGCCTTCCTGCCCGGCAGCCAGGTCGACATCCGCCCGGTGCGCGACGTCAGCCCGCTGATGGGCACCCCGCAGCCCTTCCAGATCCTCAAGATGGACCGCTCGCGCGGCAACATCGTGGTCTCGCGCCGCGCCGTCCTCGAGGAGACCCGCGCCGAGCAGCGCTCCGAGCTGGTCGCCAACCTCAAGGAAGGCCAGGTCCTGCAGGGTGTGGTCAAGAACATCACCGACTACGGCGCCTTCGTCGAGCTGGAGGCCGGGATCGAGGGCCTGGTCCACGTCTCGGAGATGAGCTGGACCAAGAAGAACGTGCACCCCGGCAAGAT
>CAJHXP010000328.1_pt1 | contig 15549 bp, 10 predicted proteins | sample 9198551 | NCBI WGS metagenome assembly CAJHXP01 (sample SAMEA7708297, study PRJEB35096) | sediment metagenome | biome: marine neritic benthic zone biome [ENVO:01000025]; feature: sediment [ENVO:00002007]; material: shallow marine sediment [ENVO:03000034] sea grass bed [ENVO_01000059] ... | reverse complement strand
GCTACCTCAAGGGCAGCTCGTCGAGACACGCCTCATGAACCTGATGCACTTCCAGACCGTGATTGCCAGCAAGGCCGCGCGCCTGCGCCTGGCTGCAGGGGATAAGCGCCTGATCGACTTCGGGCTGCGCCGCGCCCACGGCGCGGAGGCCGGGCTGCTGGCGGCGCGGGCCAGCTATCTTGCCGGTTTTGACGGCACGGCGACGGTCGAGGCCGGGCGCCGCTACGGGATCCCGATCAGCGGGACCATGGCGCATTCGTTCATTCAGGCGCACGACGACGAGGTCGAAGCCTTTCGCCATTTCGCCCGTGCAAGACCGGATAGTCTGGTCCTCCTGCTCGACACCTACGATACCGAGGCCGCCGCGGCGAAGTTGGTTGCTCTGGCGCCGGACCTGACTGCCGAAGGCATCACCCTGCGCGGGGTGCGGCTGGACAGCGGCGACCTCGGCGCCCATGCCCGCAAGGTACGCGCCATTCTCGATGCCGGCGGCTTGGCGGAGGTGCAGATCTTTGCCAGCGGCGGGCTCGACGAATGGGAACTGGCGCGACTGAGGGATAGTCAGGCACCGATCGACGGCTTTGGTATCGGCACCGGCCTGACGACATCGCAGGATGCCCCGGCGCTGGACTGCGCCTACAAGCTGCAGGAATACGCCGGGCGCCCCAAGCGCAAGCTTTCCGAGGGCAAGGCGACCTGGCCGGGCCGCAAGCAGGTTTATCGGAGCTTTGACGCCGCCGGCCGGCCGCGCGGCGACGTGCTGACGCTGATCGACGATCGACGAGAAGGAACCGCGCTGCTCAAGCCGGTGATGCGCGGTGGCCGCTGTATCGCCGCGCTTCCCGGGCTGGACGAAGCGCGGGCCGCTACCTTGGAGCGCCTTGCCAAGCTGCCGCCCGATCTGGCAACCATGGAGCAGGCCGCGCCCTATCCGGTCACCATCTCCGAGCAGCTTAAGGCGCTTGCCCTCAAAGCGGCGCCGCCGCAGCCTTGAGGCGCGACCGTGACGTGACCCGGATGCTTGATCCAGGTCATGGAACGCGGGGTTGCACCGGGACTAGCGTGAAGCCGGCCCTGCTTTCAAGGGGCCAGTTTCCGACCTGGAGACCAGTGCTATGTTCAAGCATGTCCTCGTACCCGTCGATGGCTCGGAGCACGCCGCACGCGCCGTCGATATCGCCAGCGACCTGGTAAAGCATTACGGCGCCAAGCTGACCTTGATCCATATCCTGACCCGCGCCGGCGGCGACCGCGTTCCCGAGGGGCTCGAATCCTACGTGGACATCGAGAACATCAGGATCTCCGAGCATGACGTCATTAAGTCGGTGGGCCGGGAAATTCTGGCCAAGGCCAAAACGCGCGCGCGGGAAAAAGGTGTTACGGATTGCACGACACTGCTGGAAAACGGCGACCCGACGCAGCAGATCGCCCAGGCCGTCAAGAATGGCGGCGTCGACTTGATTGTGATGGGCCGGCGTGGTCTCGGCGATCTCGGTGGCCTGCTGCTCGGCAGCGTTTCGCACAAGGTGGCCCAAGCCGTCGACTGCTGCTGCCTCACGGTCAAATAGGGCCGGCACAGTCAAAAGCTGCCTGAGGAGGGCCGCAGATCAGCTATATGTCGCGGAATGGGCGGTTGCCATCCGGCTTTTCCATAATCGGGAGTTCAAGCGAGATGCCGCATAAACAGGTTCTTTTTCATTCTGCTGCCCGCGAGAAAGTGCTTAGCGGCGCGACCGCCCTGGTCGATGCCATCAGGGTAACCCTGGGGCCGAAGTCGAAGTCTGTCCTCATCGAGAAGAAGTGGGGTGCGCCCCTGGTCTGCAACGACGGGGTTACCATCGCCAAGGAATTCGATCTCAAGAACCCGGAGGAAAACCTCGGCGCGCAGATGCTACGCCAGGCAGCGGAGCGAACCGGTGATGCGGTCGGTGACGGCACCAGCACCTCTACTGTCCTGGCCCACGCCATCTTCGCCGACGGGGTACGCAACGTCGTCGCCGGCGCCAGCGCCATTGACATCAAACGTGGCCTGGATCGCGGCTTGAAGGTTGCCGTCGAAAAGCTGCGCAGCCTGTCCCGCCCCGTAGGCTCCCGTATGGAGAAGGCGCAGGTCGCGACCATCTCCGCGCACAACGACCCGGAGATCGGCGAACTGGTGGCCGAGGCCATGGAGCGGATCGGCGACGAGGGCGTCATCACGGTGGAAGAGTCCAAGACTACCGAAACGGTGCTGGAGGTGGTCGAGGGCATGCAGTTCGACCGCGGCTACATATCGCCCTATTTCGTCACCGACGCCGAGAAGATGGAAGCGGTCCACGAGGACGTCTATATCCTGCTCTGCGACCGCAAGATCAGCGCACTTAAGGACCTGATCCCGCTGTTGGAACAGGCGGCGAAGAACGCCCGGCCGGTCCTCTTCATTGCGGAAGATGTCGAGGGCGAGGCGCTCGCCACCCTGATCGTCAACACCCTGCGCGGCATGCTGCGCAGCGCGGCGGTCAAGGCGCCGGGCTTCGGCGACCGGCGCAAGGCAATGCTGGAGGACATCGCCGTGCTGACCGGCGGACGGGTGGTTTCCGAGGAGATCGGCATCAAGCTGGAAAACGTGCAGCTGGAAGAACTCGGTCGCGCGGACCGTGTCGTCATCGACCGCGAGCACACGACCATCGTCGGGGGGCGCGGCGACAAGGAGCGCATTGCCGCTCGTATCAGCCAGATCCGCGCGCAGATCGACAAGACAACCAGCGACTACGACCGCGAGAAGCTGGAGGAGCGCCTCGCCAAGCTGGCCGGCGGCGTCGCTGTCGTCAAGGTGGGAGCGCCTTCCGAGGCTGAGATGAAAAGCAAGAAGGAGGCACTCGATGACGCCATCAGCGCCACCAAGGCCGCGGTCGCCGAGGGCATCGTGCCCGGCGGCGGTTTGGCTCTGCTGCGCTGCATGGAAGCCATCTCGACCGAGGAGACTGCGGCGCAAGGCGACGAGAAGACCGGCCTGGAGATCCTGCGCCGGGCGCTGAGCACACCCGCCCGCCAAATTGCCGAGAACTCGGCCGTCGACGGCGGCGTGGTGATCGCCAAGATGCTGGAGAGCGCCGGCAATATCGGTTTCGATGCGGCCAAGAAGGAGTACATCGACCTGGTACAGGCCGGCATCGTCGACCCGACCAAGGTGGTGCGCATCGCCCTGGAGAATGCGGTTTCGGTGGCAAGCGTCCTGCTGCTCACAGAAGCGACGATGACCGAGATTCCCGAGCCGGAAGCGCGGCCGGCGGCAAACCCCGAGATGGCGATGTAGAGATCGCCGGCATCGCGGTTGGTCGATCCGTGACACCATCTTGGCGACGCGGGCGTGATGACGCGATACGCTGCTTCACGTTTATCGGGCAGACATTGGACCGGAGCAGAAATTGCCGATTACCCTAAGCCTGCTTGAACTGCCCTCCGTGGAGGACCTGCCGGTCGAAATCGTCGAGCGCAAAGGCCTCGGGCATCCGGACAGCATCTGCGATGCCCTGGCCGAGCAGTTGAGCCTCGCCCTCTGCCGCTTCTATCGGGAAAACTGCGGCCTCATCATGCATCACAATGTCGATAAGGTGTTGCTCTGTGGCGGCGAGGCGCAGCCGGCCTTTCGCGGCGGAACGGTGACGAAGCCGATCGAGATCTTCCTTTCCGGACGCGCCACCACGACCTGCGGGAATGTCGAGGTGCCGGTGGAGCGACTGATCCAAGAAAGCGCGGGCACTTGGCTGCGGCAGCACCTCCATGCTCTTGACCCGGAGCGGGACGTCTGCCTGCATGCGCGCGTCAGGCCCGGCTCCGGAGAACTGGTAGAGCTGTTCCGTCGCAGCCACCGAGAGGGGCTGTGGTTGGCCAACGACACCTCTTGCGGCGTCGGTTATGCGCCCCTCAGTCCCCTCGAAACGGTTGTGCTCAAGGTGGAGCAGGCGATCACCGCGCCGGAGCTGTGCCGGACGGAGCCCTCATTCGGCGAAGACGTCAAGGTCATGGGCCTGCGCCGAGGCAAGAGCATCGACCTCACCGTGGCCTGCGCGTTGATCGGCAAATATCTTGAAGACCTGGACGACTACCTGGCAGCCAAAGAGCGGATTGCCGAGATCGCCCGCGCGGTGGCGCGGCGCCATACGGACATGCCGGTAACGGTTGCCGTGAATGCCGCCGACGATCCGGCGGCGCAAAGCATCTATCTCACGGTCACCGGTACCTCGGCAGAGGCCGGAGACGACGGCGAAGCCGGGCGCGGCAACCGGGTCAACGGTCTGATCGCGCCCTATCGGCCGATGACCATGGAGTCGGTCGCCGGGAAGAACCCCCTGACCCATGTCGGCAAGCTCTACAACCTCTGCGCCGGCCTGATCGCTGAGCGGATCGTCCACGAGATTGCGGCGGTGCAGACGGTCAATTGCTTCCTTTTGAGCCAAATCGGCCAGCCGATCGACCGCCCGCAGATCGTCGACCTGCGCATTGGCGCCGCCGACAATACCAAGCTCGGCGACCTCAAGGCCGCACTGGAGATGATCGTGCAAGACGAGCTCGACAAACTGCCCGGACTTGCCGAGGAACTTCTCGAAGGCCGTATCCGGCTCGACCGCTGGCCGCTACGCAGCAGTTGACCATGCAATGCCTTGCCCTGCGTCTGAGATTCCGGCTGGCAGCGGCCCGGCGGCGGCTTGCCTCTGCGCTCGGCCGCCGCCTGGATCCGATAATCCCCCCTGGCGAGAGCCGGGGCCTGAGCCGGGCGGTAGTCCCCGGCGCCGAGCTTTTCCTGATCGACGGATTCTCCCATATTATTCCGCGCGGGGCCGGCTGGACCAGGCAACCACAACTCGTCGATGCCTTCAAGGCAGTGCTCAAACGCCGCCAGCCTCCACCCCAAGAAGGAACAGGGTTCAACCGCCGATGAACGCAGAGACCGACGACCGGAACAAGCTGGTGCCGCTGTTTGGCCTCGTCGCGGGGCCGCTGCTGTTCGCGGCCCTCCAGATGCTGTCGCCGCCTGAAGGCCTGTCGGCCGGGGCATGGGCGGTGGCGACGACCACGGCCTTGATGGTGACCTGGTGGATAACCGAGGCCCTGCCGGTCGCGGTCACCGCCCTGGTTCCGGTCGTGGCCTTTCCGCTGCTCGGCGTCGTCGACGTCAAGGAAACCACCGCGCCCTATGCGCATCCCTTGATCTTCCTCTTCCTCGGCGGGTTCTTGATCGCCAAGGCTGTCGAACGGTGGAACCTGCACCGAAGGCTGGCGCTCAACCTCTTGAGGTTGGTGGGGTCTTCGCCGGCCTTGCTGATCGGCGGCTTCATGGTCGCCACGGCGATCCTCAGCATGTGGCTCAGCAACACGGCGACCACCATCATGATGGTGCCGATCGCGCTGGCAGTCACCGGACTGCTGGACAAGCCGAACGGCGACGCGACGTCACCGCAAGGCTCAGAAAGTTTCGCCCTGGCCTTGCTCCTGGGCATTGCCTACGCCGCCAGCATCGGTGGACTCGGGACCCTGATCGGAACGCCACCGAACGCCCTGCTGGCCGCCTTCCTGTCCGAGCGGTACGGCGTCGAAATCGGTTTCGCCCAGTGGATGCTGTTTGGCGTTCCGCTTGCCTCGCTACTGCTTGCGTTGACCTGGCTTCTGTTGACCCGCATCGCCTTCCATGTGGATCGCAGGCCCATCGCCGGCGTGGCCATGACGATATCCCGGGAGCTGGAGTCCCTCGGGCCTCTGCGCCGCGAAGAGCGCCTGGTCGCCGCAGTCTTTGCGATGGTCGCGGCGCTGTGGATCCTTCGTCCTGCGATTGACGGATTGGTTCCGGGCGTTCAGCTGTCCGACCCTGTCATCGCCATGCTTGGGGGCATCTGCCTGTTCGTGATTCCGGTCAGCCTTCGGAACGGGGAGTTCCTGATGAACTGGGAAACGGCAAAGCAGATTCCCTGGGGTGTCCTGATTCTTTTCGGCGGCGGCTTGAGCCTGGCTTCGGCCATTCAGGCCAGTGGCCTGGCTAACTGGATCGGCGATATTCTGGCCGGATGCAGCGGCTGGCCGCTGATCGCCCTGATCTTGCTGGTGACGGCCGTGGTCGTGTTCCTGACCGAGATCACGAGCAATACGGCCACTGCCTCGGTCTTCATCCCCATCGGCGCCACGCTCGGCAGCTGCATCTCCGCTGACCCGATGCTGTTCGCAATTCCGGTGGCGCTGGCGGCGAGCTGCGCCTTCATGATGCCGGTAGCCACACCGCCCAACGCCATCGTCTACGCGAGCGGAAAGATTCGCATCCCGCAGATGGCAAAGGCCGGTCTGCTGTTGAACATCATCTGCATTCTGGTGATCACCGCAGCGGTCTACGCGGCCGCCGGATGGGTCTTCACGACGCTTTTGCCTGGGTGAGATTCCGGCGGCCTGGCTGCCGATCGCGCCGGTGGCGCAGCAGTCATCACGGCCAGATGCCGCGCTGGAGCGTGGCCCGCGCCACTCGCCGGACCGCCACCACCAGCGCGGCTGTGCGCAGATCAGGAATTCGGCAAATCGTTGGCGGCGGGGCCTCGGCGGGCTCCGCGGCGCCTTCCAAGGGCAGGGTCGCGCCGGCCTTGATCTCACGCCAGCACTCGACGACCGCATCGACGCCGCGCCGCAACCTCTGCCGCAGGCGGCGGTTGACCTCGGCGAGATCCCACTCCTCGTTTTCGATGTTCTGGACCCACTCGAAATAGCTGACCGTTACGCCGCCGGCATTCACCAGGATGTCCGGCAGCACGACAATGCCGCGCGCGCTGAGAATATCGTCGGCGGCGGGCGTTGTCGGCGCATTGGCCGCCTCAACCACGAGCTTGGCCCGAATCTTATCGGCGTTGTCCTGCCGGATCTGATTGCCCAGGGCCGCCGGGATGAGAATGTCGCAGTCCAGGCATAGCAGGCCTTCATTGGTGAGGCTCCGGCTCTCCGGCAGGCCAACCAGTGTGCCGTGCTCGCGTTTGTGAGCCGCCACGGCGTCGAGATCGAGGCCGCTGTCATTGTGGATCGCCCCTTGCGAGTCGCTGAGGGCGACGATCCGGGCGCCGGCATCGCGGAACGCCTGCGCCGCCGCAACGCCGACCTGCCCGTAGCCTTGTACGGCGACGCGCGCGCCGCGCAGATCCGTCAGGTCCGGAAGCGGTGCGACCTCGAGAAAGCGTTCGGTCACAAGCAAAGCGCCGAAACCCGTTGCCTCCCGGCGCCCCACCGAACCGCCGAGATCGAGCGGCTTTCCGGTGACCACCGGACGGTTGTTGCTGCCCGGGTGGAGGATGTCGTAGGTGTCGTAGATCCAGGCCATGGTCTGCTCATTGGTGTAGAGGTCCGGCGCCGGAATGTCGGTATGCGGCCCGATGTTGTCACCCAGCTCGTGAATGAAACGGCGAGTGACGCGGCGGAGATCGGTTTCCGTCAGTTCCTTGGGATCACAGACCACGCCGCCCTTCGCGCCGCCAAAGGGGACCTTCACGATCGCGCACTTCCAGGTCATGAGCGCGGCCAACGCCGCCACTTCGCGCACCGTCACCTCCGGGTGATAACGAATTCCCCCCTTGCCCGGGCCCATAACCCGGTTGTGCAGCACCCGATAGCCGTGGAAGGTCCGCACTGAACCGTCCTCCATCTCTACCGGGAAGCATACGGAGATGGTGCGCTTGGGCACCTCGAAGAACTCTATCAAGCCGCGCTTGAAGCTCTCCAGATGAGCGCGTGCGCGGTTGAACTGCTCACGAATGATGAGCAAAGGATCGAGAGCTTCAGGTTGGTCAGGGAACTCCGCTCCTACCCCTGAATCCCGATCATTCATGATGACGAATCCACCATCCGACCGCCCGCGCGGACGAGGCTCAAGATCCCTTCTTGGCCTGCACCTGCTTGTTGGCTTGCCGGACTCCGCGGTCCATGGCTTCGATTTCGGAAACCCCGGCCTCCGTCTCCATATCCGTCAGCTTGGTCGCTTCCTTCATATAGTCTACGAGGGCCCTTTGCATGAACTCGCTCTGAAGCTGCAGCAATTCCAAGGGCGTCTTGCACGCCTTGACCTTGTCGAGGAGATCCATGTCCCGCTCCCATCGCTTGGTCACAAAGCTGGCAGATTCACTGGCCAGCTTTTTCCAGGAGTCGAGCCAGATCTCGGTAGCTTTCGCGTTCGCCTGCACCAATCCCTCGAAGCCTTCTGGCACGGGGAACCCTGCCATCGGAGTCGGGGAGCTCGCTTCGTCCCTCTGCGTTTTCTTTGACGGCATCACATTGTCCTCTCTGTACCGGCCGTAAGGGTTTTACAATGCTGGAACAGCGCCCAACCTTCATTGATATGCGTCAAGACGGCGGAATCCGGCGGTTCACGGAGCGAGACGGGAGGAACGACGGGTGAGCCGAAGGGCGTCTGCCTCACTCGTGACAACCTCTATGCCAATACGATGGAGAGCGCTCTTGCGCTCACCACGGCCGAACCGAAAAGGGCTCTACCCGCCTGGCTCGGGCAAGTCCTTCAAAATCACCATGCCCACGACGAAGAAGACCAGTATGGTTGCCATGCCAGCCCGCTGGCTGGCGAAGGCACCGGTCGCAAAAGCGAAGACCAGCGGCCCCAGAAATGTCGTCGACTTATCGGCAAGGGCATAAAGCCCGAACATCTCAGCTTCCTGCTCGGGCGGCACCAGCCGCGCCATGAGGCTCCGGCCTGCGGCCTGGGCCGGGCCGACAAAGATGCCGAGCGCAACACCGAAGACCCAGAGCATCAGTTTCGACTGGGCCAGAATCAGGATGCCGCCGAAGAAGGTCAAGCCGAGCAAGGCGATCAGGATCGTGCGTTTGGGGCCGATCCAGTCGTCGATCCAGGCGAAAGCCAGCGCGCCGATTCCGGCCGAAACGTTGAGCGCGATGCCAAAACGGAGAACCTCACCGAAGTCCATTCCAAAGGTTCCTGCAGCATAGATGCCGCCAAACGCAAAAAGCGTGGTGAGCCCATTGGTGTAGAAAAGATGGGCGAGCAGGAAGCGCACGATGGCGGCATGACGCCTGGCGGTTCGCAGGGTGTTCCACAGTGTCCCGACGCCGTCGCGAACCGCAGACATCAACGACAAGCCCACCGCCGGACGGTCGGGGGTAAACAGGAAAAGCGGCAGCGAGAAGACCACGAACCACAGACCGACGGAGACCGCGGCGATGCGCTGGGGCGCGACCTTCTCTTCGTCGAGGGCGGTCCAGGAAGTCTCGCCTTGCGCCAGAGCCAGGACAAGGAACAGGCACGCCAAGCCTCCGAGATAGCCCAGGCCCCAGCCCCAACCGGAAACCCGCCCGCGCCAACGAGCGGGCACCAAGGTCGGCAGCATGGAATTGTAGAACACCATGCCGAGGCTGAAGGCGACGGAGGCCAAAAGCAGCAGCATGAGCGCCGGCCAAACGTAATCGCTCGAGGGCTTCACGAACCACATGAGACTGGTCACGATCGCGCAGAGCAGCGTGCAGGCAAGCAGCCAGGGTTTGCGCCGGCCTTGCTTGTCTGCGATGGCGCCGAGCACGGGGCTCACCACGGCGATCACCAAGGCGGCAAGGCTCAGGGTCTGGCCCCAAAGGACTGTGCCGAGGAGGGGATCCGGCGCCACGGCCTGAGTGAAGTACGTCGCGAAGACGAAGGTCGTGATCACCGTAGGGAACGCCGAATTCGCCCAGTCGTAGAGACACCACGAGAAGACGCCGAGGTCAGGTCTCTCACTGCTCAAGATCCGGCTCTCCACAGAAGTTCAAAATCCTGGCGCGGGTCGCGTCGCGCAGCCGCACAGCCGCGGCAAAGTCGTCGCCGTCGGGGGTGATCGCTGCGCTCACGACCACCTGTACCGCGCCGCGCCGGGGAAACCATTGATTGCTGCGCATCACCGAACGCGCGCCCCGGATGGCGACGGGGACCACCGGCAACCCCGCCTGGCTAGCCGCGGTGAAGGCGCCAAGGTGGAACGGCAAAAGACCCGGTGCGCGCGTGAAGGTGCCTTCCGGGAAAAACACTAGCCGCGCGCCGGCCTTGGCCGCAGAACGCACCCGTTGCAGCTCCTGTGCGCTGGCCTCGCGGTCGAACCGCTCGACGAAGACCGCCCCGAGGCGCCTGAGGAAGGGTCCGGCAAAGAATTGCGGCTCCAGCTCCTTCTTCGCGACGAAGGCCATCTCGCCCGGAAGGGCCGCGGTCAGCACCAGGCCGTCGAGATAGCTCGCATGGTTCGCCGCAATCACGCAGCCGGTATGAGGCAGGTTCTCGAGTTTCCGCACCTCAAGGGGGATTGCCAGCAGCCATAGCGCAAGTCGCGCTACGCGATGGAGCAGGGCCCAGCGCCACCTTTCACCGGGCAGAACAAGGATCAGCGGCCAAACAAAGCCGGCCAGCATAGAGACGACGCTCCACCAATAGCCGGCATAGAGCAGGCTCGCCAGCACACGCAAGCCACGGCGCGCCTGCGGCCATAGGCCGGCCAGAGTCAAGCGAGCGATCTGCCACCGAAGGGCCTTCGGTTCAGCGCCGATGCCGCCTCCTTCGTAGAGATCGCGCGCGGCGGCCCGGCGGATCTTGCCGCTCGAGGTCTTCGGCACCGTGTGCGGCGGGACCAGAACGACCGCGTCCGGTGGTGTCTCCAGTATATTCAGCGTGACCTCCGCCACCCGCTGACGCAACTCGGCCAAGGCCTCGGCATCGGTCTCCCGCGTTTCCGCAAGGATGACGACGCGCTCGGTCCCCGAGGTCGGATCGGGACTCCCGAACACGGCCGTGCAGCCTTCGCGCAGCCCCTCTACCTCGCTGACGGCTTCCTCGAGTTCGTGCGGATAGATGTTGCGGCCTGCCCGCAGAATAACGTCCTTGATCCGCCCGGTGATGAACACGTCGCCGCCGGCTTCGTAGGCGAGATCACCGCTGTCGAGCCAGTCCCCAACGAAAAGCTCCTTATTCTTCGCTTCGTTCCGGAAGTACCCGCCGGTGGCCGAGGGGCCGCGAAAGTACAAGCGCCCCTGGCGCCGCTCGCCGAGTTCCTGCCCCGTCGCATCGACGATTCGGATCTCGTGCCCGGACAGAGGCCGGCCGCAGGAGACGAATTCGATGGCCGTCGCGTCGTCCGCCTTGGCCGGAACCGCCTGGCCGTCGATGGACAAGGCGCCACGCTCGATCCGGTCGATCACCGGCGGCCGGCCAGGTGGCGAAACCGCCAGGCCCACCGCGGTCTCGGCCAGCCCGTAGGCCGGTCCCATGGCCTCGGCTTGAAATCCGAATTTCTTGAAGCGATCGGTGAATCGCCGGATCGTATCGGCGCTGATCGGCTCTGCGCCGTTGGCCACGAAGCGCAGCGAGCTGAGATCGAGTCCTGCGATACTCTCTTCGTCGATTTCGTGCAGGCAGAGCTCGAAAGCGAAGTTCGGTGCGGCGGAAAGGGTGCCGCGATGGCGATGGATGGCCCAAAGCCAGCTCTCCGGGCGGGCCAGGAAGGTTAGCGGCGACATGATCACGGTCGGTACCGCGTAGTAGAGGCTTCCGAGCCACGCGCCGATCAATCCCATGTCGTGGTAGAGCGGCAACCAGCTTATGAAAACATCGGAGGAGTTTGCCTTCATCCGGTCGCCCATGGCGCGTATGTTACTGAGCAGATTCCGATGGCTGAGGACGACTCCTTTCGGGTCGCCGGTGCTGCCAGAAGTATATTGAATGAGCGCCATGGCTTCGGGCTCGGCCAGTTGAGGCAGCTTGGCGATCTCCGGGGCCTCGAGTTCTTCCACCGTGACGACCGCCCGCAGCGCCGTCACCTGCGACCTCAGCAGGTCCGCCAGGGGACGGGCCTCTGGCCCCGCGATCAAGAGACTCGCTTCGGCGTTCCTCAGGATCTTGGCCTGACGCCGCAGGTGCTCCTCGATCTGCGACCGGCGCATGGGCGGGTAGATCGGCACCGGCACGCCGCCGGCATAGAGCACACCGAAGAAAGCGACAAAGAAGGCCGTGCCCGTGGGCAGCATGATGGCGACCCGTTCCGCCGGCGCAAATAAGTGATCCCTCAGTCCGGATGCAACGCGGCGCGCGCGCTCCGACAAGTTCGCATAGGTTATCGTCTCTTCCTGACCACTTCCCGCGAGAAGCAGGAGGTGCGGCCGCTCGGCATGGGCCTGGACATGCCAGTCCAGCACATCCAACAGGGTCGCCGCCTCGCGTGGCGCCGCCTCGACCGCATCAAGCACGCCTAGCGCGGACTCGACGGCAAGCGCCGGCTCCTGGGTCACTGTGCCTTCCAGAACCGCCACCAGAAGGTCTCCGGGCGTCTCCGCCTCACCGAGAAGGGTCTCTGGCACCTTGATCCCGAAAGCATGTTCCAGACGGTACAGCAACTCGACGCGGCCCAGACTGTCGAAGCCCAAGTCCCGGTCCAGCTGGCTGTCGAGCCGCAGCTCCATCCTTCGCGCGCGCTTCGGGTGCAATTCCTCCACCAGGTCGCCAACGAGCCGAAGCAAGCGCTCGGCGGCCTCCTGCGTAGCCGGCGCCGCGGCATCGGGTGGTCTGTCTTTCGATCGATCTAGTTCGTGGCGATTGTGCGACACAGCCGCACCCCATGATGGCGGACGTTGATATGGCTTTTAGCAGACATGTCCCGTGATCTCATTGATCTGAATCCGGTGCCTTGATGTCCTGACGTTCTTAGCACCGGCCTTTGACCCACATCAATGTGCCCGAAAAAGGGCATGAGTAGCGTAAAATTGTAGGGTGGATCATCCGGAACGCGATCCAGCAACGCTGTAGCTTGCCAAACTTCGCGAGCGCGGCAGCGAAAAGGAATGCCGCTGCATGACCGAGGAGTTCGGGGTTAGCGAGTCAAGACAGCCTGAGCCATGACCCAGGTCGCTTCCTTCATGATCGAACACACGCGCTTCCTGGACCCGCAGGGCCGGCCGACGCAGGCCCTCCCCGATTTCGCGAAACGCCCCGAGGCGCTGATCGGTCTGTACAAGGCCATGGTCCTGACCCGCAGCTTCGACGCCAAGGCGGTCTCGCTGCAGCGTACCGGCCGTCTCGGCACCTATGCCTCGTCGCTTGGCCAGGAGGCCGTGCCGGTCGGCGTTGCGGCGGCCCTGCGCCAGGAGGACGTGCTGCTGCCCTCCTTCCGCGAACAAGGCGGACAGATCCTGCGCGGCGTTCGCATGACGGAGCTGCTGCTCTATTGGGGCGGCGACGAGCGCGGCAGCGACTTCACCGGGCCGCGCGAAGATTTCCCGATCTGCGTTCCCGTCGGTACCCATGTACCTCATGCCGTGGGGGTCGCTTATGCCTTCAGCTTGCGCGCGGAACCCCGTGTCGCGCTGTGCGTTTTCGGCGACGGGGCAACCTCGCGCGGCGATGTGTATGAGGCCATGAACTTCGCCGGTGTGCACCGCTTGCCGGTCGTCTTTGTCGTCACCAACAATCAGTGGGCGATCTCGGTCCCGCGCAAGCGCCAAACGGCGGCCGAGACCCTGGCACAAAAAGCCATTGCCGCCGGGATAACCGGCGCACAGGTCGATGGTAACGACGCAATAGCCGTGCGCCATGTGGTCGGCACCGCCATAGAGCAGGCGCGCGCCGGAGAAGGACCCGTCTTGATCGAAGCGCTCACCTACCGGCTCAGCGATCACACGACGGCTGACGATGCGAGCCGCTACCGCGACGACGCCGAAGTAAGCGCCCATTGGAAAGAAGAGCCGGTTGCCCGCCTGCGCCAATACTTGGGCGATGCCGGCTTGTGGACCAAGACCGATGAGGAAGTTTTGATCGCCGAGAGCGCGGCAGAGGTCGAAGCCGCCGCGGTTGAGTACCTGGCGATGCCGGCCCTGCCGCCGACGGCCATGTTCGATCACCTCTACGCGGAGCTTCCCGCCGCACTTGCGGCGCAGCGGGCCCAACTGACGAAGGTCGAGGGATGGTGAGCGAGCTAACCCTGGTCGAGGCGGTCCGTCTGGCGCTGGCCCGGTCTATGGAGGAAGACAACACGGTTTTGCTGCTCGGCGAGGATATCGGAGCCGACGGCGGGGTGTTCCGCGCGACCGATGGGCTCCTCGACCGGTTCGGCGCGGAGCGGGTTGTCGATATGCCGCTCTCCGAATCGCTCTTCGCCGGTTTGGCGGTCGGCCTGGGAGCGCAGGGTTTCCGGCCCGTGGTCGAGTTCCAATTCATGGGTTTCATCTATCCGGCCATCGATCAGATCGTAAACCATGCCGGGCGCCTCAGAAACCGGACCCGCGGCCGCCTGTCCTGCCCCATGGTGGTCCGCGCACCCTACGGCGCCGGTATCCATGCGCCGGAGCATCACTCGGAGAGCATGGAGGCCCTCTTCGCCCACATTCCCGGCATCCGGGTGGTCATCCCGTCTTCCCCGGCCCGCGCCTATGGCCTGCTGCTGGCAGCTATTCGCGATCCCGACCCGGTCGTGTTCCTGGAGCCGAAGCGGATCTACCGCGCCCCAAAAGAGGCGTTTTCCGACGATGGCTCGGCAACACCTCTCGACCGATGCTTTGTATTGCGTGAGGGGCGCGATGTGACCCTTGTTTCCTGGGGGGCGATGATCGTCGAGACCCTGGCAGTGGCCGAAACACTCGCCGTCGAGGGTGTCGAGGCCGAGGTGATCGACGTGGCCACCTTGAAGCCCCTGGACATGGAGACGATCCTGTCCTCGGTGGAGCGGACCGGGCGCTGTGTTATCATCCACGAAGCACCCCTGAGCGGCGGTGTGGGTGCGGAGATTGCCGCCGGCCTGGCCGACCGTGGACTGGTCAACCTGCTGGCCCCGGTACAACGCGTGGCCGGCTATGACACGGTGGTACCCATGGCGCGGCTTGAGACACACTACATACCATCCGAGGAGCGGATCCTGCGCAAAGTGCGCCAAACACTGGCCTACGCATGAGCACATTCAATCTGCCCGACCTCGGCGAAGGCCTGCAGGATGCGGAGATCGTAGCCTGGCATGTCGGCGTCGGTGATCACGTGGTGGCCGATCAGCCATTGATTTCGGTCGAAACGGACAAGGCCGTGGTCGAGATCCCTTCGCCACAGGCCGGCCACATTGCCCGCCTGTTCGGCGCACCCGGGGACATCGTCAAAATCGGCGCCCCGCTGGTCGAGTTCGAGAAGGCGGTCGGGGCCGACAAAGGCACGGTCGTCGGTTCCATCGCGACAGAGGAAGAACCAAAGCGGGCTGTTGCCAAATCGGTCGCACCCGTTCCGTCCGGAGAAGTCCGCGCAAAGGCCACGCCGGCCGTTCGGGCGCTGGCCCAACGCCTGGGCGTTGACCTCGCGCAGGTCGCGGCGGGCGGACCGCAGGGCACGGTCTCGGTTGCCGACGTTGAACGCGCGGCGTCAGCCCTATCGGAGGCGGGGCCCTTGGAGGCGCTGCGCGGGGTGCGCCGGGCGATGGCGATCAAGATGGAGCTTGCGCACGCCGAGGTCGTCCCGGCGACCGTGACCGAAGAAGCCGACATCCACGGTTGGCCGGTCGAGAGCGACGTGACCCTGCGCCTGATCCAGGCCAT
>CAJHXP010000394.1_pt1 | contig 15580 bp, 13 predicted proteins | sample 9198551 | NCBI WGS metagenome assembly CAJHXP01 (sample SAMEA7708297, study PRJEB35096) | sediment metagenome | biome: marine neritic benthic zone biome [ENVO:01000025]; feature: sediment [ENVO:00002007]; material: shallow marine sediment [ENVO:03000034] sea grass bed [ENVO_01000059] ... | reverse complement strand
CTGGGGCGCCTGGAGGAACTGGCGGTTTGGCTGGCGACCTGGCAGGGCCGCAACCCGCCTTCGGTGGAGCGGCCCTATGCAGCGGTCTTCGCCGGCAACCACGGCATCGCCGGCAAGGGGGTCTCGGCCTATCCGGCGGAGGTGACCGCGCAGATGGTGCAGAACTTCATCGACGGCGGCGCCGCGGTGAACCAGCTTTGCGGCCTCGCCAACGCCGACCTGCGCGTTTACGAAATGGCTTTGGACGACCCGACCGGCGACATCTCCGAGGGCCCGGCCATGGACGAGGCGGACTGCGCCGGCGCCATGGCCTACGGCATGATGACGGTGGAGACCGGCATCGACGTGCTGTCGCTCGGCGAGATGGGGATCGGCAACACGACGGCGGCGGCGGCGATCTGCCACGGCCTCTTCGGCGGCGAGGCGGCCGACTGGGTCGGGCCGGGCAGCGGAATCGACGCGGCGCGGATGGCGGAGAAGGCGGCCCTGGTCGCCAAGGCGGTCGAACTGCACCGCGCCGCCCTGGACGATCCGCTGCAGGTGCTCTGCCGTCTCGGCGGGCGCGAACTGGCGGCGATCGCCGGTGCCGTCCTGGCGGCCCGCATGGCGCGGACGCCGGTGGTGCTGGACGGCTACGCCTGCACCGCGGCGGCCTCGGTGCTTTACGCGCTCGACCCCCATGCCCTGGACCACTGCATGGTTTCCCATATGTCCGCGGAGCCCGGCCACAAGCGCCTGCTGGCGCGGATCGGCAAGCGGGCGCTGATCGATCTCGACATGCGCCTCGGCGAAGCCTCGGGCGCCATGGTCGCGGTGCTGTTGTTGAAGGCGGCGGTGGCCTGTCATAGCGGCATGGCAACCTTCGACCAGGCCGGGGTTTCCGGGCCCGGCGAAGAAACATAGGTTTTCCGGGCCTTCCAGGCCGTCAGGCCTGGGGTCTTGCCTTTCCGTCCTGCGTGACCAAACTCTTGGGGATGGCCAACCCCGATCCTCTTGCCCCAGCGGCCGCACCGACCCAGCATGGCCGGTTGCGGCTCAAAACCCTGGTGTTGATTCGCTGGATCGCGCTGCTCGGGCAGGCGACCACCGTGGCGGTGGTCTATTTCGGCTTCGGCTATCCGATCACCTTCGTACCGGCCATGGCGGTTATCGCCGCCTCGGGCGCTCTCAACGTGATCATCTCGGTGGTCCGCCCAACGGCGACCTGGGTCAGCGACCGCGAGGCCTTTTGGAACCTCTGTTTCGATCTGGTGTTGCTGGCGGCGCTGCTCGGCCTGACCGGCGGCCTGCAGAATCCCTTCTCGATCCTGATCCTGGCGCCGGTGGTGATTTCCGGCTGGGCCCTGTCGCGGCGCAGCACCCTGATCCTCTCGGCGCTGGCGATCTGCCTGGTCTCGTTCCTGGCGGTCTGGCATCTGCCGCTGCCCTGGCCGCAGAGCGGTATCCTGCTGTCGCCGATCTACATCGCCGGGGTGTGGACGGCGCTGGTCATCGCCGTGATCTTCATCGCCTCCTATGTTTCTTCGGTGGCTCAGGAATCCCAACGCATGTTCCAGGCCCTGGCGGCAACGCAGCTCGCCCTGGCACGCGAGCAGCAGCTCTCGGCCCTCGGCGGCCTCGCCGCCGCGGCGGCCCACGAACTGGGCACGCCGCTCGCCACCATCGCAGTGGTGGCGCGCGAGCTGCAGCGCGAGTTGCCGGAGGCCTCGCCGCTGCGCGACGATGTCGAACTGCTGCACGCCGAATCGCTGCGCTGCCGCTCCATCCTGGCCGGTCTTGCCGAACGGCCCGCCGGCGACGACGGTTCGCCTTATCATCATCTGCCGATCGTCGCCTTGGTGGAGGCGGCGGCGGCGCCGCACCGGCGCGACGGTGTCGAATTGGAAATCACCGCCGGCCCGGCGGTCGACAGCACGGCGCCGCAGCCGACGGTCCTGCGCAACGCAGAGGTGCTGCACGGTCTCGGCACCCTCATCCAGAATGCCGTGCAATTCGCCCGACACCGCGTGGAGGTCGACCTTACCTGGGACGAGGAATCGGTCATGCTGCGCATTGCCGATGACGGTCCGGGCTTCGATCTCACGGTTCTCAGCCGCCTTGGCGAACCCTACTATTCGACCGGCGCCCGGGCGCGGCGGCGGGGCGAGGAACAGTACATGGGCCTCGGCATCTTCATCGCGCGCACGCTGCTGGCCCATCACGGCGCGACGCTGGATTTCTCCAACGACGTGACCGGCGGCGCGGTGGCGGAAGTCCGCTGGCCGCGCCGCAGCCTGGAGGTCGTCCAGGCACCGGGTCGGGCGCGGGCGGACGAAGCGATGGGGCCGCCGCACGGCGGGCCGGGCATGCTGTCCCGTGAAACGAAAAAGGCATAGCAGTGAGGAACGCCGCATGACAGGTCAGTCGGAATCCCAGGCCAAGAACGGCGCGCTGCCCGAGGCGCCGTCGCGCGATCTGCTGATCGTCGACGACGACCAGCGTTTCTGCGATCGCCTGGCGCGGGCCATGGAGCGTCGCGGTTTCACGGTGCAGACGGCCTATAGCGTGGTCGACGGCCTCGCTTTGGCGCGGCGCCTGGCGCCTGGCTATGCGGTGGTCGACCTGCGTTTGGAAGACGGGTCGGGCCTGGATGTGGTGCAGGCTTTGCGCGAAGCGCGCGAAGATGCGCGGGTTATCGTGCTGACAGGTTACGGCAACATCGCCACGGCGGTAGCGGCCGTGAAGGTCGGCGCGACCGACTATCTACCCAAGCCGGCGGACGCCGACCAGGTCGAGGCGGCCCTGCTCGAAGGCGGCGAGGCGCTGCCGCCGCCGCCGTGCAATCCGATGTCCGCGGACCGCGTGCGTTGGGAACACATCCAGCGGGTTTACGAACAGTGCGACCGCAACGTCTCGGAAACCGCCCGGCGCCTGCGCATGCACCGGCGCACGCTGCAGCGCATCCTGGCGAAGTACGCGCCCCGCAACTGAAGGAAACGGACCCGAAGAGGTCTTAGGAGTTGACCGCCTGGGGATGATGGGCGGTGCGGCGATGACGCGCCAGGGCGGCGCTCAGGCGTTCGGCGGCTTCCTCACGGGTGATCTTCTCGGCCAGAAGATGGTCCAGGTAGTAGCCCTGGAACAGCGAGATTCCGAGTTCCTGGCCAAGCTCGACTGCATCGTCAGACTCGCAGCGCATCATGATGATGCGACGCGGGTTGACCGCCTTGATCGCTTCACGCAGTTGCTCGCCGTTCTTGCCCTCGATCTGCTGACGCAGTTCCGGGGTCCAGTGCATCTTTACCAGCTCGATCCCCAGATGCTGCCGGTCCATGAAAGGCAGAGACAGTGCGGTCAATCCATCGAGGCAGATGCGGTAGCCGCGGTCCAGCAGGAATTCCCGGGCAAAAAGGAAGCGGGCGATATCGGCGAAGACGTCTACCTTCTGCAGTTCGATGACGATGGTGTTGCGCCGCTTTTCGTCGAGCAGTGCGTCGAACTCGAGAAAGCGCGAGGACAGCACGCTGGCGATGTTGAGGTTCAGGCTGAAGGAGTGCTTCAGCGTCGCGTCGTCGTTCTTGCTCAACCAGGCCAGCATGCGCTGGTCCAGCTTGGTGGTCAGATACTGGAACAGCCAGCGGTCGGCAAAGAAGTCCTGATCGGGCATCAGCGCTTGGCGCAGGGTGCCGATCGAAGTGAAGAGTTCGTAGAACAGCGGCACCGGCCGACCGTCATTGCCGACCTCGCAGATGGCCTGCCGGCTGGTCATGGTCGAGAGATCCGCCTGGGCGATGGCCTTCTCGATGGCTGCCAGGTGTGCCAGGTCGAGCGGCTTGCTCTGGCCGCCGATCTTTTTAGAGGTGCGCGCCAGGTGGTCCTTTTCAGCGCGCGCCTGGACCAGTGACTGTACTCTATCGACAAGCTCGCCGAACTGCCCGTCCAGGTCGAAGTATGTGCAGAATTCCTGTTCGGCCTCTTGGCCGCTGGCGAAGAAGGGGTCGTCGCCCAGTACCTGGCGCACCCGGCCCAAAGCTTCGTCGATGGCGGTCAGCGCCTGGCGTGAATAGACGACGAAAACATCTTTGTTGAAGAGGGAGAACAGGCTCGCGTCTTGCTTTTTTGCAGTCCGCGCCATCATGGTGCCGATGACACCAATGCATTCGGGCAGGCGCTGAAAAGTGATCAGCTTCGACAGGTGGATCTGGACCGCGACGTGCTCGCTGCCGGACCGCTCGAGCCGCTTGATATGGTTGAGCAACGCCTGCTCTTGCATGCTGGGCTGCTGGTTGGAACCTGACGCCATGTAAGAATACGCTCCCGGTTTGGGGGTCGAGTCGCTGAGCCCCTAGGCAGCATAAGTAGCTAGCGATTTCGAATTGGTTAAATTCTCCTTTGCAGGAGCGAGCGGAGGCGCGGTCCATGGCAGTGTGGTATCCCTTGCCGGGCAACCCTCGATCCAGTAGGGCAGATCGAGAAGGTGGCGCCTCGACCAAACGCAAAAAGCGATCAAGACTGATGTACTCAACCATATGTGACGATTTTTGGGGGCCGGTGGGAGCCGGCAGGCAGGCATGAGCAATGATCTGGATACGGCTGCGGCGCCCTCGGGCGCTGGCGGCCAGGTCCGTTCGGATTTGGCCGGAGCCGTCGAACGCCTGTCCGGCACGCGGGTGCTGGTGCTGGGCGACATCATGCTGGACCGCTTCGTCTATGGCGCGGTCGATCGGGTGTCGCCGGAGGCGCCGATCCCGGTGCTGTGCATCGCGCGCGAGACCGCCATGCTTGGGGGGGCCGGCAACGTGCTGCGCAACCTGGCGGCCCTGGGTGCCCGGCCGCTTGGCATCGCCACCGTCGGTGAGGACGCCGCCGGGAGCGAGGTCGAGGATTTGGCGCGCGCCTGTCTGGAGCCGGTCCAGGGGGAGATCGAGTTGATCCGCACCGCCACCCGGCGCACCACCATCAAGGACCGCTTCATCGCCGCCGGTCAACAGCTGCTGCGGGTCGACCGCGACCCGGAAGGCGGCCTCGACGCGGCAACGAAGGCGCGGGTCGCCGCCGCCGCACTGGCGGCGATCGAAAGGGTCTCGGCGGTCATTCTCTCCGACTACGGCAAAGGGCTGTTGAGCGATGCCTTGATCGCCGCCGTGATCCAGGCCGCGGTGCGGCGGGGCTGTCCGGTCGTCGTCGATCCCAAGGGACGCGACTATGGCCGCTACCGCGGTGCGAGCTGGGTGACGCCCAATCGTCGCGAGCTGCTGGAAGCCAGCGGCCTGCCGACCGGCGACGACGGTAGTGCCGCCGCCGCCGCGCAGAAGGTTATCTCTGAAAGCGGCATCGCGGGGGTGCTGGCCACCCGCAGCGAACAGGGCATGACCCTGGTCTCCGGGAATACCGGCGAGGAGGTGCGTCATCTGAAAGCCGAAGCACGGGAGGTCTTTGACGTTTCCGGTGCCGGCGACACCGTTGCGGCAACCTTCGCCGCCGCCCTCGGGGGCGGTCTCGATGCCGTCACCGCGGCGCAGCTCGCCAACCTCGCCGCGGCCATCGTGGTCGGCAAACTGGGCACCGCGGTGGCCCGGCCGGGCGAAATGCTGCATGCGCTTCACGCCTCCGAATTGCTCGCCGCCGAGGCCAAGGTGCTCGACCTGGAAAGCTTGGTCGAGCAGGTGGCGCTGTGGCGCCAGACCGGGCTCAAGGTCGGATTCACCAACGGTTGCTTCGACCTTCTGCATCCCGGCCACGTCTTTCTGCTGGAGCAGGCGCGGGCGGCCTGCGACCGCCTGGTCGTCGGCCTCAACAGCGACGCCTCGGTGCGTCGCCTGAAGGGCGAGGCCCGGCCGGTGCAGGGCGCCGCGGCGCGTGCCGCGGTGCTGGGGTCGCTGGCCAGCGTGAGCCGGGTCGTGATCTTCGGCGAGGATACGCCGCTGGCGCTCATCGAGGCGCTGCGCCCCGACATCCTGGTGAAGGGAGCCGACTACAAGCTCGATGAGGTGGTCGGTGCCGACATCGTCCAGGGTTACGGCGGGCGTGTCGTCCTGGTCGACCTGGCCCCGGGGCACTCGACCACCGCCACCATCGAACGCCTGGCGCGCGGCTGACGCGGCCCAAGGGAAATCCCTTTAAAAACTTTCCAGGCTGCCGCGCGTGCGTTCCGGATCGCTCAGGGCTTGCAGGCGCCGGGCCGCCAGCTGGGCGAATTGCAGCACCAAGGCGCGGCGGCGCGTCGCGTTGAGCGAGAGCTCCGTAGTTTCGCGGAGCACCGTGGCGCCATAGCCGTCGGCGACCATCAGGCCGTGTTCCTCGGGGACCAGTTCGCGGGGGAAATTCTCCGGCACCGCGAAGTAAAAGCGGTCGCAGTAGTCCAGGTATTCCGGCCACTTCCGGTCGTTGCGGAAATCTTCGACGCTCGATTTGATTTCGACGATGGTGATGCGGCTCTTGGCGTCGAGGCAGAACAGGTCGGCGCGCCGGCCGGAGCGTAGCGAGAATTCAGCCAGGCTCACCAGGCCATGGTCGGCGAAGAACCGCGTGAGGCCGCGCGATATCAGGGCAGCGGCGTTGGAGCGGTTGAGTTCCGCCGCTTCGTCGGAAGGCGGCGCCATGAGGTGGCTGTTCGGCGGGATCGGCATGGCAGCCAGGATAACCCGGCACAGCCGCGGCTGTCATGCCGCCTGCGTCGGCAAGCATGCAGAAGTGTCGGTGCCTCAGTCTATAAGACGGCTAGAGGATGGCCTGTAGTATCAGAGCGGCGCCGATCGCCGGCAGCACCCAGAGGGCGGCAGTGATCGCGTAGCCGACCAGGTTGAAGGCGCCGCTGACGGCCCCTTCACTGTACAGCCGGCCAAAGGTCCGGCGTTCGCGGCCCAACAGCAGGACCAGATAGTAGCGGCGGCGGCGGATCGGCAGGGAACGGCGGACTTCCACGGTGTGTTTGGCGATTCCGCGGCCCCCGAACATGGTCTTGATCGCCTCGCGCTGCTCGACCGTGAATGACGCGGCGGTCTGCGGGTCGATGCGCTTGAAATAGTGGTCGATGAAGGGGTCGCGGGGGGCTGTCGATTGTTCCAGCGGTTTGGACGCGGCGCCGTCAGGGGCCTGAATGGAGGCTTGGTCGAGGTCTTCCTGCGTCACGGATTGCTGGAACATATGGCCGGCTCCCTGGGCATCTATGGTGATGATTGGCTAAAGATTGTCACGGGGGCGTTTAAGAAGCTGTTAAGCGATAGCTTCGATTTAAGGCAAATGCGTTGTATTTGCCTTGGGTTTGAGGGCCCTGAGCCAGGGCCAGGGAGGCGCGGCCGGCGGGGTGGGGTGCAATCCCGGCCTTGCGCCCCTATATTCGCACTACCTGAAAAGTGAATCTGCCTGGAGGTTTCTCGAATGGCGTCATCTGCGCCGAATTGGCTGCGCCCCGCGGTGGACTACGGTCCCCTGGCGGCCTTCTTCGTGGTCTACTGGCTGCGTGACCTGACCGCCGCGACGGTGGCGATCATGGCCGCGACGGCGGTGGCCCTGGCGCTGGCCCTGGCGATCGAGAAGCGGGTGCCGGTCATGCCCTTGGTGACCGCGGCCATCGTCGGCGTGTTCGGCGGCCTGACCCTCTGGTTTCAGGACGAAACCTTTATCAAGATGAAGCCGACCATCGTGCAGCTGCTCTTCGCCGGCGTGCTGTTCGGCGGGCTGCTGTTCAAGCGGCCCCTGCTGAAGCCGCTGTTGGGGACGGCCTGGCCGCTCGACGACGAGGGCTGGCACAAGCTGTCCTTCCGCTTCGGCCTGTTCTTCCTCGCCATGGCGGCGCTGAACGAGGCGGTCTGGCGCACCCAGTCGACGGATATCTGGGTCACCTTCAAGGTCTTCGGCATCATGGTCCTGACCTTCGTCTTCGTGATTTCCCAGGTATTCTTCATGCGCGCCCACATGCCGACACTGGGCGAGGTGGAAGACCCCGGCAATGGCGGACGGCAGGGCGACTGACGCCGGCCGTTTCCGGCCCCTTCGCCGATAGCTCCCTGATCTTTTTCCGGCGGCGGATTGGCGCCGGGGCGCCCTATTGGGTTACCCCCTCGGAGCATTTGACCCTTATGGCCGGCGCTTCTCATACTTCTGCATGCGAGCCCGCGATGGAGGGATGCCTTTGGGGAGGCATTGTCGGGCCGCGATCTTGCCGCGGGGGGAATCTGGTCATGAGACCAGACACCAGTTCGATTGTTCAGGCCTTTACCGTCGGCTCGCCGGGGGAGCGCCAAGCCGTGCTCGAGGCCTTGCCGCCGAGCATGACCCGCGAAGTGGCGCTTCAACTGGCCGGCTCCGACGAGCCCAACATCGCCTTGGTGGCGCTGGACCAAGTGACCGCGGACCACGTCGCCAACCGCGATCCGGCATTCAGCCTGCTGTTGGCGTTGGCTTGCTACCAGGTCTCGCGCCAGTTGTTTCAGGAACACGGCCCCGGACCGGCTCAGGTCTACGTCAACACCGCCGGGCGCAGCGCCAACTTCGCGGTTACCGCGCTGCGCAGCAACGGCGACTACCAAGCTATCCTGGAATTGCTCGACGAAGCGCTCCCCTGGCTTGAGGCGGCCAACTACCGCAGCCACCTGACCGACCTGACGGTCGCCCGCATCGAGGCTCATCTGGAACTGGGCCAGTCCGCCGCCGCGACGGCGTTGTTGGGCGCGGTGCCGGAGGACCTGCGCGCTCAGGACGTGCGCTTTGCCTCCCTGCGGCTGCGTTTGGAAATGCTGCCGAAGCAGGATTGAGTCCTCCGCCCCGGGATCTTGCCGGGAATCACCTCGATGCCGGCAAGCAGGTCGGCCATATCCCCGCCCCCGGACCGGGCGGCCGGGCGGATCCTGGCGCCAAGGATTGCGGCGACTCACCCTCCCCCCTGATTTCTTGCATCACCCGACGATGGCGGCTCTGGCTTGGCCGTCGCGGGGAAAGATCTGCAAACAGAGATTTATAGAAAATTCACCACTACGCCCCCTAATTGCAAAATAAATTCAAAAGGCGAACATATTAATTGAATTACAACCATAGAAATTCGTGCACTGGTTTAAGGCGATTCTCCGTCGAATCGCTCGGTAGAGGCGAAAGCAGCTTTCGGCATTGCCGCTAAGGAGAAGGAAAAGGTGATGTTGCCGAGCAATCCTGCTTCACTGCCGGTGCAGCACGAAGAGCCGCTCAAGGCCGATGAGGACGAAGTCTCCGAAAAGGACTCGCTGCACATCATGTCGCTGGCCGGCTTGCCCCTGGTGACACCGGGGCTGCGCCGGGCGCGTCTGATCAAGAATTCGCATCTCGACGGAGTGGTCGAGCTTTTCACCGATGCCCAGGCCGGCAGCGGACAGGTTGTCCCGGAAGACCTGCCGAGCGTTTTTCAGTTCGATGCCTCCAACCGGTCCGACCTGCCGCTCATCAAGAATCTCAGCCTGCTTTCCAGCTATGACGTTTACAGCTTGCGCGTCGAACTGCGCCGTCTCGGGATCAATGTCGAGAACGTCGACGACCTGCGCTTATCGGAGGCCCGGGTGCGCGAGCTTGCGCCCCATATGGCTGTCTTCACTCATCCCCTGATCTGCGCGGTCTTCGGAAGCGACGGCCAGCAGAAGTCGCTCAGCGACTTGTTGAAGCTTCTCGCATCGCCCGATGTCGATGTTGCCCAGCGGAATCTGGCCAAGCTGTCGCAGCAAATGCATATAGAGCTCACCGCGATCCCGAAGTTCTTGGAGGACTACGGCGATGTCTATCTGTCGCTCGCCTACTATCAGTCCTGCCTGGACGCCTTGCGCCCGAAATTGAGGGTCTTCCTGGATGCCTTGGCCGACTTGAAGGCGGATCGAAATCTCATGAGCGATCAACGGCTGATAGCGACCTGCAAGGCGGTCGAACGGAAGATCGGGACCATCACCTGGGAAGTAGGCGACATCCTCAGCACATTCCGCACGCGGACCCAGGACATGTGGGACGAGATGGCCGAGGGCTCGTTTCAGCACATGGAGCGCATGATTACCGACTATCAGAGCAAGGTGGGCGGGGCACTCTGTGTCATCGCCGTCAAGTTGGATGCCTGGGCCGAGCGTTTTCCGCACAGCGAGATCGGCGGGCCGGTACGGCGTGCCGAATTCGTCATGAACACCATGTCCCGGGGCCTCGAGCGTGTCGAGAGCATCGACTATCGTAACCTGGCCTGATCGACGACCACTGGCGGCGGAGGCGGCATCGCGCGCGCGCCAGATCCAAATGTCGATCCCGGCGGCGATGCCGAGCGCAGCGAGCAAAATGTGCATGGCCGCCCTTCTCCCCTCACACCAGTGATTGATGAGCAGATTATCCAGGTAACTGCAGACTTCGATTGATACTCTCGACTTCTCCTACTTTGGCCGGTCGCGGCCGGACCTTTGCGGCGCTGGAGACACCGGCTGGAAAAATCGTCTGACGGCCGAAGAAGCGGCGGGACCGAGAGGGCTCGATACTGCCTTTCGCGCCCTGCTCTCGATCTTGCCCTGCTTTGAATGCGGTGCAAAATCTGACGGGCCTCCTTATAGTCAGCCGTCCCGTCGCGGCAGTCTGGAAGCAGCGGCGTTTGCTGGTCGATTGAAGGAAGCAGGTCATGTTGCTGGGCGTCATCGCCGACGATTTCACGGGTGCAAGCGATGTTGGAAGCACGCTGGCCAAAGGCCTGCCCGGTGAGGGTGGCCTGCACACGGCGCAGTTTCTAGGGGTCCCGCAGGACAACGCACCGCCGACAATCGATGCCGGTGTCATCGCCCTCAAGAGCCGCTCAATAGCGCCCGATGAAGCGGTGGCCCAATCGCTGGCGGCCTTGACCTGGCTCCAGGCGCAGGGCTGCCGCCAGATCATGTTCAAGTACTGCTCGACCTTCGATTCGACCCCTGAAGGCAACATCGGCCCGGTCGGCGAAGCCCTGGCGGAGGCACTCGGCGCGAAAGGCGTTGTCGCCTGCCCGGCATTTCCCACGGTCGGGCGGACGGTCTATCAGGGGCACCTCTTCGTCAACGACCGGCTGCTGAACGAGTCGGGATTGGAGAACCATCCCGTCAATCCGATGACCGATGCAGACATCCGGCGCTGGCTGGCGCTTCAATCCAGGGCGCCCGTCGGCCATCTGCCCATATCTACGGTGAGCAAGGGCGCCGAAGCGATTTCGCAAGCGCTGTCGCAAGCTGCTGAAAAAGCACAGGTGATGGCGATCGTCGATGCCATTTCCGACGAGGACCTCATCGCCATCGGCAAAGCCACGGCAGAGGCGCGCCTGATCACCGGCGGCTCCGGCATCGCCTTGGCCCTGCCGGGAAACTTTATCGCGAAAGGCCTGGCCCAACCGTCGCTGGGGGTCTCCAATCGTGTCGACGGCCCGGAGGCGATCCTTGCGGGAAGCTGCTCCGGCGCGACGCGCCGGCAGCTCGATGTTCACGCCCAATCGCACCCCGTGATCGCCATCGACGTTGAAGGCGTGATGGATCAAAGCGTCACCCCGGAGGCTATCGCCGACTACCTGCTCGCCCGCAGCGGGCAAGCGCCGCTGGCCTTTTCATCCGGCACGCCTGAACAGGTCAGCGCCCTGCAGTCGAAATATGGCCGCGCCGAGGTTTCCGAGGCGCTGGACAGCTTCTTCGGAGAAGCCGCGCGGTTGCTGGTGGCGCGGGGCGTCAAACGCCTGGTGGTTGCCGGTGGCGAGACCTCCGGTGCTGTGGTCTCCGCCCTCGATCTGGGCGCGCTCACCATCGGAAAAGAGATTGACCCGGGCGTGCCGGCGCTCTTTTCGACCGACCCGGAGCCGATTGGGCTGGCGCTGAAGTCGGGCAATTTCGGTGCGCCCGATTTCTTCGCCAAGGCGCTGAGAGTTCTCAAGGACAGCGAGCATGGATGAGTTGCAGCTCCGGGAGGACATGGTTCGTTTTTCCCGGTCACTTTTCGAAAGAGGCTTTTCGGTCGGCACCGCGGGCAACATATCGGTCGCCTTGCCGGACGGTTACCTGATGACGCCGACCAATTCCTCCCTTGGGTCCCTCGAGGCGGAGCGGATCAGCAAGCTGGACAAGGAATGGAACCACGTCTCGGGCGACAAGCCGTCGAAGGAAGTGTTCCTGCACCGCGCGCTTTATGAATCGCGGAAACAGGCCGGCGCGATCGTGCATCTGCATTCGACCTACGCGACGGCGCTGTCCTGTCTCAAGGATACCGACCCCGACGATTGCCTCCTGCCGCTCACACCCTACGCGGTGATGCGCGTGGGGACCGTGAAAATGCTTCCCTACGTCAATCCGGGCTGTGAAAAATCCGCCGACCTGATTCGCGCCTTGAAGGGGGACTACGCCGCCGTGCTGTTGGAAAACCATGGGCCGGTGGTCAGCGCGAAAGACCTCGCCTCCGCCGTCTATGCGAGCGAGGAGCTGGAGGAAACCGCCAAGCTGCTGGTCCTCCTGAGAGGTGCGGAGGTGAAGCTCCTGCCGGCGGCCGTGGTCGCCGAACTGAAGGCGCGCTTCAAAGACATGTAGGGCACCGCGGTCGCAGGCGAGGCCCCCACGGCTGCGGTCTGTTACGGCCAGACCTTGACGTCACCGGCCTCGCCGACGCGCTTGGCCGGAACGCCGACGTAGAGCCCGTCCGGCTCGGTCGAGCGCGCCACCACCGCACCGGCACCGACGACACAGCGCTCCGCCACGGTGACAGTGTCGCGCAGGGTGGCGTTCACGCCGACGAAGCAGTGGGACCCGACACCGCAGGTTCCGGCCATGGCGACCCGTGGCGCCAGGAAGACGTGGTCGCCGATGCGCCCGTCGTGGGAGACGTGGGCATTGGCGCGCAGGATGCTATTGGTGCCGATGCGGCTGAATGGCTCGACCACCGCGTTCTCGAAGATCATGCAACCCTCGCCGATCTCCAGGTCGGGCCAGACGCGGGCGCGGCTGGAGATGTAGCTGGCAAAGCCGTATCCCTTGGCCTTGCCCTCGGCGAAGCGCGCGGCGCGCGGGGCATTCACCTGGTGCGGGCCGATGGCGATCATCAGGTCGTGGCTGTCCGGCGGAAAGTGCTGCACCAGGTCTTCGAAGGGCACCACCGGCAGGCCGAGCAGGCTGTCGCCGGCCAGCTCCGCCTGGGCCACGGTGAAGCCGGCGACCTCAAAGGGGCTGTCATGGCTCAGGCAATAGCAGACGAGGCGCGCCATTTCCTCGCGGCCGTAGAGGACCACCTTGCGGGGCGGATTTTCTTGCGCGCCGGTCATAGCATTCATCAGGTTGTGATCGGGATACGCCTGCCGCGCGGCGCGGCCCCAGGATTCAGCCTCGGTTCAGGGCAGTTTAATGGCTTTCGCCAAGCGAAGGGTTAAAATTCATAACCCGCCGGCAGGCTAGCATGGTGCTGAAACCGGCCCGCCAAGAATGCGGTCTATGAGATCAGGGGACTGGACGGCAAGCAGCGGCGCATGCGGCTGCGTTACCCGCGCGAGAAGACCGGCCCGGCAGTGCAGCCCGCCGGATGATCGTCCGCTTCACGCGAGGCCGGGATTGATCCACCTCATTTCATTTTTATGACGGAATTGTTTCACTCCTCGCGGTCCTGGCAATTGCCTTGACGACCCGGCGCAAGCCGAATGCCGGCAGAGGATGCAACGCCTATGAGTGTCGTGAACGTTCAGAAATTCGAGCAGGCTCTGCTGGTAAATCGCGGAGAGCTTTTCCGATTTGGCTCCGCGCTGCTGTTCATCGTGGGCGTCATGCTGTTTACCGTGACGCGCCACGGGGATGGCACGCAGGGTACACTTCTCGTCATTGCGGCCATGATCGGCGGCTATATGGCGCTCAACATCGGCGCCAACGACGTTGCCAACAATGTCGGTCCCGCCGTGGGCTCCAAAGCCATAACCTTGGGCGGCGCCATTGTCATCGCCGCGATCTTCGAGGCCTCGGGGGCTCTTGTCGCGGGTGGCGATGTGGTTGGAACCATCAAGAAGGGCATCATCGACCCGGCGCTCATCCAGAACACCGACACCTTTATCTGGCTGATGACGGGCGCCCTGCTCGCGGCGGGGCTTTGGTTGAACCTTGCGACCGCTGTCGGGGCGCCGGTCTCGACCACGCACTCCATCGTCGGCGGCGTTCTGGGTGCGGGGATCGCGGCCGGAGGCTGGGGCATCGCGGATTGGGCCGAAGTCGGCAAGATCGCCGCCTCCTGGGTCATCTCACCCGTGCTTGGGGGGATCATCGCGGCCATGTTCCTCTACGTCATCAAGCGCAGTATTACCTACCGGCCCGACGTCCTGGCGGCCTCGAAGCGGATGGTGCCCCTCTTGATCGCGATCATGGCTTGGTCCTTCACCACCTACCTGGTGCTCAAAGGCCTGAAGCATCTCTGGAAATTCGACTTCGTCACTGCCGCCCTCATGGGTCTCGTTGTCGCGGGCGCCATCTATGTGCTCATGCGAATCCAGGTTGCACGCGCCGTCTCCGGGCTGCCCAACAGCAAGGAGGGCGTCAATGAAATGTTCACGATCCCCCTCGTCTTTGCTGCCGCTCTTTTGAGCTTCGCGCATGGCGCCAACGACGTTGCCAACGCCGTCGGGCCCTTGGCCGGCATCTACGATGCCGTCGTCTCCGGCGGCATCGTTCAAAAGGCCGAGATTCCGCTCTGGGTCATGTTGGTCGGTGCGATCGGGATCGCCCTGGGCCTCGCCCTCTACGGCCCCAAGCTCATCCGCACGGTCGGCTCCGAGATCACCGAGCTCGACAAGACGCGCGCCTTTTGTATCGCTCTGGCCGCGGCGATCACCGTCATCATCGCCTCGCAGCTCGGCCTGCCGGTGAGTTCGACGCACATTGCCGTGGGCGGCGTCTTCGGGGTGGGATTCCTGCGCGAATATCTGAAGGTCAGCTACTCGCGCAAGATCGAAGAAATCAAGCGGCATCACCAGGAGGACGATCCAGAGGCCGTCGCGGAGTTTCTGTCGCGTTTCAAGGCCGCGACGATCGAAGAAAAACAAGAGATGCTGCGCTCTCTGAAGCAGAAGCAGAAAGCCGGACCTGGCCTGCTGTACAAGAAAGAGCGCAAGGACCTTGGCAAGATCCACAGATTGGAACTGGTGAAACGCTCTCTCCTCTTGCGGATCGCCGGCGCATGGTTGGTCACGGTCCGGATCGCCGGGGTTCTGGCCGCCATGATCTTCTTCATGATCCGGGGCGTGATGCTGCCATGACCGGCCCTATCCTCTGCGCGGTTGATTTCTCCGACGATTCGCGGGCCGCGCTGCAATGGGCCTGCGCGCAGGCCGAGTTGACCGACGCCGCACTCGTGGTGCTGCACGTGGTCCACGACCCTGCCGCCAGCCCCGGCTTCTATCGCCAGGCGGAGGACGACTGGATTCGCCCGATGGTCGATGTCGCCGAAGAGATGATGGAAGAATTCCTGACCGAAGCCAGAGAGGCAGCGCCCGGCCGGGCCAAGCTGGAGAGCGCCGAGGCCCGCCTGGTTGTGGGGTTGCCGGCCGGCCGTACCGTCGAAGCGGCCGAGACCATCGGCGCTTCCATGATCGTGGTCGGAAGCCGGGGCCGCACCGGGTTCCCTCACATCCTGCTTGGCTCGG
>CAJHXP010000475.1_pt1 | contig 15692 bp, 14 predicted proteins | sample 9198551 | NCBI WGS metagenome assembly CAJHXP01 (sample SAMEA7708297, study PRJEB35096) | sediment metagenome | biome: marine neritic benthic zone biome [ENVO:01000025]; feature: sediment [ENVO:00002007]; material: shallow marine sediment [ENVO:03000034] sea grass bed [ENVO_01000059] ... | reverse complement strand
GCCAGGGCGCGCTCCGCATTGTCGAGCACGGCGTGGACGCGTGCCTCCGCATGCGGCGCCGCGGCGTGGGCGGCGACGTCGATGCCGTTTTCCAGCAGCCGGGCGGCCCAGCCACCGCCGATCACGCCGCCGCCGATGGCCGCCGCTTTCTCGATGTCCGCCATCGCCTTCACCAGCGCTTTTGCAATTGGAGCTTCTCGCGCACCTCGGCGGGGCCGAGCAGGCGGCTGCCCATGGCGCGGGCGATGGTCGCGGCGCGCTCGACCAGCGCGCCGTTGGTCGCCAGCACGCCTTTTTCGAGCCAGATGTTGTCCTCCAGGCCGACCCGGATGTTGCCGCCGGCGAGCACCGCCATGGCGGCGTAGGGCAACTGGTTGCGGCCGATCGAGAAGGCGGAGAACACCCAGTCCGACGGCAGGTTGGCGGTCATCGCCATCAAGGTCGCCATGTCGTCCGGCGCGCCCCAGGGAATGCCCATGCAAAGCTGGATCATCGCCGGGTCGTCGATCAGTCCTTGGTCCTTCAGCCACTTGGCGAGCAGGATGTGGCCGGTGTCGAAGGCTTCGATCTCCGGGCGCACGCCGAGCGCCTGTACCTGCCGGGCCATCTCTTTCAGCATGGCCGGCGTGTTGGTCATGATGTAGTCGCCCTCGCCGAAGTTCATGGTGCCGCAGTCGAGGGTGCAGATCTCGGGCAGGATCTGGGTCACGTGGGCCAGGCGCTCGCTGGCGCCGGCCATGTCGGTGCCGTCGGCGGCGGGGGGCAGGGGCACCTCGGGACTGCCCAGGGTCAGGTCTCCGCCCATGCCGGCGGTCAGGTTCAGCACCATGTCGATGCCCGACGCCTTGATGTGCTCGACGGCCTCGGCGTAGAGGGCCGGGTCGCGGGCGCCCTTGCCGGTCTCCGGGTCGCGCACGTGGATGTGGACGATGGCGGCCCCGGCCTCGGCGGCCTCGATGCAGGCCTCGGCGATCTGGCGCGGTGTGACGGGCACCTTGTCGGAGCGCCCGGTGGAGTCGCCGGCTCCGGTGACGGCGCAGGTGATGAAGACGTCGCGGCTCGGCTGCAGTGCCATGGTGATCCTCCCGATTTCCCAGGGATCATGACGCCATTGCAGTTTCCGGTTCGACACATTACGAAGATAACTTGATGATTAGCGAAACTTCGATCTTCACGCCCTCGGACGCTTCGGTTGATGGGCCGCTCCGGGTGACGCTGCTGCTGCTGCCCGACTCCTCCATGATGTCGCTGGCCTCGACCCTCGAACCCATGCGCGCCGCAAACCGGCTGGCCCGGCGGCCGCTGTTCTCCTGGCGCATCGTCACGCCCGAGGGCACGCCGGCCGCGCTGACCTGTGGCGTGCCGGTGGCGGCGGAGCCTTTCGGGAAAGACGCCGAGGGTGACGCCCTCATCGTCGTCGCCGGGTTCAACCAGGACCGCCATGCCGGCAAGGGGACCCTGGCGATGCTTCGCTCGGCGGCCCGGCGGTTCCGCGCCGTCGGCGGGGTCGAGGCGGGCGGCTGGCTGCTGGCTCGCGCCGGCTTGCTCGACGGCCATGCCGCCACCACCCACTGGGAGGACCTCGAGGATTTCGGCGCCAGCTTCCCGGAGGTGAACCTGCTGCCCGACCGCTACGTGATCGACGGGCGCTTCTTCACCAGCGGCGGCGCTTCGCCGACCTTCGATCTCATGCTGCACCTGATCCGCAGCCGCTTCGGCTATCCCCTGGCACTGGAGGTGGCGAGCGTCTTCATCTACGACGAGGCACATACGCCCAACGATGCGCAGCCTTTGGTGTCTCTCGGGCGCCTGGCCGGCCACGAGCCGCGGGTCGCGGCGGCCATTCGTCTGATGGAGGCCCACCTGGACGGCCCGCTGAGCACGGCGGCCATCGCCAAGCGCCTGGGCCTCTCCGTGCGGATGCTGGAACTGCTGTTCAAGCAGGCCCTCGGCATCGGACCGGGAACCTACTACCTGCGCCTGCGGCTGCAGGCGGCCCGCCGGCTGCTGCTTGACACCCGGCTTTCCATGCAGACCATCGCCGTGCGCAGCGGTTTCGGGTCGCATTCCGCCTTTTCGCGCACCTTCCGGCGGCACTACGCGCTCAGCCCCAGCGCCTACCGGCGCGAAAGGCCGCACTGAGGGGGCGCCCGCGACGGACTTGGAAAACCCGCATGGATCAACGAAATGCGGCCCAATGAGGCCGAATTAGTCGTTTGCCACAAACCAGCCGATCTTTGACGCTGAATGCCAGACCCGTCTTTTTCTTCACGACACCGGGGTTCGTCGCCGCATATGAGTGATTCCGCTGTGATCTCCGGCAAGATCGTCTCAATCAGCCCGTTCCCTTGGCGGCATGCGGCCGGAGGCGACCCAGCCGGGATGCGGGAATTTCACCGGCAGGGGCCGGCGCGGGGTCGGGGTCTCGCCATTTGGCGGCGGCGACAGACCTGCCCTGCGGTGTGCAGAGCGCCAACCTGTTGTCGATGATGATCTGCAGCTTGCGATGTCCGGGCGCCACCCCGAATGCGGGAGAGTTCCATGAGAATTCCCTCGAAGGGCCGGTTTGGAGCCTTCGGCGGCAACACCTGTTCTTAGGAAATCCCTTCTTGATCGGGCAGAAAAGCGGGTTGAGCCCCGCCAAACCGGCTGCGCGGTGGAAAATCGACCTGGACTTGCTGGTACAGGTCGACGGCCGGGCAGGCGTTATGGAACACTAGAGCGAAACGGCACCGGACGAAGAGCCGGGCCCTAAAAATGAAAACAGAGGAGGAACCCATGACAAAATCGAAAATTCTGACCGGCGGTATCAGCCGTCGCGGCGTTCTGCAGGGCGCCACGGCGCTGGGTACCGCCGCTCTGCTGGGGCCTCTGGGCGCCCACAGCGTTGCCGCGCAGCCGAAAAAGGGCGGACGCCTGCGCGTCGCCATGGGGCATGGCAGCACTTCGGACAGCTATGATCCGGCGACCTGGGACCAGGCTTTCGTGCAGGTCTTTGCGACGGCGCGCCACGGCTATCTGACTGAGATCGCCGCGGATGGCTCGCTGGTCGGTGAGGTGGCCGAAAGCTGGGACGCTTCGCCGGACGCGAAGGTCTGGACCCTGAATATTCGCGGCGGTCTCGAATATCACAGCGGCAAATCCGTTACCGCTGACGATGTCATCGCGTCGCTGAACCATCACCGCGGCGAGGAAAGCAAGTCGGCGGCCAAGCCCATCGTCGCGGGCATCACCGATATGCAGGCCGAGGGCACGAACGCCGTGATTGTGACCCTCGAATCGGGTAACTCGGACTTCCCCTTCATCCTGTCCGATTATCACCTGCCGATCATGCCCTCCGCCGACGGCAAGATCGATCCGACCAGCAGCGACGGCTGCGGCGCCTATGTTGTCGACTCCTTTGAGCCCGGCGTGCGCGCCGCCTTGAAGCGCAACCCGAACTACTGGAAGTCCGGACGGGCGCACTTCGACGAGGTCGAGATGCTCGTAGTGCTCGACGCCGCGGCGCGCCAGAACGCGCTCATCACCGACGAGGTGGATCTGATCGACAAGGTGGACCTCAACACAGTTCACCTGCTGAAGCGCTCACGCAACATTGAGGTGCTGGCGACGACGGGAACGCAGCACTACACCTTTGCGATGGACACCCGCGTGGCGCCCTTCAAAGACAACAACGTACGGCTGGCGCTCAAGTATGCCATCGATCGCCAGGAACTGGTCGACAAGGTCCTGAACGGTTACGGCGATATCGGCAACGACCATCCCATCGGCAAGTCGAACCGCTTCCATGCTGCCGGTCTCGAGCAGCACAGCTACGACCCTGACAAGGCGAAGCACTATCTCAAGCAGGCCGGGCTCGACAGCCTCGATGTCTCGCTCTCGGCAGCAGATGCCGCCTTCGGGGGCGCTGTCGACGCGGCGGTTCTCTATTCCGAGACGGCGGCGGCCGCGGGCATCAACATCAATGTCGTGCGCGAGCCGAACGACGGCTACTGGTCCAACGTCTGGATGAAGAAGCCCTGGAGCGCCGTGTACTGGGGCGGGCGCCCGACCGAGGACTGGATGTTCGCCACCGCCTACGCCTCCGGGGCGGCCTGGAACGACACTTTCTGGGAACATGAGCGCTTCAACAAGCTGCTCGTGGAGGCTCGCTCGGAACTCGACGAAGCCAAGCGGCGCGCCATGTATGAGGAGATGCAGGGCATCGTCAGCAACGAGGGCGGCGTCGTCATTCCGATGTTCGCCAGCTACGTCATGGCGCACTCCAACAAGCTCGCGCATCCTGACCAGGTTGCTGCGAACTGGACGCTGGACGGCTTCCGCGCCATCGAGCGCTGGTGGTTCGCCTGAGTCTCGCGAGGGGTCCCGGCGCCGCGGCGTCGGGACCCTGCGGGCTTCCGGCAGAGGCCTGAACGCGCCCGCGCTCCGCCTTCCCGTAAGCAACAAGAGCCCGTCATTCGCAAAGCGGCAAAAGAAGAGGGAAGTCCGTGTCCGGTATCCTAGTAATGATCGCCCAGAGGCTCGGCCTCGGGCTCGTGACGCTCTTCGTGATATCGCTGCTGATCTTCGGGGCGATCGAAATCCTGCCGGGTGACATTGCCCAGGAGATCCTCGGGCAGTCGGCGACCCCGGAGACCGTTGCGGCCTTCCGGCGCGAACTGGGGCTCGACCTTCCCGCGCATCAGCGCTACCTGGGCTGGCTCGGCGGCGTGCTGCAGGGCGACTTCGGAAATTCGCTCGCCAACAACCGTCCGATCGCCGACCTCATCGCGGGCCGGCTCGGTAACACGCTGTTTCTCGCGCTCTATGCGGCTGCCATCGCGGTACCGCTGTCGTTGTTCCTCGGCATCCTCGCGGCGCTGTTTCGCAATTCCCTCTATGACCGCGCCGTCAACATCTTCACGTTGAGTTCGATCTCCTTCCCCGAGTTCTTTGTCGCCTATATTCTGATCTTCTATCTCGCCCAGTCGGGCCTGTTTCCCTCGATCGCCAAGATCACTCCAGACGCGGGGCTGGGCGAAAAGCTCTATCGCACCTTCCTGCCGGCGCTGACCCTGACCCTGGTCGTTACGGCGCACATGATGCGGATGACCCGGGCGGCAATCATCAACCTTCTCGCTTCGCCCTATATCGAGATGGCCCGCCTCAAGGGAGTGAGTCCCGGGCGCATCATCGTAAGGCACGCACTGCCCAACGCGCTGGCCCCAATTATCAATGTGATCGCCCTGAACCTCGCCTATCTCATTACCGGCGTCGTCGTGGTCGAGGTGGTCTTCGTCTATCCGGGCCTCGGCCAGTTGATGGTCGATTCGGTCGCCAAGCGCGACGTTACGGTGGTGCAGGCGGCGGCGCTGATCTTCGCCTGTGCCTATGTCCTTCTCAACCTGTCAGCAGACGTGCTCTCGACCCTGTCGAACCCACGCCTGGTGCACAAGCGCTGAGGGGGCGGTATCGTGGATAGCGAACTGACTTTCATCGAACTTCTGCTCTGGCTTGCCGGCTTGCTGGCCGCCTCGGCCGTCTTGGCCTGGGTGTTCCGCGCCGCCGCCGTGGCCGCCGCGCCGGGAGCGCTCGCCAAGGGCCTGCGCACGGCCCCCCTGACGGCGAGCTTCGGCATGGTCGTCATCCTTGCCTATGTTTTCATCGCCGTTTTTGCTCCGCTGGTCGCGCCTTTCGGCGAGCGGGAGGTCGTGGGAGGCGAATACCTGCCCTGGGACGCTGCCCATATCCTCGGCACGGACAACCTGGGCCGGGACATGTTCACGCGCCTCATCTACGGCGCCCGCAACACCGTCGGCATCGCATTTCTGACGACCGGCCTGGCCTTCCTTTTGGGCGCCATCCTCGGGCTTCTCGCCGCCACCGTGGGCGGCTGGCTCGATCAGGTGCTCAGCCGCGCCGTGGATGTGCTGATGGCGATTCCGGCGCTGATCTTCGCCTTGCTGCTGCTCACCATCGTCGGCACCTCGATCACCAACATGATCCTGGTGATCGCGCTGATCGACTCGACGCGGGTCTACCGTCTTGCCAGGGCCGTCGCCATGAACATCGTGGTCATGGATTACATCGAAGCGGCGCGGCTGCGGGGCGAAGGGCTGTGGCGCCTGATCGTGCGCGAGATCCTGCCCAACGCCGCGGCCCCCCTGGTCGCCGAGTTCGGGCTGCGCTTCTGCTTCGTCTTCCTGATGATTTCGGCCTTGTCGTTCCTCGGTCTCGGCATCCAGCCGCCGACGGCCGACTGGGGCTCGATGGTGCGCGAGAACGCCACCCTTATCACCTTCGGGGATGTTACCCCCCTGCTGCCCGCTGGGGCCATCGCGCTGCTCACCGTGGCCGTGAACTTCGTCGTTGACTGGATGCTGCACCGCGCCAGCGGTCTGAAGGAGTGAAGCCATGACCGACACCGGCAACGATAAGAGCGTCCTGCTGACCATTCGCGACCTGCACATCGAGGGGCGCGCCGACGAAACCTGGAGCGAAATCGTGAAGGGCGTCGATCTGACGCTGCGGCGCGGCGAGGTCCTGGGACTGATCGGCGAGTCGGGCGCCGGCAAGTCGACCATCGGACTCGCCGCCATGGGCTTCAGTCGCGACGGCTGCCGTATTTCCGGCGGCACCATCGACTTCGATGGCATCGACCTCCGGAAAGCGCCCGAGCGACAGCGGCGCGGGCTGCGCGGCCGGCGGATCGCCTATGTCGCACAGTCGGCGGCGGCGAGTTTCAACCCGGCGCACAAACTGATCGACCAGTACAGCGAGGGCCCGGTACAGCACGGCGTCATGTCCCGCGCGGAGGCCGAGCGGGACGCGATCGAGCTTTATCGGCGCATGCGCCTGCCCGATCCCGAGGAGATCGGCTTCCGCTATCCTCACCAGGTCTCGGGCGGTCAGCTTCAGCGGGCCATGACGGCGATGGCGATGGCCTGCCGGCCGGACCTGATCATCTTCGACGAGCCCACCACGGCGCTGGACGTGACGACGCAGATTGAAGTCCTCTCGGCGATCCGCGATATCGTGGACCAGTTCGACACCGCAGCCATCTACATCACCCACGACCTTGCTGTTGTGGCCCAGATGGCCGACCACATCAAGGTGCTCCTGCGGGGCGAGGAGGTCGAGGAAGCGGATACAAGGACCATGCTGAGCGCGCCACGCGAGGACTACACCAAGTCGCTCTGGGCGGTGCGCAGCTATGAGCGCGCGGCGCAGCCTGCACCGACGGGGCAGGAGACCCCCGTGGTGTCGGTGCGTGACGTGACCGCCGGTTACGGCGATGTGGTGGTACTCAATGACATCAGCTTCGACATCCATAAGCGCCGCACCGTGGCGGTCGTGGGTGAGTCGGGGAGCGGCAAGTCGACGGCGGCGCGGGTGATTACCGGACTTCTGCCGCCAGTCTCCGGCGAGGTGCAGTTCAACGGCGCGGCCCTGCCGCCCGACTACCGCAGACGCACACAGGACCAGCTGCGCCAGGCCCAAATGATCTACCAGATGGCGGATACCGCGCTGAACCCCAAGCACCGCATTCGCGAGATCGTCGGCCGGCCGGTCGAATTCTATCTCGGGCTCAAGGGGAGTCAGCTCAGGGAACGCATCCGCGAACTGCTCAACCTCATCGAGCTTGAGCCGGACCAGTTCATCGACCGCCTGCCGTCCGAGCTTTCGGGCGGGCAAAAGCAGCGCATCGGCATCGCTCGGGCGCTCGCCGCCGAGCCGCAGTTCATCATCTGCGACGAGGTGACCTCGGCACTGGACCAGCTTGTGGCCGAGGGCATCCTGAAGCTGCTCGACCGGCTGCAGTCGGAGTTCGAACTGGCCTATATGTTCATCACCCATGATCTGGCCACAGTGAAGGCGATTGCCGACGAGGTGGTGGTGATGAAGGAAGGCCGCGTGGTCGAGCAAGGGCCGAAAGCCGAAATGTTCCAGCCGCCACACGACCCCTACACGGAACTGCTGCTGTCCTCGGTGCCCGAGATGGACCCGGACTGGCTCACGCGCCTCCTGGCGGAAAGGGCCGGAGCCTAGGAGAAACACATGCAACTCAAGGGCAAGGCCGCCGTGGTCACGGGCGGCGCCTCGGGGCTCGGGCTTGCCACCGCACGGGCGCTGGCTGCGGAGGGGGCGAAGGTGGCCATCCTCGACCTCGACCCGGCGCGAACGGCGGTGGCGGCCGAGAGCTTCGGCGGGTTCGGGCTGGCCTGCGACGTGACGGACGACACCGCGGTGACGGCCGCTCTGGAGGCCGCCGAGGCGGCGCTTGGGCCGGTGCGGATCAACGTCAACTGCGCGGGCATTCCGGGCGGCATGCGGTTGGTCGACAAGGCCGGCCCGGTCGACATGGACCGGTTCTCGGATGTGATCGCCGTCAACCTTCTGGGCACGGTCAGTGTGATGACCAAATGCGCCGCGCGGATGATGGCGCAAGACCCGCTGGGCGAGGGCGGCGAACGCGGCGTCATCGTCAACACCGCTTCGATCACCGCCTATGAGGGGCAGATCGGGCAGGGCGCCTATGTGGCCTCGAAAGGCGGTATCGTGGCCCTGACGCTGCAGGCCGCGCGGGAGTTCGCGCCGCGCGGGGTCCGCGTGATGTCCATCGCGCCGGGTCTTTTCCGCACCCCCATCGCCGAGCATATTCCGCCCGAGGTCATCGACGGCATGCTGAGCGATGCCATGTTCCCCCGCCGTTTCGGTGAGCCCGAGGAATTCGGCGAGCTTGTCGTCTCGATCTGCCGCAACCCGATGCTCAACGGCGAGACCATCCGGCTAGACGCTGCTGTCCGCCTGCAGGCCCGCTAGCGATCCGCGGCGGTTCTGCGCGTCCCGTTCGGCCTGGGCTTCATCGAGAATCCAGGCGCGGAATACCACGGCATCAGGGTGCTCGGCGCCGTCCCTGGGGGCGATCATATGGAAGGCTTCCCGGATCGGGACGGCCAGGTCGAAGGGCCTGACCAGACGCCCCGAAGCGATTTCAAGCGCCGACATGGAAGACCGCCCAAGCGCCACGCCGCCGCCCTGTGCCGCAACCTCGAAGGCAAGGAGTGAGGTGTCGAACTGGATCCCCTGCCCGGCGATGACCTGTGCGACCTTCGCCGCTTTCAGCCAGACGGCCCAGCCTTCCTCGTAGCCCAGGACATGAAGAAGACGCTGGTGTTTCAGGTCGGCAGGCGTTTTCAGGGTTTCGAGCAGCGCCGGCGCGCAGAGCGGCTCCAGCTTCTCCCAGGTCAACTGATCCGATCGCAGGCCGGGCCATTTGCCGGTGCCGTAGCGGATGTCGAGGTCGAAGCGCTCCTTGTCGAATTCGTCGTTCCACACGCTGGAGACGAGCCGGAGGGGGGTGTTCGGATGCAACTCGAAGAAGCGGGTCAGGCGCGGCGCGATCCAGTTGACCGAAAAGCCCGCCGGCGCCCGCACGGTCAGCACTTCGGACCTGCGGTTGCCGAAAACCTCCTCGGTGCTTTCGCTCAGCCGCTCGAAAGCGTCGCGGACCTTGGGCAGATAGGCCGCGCCGATCTTGGTCAGGACCAGGCTGCGGGGTTTGCGCTGGAACAGCGGCTCACGCAGGTGCTGCTCCAGGAGCTTTACCTGTTTGCTGATCGCCGCCTGCGTCAGGTTCAACTCGGCGGCGGCATGAGTGAAGCTCAGATGGCGGGCCGAAGCCTCGAAGGCGCGCAGCCAGGGCAGAGGGGGAAATCGCGGGGCCACTTGAAACCTTGCCATAACTGGAAATGGGTCATTTGACCTAGCCCGGCATATTGCCGGGCGTCAATCCCGATCGTGGGCGACCCTAGGGGCGCAGTCGGGTGAAAAGCTCGTTTCCGTCAGGCTCAGCGGTGGAAATCGTCATTTGCGGGCCAGGGGCGGCGCGCGCAGACTAGGGGCTTGGCGCCGGCTTCGGGTTGGCGGCTAAGACGGACGGGACAGACCGATCGGCGCATGACCCAGGCCTACAGCTACCCACTTCTGATCCGGCAGTTACTTCACACACCGCTGGCCATCGCGCCCGATCAGGAGATCATTCATGCCGGCGTCAGCCGATATTCCTATCGTGACTTCGCCGGTCGGGTCGGTCGCCTGGCCGCTGCGCTGAGCGACTTCGGCCTTGGTTCCGGCAGCGTCGTGGCGGTGATGGACTGGGACAGTCACCGCTATCTCGAATGTTTTTTCGCCGTGCCGATGATCGGAGCGACGCTGCACACGGTGAACGTTCGCCTGTCGCCGGAACAGATCCTCTTCACGATCAACCATGCCGAAGATGACGCGATCCTGGTGCATGAGGATTTTGCGCCTCTGTTGGTCCAGATCATCGACCGCATCACGCGCCCGGTGACGGTCGTCCTGTTGCAGGATCGCACCGGGAGCTGGCCGGAGGGCCTCGCCTTTGCGGGTGAATACGAAGCGCTCGTGGCTGCCGCCGACCCTGACTACGCCTTTGCCGATTTCGACGAGAACACGCGCGCGACGCTGTTCTACACCACCGGCACGACCGGCGATCCGAAAGGGGTCGGCTATTCGCACCGCCAACTGGTCCTGCATTCGCTGGGCGTGGCCGCCGGGCTGGGTCCGGTGCCGGGGCAGGGCGGTGTGCATCGCGGCGATGTCTACATGCCGATTACGCCGCTGTTTCATGTCCACGGTTGGGGCTTTCCCTATGTGGCGACCTTGCTGGGACTGAAGCAGGTCTATCCGGGCCGCTATGAGCCGGCAAAACTTCTGAGCCTGATCGCCGAGCACGGCGTGACGTTTTCGCATTGCGTGCCGACGATCCTGAACATGCTCCTGACCGCGCCCGAGGCGGCGCAAACGGATCTTTCGCACTGGAAGGTGATCATCGGCGGTTCGGCCCTGCCTCAGGGCTTGGCCGAGGCGGCGCTCGCGCACGGGATCGACATTCACGCCGCCTACGGCCTGTCCGAGACCTGTCCCTTCCTGACCGTGGCCGACATGATCGCCTCCCAGGCGCCGGGCGATACCTCGGAGATCCGGATCGCCACCGGCAAGCCGGCGCCGCTGGTCGAACTGCGCGTCGTAGATGCAGAGATGCGCGACGTGCCGCGTGACGGCGAGACCACCGGCGAGGTGGTGGCGCGGGCGCCCTGGCTGACGCAGAGCTACCTCAAGGATCCGGAAGGCACGCAGGCGCTGTGGAAAGGCGGTTACCTGCACACCGGCGACGTCGGTTCGATTGACGACAGCGGCACGCTGCACATCACCGACCGGATAAAGGACGTGATCAAGTCGGGGGGCGAATGGATCTCGTCGCTGGATTTGGAAAGCATGGTCAGTCTTGTGGAGGGTGTCGCCGAGGTGGCCGCCATCGGCCTGCCTGACAAAAAGTGGGGCGAGCGGCCCTTTCTTGTCATCGCGCTGGGTCCGGGCGCCGAAGCGGGGCCGGTTGAATTGGCGGTGCGCGCGGCCGTCGCAGACAGCATCGCCGAGGGAAGGCTTTCGAAATGGGCGGCGCCGGACCGGATGGCTTTTGTCGAGGCGCTGCCCAAAACCAGCGTGGGCAAGCTGGACAAGAAAGTGCTGCGGAAGACCTTCGCGGCAAGCTGACCCGTTCCGGGAACACAGGGCACGAAAGAAGCCGCGATCGAGAAGGTGGCGGAACGCTTCGAAGCCGCCGGAGGGCCATCGGGCGATCCTCCGGCGCAGCTATTCCGCGAGTCGTGGCTCAGTGGCCGAATTGGTTGTTTGTTCCGCCCGTCGAGAACGCGTCTATTTCAGGCGGGACGGGGAACTTGCGGCCCGTTCGAACGAACAACGCGCGTGATAGCTGAAAGGAACTGAGATCGTGTTCCGCATTGGTCCATCGGAGCGGCTGCGCCCGTCGCCTTTTTTCGATGCCACGGTTTCCGAGGGCGTGACCTCCTTCACGACCTACAACCACATGCTCATGCCGACGGGTTACGGCCACCCGGAAGAGGAGTACTGGCGCATCATCAACGGCGTGTCGCAGTGGGATGTGGCTGTCGAACGCCAGGTTCAACTGAAGGGCCCGGATGCAGGCAAGCTGGCACAGATCCTGTCGCCGCGTGATCTGTCCAAATGCAAGGTCGAGCAGGGCAAGTATGTGCCGCTCTGCAATCATCAGGGTGTTCTGATCAACGACCCGATCCTTCTGAAGCTGGATGAGGAACGCTATTGGCTGTCTATCGCCGACAGCAACATCTGGTTCTGGGCGAATGCCGTCGCCGCCGAGCGCGGGCTGGATGTCGAGGTCAGCGAGCCCGATGTCTCGCCCATGGCGGTGCAGGGCCCCAAGGGCGAAGACGTGGTGGCCGCGATCTTCGGCGACTGGGTGCGCGATCTGAAATACTTCTGGTTCCGCGAGACCGAGATTGAGGGAATCCCCGTGGCCGTTGCCCGCTCGGGCTGGTCCAAGCAGGGCGGTTTCGAGATTTACCTGATGGACGGGACCAAGGGCACGAAGCTCTGGAACATCGTGAAGGAGGCCGGAAAACCCTGGGATATCGGACCGGGCAATCCCAATTGGTCCGAGCGGGTGGAAAGCGGGCTGGTCTCCTATGGCGGCGATACCGACGACAAGACCAATCCCTTCGAGGTGCGGATGGGCAAGTACGTGAATCTCGATGTGCCCGACGACGTTGTGGGCATCCAGGCGCTGCGCCGGATTCATGCCGAAGGGCCCAAGCGGCACCAGTTGGGAGTGATCCTCGACGGCGGCGAGCCGACCGGGTCCGCGTTCAAGTGGCGGGATATCCTTGTCGGCGGCGCGAAGGTCGGAGACCTGACCAACTGCGCCTGGTCCTATCGGATGGAGAGGAACATCGGCTTCGCGTTGGTCTCGACTTCGGTCAAGGCAGGCGACAAGGTTGAAGTGGTTTTCGGCGCCGGGCCGGTGCCGGGCAGCCTTTGCGAGCTTCCCTTCCTCTGATCGAGCGAAGCATGCCTTCCTCCCCCAACTTCATCGACGAGCCCGCGCGCCGGGTCGAGGTGATCCATCACACCGACGTTCTTGTGGTCGGCTCCGGTCCCAGCGGACTCGCTGCCGCATTGGCGGCGGCGCGGGCGGGGGTGGAGGTAACCTTGGTCGAGCGCTTCGGCTGCTTCGGCGGCAACATAACCGTCGTGGGCGTCGAGGGCTTCGCCTGGTACCGCCACGAGGCGACGGTCGAGGCCGGTGGCATCGGCGGCGACAGGATCGCCCATGCCGCCACCCGCAACATGGCCTGCTGCGCCGTGGCCGGGCAGGGCGCCGGCGTGGCCGCCGCGCTTTCGCTCAAGGCCGGACGGGATCTGGCCGCGGTCGATATCGCGGCGGTGCAGGCCAAGCTGGAACGGCAAGGGGTGCGTGTTCGCTGAGCTTTCCAGGCGTCCGGAAGCCGGGTCAGACGACCGCTTCGATGTCGAGGTATCTCACACCCTCGGGCGTTTCGACCTCGACGCCGTCGCCGGCGGCTTTGCCCATCAGGGCGCGGGCAATCGGAGAGCCGATGGAAACCTCTCCGCGGGACATGTCGGCCTCGTCGTAGCCGACGATGCGCACCTGGTGGCTGCGGTCGTCCTCGTCGATGTAGGTGACGGTCGAGCCGAAGCGCACCTTTCCGTTCATGGTCTGCTGCTCCGGGCGCACCACGGTGGCGTTTTCCAGGCGGCGGCCGAGCCAGGAGCGCCGGCGGTCGATCTGGCGCAGGCGCTGCTTGTTGTAGATGTAGTCGCCGTTCTCGCTGCGATCGCCATTGCCGGCGGCCCAGGAGACGATGCCGCAGACGACATGGCGTTCTTCCTGAAGCAGCTTCAACTCCTGCTGAAAGCGCGCGAGGCCTTCGGGAGTGATCAGGCTGCGGATATCTTCGGCCATGCCGTCTCTGCCCGTCTGCCCTACTTGAACTCGATCTCGACGAAGGCGAAGTCGCCGTTCGAGTCGTTGATGACATTGTGCTCGACACCGGCCTGGCGGAAATAGGAAACGCCGGCGGTCAGCTCGGAGGTGCTCTCCCGGCCGTCCTTGTCGATGATCTTGAGCGGGCCGCTGTTCAGGGGCACCACCACATAGTCGAACTCATGGCGATGAAAGCCGGTCTCGCCGCGCGGCGGAAAGCGCCAGAGGGTGACCCGGGTCCTGGGGTTGTCTTCCTGAACGTCGCCGCTGGCCTGGGCCGTCATGGGTGTTTTCTCCCGCTGTCGTCGCTATGCTCGAGTATCGACAATTTAGGCGGTAATCCCAAAGGCGAAGATCGCGGCGGCGCCGGCACAGCCGTCATCCGGCGTCTTTGGAGGTGTTCGGAAAGCGGCGCTCGCGGACCTCGGCGGCATAGGCGGCGGCCGCATTTTCTACGGCCGCGCCCAGATCGGCGAAGCGCTTGGCGAAGCCGGAGGCCCAGTTGCCGGCGAGCCCCAGAACTTCGTCGGTCACCAGAATCTGCCCGTCGCAGGCGGCGGAAGCGCCGATGCCGATGGTCGGGATCGGGATCTCGGCGGTGATCCGGCGCGCAAGGGCTTCGACCACGCCTTCGACCACCACGGCGAAGGCGCCGGCCTCCGCGACTGCTTGGGCATCGGCCAGGATCGCCGCTGCGCCAGCCTCGTCCTCGCCCTGGGTGCGAAAACCGCCGAGCGTATTGACCATCTGCGGCATCAGCCCGACATGGGCGAGCACGGGAATGCCGCGCGCGGTGAGGAAGGCGATGGTCTCCGCCATGTCGCGGCCGCCTTCCAGCTTGACGGCGGCGCAGCCGGTTTCGGCCATGACCCGGGCGGCATTGCGAAACGCCTGCTGCGGCGACTCGTGATAGGTGCCGAAGGGCAGGTCGACGACGACGCAGGCCCGCCGCACGCCGCGCTGCACCGCCGCGCCGTGAACGATCATCTGGTCCAGCGTCACCCCCAGCGTGGTGTCGTGGCCGTAGAGCACGAAGCCGAGGGAATCGCCGACCAGCAGCAGGTCGACGTGCGGGTCGAGCAGGCGCGCCATGTTCGCGCCGTAGGCGGTCAGACAGACCAGCGGCTGGCCGCCCTTGCGGCTGCGGATCGTCTGGACCGTCACCGCTTCGTCACTCCCTGGGGCCGTCATCTTGCTGCTCTCCCGTTGTCATCGCTGTCGACCCTCGAAGTTCGAGGCAAAACGGCTTGCAATCAATCTCTTTCGCTTGGCCTCCGGTCCGAGGGCTTGGCTACTCCGCGGCGGCGGGTGCGGCGACGGGCACGCGGCCGCGCAGGACTTCGTTGCCCGGCTGCGGGTCGCGCGGCACGTTCAGGGCCAGGACCAGTGAGCAGCAGGCCATGGCGGTGCCGGCCAGGAAGACGGCGGCCGGGGAGATCAGCCAGAGAAAGCCGAAGGCGGCCGGCAGCACGACGGCGGCGACATGGTTGATGGTGAAGCTGACCCCGGCGGTCGAGGCGATGTCGGCCGGGTCGGCGATCTTCTGGAAGTAGGTCTTGATGGCGATGGCCAGGGCGAAGAACAGGTGGTCGACCACATAGAGCCCGGCGGCGATCTGGGCGTTGTCCACCACGGCGTAGGCGGTGAACACGCCGATCAGGCCGAGGTATTCGAAGATCAGCGCCCTGCGCTCGCCGATGCGTCCGATCAGGCGGCCGATCTTCGGCGCCAGCCAGACGTTGATCGCCGAGTTCAGCAGGAACAGCAGGGCGATGGCGCCGACGTCGTAGCCGAACTTCTCGACCATCAGGAAGCCGGCGAAGACGATGAAGATCTGCCGCCG